>Ga0222714_10002730_pt1 | contig 18458 bp, 16 predicted proteins | sample C33_3DmetaG_FD_165048 | JGI IMG/M metagenome (GOLD analysis project Ga0222714, IMG submission 165048) | Estuarine water microbial communities from San Francisco Bay, California, United States - C33_3D | ecosystem: Environmental > Aquatic > Marine > Unclassified | place: USA: California...
GAGTTCAGCGGGCAAGATTTCAATTGGCAATGTGCCATTTATCGAGGTATTAATCCTAGCGCCCATTTGTTTTAGCGGTAGAGTAACTCTTTTCATAGGTCGCTTACTTAAGGATGCGTCACCTACTAGCATTGATTTAAATGATTGCATTGAAAGTAAGCCTGTCAGGAGCCTGCATGTGGTGCCAGAATTACCACAATCAATTGGCTTTGAAGGTTCTTTTAATCCATATAAGCCAACGCCATCTATAATTACATTTTTATCGATAATTTGAATATTTACACCCATACACTTAAAAGCATCAATCGTTGCTAATACATCGTCTGAAAGCAAACAATTCTCCACTTTAGCGGTACTTTCACCGATAGATGAAAAGATTATTGCGCGGTGGGATATTGACTTATCACCAGGCATCTCAACGGTACCATGAAGATTTGCATCTAAATCTAGCTTAGTCATGCAATGATCGTATCAGATATTTTGTAGCTGCCAAATGACTTGTAGAAGCTAGATTTAATCTTGACTAAATCTAGTAAATCATTGATTTCATTATATTTAGATACAAAGTCAATAAAAAATATATAATGCCATTTATCATTATTTGTGGGCCGTGATACCAGTTTAGTTAAAGGAATATCTTTTTCTTCAAACGGTCTGAGTATAGCTATTAAGCTTCCTGCGCCTTGATCATCATCAAGTGAAATTGCGATTGAGGTTTTATAAAGACAATCATACTCCATACCAACGTTAACATTCGCTGCCGTAATAACATTGAACCTAGTAGTGTTCTCTTTTAAGTTTTGAATATTTTCACAAAGAAGGTTTAAGTTTAGCCATTGATTATGCTTACCGGCAATAACTGCAGTATTGTTTTCATTACAAGCTAGTTTTATTGCTTGTCCATTGCTACTGGTGGGTATCAGTTCTACTGATGGTAAATGCTTATGAAGCCATAGATTACACTGACCAATAGACTGTGGATGAGCATATATTTTTTTAATGTTATTAGTCGTTTTCTCCATTGAAAATAAGCAATGGTCTATTTTCATATTAAGTTCATCAATAATTTCTATGTTGTAATCAATTAGACCGTTAAGACTCTCGTTAACAGAACCTTCAGTTGAGTTTTCTATCGGAATAAGTCCTAAAGATTTTTTGTTAGAGATAACATCTAGATATATTTGTGTGATGCTTGAAACAGGAATTTTTTCAAGATATTCAAATTCTCTGTAGGTATTAGCTAGGTGCTCAGAGAATGTCCCTTGTGGTCCCAAATAATATATTGAGCTGAATTGATTCATTTAGTGATCGAGCGAGCACTTAGAATACCTTTAATGTTTGAAATTTCAGATATATCATCATCGCTCACTGTAGAATCTAAATCGACAAGGTTAATCGCAATATCACCTTTGCTTACGTTGACAAAATTTGAAATATTTATATTCTTTGAAGCCAACAAGGAAGTAATTTGTCCTACCATATTTGGGACATTCTTATTAATAATGACCAATCTATTAATAGGATTACCCTCAATAGAAATATCTGGAAGGTTAACCGTATTCCTAATTGTCCCCTTTTCTATAAAGTCTCTAATATTTTTGCATACCATTACCGCACAATTACGTTCTGCTTCATAAGTAGATGCTCCTAGATGTGGGAAACATAATACTTTTGTATTATTCATTAGCGCGGGTTGTGCAAAATCAGTGACATAACGTGCTAATTTATTCTCAAGAAGAACAGAGAGGGCATCATCATCAATAATTCCATCTCTAGAAAAATTAAGTATTGTTGCATTATCTTTAATAATACTGACATGCTTTGTATTGATAAGTCCCTTAGTAGATTCTAACAGTGGAACATGGATCGTAATATAATCAGATTTACTTAGTAAATCATTAAGAGAATTTGCTTTAATCACGTCTGATGACAATTGCCAAGCACTGGAAACAGTAATTGAGGGGTCAAAACCAACTACTTTCATACCTAATGATAAGGCTGTATTTGCTACCTGCACACCAATTGCCCCTAAGCCAATAACACCGAGTGTCTTATCTGGTAATTCATGGCCAACAAACTGTTTTTTACCTTTTTCAATATTAGACTTAAGATTAGGATCAGAACTATCTAAATTTGCTACATAATTGGATGCTTCAATTAGATTTCTGGCCGAAGTTAATATTGATGCAATTACAAGCTCTTTGACAGCATTTGCGTTTGCCCCAGGAGCATTAAAAACAGGTATACCTAATTCAGATAACTTCTCGATTGGAATATTGTTTACGCCTGCACCAGCCCTACCAACGGCAAGTAAATTTTTTGAAAAACTATATTGATGCATATCAGCAGATCTAACCAAATAGATATCAGGCTTATCTGAGTCAGTCTCCTTGAAACCAGCATTAGAAAATATGTCTATGCCAATAGGATCAATATTATTTAGCGTTTTGAATGTTTTCATGGTTAGTTATGCTCTTTTTCAAATAATTTCATAAAATTAATAAGAGCATTGATGCCCTCAATACTCATCGCATTATAAATACTTGCTCGCATACCTCCAATTGATCTGTGGCCTTTTAAATTTGTCAGACCATTCTTTTCAGCTAACTTAACAAATTCACTATCAAGATTGTTATTTTTAAGCGTAAATACAACATTCATCTTTGAGCGAGCGCTGCAATCAACTGGAGCATTATAGAAATCACTGTTATCAATAAATTCATAAAGTTTTTTAGATTTTTCACATGAGCGCCGATACATCTCCTCAACCCCACCAGACTTTTTAATCCATTGAAATACTTTTGCTGCAATATACCATGCTAATGTTGGTGGCGTATTATACATAGAGTCTGATTCTGACATTATTGTGTAATTAAGAATTTCTGGGGTTCCTACTCTTGCGTTATTCAAGAGACTCTCTCTAATAATTACAATAGTAATACCAGCTGGTCCTATATTCTTTTGTGCGCCGGCATATAGCAAATCAACATCATTAAAGTTTATTGGTCTGCTTAAAATTGTAGATGACAAATCAGCAACAACAGGAGCAATATGATTAATTTTAGGAATAGTTTCAAACTCAACTCCGTAAACAGTCTCATTTGGGGTTAAATGTATATATGCTGGATTGTTGCTAAATTTAATATCATTTATATTAGGCAAAGAAGTAAAGTTGCTGCTAGACTCATCGGATACTGCGATTGCATTTAATAAGTGACTAGCCTCTTTAAGGGCCTTCTTGCCCCAATTACCGGTAATAATATAATCTGCTGTATCTTCAGGACTTGAAATATTGAGAGGCACAGAGGAAAACTGTCCTGTGGCACCACCCTGTAAAAATAAAACTTTAAAGTCATCGGGTATCTTTAAGAGATCTCTTAAATCTGCTTCTGAGGCCTCAGCAACAGCAATAAATTCCTTGCTTCGATGAGATACTTCCATAACACTCATGCCTGAATTATTCCAATCTAATAATTCACTTTGAACATCCTTAAGAACATCGTCAGGAAGCATAGCTGGGCCAGCACTAAAATTAAAAACTCTATCAGTCATCATCCGTCTCTTCTTCAGTAAAAATTATTTTTAACATTTTAGATAGCTTATCGTTCTCATCAGGCTTAATTAAAGTAACGCCTTGAGTATTTCTTCCTGATTGAGCAATTTCATCAACAGAAATTCTAACTAATGTGCCTTGCGTAGTAATTAGCATTACCTCATCTGACACTTGCACCATTAAGGCAGAAACTGCATAACCATTTCTCTCTGATGTATTAATAGCTATAACTCCTTTCCCTGCTCTGCCTTGAAGCGAAAATAGACTTACGGGCGTTTGCTTACCAAATCCATTCTCTGTTCCTATTAAAACGTTTGCACCATCTTTGGGGATAATCATAGAAATGACTTTATCATTATTAACGAGATTAATACCTTTGACGCCTGAAGCTGATCTACCTACTGATCTCACTTTCTTTTCATCAAATTTAATAGATTTACCCGATTGCGTGAAAAGCATAATTTCATTATTACCATCAGTGAGTTGTGTAGATATTAATTCGTCATTGTCTCTAATATCAATGGCAATTATGCCGTTAGCTCTTGGGCGAGAATATAGATCTAAAGATGTTTTCTTAACTGTTCCTTTTTGTGTAGCAAAGAAAATGAATTTTTCTTTATTAAATTCATTTACTGGAAGTATTGATTGTATTTTTTCTCCGTCACCCAGTGGCAACAGGTTTACGATAGGTTTCCCTTTGCTAGTCGTACTTACTTTAGGTAATTGATAAACCTTAAGCCAAAAAACCTTACCCAAGCTTGTAAAACAAAGAAGTGTATCATGCGAGTTTGCTACAAATGCATTAATAATAAAATCATCTTCTTTTACTTTTGCAGCAGTCTTACCCCTGCCACCTCTATGTTGTTGTTTATAATTATCGAGTGATTGTGTTTTTATATAGCCGGTTGAAGACATAGTTACAAGTAAATCTTCTTTTGGAATTAAATCCTCAGTTGTAATACTTGATGTATCTACCTCTATTGATGTACGCCTCTCTTCACCATAGTTATTCTTAATTTCTATAAGTTCATTTTTGATAACAGAGATTAATTTATGCTCATCATTTAAGATTGATTGAAAATATTTTATTTGTTCAATTAAGGCATTGTATTCATCAACAATCTTATCTTGTTCAAGTGCAGTTAATCGATGCAAGCGGAGTTCAAGAATTGCCTGAGCTTGCTCTATTGATAACAAATAATTGCCATCTTTTAAGCCATATTTGATAGATAAGAATTCAGGTCTTGATAACTCATCAGTTAAAACCTTTAGCTTCTCTTCTATATTATTAGCCTTCCATGAAATTGAAGTTAGTTTATCCTTTGCTTCGCCAGGATTCTTTGAAGCTCTAATGACCTCAATAATTTCATCAATATTATGCAATGCTATCAAAAGGCCCTCGAGAACATGGGCACGTTTTCTGGCTTTTCTAAGATCAAAGATCGATCTTCGAGTTACTATTTCTTTTCTATGATCAATGAATATATCTAGTAGTTGCCTTAGGTTGAGCAGTCTCGGCTGATTATTTACAAGAGCAACAAAATTAATACCAAAACTTGTCTCTAAGGGGGTATGCTTAAAGAGCAAATTACGTATCACTTCAGAGTTTTCTCCCTTTTTGATTTCAATTACAACGCGTAAGCCGTCTTTATCAGATTCGTCACGTAACTCAGCAATACCTTCAATAGATTTAGAGCGGACAAGATCAGCAATTTTCTCAATCAATCTTGCTTTATTTACTTGGAATGGAAGCTCAGTGATAGTAATGACATCCCTTGCATTATCGTTATACTCAATATGAGTTTTTCCGCGAAGCTTTATGCTGCCCTTGCCTGTTTTATAAGCATCCTGAATGCCCTGACTTGCAAACATGATGGCCGATGTCGGAAAGTCTGGTCCAGGGATAAAATTCTCTATAAGTTCATCAATAGTAATTTCAGGGTTATCAATAACTGCAATAATCCCATTAATAACCTCAGAAAGGTTATGCGGAGGAATATTTGTAGCCATACCAACTGCTATACCTGATGAGCCATTTACAAGTAAATTAGGCACTCTTGTGGGAAGAACCGTTGGTTCAAATTCTGACTCATCATAATTTGGTGCAAATTGAACAGTATCCTTCTCCAAATCCATCAATAATTCGCTAGCTAGTTTAGCCATACGTACTTCGGTATATCTCATTGCTGCTGGCGCGTCTCCATCGATAGATCCAAAGTTGCCTTGGCCGTCAATAAGCATATGTCTCATTGAAAAAGGTTGTGCCATTCTGACAATAGCATCATAAACTGCAGAATCACCATGAGGATGGTATTTACCGATCACATCACCAACAATTCTTGCAGATTTTTTATAAGGCTTAGAATAATCATTGCCAAGATCACGCATGGCAAATAAAACTCTGCGATGAACGGGTTTTAAGCCATCACGAGCATCAGGCAGCGCCCTACCCACAATTACACTCATGGCATAATCAAGATATGATTTTTTCATTTCTTGATCGAGTTTTATATCTGTTACATTGTTAGTAATTTCAGTCATTTATTACCAAAAAAAAGTTAAGCAGAAGAGTTTTTGTTAAGGGAGGCAAAATAGAAAACTTCATTTATAAATTTTATCATAATGGGATACAATTAATAACTGAAATTCCTTTGTTTTAGCCAAAATTTTGAGGTATGAGTAATTAAAAGCCAAGATTCGGAAATTGAACATTTTTCGTCCCTAAGTGAGCATTGGTGGGACGTCAACGGTCCTCTTAGAACATTGCATTCTATTAACCCTGCTCGATTGAACTTTCTTCTTTCATGTATTGATGTCGATGGTCTATCCATCCTTGATGTTGGTTGTGGTGGAGGGATATTTTCAGAGGAATTAGCTAAACTCGGTGGCAACATTACTGCAATCGATTTATCAGATGAATTAATACAGGTTGCTTTGAGTCATAGCGCACTGAATGATTTAAAAATTAATTACCAGGTAACAGAATTAAAGCACTATCAGAATTTTCCTCAATTTGATGTCATTTGTTGTATGGAGATGATTGAACATGTTGATAACCCAAATGAGCTTCTAAGTGATATTGCCATTAGACTTAAGCCAGGAGGTTTGCTTATCGGCTCAACTCTCACAAGGACTCCTCTGAGTTTTGCTCTTGCTATAATTGCCGCCGAACATCTTCTGGGTATTATCCCAAAAGGAACTCATACTTATGAGAATTTTTTGCTTCCATCGGAGATAAATACCAAGCTTCAAAATTATGGGTTATCTTTATTTAAAACAAATGGAATAAATTATAACCCCTTAAACGGTAAGGCATCTCTTTCAAAGACAATTACATCGAATTACATTTTTGCTGCAAAGAAAAATGATTAAAGCTGTCTTATTTGATCTAGATGGAACGATTGTTGATACTTCGTATGACTTGATTGATGCTCTCAATTGTTTCTTGCTTCAAAATTCAATGAAGCCAATTTCTTTCATTAAGGCAAGAGAGAAATGTTCAGATGGCGCCAGGGGTCTACTATCATTAAGATTAAACATGAATGATATATCTAATGAATACATAAATGAGTATCTAGAATGTTACAGTGCTACAAATTACTCTAGATCTCGACTATTTCCTTTATTTGATCATTTAATCGAAATCTTAAAAAATGATGGTATCGCTTGGGGTATTGTGACAAATAAACCAAGAAAATACACGATTCCATTACTAGAAAAATTACATATTCAAAACTATGATTGCTTGGTTTGTGGCGATGATTATGAATACAGAAAGCCAGATCCTATGCCTATTTTTAAAGCACTAGCAACTATCAATGTGAAAGCTAAACATACTCTTTATGTTGGAGATGCCCAAAGAGATATGGAAGCCGGCATCAATGCAGGGGCTCAAGTAATTTTTCTAGATTACGGTTATGGTAAGTTTATTAACAATAAAGATAATTGCGAGAATGTAGTATCATCACCAAGAGATATGGTTGATTTAATTAAATTCCTTATTAAACGTGACTGATATATCTCTCTATTTTTTAGCTCTTACTTCTGCACTGCTTTTCTTGGCACTATTTTATATTTTTATAATTAAAATAAGAAATAATAAAAATATCAATATCTCAAATGAGTTAAACCATGAGCTAGAAAAAATAAATGACAAATTTAACCAAATATTAACTGAGCATCTTAAAAATAATCATGATCGGTTAAGTGAGGTTAATAAGCTTTATCTAGATCAAGCTAAAGTCCTTAATGAAAAACAAAGCATTGAATCTAAACACATTATTGAACAAATTATTGCCCCAGTATCATTGACACTTAAGCAGACAAGAGAACAATTGGAAAAATTAGAGCATAGTAGAAAGGAGTCTCTTGGAAGCATATCAGCACAAATAGAAATGATGAGAAAAGGAAGCGAAAAGCTATTTCTCGAGACACAAAACCTTACAGATGCTTTAAAACGACCCGAAGTTAGGGGTCAGTGGGGAGAGATGACCCTAAAAAGATGTCTCGAGCTATCTGGCCTTAAGAATCACTTTGATTTTACTGAACAAAAGGCATACTCAACAGATGATGGTCGAATTATACCTGACCTCGTGATTCATTTACCCAATAATAAAAACATCATAATTGACGCTAAAACCCCAATGGATGCGTATCTAAAGGTTGTAGCAAAAAAACATACAGACGATATTGAGGCTTTCCTAGCAAAGCATGCACGTCATCTTAGAGATAGAATTGATGAGCTTGCTAAAAAGGAGTATTGGAATCAATTTAGTGGATCTGCAAACTTTATAGTAATGTTTTTGCCCACAGAGGATATATTGACCAAAGCAATTAATCATTCACCTGATCTCTTTGATTATGCTTTAAAAAGAGATATTGTTTTAGCAACACCGACTACACTTTTAGGCTTATTAAAAACTGTCGCATACACTTGGGAGCAGTCAGAACTTAATGAAAATGCCAAGGAAATTGTTGCGTCAGCGGAAACACTGTATGAAAGATTAGCGATCTTTATTAATCACTTTAGCGACATTGGTAATCGCCTTAATCAATCGGTTCTTGCCTTCAATCGCTCTGTGAGCACATTAAATAAAAGAATTAACCCAGCATTTAATAAATTAGGCGAACTAATTAATAAGAGTGATGATGCCAAAAATATAGAGCAATTACATGAAAAGGCAATAGATGATACAAAGGTAATCCCTTTTGATAAAAAATGATTACTAATATTGATATTTTTGAACCCACCCCTGAATCTTTAGATGGTAGAAAGATATTGCTTACAGGAGCAACTAGTGGCATTGGTCAGGCACTGGCAATAAAACTCTCTGCATACAACTGTCACTTAATATTACTGGGTAGATCAAAAATCAAATTAAAAAAACTGAGTGAAAAGCTCATAAATTCTAAAGCTAATATTTATACATATGCCCTCGATTACTTGAAAGCAGAAGCTAGCGATTATCAAAATTTTATTGATTACATGGATGAAAATTTTGATGCGATAGATGTCTTGGTTCATAACGCTGCCATGTTAGGAGATAGGTCACCTATAGCACATTACGATATCGGATTATGGCAACAAGTTATGCACGTAAATTGTAATGCGATATTTATTTTGACTCGCTGCTTAATTCCATATCTTGCCAAGGGTAACTTACCAACAATTTTAATGGTTTCTTCCGGTGTAGGCATTAAAGGTAAAGCTTACTGGGGTGCCTACAGTATTTCAAAATTTGCGATCGAGGGGCTCTCGCAAATTTTAAATGAGGAATTAAATCAAACTGGGGTTAGAGTAAATATTATTAATCCAGGCCCAACGAATACAAATATGCGCGCTAAAGCATATCCAGCTGAGGATAAGTCAAAAATTCCATTACCTGAAGCGGTTCTACCCCCTTTTATGTTTTTTATATCTAAAGAAGCTAAACATATTTCTGGGATCAGGTATGAATTTAAGACCAATACTTATATTTCTATAGATTGATAATCAATAAAGTCAAAATGACGAGACCTTAGACCCTTTAGAGTGATATTGGCATAGCCAGTTCTTTTGAGCCTTGATACTTTTATTCCAAAATAGTTAAAGATATTGTGTATTTCTCTATTTTTACCTTCATTCAGATGAATTTCGTAATGGTGATGAGAACCTGAGGAATTTTTTAAATTTATACTTTTAGCCTTGTAAGTGACACTATCTATCTTAATACCTGACTCAATCGATTTGATTTGAGCTAGCGTTAATTTATTGCCAAAGGTTCTTGCCTGATAGATTCTGCTTAAATTAGAGCTAGGATGCATTAATTTATTAGCAAATTGACCGCTGTTAGTAAAAAGTAAGAGGCCCTCAGTATTGATGTCTAGCCTGCCAATTGATATCCATGAGCGTCCTTTGACAGAAGGAAGCAAGCTAAATACCGTTTTTCGGCCCTCAGGATCTACCCTAGAGCAAATATAACCTCTTGGTTTATAGAGTCGTAATACCTGAACTTCATTTTCTATATTTGAATTTATAATTTCACTATTAACCTTAACGATGTCTTTTTCGGATATTATTTGACCAGGTTTTGCTTTTGTTCCATTAACAAATACATTACCCTCTAAAACTAATCGATCAGCATGGCGCCGAGTGTACTTCCCGGATAAAGCTATGTAGGTCTGGATTTTCAATAAACTTAATGAACCTGATGAGTCGAATGATTATTAGACTCAACGCTCTCTGATTCAGTCTCGGCATCATAAGAAGTAAACATCTCTTCTATCTCTTCGAGGGGTGGAAGGTCAGAGATTTTCTTAAGATTAAACGAATCTAAAAATTTAGCTGTGGTCGCTAATAATGCAGGCTTTCCTAATGTATCCTTGTGTCCAACAACTTTTATCCATTCTTTTTCAAATAAATTTTTAATAATATTTGCGCTAACAGAGACTCCACGAATTTCCTCAATTTCACCTCTAGTAATAGGCTGTCTGTAAGCTATAAGCGCAATCGTCTCATACATGGCACGACTTAGTTTTTGAGGCTTTAGCTCCCACAGGGGGATTAGTATCTCATTAACCTCTTTTTTGGTAGAAATTCTATATCCAGAGGAGACTTCAACAATTTCAATGCACCTGTTCCTATATTCAGCATTAAGTTGATCGATAAGAATTTTAACTTGTGCACTTGATATGCCCTCAAACAACGACATCAGATCCTGAACCTTCAAGGGCTCATCAGATGATAGTAAAGCAGCTTCAATAACGTATTTCTCTTCCAATGCCATAAATCAATTCTGCTTCATTGATAGGTAGATACACTCGAATGGTTTTACCTGATAGACATTAATTGCCAGTGATTTAATCAAATCAAGCGTTGCCAAGAATGTTACGACTACTCCAGCCCTGCCTTCATTTTGATCAATAAGCTCTATAAAACTTACTTTTTCCGAGCACTGTTGTAATTTATCTAATATCAAAGTCATACGTTCCCTTACGCTTAAGGGTTCGCTAAAAAATTCATGGGGATTATATTGCTCAACCCTTAACAGAACCTCTTGGTATGCCTTGCATAAAAGAGCTATGGAAGTTTCTATGGGTGGCATCACAATGACCCTATTTGAATAAGCATGCACAGCTAAAAAATCCCTCCCAATTTGTGGAAGTGCTTCAAGCGTCTCTGCAGCATTTTTAATTTGTTCGTATTCTTGTAGTTTTCTTACTAAGTCTGCTCTAGGGTCCTCCTCTGCTCCTTCATCGGTAACCACTTTTGGCAGTAACATTCGAGATTTAATCTCTGCCAGGGTGGCTGCCATAAGTAGGTATTCGCCTGCCAACTCAAGTTCAAGTTCGGACATCAGCTCAATATACTGTACGTATTGATTCGATACTTCAAAGATGGGTATCTCTAGAATAGAGAGATCTCTAAATCTTATTAAATAGAGTAGTAAATCTAGTGGCCCCTCAAACGATTGTAAAAATACCTTAAGTGCTTGCGGTGGAATGTATAAATCAGAGGGGAGTTGTTCTACAGCCTGACCATTAACGATTGCAATGTGATCTGAGTCGGCTGGATGAGTTTTTAGCTGGTCTTCATTAAGAAGCATTAAAATACTCTCCTTATGTTTATATAATCTTATCATAATTATCTATAATTTAAGTATACCTATGAGCACCTTTATTGAATTTTTGCCTATTGTAATTTTCTACATTGGGTACCTTATTAAAGACATTTATTTTGCTACTTCTTTGCTAATACTCGCGATGATTGGAGTTTGTATTATTTCCTATTTAAGAGAGAAGAAAATAAAACCAATGCTTTTAATTTCTACCCTTTTAGTCTTAATTCTTGGGGGAGTAACAATCTTTTTAAGAGATCCGAATTTTATCATGTGGAAACCAACAATTATTAGCGCATTGTTTGGTTTTATATTCATAGGAAGTATTTATATAAGTTCTCAGACCCTGATCGAGAAATTATTCTCTAGTCAATTTAAAGCGGAAAAAAAACAATGGAATCTTATGACTTGGATGTGGGGATTGCATTTTTTTGCTTATGCATATGCAAATTATTATGTTTTTGAAAATTTTAGTGAAAATTTTTGGGTAAATTTTAAGCTTTTTGGCAGTCTTACATGGACACTGCTTTTTGTTATCATTCAAAGTATCTGGATTTCTTATAAGGGTAAGTATATTGGAAGCGAAAGCTCAAATTAGCATCTTAATTGCCGAATTAGATGTCGCTGATACTTTTGAAGTAGATGATCAATCACATCTTCATGTCGGTCATGCAAATTCAGGAAAGGGTCACTACTGCATAAGATTAATTGGCTTAAAAGACCCCAGTATAAAGCGTATAGAATTACATAGACTGATTTATGATAAACTTAGCCACTTACTTGCAACTTCCGTTCATGCTTTAAAAATCGAGGTTATATGAATTTTTTAAAAACAGTAATCATTCTAATATTTTTCTTCTTGTATGCTTGTTCATCAAATAATGATGTTGATACAACCAATATGCCGGATGACCTTCTTTTTATGGTAGGTGAAATTCCAGTCACCGAGGACTTGCTAGATTACTATGCTATGAATGTTGCTCAAACATCTGTTATGGAGCTCTCAGATGCTGAAAGGGAGATGCTGTTATCAGGACTGGTGCAGACTATCCAAATAGCTAATGATGCACTTAATAAAAATCTACCAATCATACAACCTTCACTTCAGGCAGAGCTTGATTTCTTACGTATTCAGTCTCTAGCCATGGCTTCATATGAAAACTTCATAATTGAGAATGCCCCTACTGACAATCAATTAGAGGCTTTGTTTGCTGACAATATTGATCAGTTTTCATCTGATCAATACAAGGCAAGACATATACTTGTAGAAACCGAGGATGAAGCCAACGAAATTATTAGGGATTTAGATAATGGGGCAGATTTTATTATGCTGGCAGAGGAATTTTCCATTGGCCCTTCGGCTCCAAACGGTGGAGATTTAGGATGGTTTGGCCCAAATACTATGGTAGCTCCCTTCTCTCTCGCTGTTCAGGCTATGGATATTGGTGATTACTCCGATTCGCCTGTTCAAACTCAATTTGGTTTTCACGTAATTCTGCTTGAGGATAAAGAAACAGGCGATTCCGGTACCTATGAGAATTATCGCGATGAGCTTACTAATCTATATCAGCAAGGCCTCTTAGGTGATTATCTACAGGATATGGCGCTTGCTTACCCTAGAGTTGATAATTAATTTATTAACATACTAAGTTCGTCTTCATAGACAATATTTATACCCATAGATTGAGCCTTATAAAACTTGCTTCCTGGGGATTTGCCACATATCAGGTCTGTTGTCTTACTGCTTATCGAATTGGAGACCTTGGCGCCTCGTAGTTCAATCATCTCAGATAATTCTCTTCTATCATATTTTGTAAAGGAACCAGTAATAACCATGATACGACCGTTTAGCTCATTACCTGATTCAGAGAATAAATAATTTATAGTAATTCCATTTTTTAAACCTAAAGCAATTTGTTCTTGGTTATCTGAACTAGAAAAATACTCAGTTATTTCCGATGCAATGGTTTCTCCAATGTCATCTATTTGGATTAATGTATCTAAGGATGCAGAAATCAAACTATCTAAGTTTTTAAAATTTTTTGAGAGGGATCTAGCAGTTACTTTTCCTATGCCAGGTATGCCAAGAGCATAGATAAAGCGGTCAAAATTAATTTTTTTTGCTGCCTCAATTGACTTTAGAACATTTTGAGATGATTTGTTACCCATGCGTTCAAGTTGTGCAAGATCATCTATTTGTATGGAAAATAAATCTGGCCATTTCTTTATAATTTTTAATTCAACTAATTGTTTAATTAATTTTTCACCTATCCCCTCAATATCAAATGCATCCCTTGATACAAAATATTTTAAATATTCAATAGATTGCGACATGCATCGGTTAACAGCTGTGCATCTATAGGCAGTCTCTCCTTCAGATCTCTCAATTGGTGAGGAACAGGAGGGGCATTTCTTAGGCATAATTATGTCGCGTACATTTTTGGGGCGGTCATCTGCTATCACGCCTATTATCTCTGGAATTACATCACCAGCTCTACGAATTAGAACGAAATCATTAATATGTAAATCTTTGCGTTCAATTTCATCCATATTATGAAGTGTAATATTTTTAATCATTGCTCCAGATAAATTTATAGGCTTGATCCTTGCAACGGGCGTAATAGTACCTGTCCTTCCTACTTGAAACTCAACGTTCTCAATTTGGGAAATTTTTTCTTCTGATTTAAGCTTGAAGGCAACTGCCCACCTAGGTGATCTAGCAAGATTTCCTAGATCCTGCTGGTAAGAAAGATTATTAATTTTAAAGACAACGCCATCAATTTCATAAGGTAGAGATGCGCGGTTTTGAGCTATACTTTTATAAAACTCCATGCAATCATTCAAGCTATGGAGCTTGGCATTTAAGGGGGAAACTGGCAGTCCTAAGGTCTTAATGTAGGTATTGAGTTCATCATAGTAATTAAATACATTATCTGAAATGAAGCCGACTCCATGACAGATAATCTCAACCGGTCTACTAGCTGTAATTAACGGATCAATTTGTCTTAAAGTGCCACTGGCTGCATTTCTAGGATTAGCGAATACTTTAAGACCGCGTGTCTTTGCAAATTTGTTATATAAATTAAATTTTTCAATTGGAAAAATAACTTCACCCCTAACTTCTAATTCTTCGGGTACTTTTTGACCCTTTAGCTTTAATGGTAAATTACTAATTGTTCGAATATTATGTGTTATATCCTCGCCGACTTCTCCATCGCCTCTAGTAGCTCCCAACTGAAAATTTCCATTAATATAAGTTAAATTCACTGCAGCTCCATCAAGTTTTGGTTCTGCAACTATGCCCTCTTCAAATATTTCCTCAATATTTATGTCTATTTGTTTTGAGGCACGCTCAAAAAAAGCAATAAAATCATCTTCATTAAAAGCGTTCTCAAGTCCTAGCATTAGTGTTTTATGATTTACTGTCATAAATCCAGATTCAATTTTTGGACCAATCCGTTGCGATGGTGAATTTGGCTGAATATAGTCTGGGTATTTATCTTCTAGGTTTATAAGTTTTAAAAAAATTTGATCGTATTCATCATCTGATATGGATGATCCATCTAATAGATAATAATCATGAATATGCTTGTTAAGCATTGAAACTAAATGCTCAATTTCCTCTTGAATCCTATCTTTATTAGCCATAAGTGGCTATATATTCTTTTAAATGAGTCTCAATACTATCGATATTAACAAGAATATTATTAGCTGTTTTTACTTGAGCATTTAATTTTGAAGCAATACTTAAAGTCATATTGAAATAGGTTTGAAGATCTAATTCTAAGCTTTTATCTACTTTCGTTAACAAAAACACATACAAACCTTTAATCTCCGACTCGTCATTATAATTATCAAAAGTTCCTGGATTAATATTGTTAGAAATAATAATCTTTGAGTTATTTTCGTTTTTTAAGTCAAAGACCGCGTCATCATTTAGCTTAAACCCGTAACTAATAATAATTTTTGTTAGTTCACTATACTTAAAATAATTATTATCTTCAGATTTAACTAATAAATAACACTGAAATTGCTTAAGTTCTTTTTTTGGCTTATCAATAATTGGCGCTTCTTTTGTTTTATGCCTAGTAATTTTCTTATGTGGTTGCCTATACTTCTTAATAAAAAAATTTAATGATGCAACTAAGATGCTTAAGGATATAAATATTATTAAATATATGCGTACTTCTTCAATCATTCGTCAACTAGACCAACCGCATCCTTCATATTTACTGACACAATTCTTGAGACACCTGGTTCGGCCATTGTTACGCCCATTAATGACTCTAATACTTCCATAGTAGCTTGATTGTGTGTTATTAAAAGAAATTGAACTTTTTCAGACATCGCGGCAACTAGTTCGCTAAATCTTCCAACATTAGATTCATCTAAGGGAGCATCAACCTCATCGAGAAGACAAAATGGCGAAGGGTTCAAATGAAACATTGAAAATATAAAAGCAATAGCAGTAAGTGTCTTCTCCCCTCCTGATAGCATTGAGATATTATTAATTTTCTTTCCAGGTGGACTAGACATAATATAAACACCAGCGGTAAGTAAGTCCTCTGACTCAAGTTCTAAAAAAGCATGCCCACCTCCAAATAACTTGGGGAAATAATACTTTAAGGCCTGATTAGCACCTTCAAACATCTCTCTAAACTTTTCTTTAGTTTCATTATCAATTTTATTGATTGCCTCCTGTAAAACTCTAATAGCATTGGTCAAATCATCAAATTGCTCATCAAGAAAAGATTTTCTTTCTTCCAATTCTTCCTTTTCCTCAATAGCTGCAAGATTAATTGCCCCTAGATTTGAGAGCTTTCTATTAATTGAGTCTAATAAATCATGATGTTCGGTTAGATCAATCTCATTGCTAATAGTTGATAATACTGTATTGAAAGATATACCAAGTTCAGCTAAATCATCATTTAAGTTTTTATGATTCACCTCAAGCTCTTTATTTGTAAGGGAATTAATCTCAATTTCATCACGTAATTGATTGCTCTTATTGTCATTTGCAACTAAAGAGTCTTCAATAGATAAAATTTTTGAACTTATTTCACTTAATGCGCTTTTAGATTGAATCACTTTTTCATCTAACTTTTGATACTCAACTAAAGAGCTATCTAATTTTATATTAATCTCATTGAGTTCCAAATTTTTATCATTTAAGGAATTATTTCTTGAAATAAGATTCTCTTTTAGAATTTGAATTTGATTTTCTAAACGTTGAATACCAGTTTCAGTTGATGATTTGATAGTGCTATGCTCCTTAATTTCAATTTCAATTTCATGCAAACGTTTCTGCGTTATAGAGATATCAAGATTAAGTTCTTCAAGTTTACTAATTAGTTCATGCTCTTGGGTTGATAATTGATCGAGTCTTGAAGCATATTCATCAATTTTGTTTTGTAAAATCTTTTTTGCATTTTGCTTGTCTTTACTTAGTTGGATCCGCTCTAATTTCTCATTCTCTAATAGAACTTTTTGTCTCTCAAGAGTGTTCTTGCGATCCTTGATAGCATCATTATGGGCGATTAGTCTATTTTGTTCGATAATATGATCATCTAGAGATTCTTTATTTACATCAATAGTATGCTTTAAAGATTCAATTATTTTTTGCTCCTCATCAAGATCTATTTTTACATCGTTGATCTTAGATGAATCTTTATCTATTAGTGTTCTAATATTCTCTATTTCAAAATTGAGGAGATCGATTTTCTTCTCTATAGACAAAATTCCATCTTGACTAGATGAGGTAGATCTATAAAATTTTTTAGAAAACCAAATACCATTTTTAGTAATGACTGATTCATTTGGTTTTAAGTCTTCAAATATTTCAATAGCATCATCAATATTCTCAACGGCTCTTATGTGAATTAACTCATCAATAACGTAATCAGTGATAATTTTGCTATGAAGCGATCCCGTAGGAATTGTAATTGATTGATTATGTATAAGATTTTCTATAGAAACTATTTCATAAGCAGAAAGTTCTTTAATGGTTTCTTTATTAATCTGATCAGTCAATAAGTAGCTGTTAAGCCTATCGCCTAAAACGATATCAATTGCTATTTCCCATCCCTCTTCTACTGTAAATAGATCACTGCAAGATTGACTTAATTCCAGACTATCTTTAAGACTTGGATCAATTTCAGTTTTATTGCGATTTAAAAATTCTTTAAGAGATTCGACTTGGCCAATATTTTTGGAAAGTTGTGTTTTTAAATGATTATGATTTAAAAAAAGGGATTCAAGATTATTTTTTATGCCATCATATAAATTTTGATGTTCATTAACATTATTAATTAATATAGATTGCTTTTCCTTAAGTGCACTAATATTATTTTTATTGCTTTCAACATTCCAAATAGTTTTTTTAGAAATATCGTTTAACTGTGAATTAATGTCTTCAAGTGTTCTGTTGATTCTAGAGATATTTTCACTATTTTGATCAATTTCTGTATCGAGCTTGATAAGTTCTGAGTTATGCCTATTGTTTGAAGTACTAGCTTCATTCTTGGAGGCTTGGATATTTTTCATTTCTTCAGAAAGCAATTCTAGTCTTGATGTCTGCTTATTTAGTAATAAGTTCTTTTCATTAAGCTCCGGATTTAAAGTGTTATCTCTTGTTGAGGAGTTATCTAGCCTACTAGCATCTTCAGTAAGCATTTGTTGCGAGCTTTCAAGATCAGTTTGAAATTTTATAATATCCTGATTAATATTTTTAATGGTGTCATTAATTAATGATTTCTGTGACTCTAAATTAGAAATTCTTGATCCAGTTTGATAAAAGTCTCTCTGGAGAC
>Ga0222714_10002731_pt1 | contig 18455 bp, 14 predicted proteins | sample C33_3DmetaG_FD_165048 | JGI IMG/M metagenome (GOLD analysis project Ga0222714, IMG submission 165048) | Estuarine water microbial communities from San Francisco Bay, California, United States - C33_3D | ecosystem: Environmental > Aquatic > Marine > Unclassified | place: USA: California...
TGTGTCTTGAATTGGTCGGATACCGGCTCTTCAGCCTTAGGCGCTTCAGTAGGCGGAGCTTCAACTGCCGCCTCTTCTGCACTTGCCACTTCGGCTTCTGCCGGCTCTGTCTTTGCTTCAGGAGCCGAAACCTCCACTTCTTTAGCTGGCTCGGCTACCTGCTCCTCAACCGCAGGAGTAGCTGGTTTTTTGGGGTCGAGGTCAATTTTTCCAACAGTTTTCGGCTTTACTAAACTGCTCTTAGCCTTTATAAGCTCGTTGTCTTTCTTCTCTTTGGCTTGACGCTTCTCTTCTTGCTCTTTTTCAATTTGCTGAAGCAGCGCCTCTTTTTCTTTTCGCTTCTCTTCGCTCACCTCTTGAGAGGCGGCCTTCTTCGACATATCTGTCTGAAACTCGTCCAAGAGCACTTGATAAACCTCTCCACTAATTTTTGTGGTCGGGCGGGCCTCAATCTCATGACCTTTCTCTTTGAGATGCTCTACTGCACGGTCGAGGGAGATATTGAGTTCTCGAAGTACTTTGTTTAATCGTATGGTTTCTAATTCAGACATATAGTATGATTCGTCTAGTGTTTTTTAAAGGCGGAGGTACAGCTACAAATATAAAAGTTACTCTTCAAATTCAGATTTTAGTATTCTAACCACCTCACGCACAGTCTCTTCTTCGAGATCTGTTCGCTTAATTAAGTCTTCTATGTCAAGTTCTAAGACGCTGCGGGCCGTATCTAGACCGATCTTCTTGAACTCTTGAATGATCCAAGCGTCAATTTCATCTGAGAACTCGGTAAGCTCAACATCTTCTTCGACTCCTTCTCTGAAGACGTCTATCTCGTAACCCGTTAGTTGCCCAGCTAATCTAATGTTATGACCGCTTCTTCCGATCGCCTTCGAAACCTCCTCGGGCTTCAAGTAGACCTGAGCAGTCATGTTGTCGTCGTTCAACTTAACCGAGCTCACCTTAGCGGGGCTAAGGGCTCTAGTGACTAGCAGTTGCTTGTTGTTGGTCCAGTTTATGACGTCAATATTTTCGTTGCCTAATTCGCGAACAATGCCGTGAATTCTAGACCCTTTCATACCCACACATGCTCCAACAGGATCAATGCGATCATCGTACGAATCAACGGCTACTTTTGCTTTTTCTCCAGGAATGCGAACGGCTTTTTTAATAGTAATTAGTCCGTCGAATACCTCAGGGATTTCTTGGAAAAACAATTGCTCCAAGAACTTGGGCGAAGTGCGAGACATAATTATGGTAGGCTTGCTACCTTTTAACTCTACGCTTTCGATTACTCCTCTTACGTTGTCTCCTTTGCGGAAAAAGTCAGATGGAATCTGACGGTCTTTAGGTAAGATGATTTCAATGCCCTCATCGTCAAGCAAGATAATAGCCTTGTGGCGGATGTGGTGAACCTCAGCGGTAAAGAGCTCCCCTTCTAGATCTTTAAATTGCTTGTAAATAGTGGTGTTGTCGTGTTCCTGAATTTTAGCGACCAAATTCTGTCTTAACGCCAGAATAGAACGGCGCCCAAGATCGATGAGCTTCACTTCTTCAGAAACATCTTCACCAACTTCAAAATCAGGCTCTATTTTACGGGCCTCCGAAAGCGAAATTTCTTCGTTTTCATCCTCAACCATTCCGTCATCAACAACAACCCGATTACGCCATATCTCCAAATCACCCTTGTCTGGGTTGATGATAATATCGAAGTTGTCGTCTGAACCAAATTTCTTTTTAAGCGTATTTCGGAACACCTCCTCAAGAATCGCCATTAGGGTTACTCGATCGATAAACTTATCGTCTTTAAACTCCGAAAATGATTCTATAAGTGCTAAATTTTCCATGATCAGGGATTAAAAAATTAGTTCTATTTGTGCATTAATTATTTGGTCAAATTCAATTTGTTGTTCACATTCAACAGTTGTTTTACCCTTGCCTACAGGCTTGGGCTGTCGTTCTTTCCATCTCAAAGTAATCAATTGATCACTAATTGATGTGAATTCGCCTTTAAAACTACCCTCAGCAGTATCAATCTTTAAGGTTCTGCCCAGGTGCTGTTTAAACTGTCTCAGATGCTTTAAGGGAGCGGTAGCTCCGGCTGATAACACGTCGAGTGAAAAATCATACTTCTCTCGATCTAGGTGATGTTCGATAGCCCTAGAGACCTCAACACAATCGTTGACGTTGACTCCGTTGTCTCCATCTACAACTACGCGCACACTAAGGTCGGCGCCTATATTGAGTTCGATCAAAAAGAGATCTGGACGCTCTTCAAAAAAAGCATCTAAAAGCACACTAACCTCTTTTCTAAACGTTTCACTCATAATACAGTAACAAAAGAGGGGACTGCTGTCCCCTCTTTTAAGCTCTTCGAGCGCTCCAAAGAGCGCTCATGAAAAAGATGTTGGCCTACAAGGACTCGAACCTTGAACGACTGAACCAAAATCAGCTGTGTTACCAATTACACCATAGGCCATTACTCAATCGAGGCTGCAAATTTAAACTATTCTTAGAATCTGCAAAAATTAAAAACGCTATTTTCGTTGAGCTCAAATGGGCTATAAAACGGTACTATGATGCAGTTAGAATTCAGGCGAATGGAGCGCCTTTTATCGTGGGTAGTATTTTTTGTCGCGCTCTTAGTTTATGGGCTTACAGTTGAGCCCACTGGCAGTTTCTGGGACGCTGGAGAATATATTTCTACCTCTGCCAAACTTCAAGTAGGACACCCGCCAGGGGCGCCTTTGTTTCAGCTCATAGGTGCCGTTTTTTCCATATTCTCTTTTGGAGACCCGACTAAAATAGCCCTCATGGTCAATTGGGTCTCAGTTGTTTCAAGTGCCTTCACCATTTTTTTTACGTTCAAAATCATAGCCAATCTCGGCGAGAAATGGGTGAGAAGTGGGTTTGGCAAAAAGCATACAGCAGAAGCTTTGGATCCGGCTAATACCCTAGCCATTTTAGGGGCTTCTCTAGTTGGCGCACTAACTCTTTGCTTCTCAGATAGCTTTTGGTTTAATGCCGTTGAAACCGAGGTCTACGCCATGGCTAGCCTGGTTATGGCCTTATTGTTGTGGCTTGGTATTCAGTGGACCGACAGGCTTACAGAGCCTCAAGGCGACCGTTACCTGATACTTATTTCTTTTGTTGTAGGTCTGGTCTTTGGGATACAGTTCATGGGATTTTTGGCCATCCCCTCTATTGGGCTACTGTACTATTTCAAAAAAACCGAACGCATCACCCCGAAAAGCTTTGTCTTAGCTAACATTGGAGTGGTGGCCCTTCTCTTTCTGGTCTACCGATTCTCGTTAACTTATATACTCAAGCTCTTCGGAGTGACAGAAGTCTTTTTCGTCAACGAAATAGGATTGCCTTTTAATTCTGGTTCGGTGATTACCGGAATTACTTTAGCGGCCATTCTCATCTACCTTATACGTTTCAGCAAAAAACGACAGTTAGCGCGATTGCATTTAATCGCTCACATGGTACTATTCTTAATTATCGGATTCTCTACTTGGCTGATGCTACCCATTAGAGCCAATGCCCAAACCGTGGTGAACGAGAACAATCCAGAAGATGCTCGTTCACTTTTGGCCTACTACAACAGAGAACAATATCCGGCCCCTGAAAGTCCATTTTACGGTTCGTTTTACTCTGACTATTTCGCTCCTGCAGGCCCAGACCAAGACGGAACCCCAAAGTATGAGAAGAATAAAAAGCTCAGACGCTACGAAATCGTAAATTACTACGAAGATGCCATCCAAGGGCCAAATCCCAATCACATAGGTTTTCTGCCTAGAATGTGGAGCGCCTCTTCGGCCGAGAATTACATGCGCTACTACGGACGCCTCGATTTCAGTATCAATCCCCGATACCAAGGAGACACTGAGCTTAGAAATGCCGTTGCCCAGTTTAAGCAAATGAGTAATGAGGGTGAGATTGAGACCTCTCAGTATGTAGACTTCTTAAAGAACTTTGCCGACTACATTGAGGTGAAGCCTCCTACGCTTGGCCAGAACCTGAGCTACCTGATCGATTTTCAGTTTAACTACATGTACTGGCGCTACTTCTTTTGGAATTTCGTCGGTCGCCAAAATGACGAACAAGGTCGTTTCAATGCGAACGGAGAATGGCTTAGCGGCATTTCATTTATAGATAGCATCCGACTTGGCAATCAATCCAATTTACCCGATGACCTCTTAAATAACAAGGCGCGAAACACCTACTTCTTTTTACCTCTTCTATTGGGATTAGTAGGATTCTATTTTCACGCCAAGCGCCAGTGGAAGCTCTTTTACGTGCTACTGGTGTATTTTTTATTCACTGGTCTGGCCATTCAGTTTTACACTAACCCGACCATTTTTCAGCCTAGAGAACGCGATTACTCCCTAGTAGGTTCATTCTTTATTTTCAGTATCTGGGTAGGTTTTGGGGCACTCGCGCTATTCGACCTCATAGCCACCGCGATCAAACAACGAACGCCAAAGGTAGCCCTAAGTACGACGGCTCTATGCCTGATGGCGGTTCCGCTACTTATGGCCTTCGAGAATTGGGACGATCATGACCGCTCCAATCGGCAGACTGCCAGATCCACGGCAATGGCTTACCTCGATTCATGTGCTGAAGACCAGGGAGCCTTGCTTTTTACCATAGGAGACAACGACACCTTTCCGCTTTGGTACATGCAAGAAATTGAAGGATACCGCACCGATGTCAGGGTGGTCAACTCAAGCCTATTAGCCACCGATTGGTACATCGATCAAATGAAGCGAAAGGCCTATGGGAGCGAGCCTATTCCGTCTCAACTTACCCATAATCAATACCGCTTTGGAACTCGAGACGTACTGTATTATCAGCCGGTTCCCGAATTAGCCGAAGAGCGCTGGACACTGAGTAAATTCATGGATTGGGTCAGCAGCGGAAAGCCAGAAACCAAATTGAGCTACCTGATGAGGCAGCAAGGGGTAGACATGAGTGATTTCAAAGAAGAACAGCTTGACATCGTCTACTACCCTACTCACAAGATAAGGGTGCCGGTAGATAAAAATGCAGTCTTGGAATCAGGCCTAGTTGCTGCCAAAGACGCCGATCAGATTCTAGACTATATAGACTTTGATCTTCCGAAGAGTGCGCTGCCCAAAAACAGGTTGTTGATGCTTGATATGCTCAACACCAACAACTGGAAGCGCCCGATCTATTTCTCAGGTGGTAGCCTCGATTCGGCAGAATACCTGTACATGAAAGACTATTTACAACTCGACGGATTGGTGTATAAACTCGTGCCGATTTATACTGAAGACAGCGGCGCATTCGACATGGGAAGAATAGATACCGACCTTATGTACGAAATTGTGATGGATTGGGAATGGGGAAACTCAAACGACCCTTCAGTGTATATAGATCCGCAAACTAGAGCCCAAGGAATATCTTTCAGAAGCAACATGGCGCGACTGGTCGAGCAGCTTATAGTAAACCAGCAGTTCGAAAAGGCCGAAAACGTAATCGATCTAGCCGTCGAGAAAATGCCACTCAAAGCATTTAGGTACTACACCTTTGTTGAACCCTTTATTCAAGGCTATTACGCCGTTTCTGCTGTAGACAAAGCCCAAAAACTATCTACTGAACTACTGACCATTTATTTAGATCATTTGGCCTATTACACCACCCTAAATGCCGAGGAAAGCTACAGACGAATCGAAGAAATTTACAGTGATTTAGAAGCTACTAGGCGCGTACTCGATTTATCGACTGAGGCAAACGACGAAGACTTTGTTGCTCCATTCACCGAAGCGTACAACGGGTACATCAATGACCTAGTGTATATTTTAGAAAACGCTCAGATTGAGCAAGAATAGAATAAAGGGCTTAAACGTACTCGCTTATTATGCCTAGCAAAGTGTTCGCGTCAAGTTCGCCACTTTGGCGCCACATCATTTCGCCCTTTTTATAAATTATGAGCGTAGGAAGCCCTTTGATGCGCAGGGCCTGAGATAATTCTTGATTTTTGTCTACATCGATCTTGATCACTTTACCCTTATCTCCAAGGGCTGCAGCCACGTCTTTGAGAACGGGCGTCATTGAAAGGGAGGCGTCGTTCCATTCGGCATAGAAATTGAAAAGAACCGGAACCTCTAGGTCGATTAAATCACCAAATTTTGACATGTTTAAATCAATTGGTGCTGCAAGTTAGTAAAATTGCTATTCAACTGAGCTGAATCCACTTGATTTTAGACCAATGCGGGTAATTTCAGGCCATATACCAAAACGGCCCGGATAGCCTAGAAAACCAAATCCGCGGTTCACGTTCAATAGATGGTTGTTCTTCTCGTACATTCCGGCCCATTGCGGATATCTGTATTGTATCGGGCTCCATTTGTAACCGGCAATCTCCACCCCAAATTGAAAGCCGTGTGTATGACCGCTTAAGCAGAGATCTATCTTTTTCTCGTGATTCAGCACCTCAGCCTCCCAATGTGACGGATCGTGCGACATCAAGAGGGTAAATACTGAGTCGTCAATTTGGCTGGTAGCCTTCTTCAAATCTCCTGCCTTGAGAAATCTGCCGCTACCCCAATTCTCAACGCCAACCAAATTGAAAAATGCCTCCCCTCTAGAAATTTTTACACTTTGGTTATTCAAGGTGCTAAACCCCATTTGCCGTTGAATATTCAGCAGATTCTGCACATCGTCTTTGGCCATCTGCTCATCAAAGTCTCTGTTGTAGCTGCCGTAATCGTGATTGCCTAATACGGCAAACTTTCCGTCTTTGGCCTGCAGAGCAGCCAAAGCGTCTATGTAAGGCCTGGCCTCTGAAGACTTATTGTTCACCATGTCTCCGGTAAACAGCAATAAGTCTGATTGCTGTTCATTGATCAGATCAAGGCCGGGTTGAAATTCATCTAGAGAGGCAAAACTACCCAGATGAAGGTCTGAAATCTGAACAATAGTATACCCATCAAATGCGCTTGGAAGTCGGTCAAAGACCAGGTCATAGGTGTGCAGCGTGTACTTATTGCGCGCGCCCATTCCAATCACGAGTGAAGAGAACGGAAGTGCTCCGACCGTAACCGCAGTAGCACTAATAAACCGCCTTCGATCAATGCGCGTGTGATGAGGCGTGCCAAGCATTGACTTTAGCTTCGCCCTTATCCAGGAAAACAAGCGAACCACATCTTCAAGAATCAAAAAGAAGCTTAACAGCAAAAGGCCGAACGTCACCGCAAAAAGAAAACCAGTCAGGTAAAGTTCGACGCGCGTTCCTAAAGAGATGTTGAATGCCCGCAAAACGAAGCCTGCAAAAAAGAGCCCCAAGGTAAGCACCCAAAAGACCCACATTACTCGGTTTGAACGCAATAGCACCTTAAGAGCGCTGTGGCCATAAAAAACAAGGGCCATATAGAAAAGAGTGAAAAAGACGTAAAACACAACTCAGTTTAAGGCCTGTAAAAGTACGTTTTAAATAGCCTATGAACCGTTAAAATTCCGTTATCTTGCACCCTCTTGACGGCTGAAATATGAGTAAGAATACCGCAAAACGACTTTTTCTAGTCGACGCCTACGCACTTATTTTTAGGGGCTACTTCGCGCTAATCAAGAATCCCAGGGTAAATTCTAAGGGCGAAGACACCTCTGCAATAATGGGGTTCATGAACGCACTTTTAGATCTCATAAAGCGCGAACAACCCGAGTATATTGCTGTTTGCTTTGACAAAGGAGGAAGCACTGAACGCGCAGAACTATTCTCAGAATATAAGGCTAATCGTCAAGAAACCCCAGACGCGATTCGGTTCGCCATACCCCACATCGAATCATTGTTAAAGGCCATGGACATTCCTATTGTGGTTCAAGAAGGCTATGAGGCCGATGACCTTATTGGCACCCTTTCTAAACAAGCTGAAAAACAAGGATTCGAGGTGTTTATGGTAACCCCAGACAAAGACTTCGGCCAGTTGGTCAGCGAGCATATTTTTATGTACCGACCCTCAAGAATGGGCAACGACATCGAGATATGGGGTATTCCGCAGGTTCAAGAGCGTTTCGGGGTAGAGCGTCCAGAGCAAGTTATCGACTACCTGGGTATGATGGGTGATGCCAGCGATAACATTCCCGGCTTGCCCGGTGTTGGCGACAAAACGGCTAAGAAGTTCATCCAAACATACGGCAGCTTAGAAAAGCTACTTGAAAACCTTCATGAGCTGAGCGGAAAACTGAAAGAGCGCATCGAAGAACATGCCTCATTAGGCATTCTATCTAAGCAATTGGCCACCATTAAAACCGATTGCGATGTAGAATTCAATCCGGATACCTTTATTCGTTCTGCCCCAAACCTGGACGAAATTGACCGCCTTTTCGACACCTTAGAGTTTAGAAGACTCAAAGAACAGTTTCACAAGGTTTTTGCCCACAAGGCCTCACCCGAGGCGATTCAGGCTCCCGCTCAAGATTTCAAGGCACAGCCGCTAGACGCACTAAATACCTTCGCCGGTAGTGGTCAGTTTTCACTTTTTGACGCTGAGCCCTCCGCCCAAAGTCCAACCGACACTATTCACTTATACCAGCTTGTTAATAGCCCGAGAACTGTAGAGCTCTTTTTTGAAGCTCTATATCAACAGACAGAGGTAAGCATTTCGGTGTTTAATACCGCTGCCGATCCTATGAGCGGATCCCTGTTTGGTATCGCCTTCTCGTGGCAGGCCTACAAAGGATTTTATGTGCCGCTGCCTTTAGATGGGCTTTTGGAAACTGCACTCTGGCACAAGCTTCAGCAATTCTTCAATTCGAAGATTACGCTGATTGGCCATCAGTTAAAAGAAACGTTAAACATTTTGAGAAGGCACGGATTTACTGTAAACGCATCGCTATTCGACACCACATTAGCACACTATTTAATAAATCCAGATAGGTCTCACGATCTAAGTGTATTAAGCAAAAGCTATCTCGGCTCAGATGCGCCTAGACTTGAAACAGTACTTGATCTAAAGTCGAGTAAGGGCGTAAGTCTAGAGCTTGAAGATCCGGCCATTTTTAAAGAATACGCCTGCAGTCTTAGCGACTACACACTGAGATTGTACCATCCGCTTAAGCAAGAACTGCATAAATGGCAACTTTTCGAACTCTATCAAGAGCTAGAGGTACCCTTAGTAAGGGTGCTTGCGCAAATGGAATTTAACGGCATTAAGCTCAACGATGCGTATCTCAATACACTTAAAACACAGTTCAGCGAGCAGTTAGAACAGCTCGAGCAATCGGTTTACGCACAAGCCGAGGAAACCTTTAACATCGCCTCTCCAAAACAGCTAGGGATTGTGCTGTTTGAAAAATTGAAGTTGATTGATAAACCTAAAAAGACAAAAACAGGACAATACGCTACCTCTGAAGAGATCTTGACCGAGCTCGCTAAAAAACACCAGATCGCCTCAGATCTTTTGACCTATCGAGGGCTTGCCAAGCTACTCAACACGTATGTAGAGGCACTGCCGGAACAGATCAACGCAGAGACAAAACGCATTCATACGCAATTCATGCAGACCGTCGCGGCTACCGGAAGATTAAGCAGCGTGCATCCAAACCTCCAGAATATTCCGATTCGAACAGAAAACGGGCGCCTTATCCGAAAAGCTTTCGTTGCTAAAGACGACTCTCACGTGCTTTTAGCTGCCGATTATTCTCAAATAGAGTTGCGTATCATAGCGGCGCTGAGCGAAGAAGATACTATGATAGAGGCCTTTAAAAACGGAGAAGACATTCACGCCTCAACCGCCTCCAAGGTATTCGGAGTTGCACTTTCTGAGGTCAGCCGCGAACAACGAAGCCAGGCGAAAACGGTCAACTTTGGAATCATTTATGGGGTCTCCGCATTCGGACTCAGCAATCAAACCGACTTATCGCGATCAGACGCCAAAGAACTCATAGAAACGTATTACGCGACCTATCCCAAATTAAGGGCATATGTGCAGAACCAAGTGAGCTTTGCCCGTGAAAACGGCTACGTAGAAACCCTGTTTAAACGCCGCAGGTATTTGAGTGATATAAACGCTGCAAACGCAGTGGTTCGATCAGCGGCAGAGCGCAACGCGGTGAACGCCCCAATTCAAGGATCGGCGGCAGACATCATTAAAAGGGCTATGCTCGCAATAGATCAACACATAAAGACAGAAGGCCTAAAGAGCTCCATGCTTTTACAGGTGCACGATGAGCTTGTTTTTGACTGCCCCAAAGAAGAAATCGATCAACTTACCGCGCTTGTTAAACGCGAAATGCAGAACGCGGCTCAATTAACAGTACCGCTTGAGGTAGAAGTAGGATTTGGAGCCAACTGGTTTGAAGCACATTAAACTTCAAAAACCTTTTTTCATTGATTTGCATTTCAACCGAATAATTGTACATTTGCAGCCCGTTAGTTTTAACGTGTAGCGATATAAAACCTATTTATACTGTGGATACATTAAGTTATAAAACCAAATCAGCCAACGCAGCTAGTGTGACTAAGCAATGGGTATTGGTTGATGCCGAAGGGCAAGTTTTGGGACGATTGGCCTCAAAGATTGCTATGATTCTTAGAGGAAAAAACAAGCCTAGCTTTACCCCTCACGTTGATTGTGGAGATAACGTAATCGTTATCAACGCTGAAAAAGTGGTTTTGACGGGAAATAAAGCTACAGATAAAAAATACCTTCGCCACACAGGTTATCCAGGCGGACAACGCGAAACAACCACTAAAGAACTTTTTCAGAGTCATCCAGAACGCATTATTGAAAATGCGGTTAAAGGAATGCTTCCAAAGAATAAGTTAGGCGCCGAGCTTTTCAGAAATCTGAGAGTATACAGCGGACCAGAGCACGATCAACAAGCTCAACAGCCGGTTCAAATCAATCTTAATGACCTCAAATAGCTTTAAACAGTAATGGGAGTAATTCATAAAATCGGTAGAAGAAAAACGGCAGTAGCCCGCGTTTACTTATCTGAAGGAAACGGAACTGTAGTAATCAACAAAAGACCCCTAGATAACTATTTTACTACGGGCACACTACAATACAAAGTCAATCAACCCTTTGAATTGACAGAGACAGCTGGAAAATACGATGTGAAAGCTTCTGTGTTTGGCGGAGGAATCACCGGTCAGGCTGAGGCCCTAAGACTAGCAATCTCTAGAGCGCTTTGCGAGATTGATCAAGAGTTTAGATTGTCACTCAAACCGGAAGGATTACTCACTAGAGATCCTCGAATGGTAGAACGCAAAAAGTTCGGGCAGAAAAAAGCAAGAAAGAAATTCCAGTTCTCTAAACGTTAATGGCGTTTTAGCGTACTTGTTCTTTATACATACTAATAATAACCAGTTTAGTTTAGCATCTAAATAGATCGGGCGAATTTGTTAAAAATGACCACCGATTTATTGCTAAATCAGAACGTAAACTAAATTAAAAATGGCAAAAGTCGAAGTTAAACAGCTTCTAGATGCAGGCGTGCATTTTGGTCACCTCACTAGAAAATGGAATCCGAACATGGCTCCTTACATCTACATGGAGCGTAATGGAATTCACGTAATTAATCTGTACAAAACCGTAGCTAAGCTCGAAGAGGCTAATGAAGCCCTCAAGAAGATAGCTGCATCAGGGCGCAAAATTCTTTTTGTAGCCACAAAAAAGCAAGCAAAAGGTATCGTTTCAGAGAAGGTGGCGGCAGTAAATATGCCCTACATCACTGAGCGCTGGCCCGGTGGAATGTTAACCAACTTCATTACCATCCGCAAGGCGGTGAAGAAGATGAGTTCTATCGATCGCATGAAGAAAGACGGCACCTTCAACACCCTTTCTAAGAAAGAAAAACTTCAAGTTGAGCGCTTACGTGCCAAGCTAGAGAAAAACTTAGGGTCTATTTCTGATATGACACGTTTGCCAGGAGCGCTGTTCATTGTAGACGTAATGAGAGAGCACATCGCGGTTAAAGAAGCCTTGCGCCTGAATATCCCAGTTTTCGCCATGGTAGATACCAATTGTGACCCAAGAGATATCGATTATGTCATTCCAGCAAATGATGATGCTGGAAAGTCGATAGATATCATTCTATCTAGTGTTACAGCAGCCATCAATGAGGGTCTATCTGAGCGTAAAGCTGACAAACTAGACGCTAGCGAAGGAGCTATCGACGAGGTTGACTTCGAAGAGAATGACGCCGAAGAAATAGAAGAGACCGATGCCGCTTCGCAAGAAGAGCTAGGTACAGAGGCTAGCGAAGAGGAAACTGACCAAGCCTAAGTTTACAACCTTTTCTTAACCTTGTGTTTATTCGAAAAACAGACCTTTAAGCTTTAGGTATTTTAGAAGAACCCAAAAACCATTGAAGATATGAGCGCAATCTCTGCAGCAGATGTTAACAAATTAAGAAAGACCACCGGAGCCGGAATGATGGACTGTAAAAAGGCATTAGTTGAAGCCGAGGGTGACTTTGAAAAGGCCATTGAAATTCTTCGCAAGAAGGGTCAGAAGGTTGCAGCGAACAGAGCTGACCGTGACTCTTCTGAAGGAGCAGCTATAGCCGTCGTTAACTCGGCAGCTACACGTGGAGTAGTGATCTCTTTAAACTGCGAAACTGATTTTGTGGCTAAGAACGATTCTTTTATTGCTATGGCTAATGACATTGCACAGCTTGCACTTGAGTCTAGTTCATTAGAAGATTTACTTTCAAAAACCTACGGTGCACTTAGCGTTGCTGAGAAACTTACCGAGCAAACCGGAGTAATCGGTGAAAAAATTGAGATTGGCGCTTTTGAATCATTAGACGCTCCTTTCGTGGGCTCATACATTCATGCCGGAAATAAGATTGCCACTTTGGTCGGACTCTCGGCAAATGTTGCGCAGGCTGAGGTAATTGCTAAAGATGTAGCCATGCAGGCTGCTGCCATGAATCCGGTAGCCCTTAATGAAGAAGCAGTCGATCAATCTATAATTGACAAAGAAATTGAGATTGCCAAGGACCAATTGCGTCAAGAAGGTAAGCCTGAAGATATGTTAGAAAACATAGCCAAAGGAAAACTAAAGCGCTTCTTTAAAGACAACACACTCATCAATCAAGACTTTATAAAAGACAATAAATTGAGTGTAGATCAATACGTTAAATCGGCAGATAAGAGCTTAAGCGTCACCGCATTTAGACGTGTTGCACTAGGTTAATCGCCTTGTTCGTTTTTTACCCAACCATAAGCCGTCCCCAAAGGATGGCTTTTTTATGTACTTTTGATTTACAAAAATAGGGCCATGCGCTATCAAAGAATTCTCCTTAAGCTTAGCGGAGAGTCCCTAATGGGAACTCAACAATACGGAATCGACGCCAAGAGATTAGAGCAATACGCTCGCGAAATCAAAGCCGTAACTCAGCATAACATTCAAGTGGCTGTTGTTATTGGTGGGGGCAACATATTTAGAGGACTTTCAGGAGCTGGCCAAGGAATGGATCGCGTTCAAGGAGACCACATGGGCATGTTAGCCACGGTGATTAATGGGCTTGCCCTTCAAAGTGCCTTAGAAAACCAGGGGGTTGAGACCCGCTTACAGACCGCTATCAAGATAGATGAGGTAGCGGAGCCCTTCATTCGCAGAAGGGCCATGAGGCATCTCGAAAAAGGCCGAGTCGTTATCTTTGGAGCAGGAACCGGAAATCCTTACTTCACTACAGATTCAGCGGCTGTTTTACGCGCTATAGAAATCAAAGCCGATGTGATCTTGAAGGGGACTCGGGTAGACGGAATCTACAGCGCCGATCCAGAAATAGACAAAACGGCCATTAGATATGATAAGATAAGCTTTCAAGACGTGCTCAGCAAAGGATTGAAAGTGATGGACACTACAGCCTTTACCCTTAGCCAAGAAAACGAATTGCCCATTGTTGTTTTTGACATGAATAAAGCAGGTAACCTTTTAAAGGTGGTTACCGGAGAAGACGTGGGCACAGAAGTAAACCTTTAAAAGTTATGAACGAGGAGATAGAGTTAATTCTTGAAGAGGCCAAAGACCAAATGCAGGCCGCGATGAGCCATCTCGAAAAGGCTTTCGCTAAAATTCGTGCTGGAAAAGCCAGCCCAATTATGCTTTCTACAGTTCAAGTAGATTACTATGGATCTATGACCCCGCTCTCTCAGGTGGCTAATGTCAATACGCCTGATGCGCGAACCCTCGCTGTACAGCCTTGGGAAAAGTCAATGCTTCAAGAAATTGAAAAGGCCATTCTCAATGCCAATCTAGGCTTTAACCCTATGAATAACGGAGACCTGATTATTATCAGTGTACCTCCACTGACCGAAGAACGAAGAAGAGACCTAGTAAAACAGGCTAAGGCTGAGTCAGAAGATGCCAAAATAGGAGTGAGATCTGCACGACAAGAAGCCAATAAAGAACTCAAAAAACTAGAAATCAGCGAAGACGTATTGAAAGATGCAGAAGCTGATGTTCAAGAACTTACCAATTCATTCATCGCAAAGATTGACGACGCTTTAAAATTGAAAGAGTCTGAAATCATGAAAGTGTGATTCTATGGGAAAGCTGGCCGTTTTCTTTGAGGGTTTTTGGCCTGCTGTTGCCCGTATTATTCTCAGAAATCGCGTTGCATGGATAGCAGGCGTTATCTTAATAACGGCCTTCTTTATCAGTCAATGGCAATACGTCAAGTTCTCGAACGCAGAGACCTCAGTACTTCCTAACGACCATCCCGAAATTTTAAAATACGATGCGTTTACGGCCATTTTCGGCATTGAAGACAACGCCATTCTCATTGCTGTTGAAGGGCGCGACCTATTTACTGCTAAATCATTCAACGCATTCAATAGACTTAGTAAACAATTAGAAGCCGCTCCGGAGATCACAAAGGTCATTTCGTTAGACAACATTGATGAGATCGTGCGTGATTCGAAAACCGGTGATTTGACCACCACTCCTTTTAATCCGCGTGAAGCCTTAAGCGACGAAAATGCCAAGTCTAAACTCTACCACCTATTCGAGCGGCTACCGTTTTACGAAAACATTATCTATGATCCCAAAAGCTTAGCCATTCGAACCATCGCTTATATGGATCCGGATCTGGTTAACACCAAGGTGCGTAGCCAATTCATACTCAATGATTTTGCCCACATGGTCAAGACCTTTGAGCGAGAATCAGGAGTGCACGCACGCATCTCTGGAATGCCCTATATAAAAACCCGAAATGCGGAGACACTAAAACGCGAGATGATACTATTTGTCATTGGCGCATTAGGGGTTACCGCGCTCATCTTTTTCTTTTTCTTCAGGAGCTTTCGGGCCACGTTTATTTCTATGATTGTAGTGCTCATAGGTGTGAGCTGGTCTTTTGGAATTATTGGCCTTCTGGGATATGAAATCACGATTCTAACCGCACTTATTCCTCCGCTCATCATTGTGATTGGGATACCTAATTGCATCTTTCTAATCAACAAGTATCAGCAAGAGGTTAAAAAACACGGCAACCAAGCTCGATCGCTAATTCGCGTTATTTCAAGGGTCGGAAATGCCACCTTGATGACCAATATCACTACCGCCTCTGGCTTTGCCACCTTTATCATATTGAGCAGCTCGTTACTGCGCGAATTTGGCGTTGTGGCCTCTATAAATATTCTCGGAATTTTTGCGCTATCGCTGCTGATTATTCCGATTATTTACAGCTATATGCCTCTGCCCAAGGACAAGCACCTGCAGCACCTTAATACGCCCTGGATCGATCTCTTTGTAGCCACCATGGAACGCATTGTGCGCCATCACCGCATTGCCGTATACGGAAGTTCTATTGGGCTTCTCGTGCTAAGTATTATAGGCATCTATCAAATAGAGATAACCGGTAGTCGAATAGAAGACCTTCCAAAGAATACAGATTTTTACGATGATATTCTCTTTTACGAGCATCAATTTAGCGGGGTGCTTCCCGTAGAAATACTGATTGACACGGGTCGTGAAAAAGGTGTGCTCAACACCGCTAACCTGAACCGCATAGAAGAGCTCACCCAAGAAATTTCCGAAAATGAAGAACTGTCTAGACCGCTATCCATATCTGCTGTTTTAAAATACGCGAAACAGGCCTTCTATAAGGGTCTCCCCCGCTATTATCAATTGCCAACTACCCAAGAACGCAACTTCATACTAGACGCCATATCATCTGCGGTCAACACCGATTCTAAAGGCGACTTAATGGGTTCTATGGTCGATGAAAAAGAGCAAATTGCGCGTCTGTCACTGATGATGAAAGACGTGAAAACCCATAGAATGGAGGTACTTGAAGACCAGCTCTACCGTTCTATTGAACGCATATTTCCTTCTGACCGTTACCAGGTGAGCATCACCGGAAAGGCCCTACTTTATCTCAAAAGCACCCGCTACTTAGTCAATAATTTGCTCATTTCACTTTTACTCGCGGTAATTCTTATTTCGATGTTTATGGCCTACCTATTTAGGTCGTATCAGATGATCATTATTTCACTGATTCCCAATCTGCTGCCCTTATTAGTGACCGCAGGTCTAATGGGCTTCGCCGGAATACCCATTAAGCCTTCCACTATTTTGATTTTTAGCATAGCCTTTGGAATATCGGTAGACGATACTATTCACTTCTTGGCAAAATACCGCCAAGAGTTGGTGCTCAACGATTGGCACATCAAGAAGTCGGTATTTGCGGCCCTCAAAGAAACGGGTGTAAGCATGTTCTACACCTCAGTGGTGCTTTTCTTTGGGTTCTCGGTATTTATGATTAGTAATTACGGAGGAACCCAAGCTCTAGGTGGATTAATCTCAGCTACCTTGCTGCTAGCGATGTTAGCCAATCTCGCATTACTTCCTTGCTTACTGCTCTCTTTGGAGCGCAACATAGCCAACAAAAAAGTACTTAAGCAGCCTAAAATCGACATTCTTCCCAAAGATGTAGATTCGATTGACTAGACAAGACAAGGGCAAAATGTATCTTTACAGACTGAAATTTTAGCGTATATGTACAAGCCTGAAACGATCAAACAACTTCTCGAGCAAAATCCAATAAATCAGTCGGTAACGGTTATGGGGTGGGTGCGCACCTTCAGAAGCAATCGCTTTATTGCACTTAACGACGGATCAACGCTAACTAATCTGCAGTGTGTAGTAGATTTTGAGTCTTTCGATGAAGGATTACTGAACAAGATACATACCGGAACGGCCCTTAAACTTAGTGGCCTTTTTGTGGAGAGTCAAGGCAAAGGACAGCAGGTTGAAATACAAGTAGAAGCTGTTGAACTGCTCGGGATAGCCGATCCTGACCTCTACCCCATACAACCTAAGAAGCACAGCCTAGAATTCTTACGAGAGAAGGCGCACCTGCGGATTCGAACGAACACCTTTGCGGCCATTATGCGCGTGCGTTCTGCACTAGCTTTTGCTGTTCATCAGTATTTCAATTCAAATGGATTTTTCTACATGAATACCCCTATTATTACGGGATCTGACGCTGAAGGGGCAGGAGAAATGTTCAAACTAGCAACTAACGACTTCTTCGGCAAAGAGACGCATTTAACCGTTTCTGGACAGCTCGAGGCCGAAACCTATGCCATGGGGCTCGGAAAGGTATACACCTTTGGACCAACCTTCAGAGCAGAAAACTCAAACACGTCTAGACACCTAGCCGAGTTTTGGATGATCGAACCCGAAATGGCCTTTTACGATCTTGAAGACACCATGGAATTGGCCGAAGACTTTATAAAAAGCACCATAAGCTACGTGCTCGAGCACTGCAAAGAAGATCTTAGCTTTTTAGAGCAGCGCCTGGCAGATGAAGACAAAACCAAGCCCGAAAAGGATCGCAGCCCGATGCTACTGCTCGAGAAACTCAAATTTGTAGTAGACAAGCCCTTCATTCGATTGAGCTACACAGAGGCATTCGAGATTCTTAAACAGTCGAAAGAAAATCAGAAAAAGAAGTTCAAATACCCCCTATCCGAATGGGGAGCCGACCTTCAAAGCGAGCATGAGCGATACTTGGTGGAGAAGCATTTCAACGCCCCGGTTGTGCTGTTTGACTATCCGGCCAAAATAAAGGCCTTTTATATGCGCCTAAATGAAGATGAGCAGACCGTTCGCGCCATGGACGTGTTGTTTCCAGGTATCGGCGAAATCGTTGGAGGTTCCCAGCGCGAAGAGCGCCTCGATGTGCTAGAAAGAAAGATTAACGCGATGGGTATAGACCCTAAAGAGCTCTGGTGGTATCTTGATCTTAGAAAATTTGGAACGGCTGTACACAGTGGATTTGGCTTGGGCTTCGAGCGCCTAGTTATGTTTGCCACTGGCATGGGCAATATTCGTGACGTCATTCCCTATCCTAGAACGCCTCAGAATGCCGAATTCTAAATAGGTATCCATGCTTAAACAGCAGCTTCAATTAAAACTTAGTCAAAAGCTCTCTCCCCAGCAGATACAGCTCATGAAACTCATTCAGCTGCC
>Ga0222714_10002734_pt1 | contig 18443 bp, 20 predicted proteins | sample C33_3DmetaG_FD_165048 | JGI IMG/M metagenome (GOLD analysis project Ga0222714, IMG submission 165048) | Estuarine water microbial communities from San Francisco Bay, California, United States - C33_3D | ecosystem: Environmental > Aquatic > Marine > Unclassified | place: USA: California...
GGGTAGGACTAGCGTTCCTTGAGGAGACACCTGATCGTACTGCTCGTGGTCTGGTAGGATTACAGATCAACAAACCTATACACCTACCGGGCTGTGACTACTCACCATCTGAGGTAGACCAAGTGTTTGATAGCCTCAACCTTGACGACCGTGTTGTGCTATGGGATACGTTTGGTTCCAACAAGATAGAGAACGTGTTGGCTAGGTTCCGTTATCAGATCAAGGTACTGGGTGTGCAGTACATAGTGCTGGATCACATATCAATACTGGTATCAGATCAGGAGAACGGTGACGAGCGTAAGGCTATTGACGAGATCATGACCAAGCTACGCATGTTCTGTCAGGAGATGCGTGTGGCTATGTTTATTGTGTCACACCTACGTAGACCTGAAGGCAAGGGACATGAGGACGGTGCGTACACCAGCCTTGGTCAGCTACGTGGTAGTGCCGCCATTGCCCAACTCAGTGACATCGTGTTAGGATTAGAACGTAATGCACAAGCAGAGGATCCTATGGTACGTAACACCACCAACGTGCGTGTACTGAAGAACAGGTTCAGCGGTATGACAGGGCCAGCTACTGCGTTGATGTACAACAAAGAAACAGGGAGGCTCACTGAGGTATTTGAATGAGGTGTATTGCTTGTGATAAGATAATGACAGACTACGAGCTAACCAAGAAGTTCAGCGGGAGTGGGGAGTTCGTTGATATGTGTAACGAGTGTAGTCGTTTCTTAGTTGAGGATGACTTGACTGCGGTAGGTAACATAGACTATGCTAGTCTTAGTGATCTAGAGGAGATACGAGATGTCGAAGATGGGACGTTGGATCATGACACAGGAACAGAACAAGGAGATGAGGGATGGTGGTAGTCAACTATCAGAAAGACAGAAACTTGATCTCGCCTACTACGAATACTGTGTTCTTAGACATAGAGGCAGACGGCCTGAACCCTACGAAAGTACACTGCGTGGTTACCAAGAGACCGAACGAAGCTCACTTGACCCACTTATCTAGGAGGAGTTTAGTCGATGAACTGGCGCGTGGTGGACAGGTTTGTGGGCATAATCTTATTGGGTATGATCTTCCTGTACTTAACAGGCTATGGTCTATACGCATTGATCAAGACAGAGTTGTGGATACACTGGTTCTTTCTCGTCTCTTTCATCCCGATCTGGATGGTGGTCACAGCCTCGCTGCTTGGGGAAATAGACTTGGCTTCCCTAAAGGTGAGCATACAGATTGGACAGAGCTATCTGAAGAGATGGTGGCGTACTGTAAAAGAGATGTGGATGTCACTGAAAGATTACACGATGCGTTACTACAACAGATGAGACTGTTTGGTTTTACCAAGCACTGCGTGGATCTGGAACACAGTGTTGCGTTTATCTGTAAGGATCAGGAAGACAACGGGTTTGAGTTCAACAAACAGAAAGCTATTGATCTGTATGAAGAACTGACTACCCGTATGCACAGGATTGAGAGTGATCTACAACGTGTGTTCCCACCCATAGTGGAGGAAAGGATCAGTGATAAAACAGGTAAGAAACTCAAGGACAAAGTTACGGTATTCAATGTCGGTAGTAGACAACAAATCGCAGATCGTCTTACTAGCAAAGGTGCAGTGTGGAAGGAACTCACTCCGTCAGGAAAACCGAAGGTCGATGAGGCTACGCTTAAAAAGCAGAATGACATTCCCGAGGCAAAGATTATCCTCCGTTATCTTCTCTGTCAAAAGCGAGCGTCACAAGTTGATTCGTGGATTCAAGCAGTTGGAGAAGGTAGCAGAATACATGGGCGAGTACGTCACATTGGAGCGGTTACCGGAAGAATGGCACACTCACAACCTAACATGGCTCAAGTTCCTGCTGTAAGGGCTGAGTACGGTAAGCAGTGTCGTGAGTTGTTCACTGTTCCTGATGGTCGTGTTCTTGTTGGTGCTGATGCTAGTGGTCTTGAGCTACGTATGCTGGCTCATTATATGAACGACGAGAAATACACCAACGAGATACTCACAGGTGACATACACACAGCCAACCGTATAGCCGCTGGCTTAGATAACAGGGACGATGCCAAGACATTTATCTATGCGTTCTTGTACGGTGCAGGTGATGCCAAGATAGGTAGCATCGTAGGTGGTAGTGCTGCTCATGGTAAGAGGTTGAAGCAAGCGTTCCTAGAGAACACACCAGCACTGGCTGACTTACGTGCTGAGACTATGGCAGATGCCAAGACAGGATTCCTTACTGGTCTTGATGGTAGACGCATACGTGTACGATCAGAACACGCCGCACTGAACACACTGCTACAGGGCGCCGGCGCTGTGGTGATGAAGCAAGCCATCGTCATACTGTATGACCTACTGGAACGTGTTAACTTCAAGCTGGTCGCACAGGTACACGATGAGTGGCAGATAGAATGTAAACCAGAAGACGCAGACTTCATTGGTAAGTCTTGTGTTAACGCAATGGTATTCGCAGGCGAAGTCCTGCAACTGAACTGTCCGTTGGACGGAGAGTATAGGGTTGGTAATAGTTGGGCCGATACCCACTAGCACAATTCTATTTTATGTGGTATAATATTAGGGTAAGTTTAACTAGCAGGAGATATGCTATTATGTCTAATGAAGCACCCAACGTAATGATCAAGTGTGATTTGTTCTGGCCTAACCTGACTCACAAGAATGAGTTGGCTGGTAAGTTTACTGTTGATCTATGTAACCTTTCTGATGCTGCTGTTGTTGCGTTAGAAGATATGGGTCTTACTATTAACAACAAGGGGGATGAGCGTGGACAATTCATTACCTGCAAATCCAACAACAAGTACAGAGCCTTTAACCCAGACGGTACAGAGTTGCTCATCAAGGGCCGCACCCCACGAGATGAGATGGATGACCCAGAGTCAGGGGTTGTGGTGGGTAATGGTTCTAAAGCTAAGTGCCTTATCGGATACTACGATTGGGAGTACCTCAAGAAGAAGGGTCGTAGTGCCACACTCAAGCGTCTTGTAATTGATGAGGTTGTTGAGTACTCACCAGAAGTAGAAGAGATGGAAGCTCTGTGATACTCATTGATGGTGATATGCTGGTGTATCGTGTGGGGTTTGCCTGTGACGAGGAGAGTGAAGACGTTGCAGTGCAGACCCTAGACAACTACCTGTCTGAGATGGTTGTAGATTTATCTGACCACTACACATCCAGCATCATCTACCTAACTGGTAAGGGCAACTTCAGGGACGAGGTTGCTGTTACCCTACCCTACAAAGGTAACCGTACTGAGAAACGTGTGCCTGTACATAAGAAACTGCTCCGTGATTTCATGGTATCAGAGTGGAACGCACAAGTAGTTAACGGCATGGAAGCTGATGATGCTATTGCTATCAAGGCTACTGAGCTAGATCACAACGCCATCATCTGTTCGTTGGACAAAGACTTCAGACAGATTCCTTGTCCTATGTATGACTACACCAAGAAAAAAGTAAACTCAAGTTTACCTGACGATGCTATGCGCTGGCTGTACAAGCAGGCATTGATGGGCGACCGTGTTGACAACATACCGGGCATACATGGTATCGGTCCTAAGAAAGCAGACAAGATCATTGATCCTTGTACTACTGAATGGGAGTGTTACAGCACCTGTCTTACTCACTACTGGGACAATGAACTGGATGAGGACAGACTACTAGAAAGTCTTAGCCTTTTGTATTTGTTACGTTCACACGATGATAAGTACGAGAAACCAAGCGAGGTTTAAATGAAAGAGTACGTTGTTACCATGTGGGAAAATTCAGACCTAAGATGTTTAAGAGAAATAAAAGACGGCTTTAAAACAGAAGAAGAGGCTTGGGATTGGGCAATGAAAGACATCGAATCTTATCACGGTGGTTCATTCCAAATAGGTGAGATAGATGTAGATGAAGAAGAAGAAATATGATTCTAAGTTTGAGAAAGCAGCCCATGAGATTATGCAGGGCTGTGAGTATCATCCAGAACAACGTATCTTTTATCTTGTTCCTAAACACTACGAGCCTGACTTTGTTTACACTCACCGTGGCAAGACATGGTACATAGAAGCAAAGGGTAGATTCCGTACATCTGAGGAGGCACGTAAGTATGTCATCATCGCAGACACACTCAGCCCGAAGGAAGAGTTGGTATTTCTCTTCCAACGAGCCAGCACCCCAATGCCGGGAGCCAAGCGAAGAAAGGATGGTACACGCTACACAATGGAAGAGTGGGCAGAGAAGCATGGATTCCGTTGGTACACTCTTGAAACAATACCTACAGGGTGGAGAAGATGACACGACATCTAGTAATACCTGACACACAGATAAAACCTGACTGTCCTATTGATCATATGTACTGGGCAGGTAGGTACGCTTGTGCTATTAAACCAGATACGATCATACATCTAGGTGATCACTGGGATATGCCATCGTTGTCATCGTATGATGTAGGTAAGAAGTCGTTTGAAGGTAGGCGCTACTCCGCTGATGTAGAAGCAGGCAACGAAGCCATGCAGGTATTCATGGACTGCATCAGAGCAGAGCAACAGCGGTTACGCAGACGTAAGAAAAAGATATGGAAGCCGCGTCTCATCTTTACTCTGGGTAACCATGAACACCGCATTGAACGTGCAGTAGAGAACGATGCCAAGCTAGAAGGATTGATGAGCTATGAAGATCTTAACTTGCGTGGTTGGGAGGTTCTTCCGTATCTTCAGCCTATCATTGTGGATGGCATTGCTTATTGTCACTTTTTTACTAGCGGTGTTATGGGCCGCGCAGTCACGAATGCAAAGCTACTGCTCCAAAAGAAACATATGTCATGCGTCATGGGACACGTACAAGATAGAGACATCGCATTCGACAGGAACGCGGCAGGAAACAGAATGACTGCACTGTTTGCTGGTATCTTTTATCAACATGATGAAGAGTATTTAAACCCACAGACTAACGGATCATGGTCTGGTTTGTGGGTGTTCAACGAAGTAGACAACGGCACGTTTGATGAGATGCCCGTGTCTATGTCATACCTACGGGGGAAGTACGGTGCTAACTCTTGATGAAATACTAGAACGAATAGCCTCACGCTATGATGAGGTAACAATAATGGAAGCACTAGAGATTACATCCGAAGAGTTAGTTGAAAGGTTTGCTGACAAAGTAAACACAAACAGTTGGAAGTTTGACTTAGAGGAAGAGTACGTTGAATGAGTGGACTACCTACTTAGATAAAAACGGAGAGGTTATGACTTATAATTCTATTGATGATGCAACACCAGAAGAGTGGGACAAAGCAAGCAAGACAGTGTATGGTAAGTTGTATCATCCTAATGATCATGCCATAGACAAACAGATAGGAGGTAATCACTACAGCAGGTACGTTATACAACCAGTAGACTTCATCATTGCTAACAAGTTGGATTGGTGTGAAGGTAATGCAATTAAATACATTACGAGATGGAAGAACAAGAACGGAGTAGAAGATATCAAGAAGGCTATCCACTACCTAGAGATATTACTGGAGCGCATAGAGAATGAAGATAGTCGAAGGTAACTTTGGAAAGAAAGAAGACCAAGATGATATCAAGACATCTGAGTTTCTTGCTTTGTTGTCAGCAAGGAGCTTAGGGTACGAGGAAGAAGAAAGACCAATCAAATGTGTTGTTATTATGTATGAAGATGGTGAAGTGTTTGAAGTCACTGCTACCGAACAATACCCAGATGGTGTATACTTTCTTCTTGGATTGGCACAAGCCGCAATACTTAATGAAACTTTAGGGATAACTTAATGGATGCATACCAACAGTACATACACAAGAGCCGTTACGCACGTTACCTACCAGAGGAGAAGCGTAGAGAAACTTGGGAAGAAACAGTTAACCGCTACATCAACTACTGGGTAGATCGTGCCAACCTCAACGACTTTGAGGTGTCAGAGGTATTCAAAGCTATACATGATTTAGATGTCATGCCGTCTATGCGAGCACTGATGACCGCAGGAGAGGCACTAGACCGTGACAACGTAGCAGGGTTTAACTGTAGCTACCTACCCATAGACCACCCCAAGGCGTTCGATGAGATGATGTACGTGCTCATGTGTGGCACAGGCGTGGGGTTCAGTGTTGAACGGCAGTACGTACAGAAATTACCAGAAGTAGCAGAGGAGTTCCATGAAACCGATACAGTTATTAATGTGGCAGATTCGAAGATCGGATGGGCGAAATCGTTTAGGGAGTTGGTATCACTGTTGTATTCAGGTCAGATTCCCAGATGGGACGTTAGCAGAGTACGACCTTCAGGTTCCCCGCTCAGGGTTTTTGGAGGTAGAGCATCGGGTCCAGAGCCTTTGCTCGAACTGTTTCGATTCACAGTTGACCTCTTTCGGGGAGCGTCTGGACGAAAACTTAGCTCCGTTGAATGCCACGATCTTTGCTGCAAGATTGCTCAAATCGTCGTCGTTGGAGGAGTCAGACGATCAGCCCTCATCAGCCTCAGTAACCTCACAGATGACAGACTCAGACGTTGTAAGCATGGTCAGTGGTGGGTAGATAACCCCCAGCGTGGACTAGCTAACAACTCTGCGTGTTACACAGAGAAGCCAGACTTTGAGGCGTTCCTTAACGAGTGGACTAGTTTATATGAATCACGATCCGGTGAGCGAGGTGTCTTTTCTAGAGTGGCTAGTCAGAAGCAAGCTGCAAGAAACGAACGAAGAGATGCTACCTATGATTTTGGAACTAATCCATGTAGTGAAATCATCCTCCGACCCTACCAATTCTGTAATCTATCAGAGGTTGTTGTCAGGTCAACCGATACGCTCGCTAGTCTCAAACGAAAAGTACGGATTGCGACTATCCTTGGAACTTTACAAGCTACCTTGACTGACTTCCGTTACCTACGAAACATCTGGAAAACAAACACAGAAGAGGAAGCACTGCTTGGTGTGTCGCTGACAGGTATCATGGATCATCCCATGTTGTCAGGAAGAGGAGACAAGAATGAACTCAAGAAGTGGCTCAGAGCTATGCGACAGGAAGCCATCAAGACTAACAAGGAGTGGGCTAACCGATTGGGTATCAACGTGTCTACTGCTATTACCGCTGTTAAGCCTTCGGGTACTGTTAGTCAGTTGGTCGATAGCGCTAGTGGTATCCATCCTCGTTATAGTGCACAGTATATTCGACGAGTACGCGCAGATGCTCGTGATCCATTATGCGCCGTGTTAGAAGAAGCGTTTGGTGAGAACCCTGAAATCATCCTAGACTACGACTCAAACGACAACCCAATTAAGTTTAAGTTTGTAGAGCAAGATATAACTAGCCCAACCACAAAAGTATTTTCGTTTCCTATTGCCTCGCCTAAAGATGCAGTAACGGCTAATGAGATGGGAGCTATGGAACAGCTAGAACTGTGGGAGATATATCAGGACGAATGGTGTGAACACAAGCCGTCAATGACTTGTTACTACCGTGACAACGAGTTCTTAGAGGTGGGACAATGGTTGTACAACAAGTTCGATAAAGTTTCTGGTATTAGCTTTTTGCCGTACTCAGACCACACGTACCAACAAGCACCGTATGAACCTATTGATACGAAAACATACAACAAGATAGCTAAATACTTCCCAAAGGAAATATCGTGGGATATAGAAGAGGCCAGCGACATGACCGAAGGATCACAACAACTGGCATGTACAGGTAACAACTGCGAACTATAGCAACGCAGGTGCGTTATGAAATGAAGATCATAGAGTAACCATCACGCTTGCCTACGTCCTCTGGCTTGTCTTTCGGGTCATGGGGCGTAGGTATTCCTTCCTGCTGCATCTTTCTGATGCGCTCTTTAGAACGCTGACACATACTGTGATAGTCGTGAGATGTGTAACTTACTGTGTGTTTATCGTCGTTCATTGTTACTCCTTAGTAAAACTCTTCTTCTAAGAAAGGCTGGGCTACACGCATAAACGGCAACCATCGTATTCCTCGGCCCTCAAAGATTACTTCTTCTAAGTCATCTTCTCCGGTTACTAGACCCATTAAGTCTTCAACGATGTCTACGGACCCTGAAACTGGTGCAGGCATAACGCTTAACAATAGAGGTATTGCATCTTTCTCTAAAAGTTTGTTGAGGTTGTAAGTACTAAGGGTATTTACAGATACTAAACTCAAAGCAAAATCTGCAGCGTACTTTTGCATGTGGTCCATATCAAACGCTTCCCTCTTCATTATTGGCTGACGTAGTTCGTTTAACAGAACGTTACCGCCACCAACAATAGTTAAGTAAGCAAGTGCGTTCTTTACAGCCTCTGCTTTTTTCTTGTTGTCTTTGTTTTTAACACCTTCTTTGTAAGTGTTGTACACCAAGTTCTCTATTTGTTGTAGTTGTTTTAAACCAAACGTGCGGAGCATGTACAAAATTCTACCGTTTGGGTTGGATAAATACCATCTAGGCATCTGCGCTAAATCAGAAGGCTGTATTCTAGCAAGCTCTGCAGCCGCTAGCTCTTTAACCCTTTGTGTTTTTTTGTTGGCTAACAAGTCACGCTTGAGTAGGCGCATTTCATTAGGACCAAACAACCAAGAAAACTCAGTGTCCAAAGTACCGTCTAGTATTTTTTGCTTTGCTCTGTTTACAGCAGCCGTTAACGAAACGTTCTTACCAGCCATGTCTGCTGCTTGAAAGCCAGACGCTTTGAACGTAATTTCAGACATGTCGTTAAATCTGCGATTCCACTTAGTAGCACCTTCTCTTAAAAATTCTCCGGTTGCTTGCTTCGCTAAACCAATATCTGCAGTGTTAACTGTTTGTCCTCTTCTAGTTAAAAAGGAAACAACAGCATCAGCGGTATTACTAGCTCCGTAGTTGACTACAGAATTACTAAGATCGCCTAAGTTTAAAAACGCGGAGTATGGGTTTCCAATAGTCCCAACGTACCCCAGTTTTCTAGCGTTAGCTATCCAAGTGTTTGGACCTCTACTTCCGTCAACAATTAAAGCACTAAGCAGTTCATCAGCAACTTTGCTTGTCTTTTCTTGAGCGCCTTCTTTCTTTAAAGTTTCTTTTAGTTCTTCGAACGAATATCGACCTTCAGCTAACTCTTCTTGAATGTTACGTTCAGTAATTGTAGCTTTTTGTTTTAGTTTGTTGCTTGCGTTCTGAATACCAAAAGTACGGTGCATCTCAATCGTTGCCGCATCCCGAGCCATCTTATCTTTTAAAACAACAAGAGGGTTTTCATATAGCTCTTTAGCCTCAACAGAACTAACATAACCACGACTTCTCTCCTGTAAGTTTTCATCTGCGGATCGTTTGGAAAACGCACGACGCATGAGAATACTAGGTTTTTCTTCCGTCAACGCACGAGAAGGTACGTACATATCATCTTCAGGCAAGTCTCGCCAAACATACGTTCTATAATCGTTTTCTTGTGCGCGTCGTATTTTCATTAACGCTTCGTATCCTTCAAGTCCTCGCTCACTAATACTCTGCTTAAACAACTCAAACTGTTGTTGCCTTATCTCGGGTGCTAGGTTAGCGTTAGAAAAGTTTGTAATAGTTTTTTTAAGTACACCCGTTGAATCGTTTTCTAATTCTCTGGCAAAAGCAATAACAGGTCTGCTGTTAAACACTTCTTCAAAGGACTGTTGCTGTTGTGCCATTTTGGTAGCAAGCCGTTGCACGTTTCCACCAAAAGCATCACCTACTCGTTCCCTAGCAACGTTAACAAGAGGACGCATTTTGTCTTCGTAAAAATTACTTACAAAATTCTTTTTCCTTGCAGCAATAGTTTCAGGCGTAAACCCTGTTTTGCCTGCGTTGAGTTTAACTCTGTTCCTAACGTCATCAATATTTTGACCACGGTAGTCTAAAGATGAACGCTTACCGCCTTTAGCCATTTCACTACGTATAATAGACCCTACGTTTACGCCCGTTTCTTCAGCAGCCTGTCGGTAAGCCAAGCCCAACGCAGGACCAGACAACATCTCACCTGTCATGTTGTAGTGATTAAGAGCAATACGATCCATTACAGGTTGAACTTCGTTTATAACGTCTGTGGTTGCTGTTTCTCCACGCCCTGTGGCTACTGCTCTAACTCGTTGAGCTTCTTTTGTTGCTGCTTCCGTTAGTTCTTTTTGTACTTTTTCTATTCGACCAACAGAACGACCACCTATACCACCAAGACCACCAGCCAACAAAGAAATACCCATGACTAACGGGTTCTGAAAAGTTTCTGCAACAGCTTCTGCTCGTTGTTGTGCAGAGCCTTCAGATTCCATGAAGCTGTAAGTACCCATTTCGGCACTTGTCAAACCACCTTGTCTAGCAAAACCACCAGCAAATGTTTTACCAACGCCTAATGTTTTTGCTAACATAGCAGACGGCATTACACCACCAGCAACACGCAAAGTTAAATCAAGTTGAGGGTTAGCCTCTGCAAAACTTTCCTCGTAGTTTCTATACATATCTAGCGTTGCTTGGTAAGGCACACCTGTAATTTTAGAGTTAATGTACGAAGCTACTTCTTCGCCTACTACACCACCCGTAAGACCTTCTGTTAAAGCTAAGGAAGCACCTACTACATCGTCTGTAATACCCTCAAAGTTCCTGATGTCTTGGTCTACTTCAAGTTTAAACTTCAGTGCTTTGTCTAAAGTTTCTTGATCTAACTCTTTTTCTGCGCGGTTAATTATGTCGGTTAGTTGCTTAGACTGCTCTACTTTTTTGTTGTACGCTTGGCGTTCTTCTGTTTCGGTTGAAACAATTTTTTCAGATAAGCCTTTAGTTTTTTCAGCGGGCGTCTCTAACTCTTCTGAAAGAGACAGAATAAATCCCTGCGCTTTGTCTGCAGTTTCTTGATCGCCTCGGTCTAAGGCGTCTTGTTTTATCTGCAAGAGTTGTGTTAGTTTTTTATAGCTCATCGATTTTGTTGTGCCTTAATAAACGCGTCCGCTTCACTTTCTGACTCAGTTTTACCGCCCGGTGTGCCGACATTACCTAGTGCCTCTACATTTTCCATTTCAAGAATGTTTGAACCTTTTTGGTACGCGGACAGTAAACGAAAACCGTCTTCTACTTTGCCTGTTTTTTGTGCCTGTTGAGCAGCCTTTAATCCTAACTGTGCAGCCAGACTTTTTATCTGTGCTAAATCTTTCTCTTTTCTAGGATTTAAATCGTTTTCTTCCATGATACGTTGTTCGGCTGCTTTAGAAAATATAGTTGCCATTTGTGCAGAAGGAAGCTCACCAGTTGTGGATTTAGCAATCAACATTTTGACAACAGCCTCGTTTTTTGATTGATTACTTGTAATTGAATCAATTACTTCTATATCTGCGTCAGACAAACCTAACTCTCTTAGTTTTGCTTCAGTATACGAAAAATTAGTTTTAAGTACGTTATCTTTAGCCTCTGCTACGCGAGCATCATTTATTATTTGTTGATCCACAGCGCTTTTCCATACATCCTCTTTACCGGGATTTTGAGTAAGCCATGCGTCTTTAGCCTCTTCACCTCCTCTTAAGTAAGCTGCTGCAGCACTTCTGCTTAAACCTTCTAATACTGCTTTTTCCCTGTTAGCTATACGGATAGCATCATCAGCAATATAGTCTTGGTATCTTTGTTTTGCAAAATCTCTGTTTATATCTCTTATGTCTGCATCAGCAAGCCATTCGTCAAACTTTGCCCTTTCTCTTTCAACAGCTTCCCTTGCATTTTTTTGTGATTCAAGACTAGCTTCTAAACCTGCGCTAAAGCCTTCAACTTGTTGTTGTTGCGCAAAAGGTAAATTACGAGCAGCAGCCAGTAGCTCTTTTTCTAAAGCAGCGCGCCGAATAGAAACAGTGCTTGGATCTGCGTCAGGATCAGACATTAACTCCCTTAGTTCAGACTGAATACGAGTAACTTCGTTAACAGTCTCTAAGTTAGAAGCCTCTTTTTCTCCTGCTTGTATTTGAGAAATATACGGCTGTGCCACTTCCGGTTTCATTTGAGGAAGAAGTGTACGAAGAGTTGCGTAATCTTTATTTACAAGAGCTTGTTGCGCTTGTCTTTGAAGATTTTGCCTTTCTTCTTGTTGTTTTTGTAACTGCATTACAGCCGGAGTTTGTCCTAACCCTTGAGCAGCTTCAAACAAACCTTGCTGGTAAGAAGGCTGTAAAAGTCCCTGTAAAAATGTTTGTGAAAACCTAGCCATAATTATTCACCTAGTCTTTATCCAAAAATACCACTAAGAAGGGAACCAAACAAAGATCCTATTCCGTCATCCGTTTTAACAGGAGAGAACATACCACCAAGAACTCCTGAACCAATACCACCCAGCAAGTTAGCCCTAGCTTGTTCAGCAATCAGTCTAGCCTCAAGACCACTCATCATAGTCTCACCGTACTGACCAGCACCAAACAACTGTGCCTGCTGTTGTAACTGCGGGAACAATGACGTAGCTTGAATAGCATTCAGAAGCTGTGCTTGTGGTACGTATGCACCGCCTAGAGCGCCAAGACCTAGCTGTTGTTGAGCTTGTTGCAGACCCATACGATTAGTTAACAAACCAGCACCACCAGTAAGAGCTTGCAACGCTTGAGCTTGTTGTGCTGCCTCTAACGCTTGTCGTTGTCCTGCAAGACCAGAACCTAGTCCAGCAAACTGAGAACCTAGAGCCGCCTGTTGACGTTGTTCTGCCTGTGCCTGTTCTATAGCCATAAGGGCTGCTCTGTTCTGAGCTTCTTCTTGTGCTTGTGATAAAGCCAATTGTTCTGGCGTACCACCAAACATAGATGTTTGTACACCACCACGACCTTGAGCAAACAGACGCTCTTCTAAAGCAAGCCGTTGTCTTTCTTCTTCACCAAGCTGTGTAGCTCTAATACGGTTGTACACATCTTGTTCTCTAGCACCCATAGGCATACCAGCCTGACCCATGAACTGACCACCAAGACCAAATGCTTGTTGTGCTGCTGCTTCTTGTTGAGTTAAACCAAACGGATCAGCACCAAGACCAATACGACCAGCAGTTATAGCTTCTTGACCAGCCTCTCCTAACAAAGTAGTACCAAGAGGGCCAGCAGAAGACAAACGTGTAGCTGCTGTTCCTAGTAATTGGTTTTGAATAGCGGCTTCAGCAGGAGAAAGAGTCATACTAGGAGTTAAACTAGTAACAACACCAGTAGTAGGATCAAGCTCTGGAGTATATCCAAATGTGCCACCTGTCCCTGTGGTCAACGTATAAGGTTTAAACTGAGACAAAGCTAATGCTTGTTCAGCCATTCCTATTGCACCGGGAATAACTTTATCGCCTACCTTAGTGCCTAGAACAGCTTGTTCTCCAATTTCTCCTAGCCTGTCGTAAGCAGATTTAGTTAATGCAGAACCACCTGCAATAGCTGCTCCACCAACAAGAGGACCAAGAAGACCGCCTAAAAAACTACCAAGTCCAGAAGTTTCTTCTTCAGCCATTAGTAAGTACCTCTTTTCTTATTATAATTCATCATAGCGTTTTACCTATCAGTGCTAGTACATTCATTTCCTGTATGGACAGCGCGTAGCCGTTGATGTCTGTCTCAAGACCAACGCTAATTACTGAGCCGTAGCCTGTCGTGTTAATAGAAGAACGGCTAATGATTGTACCTTCTTCAGAAAACTCTGCTACGTTGTACTCAGACTGTCCGTAGAATCCGGGTGTAGCACTGCTAGTTCTAAACGTGCTAGTGCTGGTTGCTGTTGAAAAGTCGTAAGACCACTTGAGAAAAATGTCTGCGTTGTTACCACCAATAATTGTAGGTCTAATCTTTTTCAACATCTTAATACGTGACGGATCACCAAAGCTCAATCCGGGGCTGTAGTAACGGAAACGATAGACACTACCGTTGTCAAAGTAGTTGTTGTACGTCCCTACACCCGCTGTTGTGCCTATGTATATGTCACCGTTTCTGTCCCTGTGAAAACATTTAAAGTCCACACTAGGCCATCGTGTTACCCTGTACGCACCGTTCTCCAGTGTGCCTCGTACATCAAAGCAGTACACGAGGTTGAGATCAGGAAAGCACAGAAGATAGAAGTAGTTTTCAGGACTGTACACTGCACTAACTGCTTGTGTTTTTGCCAGTGTGTTAGCAATTAGTTCCTGTTTGATGTTTCTGCTCAAGTCGGTAATAGGCAAGGACTTTTCTTGTATAGATCGTCCTAAACTCCTAAGACCTGTCTGTGTCAAAAACAACAAGTCTGTTCCTATGTTCTGTACACTCTTTCTGTCTACACAGCCAACACCCGGAATAGTGTCCTGTATAGCCATTGTTGCTGGACTCTCTGCACCACCGTACACCAGCGTATTGTTTTCACCAAAGACCACTAGCAGTCCGTTGTGTGCCGCTATAGCTACAACCTTGTCAAACCCGTTAGGCCACGCCTTAGACACATCAATAGATCCGCTAGATCCACCAGAGAAATCGTGTCCTATTAACAAGTCAGACCAGTAGATCGTGTTGTCATTAGTAGCGTTACCTACACACCACACTCGTCCGTAAGCACCTATAGCTTCGTTGGCGTACTGTGCAGAAGTTACAGACGCACCAGCAACACTGGACATTTTAGTTACTGCGCCTAGACTGTTGCTATACACGAGAGGCTCGTAGCCACGTTGGAAGAAGTAAGCGTGATCGTTAAAGTTAAATATCTTCCAATCGTTAGCTGTAATCGTGTACGACCCCGGAGTTGCGTCAACCAGTGTAGTCGTACCTGTCATAATCTTGTTGTTACCAGTACTAAAGATTACTTCGTTACCAGCACCGTCGTAAAACTCATGTATGTTAGAGAGGTAGTCAGTACCCAGCACAGTCTTGTCTGAAGTTAAAACAGCGTTACCCTTACGTGAAGCTAATCGTCCTCGTCTGTCAATAATAGCGTTGTCTGCAATCTCCGCAAAAGACGTATCCTGTGCAAGCGGAGAATCCTCTGTGTTGATCCCTTTGAACGCAGGAGCAACTAAGTTAATGCTTTGTAGTGGCTGGGCCATCTAGCGTCTCCTACGGTGTGTACCAAATAGTTTCTTCTGGGTGTCTTTGTGCGTCAAGAGCAATAGCATCTGCAAGATATCTGTCTGCAATAGCAAAGTATTCAGGAGCAGAAGTACCGCCTGTTTCACCACGTTCACGAGCCAACAAAGCTACTGCCATGTGAATAACAGGTTGACTAGGAATAGCCAACGTGTCAGAGTCACTAGTCAACGGTACGTTTCTGTGTACAACTTTAACTTTGATAGAGTACACACCGTCAGGCTTAGGGTACACATCAATCTGTGCATCACCGCTACCGTCTACACTGTTATAAGTAAAGTACTGAGGAGAACCAGAAACAGGAGTTTGAACAAAGAACTGTTCATCAAACCAAGTCTGAGGTTGATACTGCATAACAAAATTAGACGTATCATTTATAATGTTAAGTACTTTTCCTTTATCGCCGCTTCCTGTTAGTGAGTATGTATAATCATCAGCAGCAGTAGTGATAGTCAACGTACTTCTTAGATGTGACCAATCCCACGCATCTTCAATCATGTGCTTTGCATCGTTAATAAAGTCACCAACCATAGCACTGTACGTGTTGGCACTAACAGTTGTTACTGTGTCTTCACGTAATCGTCTGAGTACGTTGTTTACTATATCTAAATATGTCATGAAATATTTCCTGTCAACATACGACCAATAAGACCTTCAATAGATGCCATAGCATTTACTGGTGCAGGAGTTTGTATTCCGGGCAGTGCTTGTGGAGCGTAACTAATACCTGATACAGTACCTGTAAACATACCACCAGCGCCGCCACCGACACCACCGCCACCACTAGAAGATGTAGAAGGTGGAGTTTCTGTAGTAGGACCGGGAGGCTCTCCAGTAATTATTGTGTCATCTTTAACACACTGGTCAAAATTATTAGGGTCTGGTGAGTAACCGGGAAGACAAGCACCACAAGAGCCATCTTCATTTGTTTGTCTATTTTGTGAAATACAATTAAAAGTAGTGCCACCTCCTGTAGTAGTAGTAGTATCATCACCACTAACAGAAACACACTTATCATTTATTTCAGTTGTACCGGAAGGACAAACACATTCACCATTAATACGCACTTTACCGCCAGTGCATTGGTCTTCACCGCCTCCATTACCAGTGCCTCCACCACCACTTAAACAAGTAGCGTCATATTTGCTACTATACTCAGCGTATTTAGCTTTAGCTGTCATATCAAAGCTAGGACTAAAACCAACTTTAGGTTGACTACAATCTACTGTAGGAGCTACATAAGTAGTATCCTTTGTTGTTGTAGTATCCTTTGTTGTTGTAGTACCACCAGCACAAGTTGAATCGTACTCTGAACTGTACTCTGCATACTTAGCATTAGCAGTAGGATCAAAACTAGGACTAAAACCAACTTTAGGTTGACTACAATCTACTGTCGGTTTTGTGTACGTAGTATCAGAAGGCCCTTCACCACTAGGACAAATACCAAAAGGATGTGTAAACTTTAAAGATCCATCTGCACAGTACTCTTCAGGACATCTACCGTCAGCATCAGGAGCTACATCTGGATCTTGACACTGCTTTGTAGGAGCAACAAATGTTTTTACACACTTTAACTCTCCACCTACATTTTGAATAGTACCGGCTTCATCGTTAGCCGTAAAACAATCATCGCCTACTTGTGTTACAGATTGACCCGGAGGACAATTAGTTCCATCTTCGTCTAATTTTTTTGTAAGGTTATCATCACATAAACCATAACCAATAGGTATATCCGAACAATCCCACGGATCATCAGTGCTTTCTTTTCTTTCTAAACCTTTATTGATACACTTTTCACTACTAGTATTATCGGTTGTTAACAAAGCACCGGGCGGCAAACCTAAAACTTTTTCTATTTCACTTTTCCCTGTGTTAACTAAAACACCATAAGCACCTTGCAGTATTACGCCGCCAATACCACCTAGTACTTTACCAATATCTCCAGTAGTTACTGATCCGTCACCATCACCATCAAATATACCTTTTACTGCATCTCTAACTTTGCCAATTTTAGTTAAAATCTTTTCAAAAATTTTAGATTCTACATCAGGATTAAAAATATCTTTAACATCTTGGATAATGTCTTTAACATCTTCAACCCCGTCTTTAATCATGTCTTCAATTTCTTGGATTGTTTTGTCTTTAAATATTGTTCCAAGAATAGCTGAAGGAATTTGAGGTATACCGGGAATCGTAAGAATTATTCCAAGAGTAGTACAGTCTTTCCAACCACGAGTATTTAAACAGTCAAAATCTATGCCAACTACAGGGCCGGTAGTTCCTTCTGGTAATGGACCACTTGTAGCAAAATTACTATACAAATAATTAGAAATTTGTTCAGTATCACCACCACCGCCAATAGCATTATTTAAATCATTGGCAAGTTGATCCGCTTTTGTTCTTGATTCTGTTAAATAATCTCTAATTTCTTGAGTTTCTGCAATCTCGTCACGAATAAGGTCAGAAGGTATCTGAATAGAGCTTGTTTCACGAATAACACCACTAACACCACGAGTACTAGGAACACCTTTATCAAAAAGGTCCATTTCTCCTATTTCATCAAACATCCCATTAGCCATAGGTTACTTACCACCCTTCATTTGCATGAGCTTGTCAGCACCACGTATGCCAAAGCTGGCAGTCACGGCTACGTAGAGCAAGTACTGGTAGTAATCAGGTAGCTTGTCTAGCTCAACAAAAGCCATACCTACTCTCTGCATAATACTCAAGTCATCCATAGCAACTCCGTAACACACAGCCAACAGAGGCAACGACAGCACCACAGTGAACCACTCGTCTTTCCACGAGGTTGCACTAGCCGCCGCCATCTCTTGTTCCCACGTAGCAGTGTTCTTGATGACTTCCATTTTAGCTACGTGTTTAGCTTGTGACTGCTCGTGCTTGTTGTTAATCCAAGTCTTAGCGAGTCCAGCTATCGGGCCAATAAGTGCTGTCCACATATCTTAGTCTTTGTCCTTGTTCCTAAGTCCCTGTACTGTCTCTGTTTCCCAGATACGTATTCCTGTCCAGATAATAGTAAACAGAGCGGCAACAGGCGGTAACAGTGACCCAAGTGCCCCTAGCATAGTACCTACGCTCATTACATCAATTACTTGTTTTGCGGACTCATCCATTTTTAAACCCCTTGTATAATACTTGCGGTGGTCCAGATAATCCCAGCAGACACAAGTAGTGCCGTAATAATTGCTGATACATCTAGCATTATTCTTTGTTTTCTTCTTTGTTTGTAGATCAGCTTTTCACGCTTGGCTCTTATGTCACGACGCATCTGCATCATTTCTTTGTACGTGTCCTGACCGTAAGAGTACATGATTAACTCTCTGATCTGCTTCTCTTGTTCCTCTATCTTCTTCTTAGCTATGACAGCGTTTAACGC
>Ga0222714_10002735_pt1 | contig 18440 bp, 15 predicted proteins | sample C33_3DmetaG_FD_165048 | JGI IMG/M metagenome (GOLD analysis project Ga0222714, IMG submission 165048) | Estuarine water microbial communities from San Francisco Bay, California, United States - C33_3D | ecosystem: Environmental > Aquatic > Marine > Unclassified | place: USA: California...
TCCCAGTTCACACCGGTGTAGTGAAAGTCGGTCTCGTTGGCGCCACACACGAAATCGCTCATGTTGGCGACGGTGCGGTCGGCCACGACGTTGACCGGCAGCGTCGTGCCGATCGGGCCAAGATAGCCGGGGGGACAGCCAAAGTGCGCGATGATCTCGCCTTCGGTTGCGAAGCGAAATCCCTTCAGGCCAGGCACCTTGCCGGCCTTGACTTCATTGAGGTCATGGTCGCCTCGGACCAGCAGCAGCCAGATCCTGGTGCCGAGCAGCCGACCGGGGCCTGCGACATCCTCGGCGCCGTCCTTGACCGGCTCGCGCTCGTCGACCGCGAGCACCAGCGACTTGACGGTGCGCTCAAGCGGCAACCTAAGCAGTGCGGCAACATCCTCACAGCGCGCCTTGCCCGGTGTCGGCGTCTTGGCGAACGGTTCGCTAGCCGGGGCCCGCTGCGCGATCAGCGCCAGCGCTTCGGCCAGTTCGACGTTGGCGGCGTAGTCGGACTGCGGGCAGTACGCGATCGCATCCTCGCCGGTATCGGCAATGACCTGGAACTCGTGGCTCGCCGAGCCGCCGATCGCGCCGGTGTCGGCAGCGACCGCGCGAAATTTCAGCCCCATCCGCTCGAAAACCTTGACGTAGGCATCGAACATCGCCTGATAGCTGGCCAGCGCCGAGTCGCGATCCCGGTCGAACGAATACGCATCCTTCATGGTGAATTCGCGACCGCGCATCACGCCAAAGCGCGGCCTGCGCTCGTCGCGGAACTTGGTCTGGATGTGATAGAAGTTGCGCGGCATCTGCCGGTAGCTCTTGATCTCGTGGCGCGCGATGTCAGTGATCACTTCCTCGGAGGTCGGCTGCACAATGAAATCTCGCTGATGCCGATCCTTGACCCGCAGCAGTTCGGGACCGTACTGCTCCCAGCGCCCGGACTCCATCCACAATTCGGCCGGCTGCACCACCGGCATCAGCAACTCGACCGCGCCGGCGCGGTTCATCTCCTCGCGGATGATTGCCTCGATGCGCCGGATCACGCGCAGGCCCATCGGCATGTAGTTGTAGATGCCTCCGGCGAGCCGTCTGATCATGCCCGCCCGGGTCATCAGCCGGTGGCTGACGATCTCGGCATCGGACGGCGCTTCCTTGAGCGTCGAGATGTGGAATCGGCTTGCTTTCATGTCGAGCTTCGCGAATGAGATGCGTCAACGCAATGCGTGAACGCAGTGAGCTTCGGGCCAGTGCGAACTTGCGCACCGTATAATCCCTTCGATTGTATCGGTTCGAGGGGTGTCGCCATGCTGGATCGAGACGGCTACCGCCCCAACGTCGGCATTATTCTGGTCAATGGCAGGAACGAGGTTTTCTGGGGCAAGAGGGTCCGCGAGCATTCATGGCAGTTTCCTCAGGGAGGCATCAAGCGGGGCGAATCGCCGGAGCAGGCGATGTACCGCGAGTTGCACGAAGAGGTAGGCCTGAAGCCCGAACATGTGCGCATCATCGCCCGAACGCGGGACTGGTTGCGTTACGAGGTTCCTGAAAACTGGGTTCGACGGGATTGGCGAGGCCATTACCGCGGACAAAAGCAGATCTGGTTCCTGCTGCGACTGGTAGGACGGGACACGGATGTGCAGTTGCGCGCCACCGAAAAGCCCGAATTCGATGCCTGGCGTTGGCACGAGTACTGGATTCCGCTGGATTCCGTGATCGAGTTCAAGCGCGAGGTCTATCGCATGGCCCTCGATGAGCTGTCACGCCATCTGTTCGGCCGCCCGCCTGCAGCCCGCAAGACCACCCGCGGCCGGCAACGCAACGGTCGAGACTCCGCACAAGCGGCCCACGCGCCTGCGCCCCAGATCGAGGAGTCCGGAGGCAACGCCTGATCTGGGCTCGGGCTCGGGCTGCGGAGCCTGATTGCTGGCCCGGATCGACGCAAGCGGCGATCGCGCGGCGCGCACCCGCGCCGAACGCACCGATCAGACGACCCGGGTGACCAGCTCGCGCCCTTCAACCAGCGCCGCGACATTGTCGATGACCAACTGACCCATCGCAGCGCGGGTCGGATGCGTTGCGCTGCCCTGGTGCGGATGCAGCACCACGTTGTCGAGCGCGATCAATTCGGCCGGCACGTTCGGCTCATTGTCGAACACATCCAGTCCGGCAGCGCCCAGCCCGCCACCGGCGAGCAGCTCGATCATGGCCTCCTGATCAACAACCGAGCCGCGCGCGATGTTGATGAACACGCCGTCGGGCCCGAGGGCTTCAAGTGCAGCCCGCGACACGATCCGGTAGGTAGACGGACCGCCAGGGCAGGCCGCGATCACGACCTCGGCCCAGTCGGCCATTGCGACCACATCGTCGAAATACTTGTACGACACATCACTCTTGCGGTTCGGCCCGAAGTAGCCGACCTCGGTATTGAAGGCCTCGCAACGACTGGCGATTGCGCGCCCGATCCTGCCCAAGCCCACGACGCCGATCCGCTTGCGCTGCAAGCTGCGCGTGACCGGCATGCCACCGGCCAGCCAGCGCCCCTCGCGCACAAAGCGATCGCCCTGCGGGATGCGGCGCATCGTGCCGAGCAGCAGCGCGAGCGCCATGTCGGCAACGTCATCGGTGAGCACATCGGGCGTGTTGCTGACCGCGATGCCGTGCTGGCGCGCGTAGTCCAGGTCAATCGCGTCAACCCCGACTCCGAAGCAGGCGACCAGCCTGAGCTTGGGCAACTGCGCCATCTCCTGCGCACTGATGCCGCGCCCGCCGTTGGTGACGACGATCTCGCAGCGATCGGCCAGGCTGGCGACCAGAGCGTCCTTGTCTGGCGCCGCCCAGTGGCGATGGCAGTCATAGAGTTTCTCGAGCTCGTCGAGCTTGGGTTGATAGAACATCCCCATCAGAAGAATCGTCGCTTTGCTCATTGTCGGACCACCGCTTTCGGATTCGGTTGTTACGGGTTTTTGCAGACGGACCGCAGACCGGTCCGCCCTCGGATCATCCGCGATGCGCCACCGCGCAAGGAAGCGCCACGGCCAGCTTGCCGGCCCAGTCGTGCAGAGCTGGCATGATTGCCGGATGCAATTGAACGCCGGAGCCCAACTGCTCGCGCTTGCGGGCCAGCCCGCGTTCACCCGGCAACCGCACCGGCCGATCGGCCTCGCGCGGCGGATTGTCATGACAGGCGGCCGCGATCCAGTCGGTCTGGCGCGAGAATTGCTGCGACCCGGCAAAGGCCGCGGTGTCATAAATCTGCAAATGCACGGTCGCGCCCCAGCCTTCGGCCGGGTCCGCACGGCCGTGGCCGGCCAGTCCGCCGGTCAAGGCCTCGATCATCAGGGCCAGGCCGTAGCCCTTGTGCCCCGCATCCAGCCCGCCGACCGGCAGGATCGTGCCGGGAGGCTTGGCAAAGATCACCGACGGATCGTTGGTGACCTGCCCCTGTGCGTCCATCCACCAAGGATGTTCGCCACGCTGGCCGGCCGCATGCAGTCGCGCGCTCATGCCGTTGGTGGTGATCGAGGCCGAGACGTCGATCATGACCGGATCGCCGGACGTCGGAAAGCCGATCGCGATCGGGTTCGGTGTGAACACCGGCTGGGTGCCGCCAAAGGGCGCAACGCTGGCCGCATTTGGATCGGAACTCGACAGAAGGATCAACATGCCCTGGCGCGCAACCGGCTCGAGGTAGGCGGCCAGGCAGGCGATGTGATGACTGCGCCGGATTGCGACGCTCGCGCAGCCGTGTTCGCGAGCCCGCGGCAGCGCCCAGTCGATCGCCTCTCGCACCAGCCAGGGACCAGGAAGTCGCTGACCGTCCCAGGTAGCCACCGCGCTGCGCTCGGCAAGCACATGCGGCGCACCAGACCGGGTCATCGTTCCCTTGTCCAGTTCTGCGAGATACCCGGCCAGCAGCGCCAGCCCATGCGTGTCGTGACCCAGCAGATCGCCTTCGACCAGAACCTCGGCAACATCCCGGGCGATCGGCGCGTCGACGCTGGCAGCCCGCAACAGTGCGTCGGCGAACTCGACCAGCGACTGCGCGTCGAAGCGGGGCTGATCGCCTTGCGAGCCGCTCATCAGTACACCGCCCGTCCGCCGGAGACGTCGAACACCGCGCCGGTCGAAAATGAGCACTCCTCCGAGCTCAACCAGGCGACCATCGCAGCGATCTCCTCGACCAGGCCGAAGCGGCCCATCGGGATCTTGGACAGCATGAAGTCGATGTGCTGCTGCGTCATTTGCTCGAAAATCGGCGTGTGCACCGCGGCCGGCGTGATGCAGTTGACGCGAATGCCGGTGCGCGCGGTTTCCTTGCCGATCGACTTGGTCAGCCCGATGACGCCGGCCTTTGACGTGCTGTACGCCGGCGCGTTCGGATTGCCGTCCTTGCCCGCGATCGACGCGATATTGACGATGCGCCCGTAATCATTGGCCAGCATCGCCGGCACCGCCGCGCGGTTGCACAGGAACACGCCGTTCAGGTTCACGTCGATCACCTTGCGCCAGTCGTCGGGATCGTATTCCCAGGTGACCTTGTTCGGACCGGTGATGCCGGCGCTGCAGACCATCACGTCAAGCCGCCCGAAGGCCTCGAGCGTGCGCTGCATTGCGCTGGCCACCGAGGCGTCGTTCGCCACATCGACCTGCACGCCGATGTGCGCGCCTCCCGACACCGTGGGCAGGCCAGCTGCGGCGCTGACACCGGCATTGCCGTCAAGATCCCAGACCGCGACCCGGGCACCACTGTTGGCAAAGCGTTGGCAGATCGCAGTGCCAATACCCGACGCACCGCCGGTGACGATCGCGAAGCGGCCTTGCATATCGATTCGGTTCATTGGATTTCCTTGCTATCCGGGACGGGCAAATTTGGCTCGCGCAGATGCTACATTTGCACGATAAACCATGGAGTTTCGCATGAAAGTTTTGTACACCGATTTCCACGCCAAGGACATCTCGACCGAGCGCAAGGTCTTCCAGGATGCGGGCATCGAACTGATCGAAGCGCAGTGCCGCACCGAGGATGATGTGATTCGCGCCTCCGAGGGCTGCAGCGCCCTGCTGATCACCTATGCGCCGGCCAACGAGAAGGTGTTCAGCGCACGCCCCGAAATCGGCATCTGCTCGCGGATGGGCGCCGGCTACGACACCATTCGGGTCGCGGACGCAACACGCCATGGCGTCTGGGTCGCGAACTCGCCGGATTATGGCGTCGGCGAAGTCTCCACGCATGCGCTGGCGATGATGCTCAGCCTGATCCGCGGGGTCGTGCGCTTCGACCATGACGTACACCAGGGCAACTGGCACTACTCCAGCACCGGTCGCATCCCGCGTGCCTCGAACATGACCGTCGGCGTGCTCGGTCTGGGGCGTATCGGCAAGCGCTTCGCACACCTCGCACGCAATCTGTTCAAACGCGTGATCGCCCATGATCCGCATCTGATCGACGGCGACTTTCCGGCTTACGTCGAACGAGTCTCGCTGGATGAACTGTTCAGCCAGGCTGACGCGATCTCGATTCACACGCTGCTCAATGACGAGACGAAGGGGCTGGTCGATGCTCGCCTGCTGCGACAGATGAAGCCCGGCTCCTATCTGGTGAACACCTCTCGCGGCGCGGTGGTCAACGTGCCGGAGCTGCGCCAGGTGCTGGCGCAGGACGCAGACCGACTGGCAGGCGTCGCACTGGACGTGCTGCCCGAAGAGCCGATCAAGCCGGACGACCCCTTGCTCGCCGACCGCCGTGTGATCCTGAGCCCGCATGCCGCGTTCTACTCGGTCGAATCCGAAATCGAACTGCGCCGCAAGGCGGCGATGAACATCGTGACCTGGGCGCGCACCGGTCGGCCCGACTACCCGGTCAACACCGGCACAAAAAAGCCACCGACTGCCTGATCGCGCGCGCAAATCTGCCGGAGCCGGTACAATATCGGCTGCGGCGCCCTGTACCAGTCTTTGTACGCCGCGGTCCCTGAACACCTGTTCAAAACCCCTCTTCGTCTTCCCGACTGGTTCCGCCGGGGCTCCCCCGCCGCGGAAGGTCGACGCAGTACTGCGCGTTGCGGCCCTGCGCCGCCGCATTCAAGGAAATCGATGTCTTTCGCATCTCTCGGCCTGGCCGAACCGCTCGTTCGCGCCGTGACCGAACTCGGCTATACGCAACCCACCCCAATCCAACTACAGGCCATTCCGGCGGTACTCGCCGGTGGCGACCTGCTCGCGGGCGCACAGACCGGCACCGGCAAGACCGCCGGCTTCGTGCTGCCGCTGCTGCATCGCCTGAGCACCGGCCCCGCGCCGGCCCGTAACGCTGCCGGCCGCTGGCCGATTCGTGCACTGATCCTGACCCCAACCCGCGAGCTCGCGGCGCAGGTCGAGGAAAGCGTGCGCGACTACGGCAAGCACCTGAACATCACGTCTCTGACGGTGTTCGGCGGCGTCAACATCAATCCGCAGATCAGTGCGCTCAGGGGTCGAATCGACATATTGGTGGCCACGCCCGGCCGCCTGCTCGACCATGTGCAACAGCGCACGGTGGATCTGTCCAGCATCGAGACGCTGGTGCTCGACGAAGCAGACCGGATGCTCGACATGGGCTTCATCCGCGACATCCGCAAGGTGCTCGCGCTGCTGCCCAAGCGCCGCCAGAACCTGCTGTTCTCCGCGACCTTCTCCGACGAGATCAAGGCCCTTGCACACGACCTGCTCGACAAGCCCGCGACCATCGAAGTGGCGCGCCGCAACGCACCCGCGGAACTGGTCGAGCAGTCGGTGATCCAGGTCGACAAGCCGCGCAAGCGCGAACTGCTGTCCAAGCTGGTGCGCGAAAACGACTGGCATCAGGTGCTGGTGTTCACGCGCACCAAGCATGGCGCCAATCGACTGACCGAGCAGCTCAGCCGCGACGGGATCAGCGCACTCGCGATCCATGGCAACAAGAGCCAGGGTGCACGCACCCGTGCACTGTCCGAGTTCAAAGACGGCAGCCTGCGTGTGCTGGTCGCCACCGACATCGCGGCGCGCGGCCTGGACATCGAGGAGCTACCGCACGTCGTCAACTTCGAGCTGCCCAACGTGCCGGAAGACTATGTGCACCGGATTGGTCGCACAGGTCGCGCCGGCATGAGTGGCGAGGCGATCTCGCTGGTCTGCGTCGACGAGCTCAAGTTCCTGTCTGACATCGAGAAGCTGATGAAGCGTCAGCTGCCGCGTCGCAAGATCGACGGGTTCGAGCCCGACCTGAGCATCCGACCGGTGCCGATCCCGATGGGACGCACCGCGCGTGGTCAGCAGTATGACGATGGACTTGGCGAATCACTGGTCCCGAAGGAGCAGCCTCGCAGACAGGGCCGCGGTCAGCCCTCGCGCTCGGGCACCAACGGCCACGCGCGGCCTGCCGGCAACGCACCGACGCGCGCCGCAGCTAGCCCGCAACAACGTGCGGGCGGACAGCACAAGCCACGGGTCGCCGACTCTCGAGCAGGACAAGCTGGCGGTTCACGGGCACAGCAACCGGAACAACAGACGCGAACCGGCAGCAATACGCAGGCAACCCAGACTGCGCGAACGTCGCCGGCAAGCAGCGGATCGAACAACGGAGCACCGCAATCACGGGGCGGATTCCGTGGCACAACGCGCCCGGGCCGGTTTCGCTGATGCGAGGGCGCGCGCTCTGAGGTGATTTGAAGAAAAACCAGGTTGCCCGACGAGGCAGATTTTTGATCTGCCCCGTCAGGGCAATCGCGGCAAGGCGCGTCCCGAATGACGCGCTCGCGCGCTCAGAGCTTGAACTTGATGATCTTGTTCGTCTGCTGACCCAGACCTTCGATGCCGACCGACACCACGTCGCCAGCCTTCAGGAACTGCGGAGTCGGCTTGATGCCAAGGCCCACGCCCGGGGGCGTACCGGTGGTGATCACATCGCCCGGGTTCAGCGTGAAGATCGAGCTCACATAAGCAATCAGGGTCGCGCAGTCGAAGATCATCGTCTTCGTGCTGCCGTCCTGCATCCGCTTGCCGTTGACATCGGTCCACATGTGCAGGTTTTGCGGATTTTTCACTTCGTCGGCGGTCAGTAGCCACGGACCGATCGGACCGAAGGTATCGAAGCCCTTGCCCTTGTCCCAGGTCGGGCCACGCTCTTGCTGCCACTCGCGCTCGGACACATCGTTGACCAGCACATAGCCGGCGACATGCGACAGCGCGGCCTTCTTGGTCACGTAGCGCGCGCGCGTCCCGATCACGATGCCCAGCTCGCACTCCCAGTCGGTCTTGACCGAGTTTTTGGGCAGCATGATGTCGTCATTGGCGCCCTGCATCGACGAGAGCGTCTTGTGAAAGACGATCGGCTCCTTCGGGATCGGACTGCCGGTTTCGGCCGCATGGTCCGCGTAGTTCAGACCGATTGCGACGAATTTCGTCGAGCCGGTAAACGGGATGCCCATGCGCGGCTTGCCACGCACCAACGGCAGCTTGTCGGCCTTGAGCTTCGCAAGCTTGGCCAGACCCTTGGCTGACAACTGCTCAGGACCGATGTCGGCGACGACGCCGGACAGGTCGCGCAGCTTGCCGTCGGCGTCGATAAGGCCCGGCTTTTCCTTGCCGGGTTTGCCGTAGCGAACCAGTTTCATTCCAGTAGCTCCTTCGAGGATTGACGTTCTAAACGCATGGGCCGGAGAACGTGCCGGTGCGGCTGAACGCGCACCTGACACTTTCCGGATGATGGATCATGCCACGACAGCCCTGCGCGAGCGCATCGCCCCGATCGTGACATGCGATTTCAACGCGGCTCGAGTTTCGGATACGGGCCATCGATGAAGACTTGCGATGCGAGCACCCGACGAGTGACCTCGCGGCGATTGATCTTGCCTTGTGGATTGCGCGGTAATGCATCGAGCGCGACATGCAGGCGCGGTCGCTTGTGCTGCGACAGCGACGCGACCCGCTCTATCGCCTGCTCGCGCCAGCCTTGGCCAGCCTGCTCGGCCACCGCGATGATCACCTCGCCCCAGTAGTCCGATTCGAGCGAGGTCACGCACACCGGACCGCATCGCTCCAGACCCTGCAACAGCGCCTCGATCTCATCCGGATTGACCCGATAGCCGCCGGTCTTGATGACGTCTGCCTCGCGCCCGGTCAACACCAGTCGCCCCATCGAATCCAGATAGCCGAGATCACCGGTGCGATGCCAGCCGTCGGGCTCATGCGCGATAAAACCGTCCACCCCGATCATGCCCAGCGACATGTGGCGCGCACGCAGCCAGACTTCGCCAGACGCGTTTTCCGCCTCCAGACTGCCCTCGTCGCGCACGGTCTGCGCCTGCGTCGCAGCAACCGGATTGATCCGGATCTCAACGCCGCTCGCGGGCCAGCCGACACAGGCGCCCGGGCGCGCAGCATGAACATCGAAATAGGCATCCACATCGGCCGGCTCGAGTACCGTGATCGGATTGACGCATTCGGACTTGCCGTAGGTGATGCGCACCACTGGCCCAAACATGGCACGCGCCTTGCGATACAGCGACGCCGGCAAGGCTTGGGTTCCGGTGAACACGCAGCGCACACCGTCGAAGCGCCGCGCGCCGAATGCGGTCGTGATCTTGGCAAGCACCGTTGGCGGCGCAAACAGCGCGTCCACGCCCGCACTCGTCAACAACCGCTCCAGGACGTCGAGCTCGACGCCATCAAGCAAGCACACCTCGCCGCCATACGCACACCACGCGTAGGTCAGCAACGAGGCACCGTGTGGGAACGGCGTCATCAGCACGATGCGCTCACCGCGAGCGGGCACGAACGGCAGCGTCGCGCGCAGCAACTGCTCGCCGGCCCAGCGACTGCCATGGTCATAGACCACCGCTTTCGGCCGTCCGGTGGTGCCTGAGGTGAACAGCATGCGGCTATGCGCCTGCGCCGGCACCGGCGGCAAGGTCGCACCATCATCGGCCAGATCGAGCTCATCGACCAGCACGGGTTCAAGACCAATCCGGCGCAACTCATCCGCCCGCCGGGCATCGGTCAGCACGGCCTTGAACGGCACGAGTTGCGCGCTCCAGGCGATCTCGTCGGCGGTATAACCCCAGTTCAGCGAGACTTCGGCCGCACCGCTCAGGCGCACACCGTACGAGGTCCACACCGCCTGCAGACAATTAGGCAGCAGCGTGGCGATCGGATCGCCGGGGCGCAGTCCCGCAGCCACGAGCCGCCGGGCCAGCCCATGGGCGCGGGCCGAAAGCATCGTGTAATCGAGTACACGCTCCTGGCCGTCGACAACCGCTGGCTGGTCGCTGAACCGCTGCGCGAGAACACGCAAATCCGCCGACCAAGAGACCAGGTTCATTTGCCCATCAGCAGTTCGGGGAACCAGGTCGAGAGCACCGGCACGTAGGTGATGACCATCAGCAGACCAATCATCAGCAGGATCAGCGGCATGGTGCCGCGGATCACCTCGGCCAGCGGCGTCTTCGAGATGTTCGCGACGACGAACAGGTTCAGGCCAACCGGCGGCGTTAGCAGGGCCAACTCCATGTTGATGACCATCACGACGCCGAAGTGGATCGGATCGATGCCCAGCGGCTCGAGCATTGGGACGATGATCGGCACGATCAGAAGCATCACCGAGTACACCTCGAGGAACATGCCCAACACAAACAGCAGCCCATTCATCGCAAGCAGGAACTGCCAGGGTTCGATGCCCGACGCCTTGACCGCCGCGACAGCACCGGCTGTCATGCCGGTTTCGGTGACCCAGTGCCCGAAGGCCAGAGCGACCGCGATGATGATCATGATCACCGCGGCGTTGCGCACCGCATGCGACATCACGGTCAGGACCTCGCCCAGGCGTATTCCCCGGTACACAAAAAGCGACAGTGCGATTGCCACCACCGCCGAAAGCGCGGCCGACTCGGTCAGCGTGACGAAGCCGCCATACAGCCCGCCGAGCACGATCACCGGGATCATCAGCGCGGGAATCGCGATCCAGGTCTTGCGCAGGCTCTCAGAGGCAGGCAACGGGTCTTTGGTGGCATAGCCGGCTCGCCGGCTAAACCAGATCACGTACGCTGCGATCAGGCTCGCCTGCATCAGGCCCGGCACGACCCCGGCCAGGAACAGCCTGGGCACCGACAGATCGGCCAGCACGCCATAGACGACGAAGGCTAGCGACGGCGGGATCAGGATGCCGAGCGTACCGGACGCGCCGACGACCCCAGCCGCAAAGCGCTGCGAATAGCCGCCGCGCAGCATCGCCGGCACGAGAATTGTGCCCATCGCAATCGCGGTCGCCACCGACGAGCCGCACATCGCGGCGAAGATCGTGCATGACAACACGCTGACCAGCCCGAGGCCGCCACGAAAGCGTCCGACCCAGGCGTCGGCGGCATCGATCAGTGCGCGCGCGACGCCGCCGCGCTCCATGAATGTGGCGGCGATGACGAAGTACGGTACCGCGAGCAGCGTGACGGAATTGAGCTCGTCGATCAGCTTTTGCGCATAGGGCAGCAGTTGCCCCTCGGACGCGAACATCGCGACCGAGGACATGCCCAGGGTCAGGTAGATCGGAACGCCGAGGATCAGCAGCAGAAAGAACAGGCCGAGGACCACTGTGGTCATGTCAGTCTTTCCGTGCCAATTGCGTCATCAGGCGGCGCAGGTACCCGGCTGCCAGCGCCAGCCCCCCCGCCGGGAGCGATGCGATAAAGATCCACATCGGGAAGCGCAGGCTGGTTGTCGATACCTCGTTGAACTCCCAGGCGTCGTAGGTGATCTGTACGCCGTACCACAGCAGCATCGCCCCGAAGCCGAGGCCCAGCAGGTTTGCGAACATCTCGCTCGCATGCCGCAGCTTCGGCGGGAACATGGTCAGAAAAAGGTCGGCCTTCACATGGCGATCGCCGAGCGTGACGGAACCGAGAGACAGCAGCACCGCCCACACGATCAGGTAGACCTGGACCTCTTCGACCAGGTCGAGCACCGCCGACGGCAGCAGGTCGCGCACGACGACGTTGTAGCTGCACAGCGCCAGCGCCCCGAACGCGAAGCCGCCGACCAGCAGGTCTTCGAGCTTACCCAGGCGCGAACGCGGCCCCTCGGACGCATGCGGATCATGTCCGAGCTCGGCCGCGGCCTTGCTCTCGAGCGCATCGAAGACCGCCGCCTGTCCCGGCGCGGCGGATTGACGGCGGTCCTTGCTCATTTCAGAGCTCGACGCCCGCGGCCTTCAGCGCCTTCATCGCGCCGTCAATGACGTCCTTGTCGATCTTGAGCTTCTCGACAAGCTCCGGCTGCGTCTTCATCAACAGCTTGCGCGCAGCGGTTCGCTGATCGGCGGGCACTGTGACGGCCTTCATGCCAGCCTTGATCAGGTTGTCGCGGGCGGCGATCTGCGCATCGGCTGCGTTAGCGCGCTCGGCGGTCGCGGCGATGTCCCAGGCCTCGAGGATCGCATTCTGGATTTCCTTGGACTGCTTGTCCCACCACGACGAGCGGATCATCGGCACGTACTGCCCGAAGTACTGCGTGTCTTCAAACGAGTATTTCAGGCCGGCCTCGTGCAGCTTCGAGGTCCAGGTGCTTTCGTAGGTGGTGGCCACGGTGGCGACGACCCCCTGGTTCAGCGCGCCGGGTAGATCCGGGAACGGAATCAGGATCGGCGTGCCGCCAAGCGCAGTCATCCGCGCCGCGTTGGTGGTGCCGCCCGGATAGCGAATCTTGCGTCCCTTCAGATCGTCGTAGCTGTTGATCGCCGAGTCGCTGGCGAAGAAATGCTGCGCGCCGAGATCGAACCACTTGCCCGGCACCTTGACGCGCATCTTTTCCTCGAAGCGCTTGTTCATCAGTTCGCCGAGCGCACCATCCATCACCTTGTGCACGATCGGGCCTTCGACGCCATAGAACATCGGCAGGCTCTGCAGTGCGGCGATCGGCGCGACACCGTCGAGCTGCCAGGTGCCCGGCACAGCCATTTCGACCGCACCCTGACGCAGCGCCTTCGGAATGTCCCGGTCGCGGAACAACTGCCCGCTCGGGTAGATCTCGATCGCAAGCTTGTCGCCGACACGCTTCTTGAGCTGGTCGGCGAACACTTCGACGCCGCGGTTGCGCACGTGGGTCGGGTTGGTGTCCAGCGAGATGCGGAATTTCTCCGCCGCCACTGCCGGTGCCGCCGAGAACGCGGATGCGACCAGCACCGACGCGCAGGCCAGCATCATCGAACGCCTTGTTTTCATTTCTGTCTCCTCGTGTATCGGGACCTGCCCGTGTGTTATCGCCGCGGCAATGTACTCATGAATGCCACGCGCGTAAAGAAAACTGACAAAACCTGATCAAACACCGCTTACTTAGCGTGCGAGCATCGCCATGTTGCGCACCGAGCGCAAGTCGGTGAGCTTGGCGTACAGCGCTGCGCCGTCGACATCGGCTGCACTCGCGGTGCAGTCCAGAAACTTGCTGCGCAGATCGTCCCCCTTGAGAGGCGCCATCGCATTGCCGCGCGCGAAGCGAATATCGCCCGACTCCAGCGTCGCGCCGTCGTTAAGAACGATCTGCACGCTGTCGTGCATCGAGAACACCGGCTCGATCGGGCACTGCGAATCCACGGTGCTGATCTGCACCTTGCCCATCGCCTCGCGCACCGGCGGCTGATTGACGAAACCGTCGGTCAACTCCGACAAGCCGACCTTGCCGGCCACCAGCGCCGAGGCAACCGCGAACTCAAGACTGAACTTCGCCTCCAGTCCCGTGACCGGGGCATGATTGCGCAGCATCGAGGCCTGCGCGACGCCGATCCGGGCGCGTACCTGTTTGACGTCCGCAGGCTTCAAACCGCGCTCGCGCGCGATGTCGAGCACGCCGTCGATGACACGATGCGTCGCATAGCAGGTCGGATACTTCTTGATCGACAAGCCGTAATCGAGAACCCGCAGCTTGCGCCCGAGTTCAGAGGCCGACGATGCGCGATCGACCCGCCCGGCCGGCGACAACGCGGCAAGGTAACCGGCGTGATGTTCGATCGCGTCCGGCGCTGCGGTCAGGCCAGCCATCGCGAAGCGGACCGCATCGATACCGGCGGCTGCGGCGCGCCCGGCGTGCAGCGGTTTGGTCATCGTGCCGAAGTTGGCGACCAGACCACCGGCCATGCTCGCGGCGAGCGCGATCGCATGGCTGGTCTGCTGCAGCGACAGCCGATTGAGCCGGGCAACCGCCGCGGCAGCGCCAACAGTGCCGAGCACCGCGGTCGGATGCCAGCCCTTCAGGTGATACGCGTCCTGCTCGCGGGCGAACAACTCGGCCCAGACCTCGTAGCCGACCAGATAGGCGATCAGTGCGTCCTGCCCGCTGGCGCCAAGACGCTCGCTCTCGGCGAGCACCGCTGGCACCAGCACCGTGCTTGGATGCCCCCCGAGCGCAACATCATCAAAATCCAGCGCATGACCGGCGGCACCGTTCACCAGCGCCGCGTCGGCACTTGCGGCCTTCTCGCCACCAAGCACCAGCGACGCCTCGGCGACCGATGATCCGCGCGCGGCAACGAACTGCCGTGCGATGCGCACGACCGGTTCGTCGCGGCCGGCAATCATCGTGCCGATTGTGTCTGAGAAACCGGATTGCACGATCTCGACCGCGCGCGCCGGCAGATCGGGAAACTGCGCGTCGCACACGAAGGACGCGAGTTCGGAAGTCAGTCCTGGCATATCTCCTCCTAAGCATTGAACCGGCGCAATGCACGCCTGTCGTTGATTGCGCACGCGTTTCATCGACGCGTGCGTCGTTGTGGTTTGAGAATCAGTAAGAACGCGGCAGTCCGAGCACATGCTCGGCGATGTACGACAACACGAGGTTGGTCGAGATCGGCGCGATCTGCATCAAACGCGTCTCTCTCCATTTACGCTCGACGTCGTACTCCTTGGCATAGCCGAAACCGCCATGGGTCTGGATGCAGGCCTCGGCCGCATGCCAGGCTGCCTCGGACGCAAGCATCTTGGCCATGTTCGTGTCGTCACCACAAGGCAGTCCGGCGCTAAACAGCGCGGCGGCCTTGCGCAGCAGCATCGCGGCGGCCTCGGTCTCGGCATGTGCGCGCGCGATCGGGAACTGGATGCCCTGGTTCTGCCCGATCGGCCGATCGAACACCACCCGCTCCTTCGCATAGGCAACCGCGGTCTTGGTAAACCAGCGCGCATCGCCGATCGCCTCGGAGGACACCAGAATGCGCTCGGCGTTCAGGCCGTCCAGGATGTACTTGAAGCCCTTGCCTTCCTCGCCAATCAGATTCTCCGCCGGCACGCGCGCGCCGTCGAAGAACACCTCGGTAGCATGGTGATTGATCATCGCCTTAAGCGGTTTGATCTCCAGTCCCTTGCCCAGACATTCGCGAATGTCGACCAGGAACACCGACAGGCCCTCGGTCTTTTTCTTGACCTGATCCAGCGGCGTGGTGCGCGCCAGCAGCAGCATCAGATCGGAGTGCAATGCCCGCGAGGTCCACACCTTCTGGCCGTGCACCACGTAGTGGTCGCCGTTGCGCACCGCACGGGTCTTGAGCTTGGTTGTGTCGGTGCCCGACGTGGGCTCGGTGACCCCGAAAGCCTGCAGTCGCAGCTCGCCGGTGGCAATCTTGGGCAGATAGCGGCTCTTTTGCTCGGCTGAACCATGGCGCAGCAGCGTGCCCATGATGTACATCTGGGCATGGCAAGGCCCGGCGTTGCAGCCAGACGCATGAATCTCTTCGAGGATCGCTGCGGCAGCGCGCAGCGGCAGACCAGCACCACCGTATTCCTCCGGGATCAGCGCGGCCAGGTAACCGGCCTCAGTGAGCGCACGCACGAATTCGGTCGGATAGGCCTCGCGCTGTTCAAGGTCGCGCCAGTAAGCGCCGGGGAAGTTCGCGCAGATACGGCGAACGCTTTCGCGGATCTCGGGAAAATCTTCGCCGAGCGGTACCGAGACATCTTCGATTCGTGTGGCTTGCGTCATGTTCCGGACTTGTCGTTTCAGGGGGTTCTCGACAGGACTTGCTGTGCGTAGCTGGCGCCCTGCCCTCAGGCAGCGACGCGTTGCTCGGCAGTCTTGTAATGGACCGGCAACCCGGCGCGCGCGATCGCTCCATGCATCTCGATGTCAGGCAGTGTCTCGCGCACCAGCGCTCGGATCGCGATCAGCTTTTCCAGATCGACACCGGTGCGCAAGCCCATCGAATCGAGCATGAAGCACAGATCGTCCATGACGATGTTGCCGGTGGCGCCCGGGGCGAACGGGCAACCGCCGATGCCCGCCAGCGATGCGTCAAAACGTCGTACACCGCACTCGAGCGCTGCCGTGACGTTGGCCAGGCCGGTGCCTCGGGTGTCGTGGAAATGCGCAGCGACCGGCAGCTTGCCCAGCGCCGCAATGACCGCGGTGAACACTTTTCGCACCTGCGCCGGATCGGCATAACCGACGGTGTCAGGCACCGCGATCTCATCGGCCCCGGCTTCGGCGAGTTGCACCGCATAGCGCACCACGTCATCCACTGGCACCCGTCCCTCGTACGAGCAGCCCAGCGCAGTCGCCAGGCCCGCGCAGATTTTCGGACGCTTGCCCTCGGGCAACTCGCGGATGCGCTCAACGATGCGCTTGAAATCGGCCACCGACTCTTCGCGCTCGCGGCGCACGTTCTTCAGGTTGTGCGTCTTGCTGACCGACATCACAAAGTTCATCTTGTGCACGCCCAGATCCAGCCCACGCTCGGCGCCGCGCAGGTTCGGAATCAGCGCGGACACCGTGAGCCCCGGAATTTCCATCGCGCGCACGGTCACTTCCTCGGCGTCGATGAACTGCGGGATCAGCTTGGCCGGCACGTAGGACGTCACCTCGATCTCGGACACGCCCGCGGCCGCCTCGGCGCGAATCCACTCGAGCTTGCGCTCGGTGGGCATGAAGGTCGGGTGAATTTGCAGGCCGTCGCGCAGACCAACCTCGCGGACGATGACATCGATATCCATGGACATTTCAAAAGCTCCCTACTGATTGGTACGGACGGGCGACGCTCAGCGGCCCTTGAACTGCGGCTTGCGCTTTTCGTTGAATGCGCGCACGCCCTCGTAGCGGTCTTCGGTCTCGACCAGGTGGTTGTAGGCCTCGATCTCGAAGCGAAACGCGGTACGCAACTCCATCTGCCCGCCATAGCGCACCGACTTCTTGATCTGGCGCACCGACAAGGGCGCATTGCCGGCGATCACCCGTGCGGTCTGCAGCGCGCGCTCCACGACCTGGCCCGGTTCGCACAAGTCGTTGACCAGGCCCCACTCGAGCGCCTTGGCCGCCGAGATCGGCTGGCCGGTCATCAACATCTCCTTGGCGCGACGCTCGCCGATGGCGCGCGGCAGGTTCTGCGTGCCACCGGCACCGGGCATGATGCCGAGCGTGACCTCGGTCAGTGCGAAACGCGCTGCGTTCGACGCATAGGCGAAGTCGCAGGTCAGCATCGTCTCGAAGCCGCCCGCATACGCATGCCCATTGACCGCAGCGATGACCGGAATCGGCAGGTCGGTCAGGGTCCAGTACTGACGCTCGAAGAGCTCATGCTGGCGCACCCACTGCTGCTTGGTCATGCCGTTGCGTTCCTTCAGATCGCCGCCGGAGCAAAAAATCCGGTCGCCGGCGCCGGTCAGCACCACGCAACGCACCTCACCGGCGTCTTCGGTGAGGCGATTCCACAGATCGAGGAAGTCGCGACCCATCTGCGTATTGATCGCATTGCCGACCTCGGGCCGGTTCAGCGTGACCTGCAGCACATGCGGCTCAACCATCTCGGTGAGCAGCGTCTCGTAGGCGGGAAGCGTCATGCGTTGGAGTCCTTTCGGGGGAGTAGGTCGCCGGTGTGTTCGCCAAGTTTCGGCGGCGCGAAGCGCGGCGCCGGCCGTCTGCCGTCGAAGCTCAAGGGCAAACCCAGAAATTTCATGCCGGTGCCAGGGACCGGCTGCACCAGGCCGAGCGCGTCGGTCTGCGGATGCTCGACCATCTGCGCAATGCTCTGTACCGGTGCACAGGGAATGCCGGCCGCCTCCAGTTCACGCACCCAGTGCGCGGAGTCCTGCCGGGCGATGATTGCGTCGAGCATGGCGTACAGCGCTGCCTGGTTCTGAACCCGGCTCGGGTTGTCGGTAAACCGGGTGTCGTCCAGCCACTCTGGATGGCCCACCACCTTGGCGAGGCTGCGAAACAGGCCGTCGCTGCCAGCGGCGATCACAACTTCGCCATCGAGCGTCGCGTAGGCCTTGTAGGGCACGATGCCGGCTGCGCCAGAACCCTGCTTTTCGGGCAGCACACCCGCGCCGAGATACTGCGAGGCCAGCAACGAGGACCAGCAGGTTGCGGTCTCGAACAAGGAGACATCGACGACGCTGCCCTGGCCGCTTCGCTCGCGCTCACGCAGCGCGGTCAGGATGCCGATCACGGCCCACATGCCGGTGCCC
>Ga0222714_10002736_pt1 | contig 18437 bp, 15 predicted proteins | sample C33_3DmetaG_FD_165048 | JGI IMG/M metagenome (GOLD analysis project Ga0222714, IMG submission 165048) | Estuarine water microbial communities from San Francisco Bay, California, United States - C33_3D | ecosystem: Environmental > Aquatic > Marine > Unclassified | place: USA: California...
GTCGACGCCCACGAGGGCTTCTCAGTAATTACCGACCGCATTCGTACTAGCAAACCCGTAGTACTGATGTGGATTCTCGCCTGGCTCACCTTCTTCATGTCGGCGATTCTCGACAACTTGACGACCTCAATTGTCATGGTTTCGCTCATTCGCAAACTCATCAAGGACCAGCACATGCGCTGGCTTTTTGGCGGTGTGATCGTCATTGCGGCCAACTCGGGCGGAGCCTGGTCTCCCATCGGTGACGTCACCACCACCATGCTTTGGATTGGCGGCTACGTTTCGACCGGAAACATTATCTCCTACATCTTCTTACCCTCGGTAGCTGTGCTCCTCGCGCCTCTGCTCTACCTCACGTTCACGCTCAAGGGCACCATCAACCGCCCTGACGAGGTCGCCTCTACCTCAAGCCACAACTCGATTTCGCAACGCGAAAAAACCACGGCGCTCCTTGTTGGGGTGGGCGGACTCCTTTTTGTTCCGGTATTTAAAACGGTTACCCACCTACCTCCATTTATGGGTATGATGCTCAGCCTCGGAATCATGTGGGTCGTAACCGACCTCTTGCACCGTCGCAAAAACGCTGAAACTCGCCATGAATTCGGTGTACTCGGGGTGATTCGCCGCATTGACACCCCATCAGTCCTCTTCTTTCTCGGAATCCTTTTGGCCGTGGCTAGCTTACAGACTGCCGGCCAGCTCCGCGACCTAGCCGGAATCCTCGACACCTCGATCGGAACCTCAACCGAGTCCGGCATCTACCTCGTGGGCGGCATTATCGGCCTCCTGAGCGCCATTGTCGACAACGTACCCCTCGTAGCAGCCGCCATGGGCATGTACGACATGATTCCCGGAACCTTCTTTGCCCACGACGACTTCTTTTGGAAGTACCTGGCCTTCACTGCCGGTACCGGAGGTTCCGTCCTGATTATCGGTTCCGCCGCGGGCGTTGCCGTAATGGGACTCGAACGCATCCCGTTTGGGTGGTACCTCAAGCGCATCTCGTTTTTAGCCCTTTTGGGCTACTTCGCGGGGATTGCAGTGTACGCCATCCAGCGCTGGATTATCTTCGGTTGATAACTCGCAGACTTCGGCACTGAATTTGTTTCGAAGTCTTCGGAATTTAGTGCCATGAACATGCCTTTTCTTCAAATTGAACTTCCGGCCGAGTCGGCCCCTGTCGCAGCGGCCCCTGAGGTCACTACCAAAACCTTGAGTATTCTCGACCTGATGCTTTCAGGCGGAATCGGCGGGCAGCTCATTATGGGCACCATGCTTGTGCTGTCCGTACTCGCGGTCTACCTGTTTGTGAACCGCCTCTCTGCGATCCGCCGTGCCGACAAGCTCGACGCTCAGTTCATGCGCGACATCAAGGACTACATCGCGAGCGGCAACATGCAGTCGGCCCTCAACACTTGCGAGCGCAGCGATACCCCGGTCGCCCGAATGATCCTCAAGGGCATCAAGCGCATCGGCAAGCCCCTATCCGACATCTCTGCTTCGGTTGAAAACCAAGGCAAGCTCGAAATCCAACTCCTCGAGCGCAACATGCCCTACCTCGCGACGATTGCGGGTGGTGCTCCGATGATCGGGTTCCTCGGAACCGTAATCGGCATGGTCCTCTCGTTCGGCGAAATGGCCAACGCCGGTGCTGGAGTCCAAATCGACATGCTCGCTGAAGGTATTTATGTCGCGATGACCACGACGGTAGCGGGCCTCATCGTCGGCATCGCCGCCTACTTTGGCTACAACTACCTCGTGATGCGCGTGGACGCAGTGATTTACAAAATGGAGGTGAGCGCTACCGAGTTCCTCGACCTGCTTCACGAACCGATCTAAGCCATGAACCTCAAAAGCCGAAGCAAAGTATCCGCTGAGTTCAGCATGTCGTCCATGACGGACCTCGTGTTTCTCTTGCTGATCTTTTTCATGCTTACCTCGACGCTCGTAACCAGCAGCGCCCTTGACGTGATCTTGCCCAAGAGCAAAGCTCAGAGCGTCAATAAGGCCCAAATCACTGTAACTATCACGCCCGAACTCGAAGTGAGCGTCAACGAAGACGTACTTCCCGTCGATCAAGTCGAGGCGCGCATCCTAGCACTCGCCAACGGAGATCCCGAATCGGTAATCATTTTGCGTGCGGACGAATCGGTTCCGACCGGCGAAACCGTGCGAATCATGGATATGGCCTACCGCAACCGCCTCAAAATGGTGCTCGCCACCGACCCACGCTAGGGACCCCATGGCTCACGCACCCCAGCACGACAAAAAAGACCAGCGCCGAGGCGTCATTACGACGTTTTCGGTGCATGCGCTCTTGCTGCTGCTGTTCGCGTTTTTCGGCATCTCGTACCAAGACCCCCCGCCCGAGTACGGAATCCCCGTAAACTTTGGCAACTCGCTCGACGGATCCGGTGACGATGCCGCCGCACCCGAGGGAGCGGAGCAGCCGCAGGCTCCGACCGAAGCCGTGACGGCAGAATCCGAGGCCACCACGCAGGACGTCATCGATGCCCCTTCGGTTTCGAGCGAAAAGCCCAAAAAGCCGGTCGAAAAACCCGTGGAGAAGCCGGCCGAAAAGCCCGTTGAGAAGCCCAAGCCTTCCAACGAACTGTCGAACCGCCTGAGCAACTTTGGTAAGGCGGGCGGCAGTCCCACCGGAACCGGAAGCGGCCAAGGCAGTACCACCGGCGGAGGCGACCAAGGAGCCGCCAACGGCTCCGGCGACGGCAACGGGACGGGCGGAACAGGAAACCGCGGCGACTATCAGCTGGGCAACCGTTCGGCACTCGAGCGCCCCAAGCCCCGCTACGACTGCGAGGGTGACGGTGTCGTGGTCGTAAAAGTCTACGTGGACCGCAGCGGTGTGGTACGCCGCGTCGAAGGTGGCCAAAAAGGTTCAACTACGGCGGACGCATGCCTCATTAAGCGCGCAGAAGAGGCGGCCCTTAAGACCCGCTGGCAGGGCGACGCCTCAGCCCTCGAGCTTCAGGTCGGGACCATTCGCTACAACTTCCAGCGGACGTAACCAATGAACCGTTTTGACGAAGCCTGCGACTGGCTCGTCCAGCGGTTGCCCATGTTTCAGCGGCAGGGTGGCACTCCGGCCACCTACCGCATGGACCTCAGCAAAACAGAGGCTTGGCTTGAGCGGCTCGGCAACCCCCAGCTCGCCTACCCCTGCATCCACGTGGCCGGAACCAACGGAAAAGGCTCAACCTGCCACATGCTGGCGAGTATTTTTCATGAAACGGGCAAGGTCGTTGGACTGCACACCTCGCCCCACATGCTCGACCTCCGCGAGCGCTTTCGGGTGGGAGGACGCCTCGTTCCCGAGCGCTGGGTAGCGGATTTTGTCGATGCCCACCGCGCCGACATCATTGAGCTTGAACTGAGTTTTTTTGAGGCAACCGTCGGAATGGCCTTTGCCGCCTTTCGCGACGCCAAAGTCGACATAGCCATCATCGAGGTGGGCATGGGCGGACGCCTCGACTCTACCAACGTCATCACCCCACTCGTATCGGTGGTGACCAGCGTAGGTCTTGACCACATGGCCTTTTTGGGACCAGACCGCGCCAGTATCGCGCGCGAAAAGGCCGGAATTTTCAAGCCCAAAGTGATGGCGATCGTGGGCGAGTCCGATCCCGAGATTTTGCCCGTTTTTGAAGAAGTGGCAGCCTCGCTTGACCGGTGCTATGTGTACCCGATTGGTCCGTACGACGAAGTTTTTCCCACGGATCTTCAGGGCGACTACCAAGTGAGCAACGCGCGTACTGCGATTATGGCTGCCCGAGTTGCCAAGCCCAGTATTCACGACCACCAGATTCGGCGCGGACTCCTTCGGGTGGTTGCCAATACGGGGCTTCGCGGCCGCTGGGACGTCCTCGAAGAGGGGAATCCGCTCGTCGTCGCTGATTCCGCGCACAATGCGCACGGATGGGTTCCGGTGATGAAGCAGTGGAACAGGGTGCGCGCTGGGTTGCGTTCCGCGATGGTGCTCGGAGTCGTCAGCGACAAAGACACCGACGAAATGCTAGCGAATGTGCCGCAAGCCTGTACGGTGTATGCCTGCGCGCCGGCGATTCCGAGGGCATTGCCCGTCGCAGAATGGGCCACACGGCTGCGCGACGCGGGACGAAAGGTCGTGGAATGCGACTCGGTCGCCGACGCCATTAACCGCGCCAAAGCGGACGGTTTTCAAGCGATTTACGTGGGGGGATCCAGCTTCGTCGTCGCCGACGTCTTGGCAGCCTACAGGGACGGACTGGTCAGCAGACGTCGCTCAGCCTCAAGGGACTGAAGCTTGGCCGAAGTGAGCGTTCGTTTTTGAACGGCCTCGAGGTACTTCGTTTCGCGGCTTGCCAAAATGAACATGGTGCTCTCTCCGAGAGCAAAACGACGGCGTTCCTGCTGAAGCAGCGCGTAGGACGCTGTTTCAGAGGCCGTAAGAGCCTTGAGTTCGAAATCCAGTGCCTGCACCTGCTGGGCAAGTTGGACCCGTATAATGTCAAACTGGTTCTGGGTGGCCGTCGCATTGGCCTGGGCGGCACGAAGGCGCGCTTGCGCACCAGCCAGCTCGGCACGGGCCTTTTGGTTGAACAGCGGCACGGTCAGGCCGACCTTCCACTGCACGGATTCGGGGTTCCAGGCGCTTCCGCCCCACTGCAGCATGCGGTAGTCTACGTACGGAGCCGGCAGCCACTGCGCCCACGCGGTGGTCGTGGCCAGGCGTTCGCGGCGCAGGGCGGAATTCACCATCGCCAATTCAGGGATGCTACTTGCCTCGAGCCGTGAAGTTCCAAGCACGACGGGGAGCGACTGTGGCCTCATTCCCGTGAGGTCGACACCTGTGGTGTCTGCACCGCGGAGCAGTTGTTCGACATCAGCGATGGCGCCCGCAGTGAAGTTGGCCTGCTTGGCAGCGTCTGCCCTGCGGTCCACCCACGACAGGTAGGCCTCGAGCGTATCCATTTCGCTGCGCTCACCTAGGCGAAAGGCTTCGCGAACCAACCGTAGCCGCTCCGCTGCCACCGCAAGGGCCTCGTCGACAGCTCCCTGAACTTCTGATTGAGCCTGCCAAAAGGTGTAGACCTTTACAGCGTTTAGAATAGCCTTACGCTCGGTACGGTCGAGTTTCGCCTCGGCGATTTCGAGGTTTCGCGTACTTGCACCCCACTCATACTGGCGGTCGCTAAAAATGATTGCACCGCCCAAGGGAGCCGAGATACCTAGATTGACCAGACCCTCAATGGGGGTTTTGCGCTCGGGGTTAATGAAGGCGCCCGTGCCCTGGGCGGCTCCGCCCACAAGGTCGATTCCGCCGGGAAGCCCCACGCGCGCCTCAGCGCGATCGAGACGGTACTGCAAGTCGTTGCCGTAGTCTTTGCCTTCGCTTGAAAGGTTGACCCTGGGCTCAAAAGCAGCAAACGCAGACATTCGCTTGGCTCGCGCCTCATCGACCTTGGCTTCAGCGACGCGTACATCTTGAGCGCGTTCGACCGCCGTGGCGACAAACTCACTCCAGGCCATGGTTTGCGCCATCGCCGGAACCGCCACCAGCCAAAGCAACAGCGCCCGCATTACTTCGAAGCCGTGTTTTTATCGGACTTCTCTCCCGGGCCATTGGCCGGGAATCCGTTAAACTGACGCCACAGCTCGTACCACAAGGGGACGTCGTTGAGCAGCAGCGTGGCGTGCACAGTTGTACCCGGCCGCGCATTTGTAGGCCAGTCCTCGGTCGGTTCCAGCACCACGGCAAACAACCCATCGGCATCAGCCTGAGAGGCGATGTAGCGGATTTTGGCGGCAAACAATCCGACGCTTGAACGCGGCCAGCCGGGAATTTGCAAAATGGGCCATCCGTCGAGGGCACAGAGCGCGGAATCTCCGATGCTCAGCAACGGAATGTCAAACGGATGCACCTTCGTCATCACCACCACCGGAGCACCCTCAGGCGCCAAAAAGAGCAGCGGCTGGTCCTTTTTGACCGAAGCGCCCGGGGCTACGTAGCTCAGCTGCACGACAAAACCGTCGCGCGGAGCAACCAGGGCCCGGTTGGATTGGCGACGTTGGATTCCGCCCACTTTAATGTCGGCATCTGCGAGACCCTCTTGGGCAGAGGCAAGGTCGGCAGCGGCCGTAGCTCGATCGCTCTGAAGCTTGGCGACTCTCTCCTTCCACTCGGCCACCTTGCTGCGCGCATTGAGGCGAGACGATTGCCAGTCCTGCATGGTGAATTCCGCCTTTGACGTGGCCTCCTGGGCCTTGGTCTGGCGCTGCTCCCACTCGAGGCGAGAAAGGGCTCCCCACTGAAATAGGCTATCTGCACGCTGCGCTTGAAGCTTGGTAAACTTGGCCTCGAGCTTGGCAGCTTGATACTTGGCGCTGTCTGCGCTCACCTTTCGCCATGCCGCCGCAATTTGAAGCGGCATCGCCCGCTGCGCCTGCAGAATTTGCTCGTCGAGGGCCAAAATCTTGGATCGGTAGCCTACTACCGCATCAGACTTTGCGTCGCGACCTAATTCGGTATTGCTAAGCACATTGGGATCCATGTACTCGGTCTTGGTCTCTTCGAGTAGTGCGAGCGTATCGCCCTTGCGCACTTGATCTCCTTCGCGCACCTGCCACGATGCGAGTCGCCCATCCTCGGCCATTGCGAGGGGCATCATGCGGTCCATTGGGTCATCAAATACGAGGTTTCCCTCGGTGGCCACCGTCTGGGTCCAGGGCAAGAAAAATGCGAGCACGATAAACACTGAAACCGCAATGATCCAACGACGGGGCTTGACCCACTGGTCCGTAGCGCGGGTCTGCAGGTAGAGTTCACGCAACTCATTCGGCACCTCCGAATTCTCAATATCAAAGTCACTGAAGGTGCTTTGCTTGGACCATTCCGTCCAAAACGCCTTGTCCAACTTGGTGATGGAGGTCAGCATGTCAAAAAGTGCCTCCGCGCTCGCGACAATTTTCTCGAGGCTGGTGAGGATGGTCAAAAAGATAATTTCAACCGCTACGAACTGGCCAATTGATACGCTTCGGTCGACCACGAGCCATCCGCCCGCAATCAGAAGAAGGGCCGTGAGCGCGAGTCGCAGTCCGACCATAATACCGTTCATGCGGTACAGGACTCTAAAGTGGTCGCGGCGATTTTTCAGGTACTCCGTCAGTTGGTAGGTCACCTGACGGTAGGGCGGTTCCGCATAGGCGCCCTCTTTGGCTCGCCGCTGGGCAAATTCCTCGAGTTCGCGCACCACGTGGTACTTCTCGGAACTTTCGTCAATGCTGTATCCGAGTCCGCGCGAGAATCCAACACGGAGCATTACCGCAGCAACTGCCAGAATCATAAATGATACGGCCACAAAAGAAAAGTCATAGAGGAGTAAGAGCAAGAAGCCAAAAACGAGCTGCAGCAGCGCCGCAGAAGAGGTTACCAGAATCTTGGGCAGCTCCTTTTGAATCGTGATCGTATCAAAAAATCGGTGGACGCGCTCGTACCAGTACCGACGTTCTCCCTCGGCCACTTCTTTGGGCATCGATGCCAAGAAGTAGGATGCACTGCGCACAAAAAGTCGCTGCTGAACCCATTCCGAAAGGCGCATCTGGAAGAGCCCAAAAATCCCCATCAAGAAGCTGGAGACCACAACCAAGAAGGTTAGAATTAACCATGTGGAAGAGAGGCGTCCACCCATGAGTTGACCAATGAGCGCTTGAACCCCTAGGGGCAGCATCAAGCTGAATGCTCCGCTCAGTACGGCAAACGACAAGATGCGAAAGATGTCCTTCTGATCCCACTTCAGGAGTGAGAACAGCCTCTTAAATGCTTCGTTTGCTTTTGTATGTGCCATGGCGCCGTGTTTACCAAACAATGTGCCGTGTCAGTTAGAACTTCCAACTCAGGCCCGTTGTACTGTACAAAGTGAATTGGGGTACGTCGGTTCCCGCCGGATAGGCATCATAGTTTAATTGGCCGATAACCACGAGGCTTAAGTCGGGTCTAAGGGGTGCCGAAAGCCGAGTGTTGGCCATTGCACGAAGGTCCTCGAAGCGACCAAATCGGGGCTGGTAGTAGGCCACAGTGGTCCAACGCCATTGTTCCCACTGGCGGTCGAGGGACAGATAGGTATTCAGACGAAGACTGTTCTCTGTTTTGCCGTTAAAGGATTCGACGTCGTATTCGTACATCAGCAATGGGTTGATAAATAGCTTTATCCCCGGACCCGAAATCGCCGTGTAGCGAGGACCACCCCCCATGTTGAAGCGGCGCGCGATGCGCATGGGCAGATTGCTCTGCCATTCTACAAAGTATTCAGCCGTCAACTTGTCGCTGTAGATGCGGTTGTAGCGCACGTGCATCATCCCGTTGCGCTCAAAGTCAAATTGGTTGTCACCCAATCGGGTGGCCCAGTTGGCGCTGGCTATGCCATACCACACGTGGTCCCCAGTGCGGCGGCTCATGTTGACCGACCCGTTGAGTTTCAACAGCAGGGCTTGGGTTCCTCCGAGGTAGAACCCGCCGTCAACACGACCGTGAACGTCTTGCGTAGTGTCGGATTCTGCAGCCCCACGCATCGCCTCGACATTAACGATTTGGGCGAACGCCGACGTGGTCAATAAGGAGGCGAGGGCAAATACAACGTGCTTCACGGGTTCAAAAGTACCGAAATCATGCCGCGCGTATGTTTGCAGTATGCTACGCACCCTATTTTTTATTCTCGCCACACTCGCTACTACGGGCATTTGTGCCCAATCTGATGACCTACAGCAGCGGATTCAAGGATTTCAAAACGACCTAAAAGAAGGCTACGTGGTGAAGACCCTCAACCTCAAGGGTGAGAATTTGGGAGCGCTCGAAGCCGAAGAAACCGCGACGCACACCCACTTTAAAATGGAGGCACGCCAAAAGAGCGAAGACAACCTTGGCCGGTCCGTAAAGCGCAGCGTTCACGTACAAATATTCTCCTTTGAATCGCTAGACGACCTCAACTGGGCAATGAAGCGCTGGCTCCCGGACTTTATTGACCATAGCGCGGTGCGGCCAGGGCGCGACGTCAAGAATGTTCCGAATGTAGACCCTTCTGTGGTCATCATCGAAGGAACCAGCATTGCCGTCCTCACCCTCAGCTGCAGCCAGTTTGACCTCGAGTCGTTTCGGGACTGGCGGCAGCGCATGCTTACGTACTTTGGCAGTGCGTCCGCCGTAGTGGTCGAAGTCCAGGGCTGCGAGGGCCCACTCATGTGGACAAAGAACGCTCCGGACCCGAAGGACCGATCCTGGAAGTAGGTCGCAGCCGCATCGGGATCAGCGACACCGCCACCCAGATGTCGTGTGCACTTACCCGCACGCGATCACCCCAATCCGCGACAGTGCGCGCGACCCGCATGGTATGGTGCATCGACCGCAAGCCAAATCCGCTCTTTCGGTGCCATTCCTGAACGGCATCGTTGGCTTCTTGCGAAAAATCGCCGTAGGCGGCAAGTGCCTCGAGCGGCATTCCCGCGTTTCCCAGCCAGGGTCCCCTTGCCTTTTGAAGCTCCACGGCCCTTTTCATTTTGTAGCGCATCTCTTCCCAGGGCACAGGTATCGTGTGCTCTGATGCATTGAGCGGAATCCCTATCTGAAAGCGGTCGAGAAAGGGTCCTGAAAAGCGTGCGAGGTACTTGTCCTTGCGCCCCTCAGAACAGCTGCAATCCAAGTGCTGGTGACCCGAAAAACCACAGGGACAGGGATTGGTTGCCCCAATCGTCTGCGGCGCCATCGCCCCTTCTCTGCTCCACAACGCCTCCATTGGCTTGCGCAGGACTTCGAGACTGCGCAGGTTTCGTTCGCCGAGCTCATCCAGAAACAAGACTCCGTTGCCGGCAGCCCAAAATGCGCCGTGGGCTCCGACGAGTTGTACTGGAGACAGCACCGAAGACGGCTCGACGAAGGGCAAGTTGGGCTCAACCGTCGAACGGATTAGGTGCACTGCCCGCGCAAATTCAGTTTTGCCAACCCCGGGAGGCCCCCATAAAAACACGGGATGCCTGCCTGCTGCAGCGAGCCCCAAGGCCATCACTACATCGGGATCAAAACGAAGTTCGGGCCAAGGCTCAGGTTTTGCGGGCCGAAGTTCTTCAGTAGGCAACTCCGGAACCTCGCCGTGCGTCAGGTAGGCAATGGCATGGGTCAAACTCGCCGCGGCTACCCAGTTGGAAGCCGCAGGCCGCCACCATGCGTTGGCGGGATACACAAAGGGATCTTCGGACTCGTGGGGCGGAGCGGGGCGATCGGACTCGGCCATACTCAGGGCGCCCTTGAGGTCCAGCGTTCCCATCGCCAGCGCCGCAAAGCGCATGGGAATTTGCCCCGAGGCCATCAGTACACCAAGGGCAATAGGTAGGTCCATCGAGGTGCCCAATGCCCAGGGTCGCGTGGGCTGAAACGAAACCGTGATGCGCTTACCGGGCCACTTGTATCCTGACGCCATGAAGGCCGCGTGGATGCGGCTCGGGGCTTCGCGGACTGTGGGGTCGCGGGTTCCGACCATGTGAAACGAGAAGCCCGACGTCGCAGCGACGTCTACGCGCAGGCTGTGCCAACGGCCGTCAGCCCATGCCCATGTATTGAGAGATGCTACCATGAGGCAAACCAACGACGCACTACTGCCCCTAGTCGGTTGCCAAACGTCTATAAATGTTTGTCGGGAGCCCGCTAACCCCTCACTCCTCTAGACCCCAAGCTTGCTGCAGCTCCGGGTTCAAAAAGACGTGACTGTGCAGCTGAAGGTCCGAGCTCTGAAAGAGCGCAAACCCGTCCAATTCAAGGTGGTAGTCGACCTCAGATTCGATGCTCCGAAGGATCCAGCGCTTTTGACTTGTGTTCCACAAGAACACGCCCAACTCATCAGCGCCCTCGGGAACCGGGCGAAAGCGCACAATGTCCCACTCGTACAGATGGACGCGGTGCTTGTCGCGAATTCCGACCGATTCGTCAACTTGAGCGTAGTCTAATTCGCGACCGGTCCACCAAAATCCGTCGGGCGAATAAAATTGTGTGCCGTCGATACGGCGCAGGTATCCCACCACACGGTTGCCAAAACGAAGTCGGTAGCGCTGTTCTTGCATACCATGTTAACCCACTGTATGCGTAATTGTTGCAGACTAAACTCCCAATTGCTGCAGCGCCTCGCGCACGAGTGCGGCACGAAGCGGAATTCGGCAGGCCCAGTCGTTGCGACGGCATGAATCCGCACCTAAAATACTGCAGGGCTGGCAGCTCAAACGCTCGGTTGCCATGATGTGGCGAACTGGGCTCGGAGCGGCAAAGCCACCGACGGGATGGGTTCCGACCCAAAGCGTGACCGCCGGAACCTGGTAGCGGTACGCGAGGTGCTGGGCGGCGGAATCGCAAACTACCGCGGCACGGGCCTGGCGCCACAGCGCATCTTCATCGGCCGCTGAAAGTCCAAGCGCCGTCCGAAAGCCCTCTGGGGCCGCATCATGGGGACCGCCCAAAAACACGGGCTCATAGCCCTCAGCTGCAAGCTGTTGGGCGAGCTCCGTTGATTCGTCGAGCGGCCACCGCTTGGACTCGCGGCTGGCGTGGGGGGCGATGATAATGATGGTTCCGCTACGCTCCGTGGCGGCGAGGGATTGGCTCTTGGGCCAACCCAAGTTGGCTAAGGCCTCAAAGTGAAATTCGTAGGCGTTGGTGACAGGCTTGGTCGACCCACGCAGCACGGCGCGTCGGGCAGTGCGGGGCTTGGCCACCGTGCCCTGCGGAATCTGCAGGACGCCTGCAATCCAGCGGCTGCTGCGGGTCCGCACGTGGTTGTGGGCGTCGTACCAGGCGGTGAGGTCAGCAGAGCGCATCCAGCCCCACCAAAACCACATGAGCGCAAAAAACCGACGGTACGGACCTCGATCGACGTCGAGTCCGTGGACTTCAATGTGGGGATGAGCTGGTAGGCGTTCCGCCCAACGAGGACGCGTAAAAAGGGTGATCCGTTCGCCCTCAGCCGCAACTTGAGATAGGACGGAATGCAGCAGCACCACGTCGCCAAAGGCAGAAAAGCGAACGACGCCGAGGTGGCGTTTAGCCTTGCCCGCCATAAAGCGCCGGGTTGGTCGCAGGGTCGTTGTACAGCTTAAACTGACGGTAGGGCGTGTAGCGCACCTGGCCGGACTGCACGTCAGCCCACAAGGCCGCGCAGGCCGCCATTAGGTCTTTGTGCTGGCCGTCAGCAGCAGCCAAGCGCTGGCCGCAGGCTGCACGGTGGTCGTCAGAAGCGTCGTACCGCTCAACCTCTACGCGGAGGTGGTAGCGCTTGAGCTGCAAAATGCACAGACGGTCAAGCGCCCACGCGAGGGATTCGGTGCGCACGGCTCCTTTGACGGCCGGAATGGGCTGAAGCAGCTCGGCCAAGCGCAGATCGAGTGCCTCTACCGCGTCGGTCCGCTCCTGGTTCAGGGCGTCGATGCGGCGTTTGATCTCCATTAACTGGTCGCTGGGCAGGTCGCGGCGCCGCACTTCGTCCTCGAGGTGCCACTGGACCGTGTCAATCCAAGCCTTGGCGTACCAGGCTTGGTCCATGGTCCCTGGCTTGTAGGCTGGCGGGCACGGCGCATCCCATCGGTCGCGCACATGGTAGTCTTCGATGGCGGATTCGAGCAGCGAAAGGATTCGGTCGAGCGTCACTTGGTGGCGTTAAATAGCTTAAGTCCAGAATCCAGCCAATTCAAAAACACTGAAGGGTCGGGGTCGTAGGCCGTGTGTCCATTGAGCGCGTTCGGAGCCTCCACCGCCGGATCCATCAGCACGTAGTACGGCTGGGCGTTGGCGTTGAAGTACTGGGCCTGTAGGTCGCCCCACTTTTGCCCGATGGTCTTGATTTTTTTGCCGGTGGTTTCGCTCACGCGCTGGTCACTCTCGGCAAGCGGAGTCCGCTCGTCGACGTACAGCGACACGAGTACGACGTCCTCAGCCAAGCGCTGTCGCACTTCGGGGCGGGACCACACTTCTTCTTCCATTTTGCGGCAGTTGACACAGCCCCATCCTGTGAAGTCGAGCAGAAGGGGTTTTTTGACCTTCAGCGCATAGGCACGGGCCTCCTCGAGGTCGTTAAAGCAGGGCAGATTTAGCGGGCAGTGGGCGTCCTCGCTTAACTTTTTTTCGCCTGACGGCGCGGAACCGGATCCGAATCCGTTCGGGTTCTCGGCATAAAACGCGGGAGGCGGGAACCCAGCTACCAGCTTAACTGGAGCCCCCCAGATTCCGGGCAGCAGATAGAATCCAGTTACGAGAAACAATACACCGGTCAGCATTCGGCCCACCCCGATCCCGCCCTTGGGCTCGTCATCGTGCGGCATGCGAAAAACGCCAAAGAGGTAGAGTGACGTGGCAAAGGCGATTCCGACCCAAAGGGCCAAAAAGAGTTCGCGCTCAACCCAATGCTTTTGCCACACCATGTCGGCGGTGCTCAAGAACTTAAGGGCGAAGGCCAGCTCCAAGAAACCCAGCGTGACCTTGACGGTGTTTAGCCATCCGCCCGACTTGGGCAGACCCTTGAGCCACCCCGGGAAGGCTGCAAAGAGCACAAACGGAAGCGAAAGTGCGAAGCTGAACCCGAACATTCCGATGGCGGGTCCGAGAAGTTCACCGCTCACCGCCGTAGCGACGAGCAACTGCCCAATCAGCGGGCCGGTGCAGCTGAAGCTAACCAGGGCCAACGTAAAGGCCATAAAGAAGATTCCGAGCAATCCGCCGCGCTGGGACTGGTCGTCTGCCTTGTTGACCCACGACGACGGAAGCGTAATTTCAAATGCGCCAAAAAAGCTAATGGCAAAGACCACAAAAAGGGCAAAAAAGGCGAGGTTGAACCATGGGTTGGTCGCCATGGCGTTCAGCGCGTCGGATCCGAAGACCACCGTCACGAGAAGGCCAAGCACCACATAAATGACGTTGATGCTCACGCCGTAGAGGATGGCCTTGCGCACCCCGTCGGCCTTGGACTTGCTCTGCTTGAGAAAGAAGCTGACGGTCAACGGAATCATCGGGAAGATGCAGGGCATGATCAGGGCAAAGAATCCTCCGAGCATTCCGGCTCCGAAGAGGGCCCAGAGGTTGACGGCTTCGGCTTCTTGGCCTTCGGTCGTTTCTAACTCTTGGTCTTTAGGTGAATCCAGCTCGTTGACGAGTTCGCCCGAGGATTCTTGGACTTCAGCTGCATCTGGCTCATGACCTCCGGCCATTTCAGGCTCCTGACTGCCCGCCTTCGCCTTTAGTTCAGTCTCCTTGCGTAGGATTTCTTCGCCAATAAGTTCAAAATGAGCTTCAGACGGCACCTTAAACACCAAACTCACGTAGTCCGGCGGAAGGCAGCGCTCGTCGTCGCAAACCATAAATTCAACTTCAGCAGTGTAGGTGAAGGCGTCGTGGTGGACACGGCGGGCGTTAATGACGAATTCCGCCTTCTTCGCGAAGTACGAAAGTTCCATCCCAAAATTTTTATCAAACTCTTTGATAGCCTTTGGTTCGCGAACTGGTCCTTGAATTTGTAAATCCTTCGATTCCGGCAACGTAAAAGAGGTCGGAATCGGACCGTCATCCCCAATAAACTGCGAGTACACGTGCCAGCCGGCGTCAATTTTGGCGGTTGCTACTAACTCAAGCTTGCCACCGTCAAGAGTCCGCACCGAAGTGGACCAGGTTACGGGCTGAAGAATTTGGGCAAATGCGGCGGAACTGGCCAGCAGCAGGGCCGCGAGGGCGTAGAACAAACGATTCATAAGCTTCAAAGGTAATTCACAGTCCACCGGAGCACGTGCGCTGCGTCACTCGGAACCGCCAAAGCTTGGCTGAGTCGGATTCCAGGTATCCACAGTACCTCGCCTGGGGCTTCGCTCGCGGCCAGCACCACTACGTCGCGGCGCACAGGGGACGGAACCTTGGCCTCGGTAAGCGCATCGCTCACCTTTTTGCGACCCTTGAGGCCCAACGGGTGAATGACGTCGCCCTCGAGCCACGGGCGCCACAGCGCGGCACCGGGAAGCGGAAGGGTCACGGGTTCAAGGGCGCTTCCGAGGTTGGAGGGGCGCTTGCGGAGTTCAGACACCTGTAGCTCGGCCGCTGCGTGCCAAACTTCGCCGTCCCAGATGGGAATGCGAAAGGTTGATCCCACGGGGTACACGGGCACCGGCTCCTCTTGGGCGCAGGGAACAAGAAGTAGGCCTTCGCGGTCTGCCCAAATGCGCCATCCGTCGCGCTCGAGAAAGGATCCCACCTGAGAATCAGCGAGGTGACGAAGCGCTTCGAGCTCAAACGGCGCGTAAGGCTTAAGCAGCTGGTGCACAATGACTTCAGAATGGGGATGCGCCAAGGCATCTCGGTAGAGCACACGGGCTCCGGGCAAGCGTCGACTCATTGCGGTGTAAAGCGCAGATTCGCGCTGAATGGCCACTTCAGCAAACTTTTGAAGGTGGCGCAGGCGGCGCATGGTCGTGCGGATTCCATCACGCACCTGCGGAACCGCCTGTTCAAGCGCAGGAAGCGCGTGGTGGCGAAGGTGGTTTCGGGTGTACTTGTCGCCTTCGTTGGAGGCGTCTTCGCGCCATTTCAGCCCCATTCGCTCGGCCTCGGCGCGGAGTTCGGATTTGTGAAACTCGAGCAAGGGTCGCCGCAGGTAGCCCTGGCTGGGCGCGAGAGAAACGAGGCCGTCGATACCGGTTCCGCGCGAAGCAAACAATAGAAACGTTTCAATCGCGTCGTCAGCGTGGTGGGCAGTGGTAATCACCGATGCCTTGAGCTCGTCGCGCCACGCCGAGGCCGCGCCGTAGCGAAGGTCACGCGCCCTTGCCTGAAGGTCCGGGGCCGCGCCAAAGTGTTCGGGAGCGTTCACCACGCGAATTGGGCACGCGGTTTCGCGGGCCCAGGCGCGGACAAAGGCCTCGTCCGCGTCGGATTCCGCCCCACGCAAGCCGTAGTTCACGTGCAGTACGTGAAGCGGGTAGCCATGAGCGAGCAGCGCCTCGGCCAGAAGCATGGAATCCAATCCGCCCGAAACCATGGCCACCACCGGCTCTGATGGCGGGCCGAGCAGCGACTGAATCTGGGCCGACACCGCGGCGCGAAAGGGCGCCGAAGTTTTATTCCACCGACTCATTCCAAACGTTTTGAGGGGTTGCCGCCTTGAGAAGGCACTCGTCCCATTCGGCCAACGGGTCTGCCGCAAGGGTCAACGCACTACCTGCCCATAGCTGCCATGAGCCTGTGGGCGCGTGGCCAAACAGCGTGCGAATCAGCACATTGAAGTCGGCGCTTCCGTCGGGCCGCACATAGCCCATCGCGCCGCTGTACCAGCCGCGGGGACGTGCCTCATGGCTGTCAATCAGTTCCATGGCGCGCAACTTCGGGGCGCCGGTCATACTCCCCATCGGGAAGCTCGCCGCCACGGCGTCCAGCCAGTCGAGCCCTGGCTTGAGCTGGGCCTCGACCGTACTCACCAAATGGTGAACCGTTTTAAACGATTGGAGCTCGAGCAGCCGCGGAACCTTTACGGTCTGTTGCCCCGCCACCCGACTAAAATCGTGGCGTACGAGGTCCACAATCATTACGTTCTCGGCCTGTTCCTTTTCTGCCTGACGCAGTGCGGAACCTTCAGCGGCATCCTTCGCAGCGTCGGCATGGCGCGGAGCGGTCCCTTTAATTGGCTGGCTGCGCAGCTGTCCCTCGGGCGAAACCTGCAGGTAGCGCTCGGGCGATGCGCTCACCACAGAGAATTCACCCCACTTGAGCATACCACCCATACCGGCTTCGGCGCGAGCCTGGAGCGATCGGTACATCGCCGCGAGGTTCACCGCGCCGTTGACTTGGCTTCCCACACAGAGGTTGACCTCATAAATATCTCCGCGAAACAAGTGAAACTTCAGAGAATCAGCCTGCTCAAGGTAGTCCGGCGCTGACCAATCCATGGACCATGAAGATGGTTTCTGGTTGCTGGCTTCTAGTTTGGGATCCCGCTGCCTTAGCCAGGGCTGGGCGTCGCCGTGCTCGACGACTGTTCCGTCGGCGCGGCATTCGAGGACCCACTCGGGTTCCCAGAGGGCAACATCGGGCATGCCGTGCCAGGCCTCACTACGCTTTGGCAATGATGGCTCAAAGGCATTCTTGAGGTCGTAGCCAAGCACGCCGAACCACCAAGTTGGATTGCCGCGCCATGCGGCAGCAAGTTCGCTCCAGGACTCGGGGGATGAGCGTTCAATTCGGTGCACGGCCTTGCAACCGCCCGCGGCGATCCAGCGCAGCACGTTTAGCTCCTCGGTGGGAGCCGCATCGTGCGTTTCGTAAAAGGCAAAAAAGTCCTCACCGGACCCGCGGCGCTGAAGAACATCCGCGAGGTCCGCCGGAGGGTTGGACCAAACGCGTTGCCTCCAGCCCATCGGACTACATGTGTATTGCTCGCTTCGCCGTCGCATCGAGGGCCGCCTCTTTGATGGCCTCGGTGTAGGTCGGGTGTCCGTGGCAAATGCGGGCCACGTCCTCTGCTGAGGCGCGGTACTCCATGGCCACGGCGAGTTCCATGATAAGGTCGGCTGCGCGGGCGCCCACAATGTGGGCTCCGAGCACCTCATCGGTGCTGGCGTCGGCCAACACCTTCACAAACCCGTCGGTATCGCCTGAAGCGCGGCTGCGGCCCAAAGCCCGCATGGGGAAATTGCCCACCTTGTACCCGCGGCCGCTGGCCTTCAGCTGCTCCTCGGTCTGGCCGACGCTCGCCGCCTCTGGCCACGTGTACACGATACCCGGAACCAAATTGTAGTCAATGTGCGGCTTCTGGCCGGCGATCTGCTCGGCAACCACCACGCCCTCCTCTTCGGCTTTGTGCGCCAGCATGGCTCCGCGCACCACGTCACCAATCGCGTAAATATGCGGCTGGCTCGTCTGAAGGTGGTCGTTCACATCAAGGCGTCCGCGGTCGTCGGCGGCAATACCGGCAGCCTCGTAGTTCAGCCCGGCGGTGTTGGCCTTGCGGCCCACGGCCACGAGGCAGTAGTCGGCCTCAAACTCGACAGAATTGCCCTTTTTGTCGGTCGCCTTCACCTTCACCACATCGCCGTGGCGCTCGACGCCCTCGACTTTGGTCCCAAGGTGAAAGGTCATTCCGGTCTTGCGCAGCACGCGCTGCATCTCTTTGCCGATGGAACCGTCCATGGTGGCGAGGATTGAATCCGCAAACTCCACCACGGTCACTTCAGAACCGAGGCGCTTGTACACGCTACCAAGCTCAAGGCCGATGACGCCGCCGCCAATTACGACGAGGCGCTTGGGCACCTCGGGCAGGCTGAGGGCTTCGGTTGAACTGATAATCCGCTCGCCGTCAAACTTGGCAAAGGGCAGCTCGATGGGCGTTGAACCTGTAGCTACGATGATGTGCTTGGCCTTCACGGTCTGCTCTTCGGCA
>Ga0222714_10002737_pt1 | contig 18423 bp, 15 predicted proteins | sample C33_3DmetaG_FD_165048 | JGI IMG/M metagenome (GOLD analysis project Ga0222714, IMG submission 165048) | Estuarine water microbial communities from San Francisco Bay, California, United States - C33_3D | ecosystem: Environmental > Aquatic > Marine > Unclassified | place: USA: California...
CACGACCACCTGACCACCGCCCGCGCGGACGCGACTCGGCGCGCGCGACGACGCATCGGCCTCTTAATTCGACGCCCAAGGACGCCATGGTACGTATGCGTTCAGCGCGGATGTGCGCGAGGATGATACCGCGTGCGATGCGTGCGCGTGTGGTGTTCGCACGCGCGCGGCGCCCGGGTCGCGGTCGTCGCGGTCGTCGTCGCGGTCGTCGTCGTCGGGGTCACTCGCGAGTGACCCTAAAGCGGTGGGATCGGTGCGGCGCGAGGGTTGGTGGTGCGCGTGCGCGCGCGCGCGCGTGGGGGTGCGATGGGCGTGGACGGATGCGCATGGAATGATGATGATGGGTGTCGTCGTTCGCGTGTGCGCGCGCGCGCGTGGGCGGCGTCGTGCGCGCGCGTGGGACGAGTGTTGGGTGACGATGATGATGCGCGCGAGACCCTAAACGCGCAAAACCGCGCGAGAGGTTTGACGATTGCGTGAGTACTGACGACGCGTGTGTGTTTCGTGAATGTGCAGCCGTCTGTTCCGGAATCTGTGTTGAAAAAGCGCACGCGCGATGCTCAATGGGCTGAGCAAAAGGCTGCCGCCGCGGCGTCTGCCAAGGCTGCCGGCGAGAAGAAGCGCGAGGAAATCTTCAAGCGCGCGGAGAAGTATGTGAAGGAGTACCGCGACCAGGTGAGTTTTTTTTGTTTTTGATTGCGCGTGCGTGTGTGCGAGTTCAAGTGCGTGAGAGAGTTATTACAAACACAATCTCTTGTGATGAGTTTCGACGAATGCGAGTGACACGCGACTGACTGAGTGACTTTGCGTACGCCTCAAAGGAAACGGATCTCGTGCGCCTCAAGCGCGAAGCGCGCGCCAAGGGTGGTTTCTATGTCGAACCCGAGGATAAGCTCATCTTCGTGATGCGCCTCCGCGGTCTTAACGACATCCACCCGAAGACGAAGAAGATTCTTCAACTCTTGCGTTTGCGCCAAATCCACAACGGTATCTTCATGAAGGCGAACAAGGCGACGCTCAACCAGCTCCGCAAGGTGGAACCGTACGTCATGTTTGGTTACCCGAACTTGAAGAGCGTTAGAGAGCTCATCTACAAGCGTGGTTACGGTAAGGTGAACAAGCAACGCATTCCGCTCACGGACAACGAGGTTATCGAGAAGGTGCTCGGCTCCAAGGGTATCATTTGCGTCGAAGATTTGATCCACGAGATCTACACCGCTGGCCCGCACTTCAAGGAGTGCGCCAACTTCTTGTGGCCCTTCAAGCTCTCCGCCCCGAACGGCGGTATGACCGAGAAGAAGAAGCACTACATTGAAGGTGGTATGGCTGGTAACCGCGAAGACAAGATCAACGCGCTCATCCGCCGTATGAACTAAAGAGGAGTGTGTTGGAAATTTGTCGGCCGGCGTAGGCGGCGGCGAGGAGGTGTTTGGTGCCCAACTAGTGGGGGGATTGGAATATGTGTAATCATACACAAGTTAATTTCGTGAATTTGCATCTCGTTCCTTTTATTTGTTCGCCTAAAAGCCTCGCCATCTGGATGTCGTCGGGCCAACTAGATGCCCTCGGGCGCGACGGCTGCACTCGTCGCCTCGCATGGCGCTTCACGTCAACACTCGGTTCGACGAGGCGGACGACGCGGAAGATTATAAATGGCGTCAACCGCGTTCACCGACACCTCGCACAATTACCCCTCGCGCGCTCCTCACGCCGCAGCGAACGCCCGCCGAACACGCCCTCGCCCTGGCGCACGCCGATGATTACAAGAGCACGCTCACGTCGAGGTATTTGGACGAGCAAGCGCGCGGGCGAGACGATGGATACGTACCCGCGAGCGAGATCGATGGCCGTGATGGGGAGAACGAACGAGCTGCCGCGGTGATGATTGGTGGTGGACTCGAGAGCGCGTACGGAAGAGGTGAGGACGGTGATTACGGCTCTGGAGCTCGCATCCGCGGCGTCGCTCGCGCAGGAGAGTGCTTGGAATTGCGTGGATACGACACCAAAATCGATGGAGTCACGCATTGGCAACGAGTTAATCCGTACGGCGGAGTGGAAATGATCAAGAACGCGCGTGGAAGGCGTTACGTATGTCAAGACGAGGACATAGGGTGCACCGTGCGCGCGCTGCGAAGCGCGAATGGTCAAGTCGTGGCGGTGATGATGGATGATCCTGTAGAATTAGCAATAGATAGGCCGCGTGAGGCTGTTGAGGGCAAGAGAAAAGAAGTTGTGCTACCAGACGTTCCACTTGGACCGGCCAGTGCGGCGTACACGCTACATGCGAGAGGCAAGGTGCTCGAAGCAGAAGCGTGCGAAGTCAACAAAGATGATAAGATAAGCGAAGAAAAGGCGAAAGAGGCGTTAAAGTGCTACGTCACCGCCGCCAAAGAACAATTTGTACCAGCTTACTCGAGTATTGGTCGTATGTATGAACTCGGTATCGGTATGGAACGCGACTACGAACAAGCGAGAGGTTGGTACAGAGAAGGTATCAAAGAAGGTTGTCCCATCTGTGCGAATAACTTGGGGGTTTTAGAATATTTAGAGATAGGTGAGGGTGCTGACAAGGAAAATGCGGCGAGTTATTTCCAAGAAGCTGTCACGCTTGGAAACCCAGCGGCGATGAATAACTTGGCGCTGTGCCTCGAAGAAGGCATCGGTGTCGAACAAAATTTCTGTGAAGCGCAAAAGTATTACGAATTGGCAGCTCAAGGCGGAGTCATGAGTGCCTTTACGTCTCTTGGTTATTCGCAGATTGTGAATGGCGAGCTTGACGAGGCTCTGGATGCATTTAATGCGGGGTTGGACTTTGGAATTGAAGATGCTGCAGATGGAGTAGCTTTGCTTTCGGACTTGAACGCATCAAAACCAGAGATACTGCGCGACCGTGCCGAGATTTTGGCCAACGAATTATCCATAGAAGCGTTGACTAAAGAGGTTGAGCAGTATGCCGATCTTTCCAAGCGATTTTATGAGCTTCTCACGTTGACTGGAAGCGAAAGAGTCAAGAACGCCGCAAATCGCTGCATCGAAGAAGTTTTCTACAGCTAACAGATGTGATCGACGTGTATTTATTTATGTGTAATACAAAACGTGTACAAAACGAACCAACTAGGAAATTTACTCCGCCTTAAACGTTGACAAGAACTTTTTTGCATCGGAGATCTCACGACGACGACGCATAAAGCTCCACTTGAGTTCTGCGCCAAGGAGCTCAACCACACGTGGTAGCGCTTCTTCAGCAGCCTTGATGTCTAAGAACGCTAAGCGAGTACGTCTCGCGAGGAAATCTACCGCAGTTTGGCAATATTCTGCTCTTGCAGCGTACACGACTTCCGCTTCAATCACTGGATGGTTTGGAACTAAGCGTTTAGACAAGTGCGAGTACGCCGCCAAGTCTGCGACCACGAGTGCCCGATCGCCATATGAAGTCGCGAGATGTTTCGCAACGACTTCATCCGGCGGACCGCCGAAACCCTTACCACCACGTTGAGCAACTTTGACGAAAAGATCTCTCGTGTATCCATGTGCTCCGACAACCCCCAGTGAAGCGGTGCGACACTTACCAGCATCATCCGCCAAACCACCCATTTCGATCGCCTTGTCGACGGCTTCTTCAGCCATTCTTCTGTATGTGGTCCATTTACCCCCAGTGATAGTTACCATACCATCCTTCTCCACAGCGATGATGTGGTCCCGCGACATGTTTTCGGTGTCGCCAGCTGATGGGTCAGACGCGAGCGGACGAATGCCGCTCCACACGCTAAGAATATCTGACTTCCGAGTGTCTACCTTCAAATACGGCGCAATTGACTCTAAAATAAAGTCTACCTCTTCTTTCGTAGCCTTGGGTGTCATCGTAACGTCACACTGCTTGTCCGTCGTACCGGCGATGCACGCGCCTAGCCATGGGAGTAGAAACACGACGCGGCCATCCTTCGTTTTGGGCACAATAAGCCCCATATCGCTCGGACAGTAATACGCAGGAAGCGTGATATGTGCCCCTGCTGAAGGCATCATGATCCCATTTGCCTTGGAGTCAGACATCTTACGCAGTTCATCTGTAAAAGGTCCGCTCGCGTTAATAATTGTCTTGGCGTACACGTCAAACTCGTTTCCAGTCAACATGTCGCGCGCACGAACACCAACGACGCGTTCGCCGTCTTTATGAAGCTTTACTACTCGCGTGTGATTCACAACTGTCGCACCAGCGTGCGCTGCAGTACACGCAAGCGCTACATTGAGCCTTGCGTCATCAAACTGTCCGTCGTAATACACAATCGACCCTTTCATCGTCTTCTCGCCATCATCCGTTCGCTTTTGCGCCAGTTGCGGGAACATCTCTCCTACTTTACCCGCACGTGCAAAACTCGACAAAGTCAACCCTTGCGTACCAGCCACTAAATCATACGCTTTCATACCAGCCCAATAATATGGTACCTCCCACCACTCGTAGCACGGCGTCGCGATCGGCAACGCTCGCGTCAAATGTGGCGCATTATTCAACAACGTTTTTCGCTCCATCAACGCCTCAAAAACTAATTTCAATTGCCCAGGGTCGAGTTGAAACACTGCCTTCTCTAAATATCGCACACCACCGTGTACTAATTTCGTCGACCGTCCGCTCGTGCCGGCGCCAAAGTCTTCGCCTTCGAGCGCGCACGCGCTCAACCCGCGTGTCGCCGCGTCCACTGCGCACCCAGCGCCCGTGGCGCCGCCGCCGATGATTAAAACATCAAACTTGTTCGTTTCGTTCCGCTTTAATGACGCCAACATCGCCGCACGCGTGGGCAAAGGCGTCGATGCAATCGCCCACGGGTCTCGAGGCAGCGTCCCATCGGCGCCATCGCCGTTCGAGTCCGCCGCGGACGTCGACGTGAAGCCATACACCGCCAGCGCGCACGACGCGGATGCAATACCGATGGTCGAGCCAGTCGTGAGAGCGCGGCGAAGCGCCATCGCGCGTACCGTCTTGTGGGTGGTTCAACAGTGACGTCATGGACGCTTTACATTTTACTGAAGACGTTATTACAACGACGACGGGCGAGAAACGTCGCGCATGCGAGCGTGTGGAAGCGAGAAATGATTATATTCAAGCGTCTCACTAGCGTTTGAGTGCCTGGAAGCGCTTCGAAAGATCATCACTGTCATCTTTGCCCGCGTTGGCGTGCGCGGCGGCAGTTGGCGAAATCGTCGCCGGCGTGGATTTTGGTTTGGGGATGAACGGTGCCGCGCTTGGAGACATTTTGGGTGGTGCACCACCGACGCCTGGTGGCGGACCTGGCATGATGTCTCCGGTGTCGGTAGTTTCCGGGGCATCGGGCGTGGCAAGGACTTCTTCAATGACGGCTTCGATGTCTTCGTCATCAATGTGTACGTCAGCGTCGCCGGCGCCGTCGTAAACTGCGGTGGATTCCGCCACATTTTCCTTTCGCGAAACGCCTGCTAAAGCGGCAGCGGCTTCACTCGCGCGCTGTGCGCGTTGCGCGGCAGATTCCGCGGCGGCGGCAGCTTCCATGGCGTCTTTATACACAACGTCTGCGCCATCGTCGATAGCGCCGTTGCGCGTGTCCATTGCCACGTCTATCTCTTTGCTTTCGAGTTCAACCTCTAAACCGTTCGCCGTAGCGATAATTTCTAAACGAGTCACGCATTCGGCGTCATCCACGGCGCGCACTTTTAACGCATCCAAAATTGCTGGATGTGCCCCGCACGCTTTGGCTGTCTTGTCATCGTCGCAAGATTTCGCAAAATCTTTCCCATATTTGCGTCCAAACTGCTGCTTCGCGCTCGCGAGTTCGGGTAGTTCTAACGCTCGCTTGGCGGCATAAATCACACTGGCGATGGGTTCGCGGAGTTCATCAGGCAACTCTTTCGAAGCGCTCACTAACGGAAGTCGAACAATCAATTGCTCGCACAAGATTTCCAACACTTCAAACGCCTTCAACGTACGCTCATCGCGCACGACGGATTCCACCCTCACCCGCGCTTGCGCGTGTTTCTTATTCGTCAGCAAATCCACGACATCTCGCACTAACGCGTCTCGTGCGGCAGACTTTTTATTCTTGAGCAATTTGATGCGCCCGACGCACAACCGCAGTGAAGTTTTCGTCTTCGTCGCGTCGTACCCGATGTTCAGCGCGTCTTTAATGAAGTCAAGACCGGCAAACACACCCATGCTGGACTGTTACGCGTCGTTTCGCGTCGCGCGTCGATGGATGCAGGCGTGGAGACGTGTGAGGCGCGCTCAACAGACGTCGTCGCGCCAGGTGGAATAAAAAATCTACAACAATTCAATGTACAACCCTGTCGCGCGCAACTTTTACACTACTCATCGACAAACAACGCCCTAAATGCATCGGCTTCGATGCGCATCTCCTCCGCCGTCCGCGGTTCGCGAGCGTCGTTATCCAACGCCTTGGACGCCCGTCCTTCCAACGCGTCGTATACGTCGTCGTTGCGCTCAAAATCACCCTCTCGACGCGGTAACACGTGCACGTGCACGTGCGGCACACTTTGCCCCGCTAACGGACCGTCTTGTATCGCCAACGTGCTCGATGTCGTGTCATGCACGCGTTCTATTTGACGTTGCACGCGCGCCACCGTGCGCCACAAGTCTGATATCTCATCCGACGTCAAGTCGGTAAATTTCGCCACGACGCGCCGCGGACACACCAGCACGTGCCCGCGAACGACAGGTTTTAAATTCACCAGCGCAAACGTGCTCGGGGTTTCGTAAAACACTTGCGTGCGAGGGATTACTATCGGTCCAAACGCGTACCCGCGGTCAGCGTCAGCATTCGCCATGGCGCTCGTCGCCTCGCGAGACGCCCGTCGCGCACCCACCGTCGCCGTGCGCGTCGTCCACGACCCGCTCGACGTTCTCGCGCGCGTCACTGCGAGCGCACAGCGCGTGATCATGCAACACCACCGCGAGGCGCGCTCTCAAGGGCTCGTCGAGATGGTTGTCACCGTCGTTATCATTACAAAGCAATTCGTATCGCGTATCGCCCCCGTCGTCGTCGTCGTCGTCGTCGTCACTTACTTGAACTGCGTCTCGTAATACGACACCGACTGCCCATTATAATTCGCAAACTCATTATTCGCCTCCTCGAACCCCGTGAGCGAGGTCGTGGCGAACACCACGCCTCCGATCACCGCCGCGGCCACGGCGAGCCCGCCGATCCCACCCAAACCTTTCTTCGCGTACTTATCGCTCGTCGGGCTCTCGGTGTACAACTGCCTCGGTTCGATGGCGAAAATGTTCCCGCTCCCACTGTTGTCTTTACCGATGTACCCAGTGGCGCGATCGATGTCGTTTTTCGCGCGAACGACCACCGCTTGGCGCTGGGCGCTGGGGCGCGGGTGCGCGCGCGAATGCGTCGTCGCGATCGTCGTGCGCGCGTGCGTCGCGTGGGCGTGCATCATCGATATATCTGTCGTCGAGCGTTGTCGTGCTTTGGGCGCGCGCTGGGCGACGGGTTCGCGCGCGAGGCGACGTGTGCCGACGCGTGACGTCACACACGTGTGTGCTGACTGGACGAGGTTATCGTCGGGACGCGCGCGCGCGCGGTACTCATACTCGTCGATGGGCGTGCGCGTGCGTGAGACGACGATGACGACGCGAGTGGGGAAAGTGGAGTGATGATTGTGTGGTTTTATGGTATCACACACGTGGGTGGCGGAACGCGGGGCGCGAATGGAAAGTGACTATTCGCTTCGGCGCGGGTAGCGGATGAAACCGTCGTCGCGTCGACTGTCGTCGTCGTCGTCGTCGTCACCGTCGTCGTCTTTTGTGCCGACGGCGTTGGGGCTTGTGCTAAAGTCTACCTTTTTGACCTTTTTGATTGTTCTCGCCGCGTCGTCGGCGTTGCGAGAGGAAATTGTTTCTTCGTCTCGCACGAGTTGGTCTTCAAATTTCACGGCGCCGGCGTCGATTTTCACCTCAATCAAACGCGCCTCGAGTTCGGCTTGTGATTGTTTCAGGTCTGATATCGCCTTGGATAGCACTTCGAACTGCTTTGAGCTGACGGTGTGCAGACCAGACATCGTGGATTGTCCATCCACGAGCTCGGCTTCGAGGAGTTCGATGCGCTGCGCGACGGCTGCGAGAATTTGCGCATTCTCCTTGGTCTCCGCTTGTACTTTACGTAACGGCGGTGACAATTCTCGACGAGTGAGTCTCAAGCGCGTTCCTACCCTAGAAACATCTCGAGCCGTGCGTCTCGATACTTCTACCACGCTGTCATTCGCTTGCTCTAGCATGGCGATGCGCGCGGCGACGGAGCTCGGCACCCCGCGCAACGCCCCGACGCTCGCCGCGTCCCTACTCTTCCCTATTCTCCTAAGTAACGTCCCCGCCACGACCGCGACGTAGAGTGGGAAATCGCCAAACGTCGAAATCGCCGCTCGCGGTGGTACGGGTGTGCCCGTGCGCGTCGCTACCGCTACGTTCCGTCGCTCTACGTACGCCGCGCGCGCCTTCACCCCAACCGCCGCCGTCAGCGCAAACACCTCTGCACCATCCAAAAACGCATCTCGCATGGACTCCCCGTCGTCATTTCTATTCACCGCCGCTTTAATGCGCTCTTTTTGCGCGCGGCGACCCGACGCACGGTCTCGATCGCTATACACCCCGTCGTCGTCGTCGTCGTCGTCAAAACGCGCTCGAGTCGCCCCGCTTCTTCTGTGCACCTCACGCGCGCGCACGCGCGCCGAACTCGCCCGAACGTTCGCGTGCACGTGTTGAAATGACGCCATGGATGCTTTCACGCGACGTTCACCGCGTCCAGAGCCCCCGACCGGCGTCGATACGTTCGCATGCGCGGCGGGCATAACGGCACGAAACATCATCATCACCGTCGTCGTCGTCCTCGTCGACGTCGACGACGTCTATGTCTCCAGAGACGAGTGACGGGCGATGACGCGCGATGACGCGCGTGCGCACGCGCGCGCGCGGCTTTGTCTGTGCTCGCTCGCGCGCTCGCTCGCGTCGCGTCGCGTGCGGTTGACTGCGGTCACCATCGTCACTCACCGTCGCTCTTGGACGTCGTCATGCGCTTCGCATGCGCCGTCGTCGGCGCGAACGCGAGCGCAGTAGACGCGAGCGTTGAAGTCACGTCGCGTGGGATACGCATCGATCGCGTGCTCGGCGCGACCGCGGAGGTGGAGACGCCGATGGCATCGACTGCGACTTCATCATCATCATCAACTCGAGCGCAACCGACGCCGGGCGCGCTGAAGACGGCATTGCTGGGTAAGTTCCCGTGCGCATCGGTGGTTAACATGAGTTTTGATCCGCACGCGCGCGAGGTGGCGCTCCAGGTGGCGATTCAAGGTGGACAGAGGGTGATTCGATTGCGATGCGCGCGCGCGAGCGAGGCGACGTCGTTGCGAGACGCAATCGAGACGCACGTCGGCTCGCGCGCGCGACGAGATGTCACCGAACATCAACATGTGAGTACTCAGAATAATGGAGCATCGATGGCGTCTTCGGCGCTGGTTCGAGATTTACGGGAAGAGAACGCGTTGTTGTCGGATGCGTTGCGCGCGGCTGAGGAGGCGCTCAAAGCGCGGGACGGCGTCGACGACGGCGATGCTATCGATCGCCGGGAGATTGCGAGCTATGAAATCAAGCTGAGAAACATGGCAAAAACTTTGGAGTACCATCAGTCGCGAAGTGCGCGATTGGCCGATGATGTTGCGGAGCACGCGCGGAAATTGGAGCGATATCGCTCGCTCGAATCCGTGCTCACAAAAGAAAACGAAGAACTCCGAGCGAATGTGCAAGAGATGAAAGCTGCACGAGATAGTGCGGTGCGGCGAGCAGAAGCAGCGGAAGTACTTTGTGCGCATGCGAAAAATGAGGTTGCAGCGTTATCGAACGACGGGTCGTCGTCAGAGGCGTCGTCGTCTTTGGCGCTCGGAGAGCTGCAGCGCGAACTAGCTGTCGTAGAATCAGCTCGGTCCACGGCAGAGACGCACTTGAATTTGACGCTGGCACATTTGCGAGCGGCACGTGATGAAAATGTCAAACTAACGGAGGATTTGCTGAAGAAGACGAACGAGAGCTTTGAGAGAGAAGCTCGCGTGGATGAACTCGAGCAAATGATTGACATGAAATCCATGCGCGAAGGAACGAGTTCCAAAGAGCTCGCAATCGCGTTACAGGATCGCACCGAAGCTATAAACCGGGCCAAAATGTTCGAAACTGAGCTCAAGCAGGTTAAGATTGAAGTCGAACGCCTAGTCGGTAGACTCGGTGATGCCGAACGCGCCGCTTTGGCGGAGAAGGAGGAGCTGCGCGCGACATGCGCGGCGCGAATCGAAGAATACGCGACTGAAATGTCAAAGCAGACCGCGGCGGCGAGAGATGCGGCCATTGAAGCTCAAAAACAAGCGTCATTGGTGCACGATGCTCACGTGAAGACGCAAGAGCTCGAATATGAGCTGCATGAAGAGAGGCGCCGACGAATCGAGCTCGAGCGCAACATCTCTCACATGGAGTTGGCAAAACAAACTATTGCAGATTTCACCGCGGACGCTGAGGCGAGTGTGCTGCGCTCCATTCAAGCACAACGCGACGCCAACGTTGAGCTTCAACGTCTTAGAGTAGAAAAGCACGATCTCCACGGTCAGCTTTCGGCGTCAAAAACCACATCCATTGCGTCGCCGGCGCCTTCTTCAACGCATGATACGCCGCAGTGCAAGGATGAAGGTTGGCGCCGTCAACTCACCGCCACGCTCGATTTGCATAAAACTCTTCGCGGTGGAAGCCCCCAAGCGTTTACTCCGAGTAATAAGGGCGCGAGTTGGAATCGTGTGACCAATCTCACGGGCGGAGCTGCCTTCGCTAAACCGCCGTCTTCGGCGCAGCGCTTGAAGGAAATTGAAGCGGAAATTTCCATGATCAAGTCAAGGCAAACCCCGGTGAAAGCGTCTCTGGAGACAAAATTCAACCTTCATCAAGGCCCGCGCGTGGTCACCGCGTACGAGACACCTGGAAAATAGCCAATTTTAGCCTTTGTAGTCCATCCGTCACGCTCCTGAGCCCCAGTCCGCGACGCATCGCCAGCATGATTCTTACCCCATGCCTGGCCATTGCTGCGCCATCGCATGGAGTCACGCGACGCACGCGTACGCGCACGTATGCATCGCCGTCCTCAAGTAATGGCTCGCTCATTCCCGAGACACTCGAGGCCATGAAGGGCGACGACGAGTTTCTCCTCGCGCAGCAAAGATTAAAAGACCTCGGCCAACGCGCGTTGACCAAGGAAGAACGCGCGCGCCGTCGGCGGGCTCTCGATGACCTCGGCGTTCCGGCGTTTGAAACCGTGCTCGGTGAGCGCGGCGGGCGGGCTTTAGTGCGTGAGCCGACGACTATTTTACAAGTGAATATTGGTTTGTTTTGTAACCAGGCGTGCGCGCACTGTCACGTGGAGAGCTCACCGCTGCGTACGGAGATGATGACGCATGACACCGCGGAGGCGATCGTTAGAGTGCTCAAGAATTCACCCGGAGTGAAGATGCTGGATCTCACAGGTGGTGCGCCGGAAATGCACGAAGAGTTTAGGTATCTTGTGCGTGAGGCACGAGCGCTCGGCGTGGAGGTCATCGATAGGTGTAATTTAACTGTTTTGTACGAAGATGGGCAAGAGGATTTAGCGTCGTTTTTGGCAGAGAATAAAGTTAAAGTTGTAGCATCGTTACCGTGTTACAGTGAGGCGAATACTGATGCCCAACGAGGGAAAGGTGTATTTGAACGCTCCATCGCGGCATTGAAAGACTTGAACGCAGTGGGCTACGGCGTCGAAGGTACGGGCTTAGAGCTCGATTTGATGTACAATCCCGGTGGTGCGTTCTTACCTCCGGCGCAAGAAAAGCTTGAAATTGCGTACCGAAGTGAGTTGCAGGATACGTGGGGAATTTCTTTTAGTCGACTCTACACGCTGACGAATATGCCCATCAAGCGCTTTGCAGACTACTTGCACCGTGAGGGCAAGATGAGCGAGTACATGAGCCTTTTGGTGGAAAATTTCAACGTCGCGGCATCAGCGGGGGTGATGTGCAGAGATTTAGTCAGCGTATCTTGGGATGGTCGATTGTACGATTGCGATTTTAACCAGCAACTTGACATGCCGCTGCGCAGTGGCAAGACAATTTTTGACTTGGAAACCATCGACGATATCGTGGGCGAGCACATCGTCGCCGACAATCATTGCTTTGGATGTACCGCGGGGTCGGGGTCGTCTTGCTCGGGGGCAACGATTTAGGTAGTTTAGCAGCTCAATTGTTTTAAAATACAATTTCAAAACTGTTTATTTTGCGCGCGCGTAGTTTACTTTTTCGCCTTCTTGCCTCCAGCCGGGGCAACTTCGACTACAGTCTTGTGAGACGCCCAAGAAAGGTACGTGTTCCATAGCAACGCCACGACATTCGCTGCGGCGACTTGCAAGTTCAGAGGAACGAAGCGGAAGTTTAAGAACTGAAACGGAATCCAAATCTTCCAGTTCGCCACGACTGTTGACGCAAAGTCTTGCTTCAACTTGGGCACGATTTGGTCTTGCATACCTTCAATTGTGAACAACGACGAGAGGAAGACACACAAGAACGCCGGCGCGAACACACCTTGATCCAAGATCAAACTAATCGCGGCGCCCGCGCTCCCTTTGACGGTGACGAGCTTCCCGAGCGTTCCATACCACAAGTGCAAGGCTGGACCGACGAGCACGGCTCCGAGGAACGTAAACACGCCAGCTCGTCTAAAGTCAACGCCCTTGTTCGCGGCGTCGTCAAACATGAATTGTGCGAACAAGTCACCGAGCGCGTTTAAAAAGCCGCTCGTCGCGCACTTCGTCGCCAACGGATGCTTCTCCAACGCTTGCAAGTACGCCCCCCACAACGACGAGCTACCGTTCGACGAACCACTTCCTCCATCGTTATTGCCTCCACTTCCACCTCCGCCTCCGCCACCACCACCGTTTCCACCACCGCCGGCGTTGTTACTCCCTCCGCCGCGCGCCGTCGTCGCCGCTCCTCTCCGCGTCGTCGTCGTCGTCGTCGTCATCCCGCGCGCCACCCCACCCGCACTCGCGCGCGCGAACGCACGCACTTCACCAAACGCCCCCCTAACGCCGCACCGCGCGCCCCCCACCGCCTGCGCGCCCGCACCGCTCGCATCGCTCGCACTCTTCGAGCGCACCAACGGCATCGCCGCGCGCGCGCTCCCTCGCCCCGCGCCCGCCGCCCCGCGCGCGCCACCCGCGCCGCGCGTCGCCACCGCCATCACCGCCACCGCCCCGCGTTGGCATCCGTGCATCACAACCCCCATCATCGCACCGCGCGCGTCAGAGAATGATGCTCACGCGCGGCATGGGTGCGAGTTCAAACGACGCCGAGAAAATCACCGTCGCTCTCGCGCGCGCTCGCCCTTTTGCGCTCGCGCGGCGTCGCGTGTGATAAAGATGCGTATTCTCCAGCAGTCCGTCGCGCGCGCGCGACGAGGCGCGATGGCGAACGGGCTGAGCCCGGGGTGAGCTCGTCACTGTGCGACGCGGCGAACGAAAACACAAATGTCTGGACCGTACAGTGGAAAGTCGAGTTTAGCGGCGGTGATGCGCGCCGGGGCCGTGGTCGTCGGGTTGGGGTACGGCGTCGTCGTCAATGGGTTCACTGGGTTGTTCGGGAAGTGATCTCGCGCGCGCGATGTGGGCTGGTGGGTTATGGATGACGCCGCGGCTGAGGAGGAGGATCGCGAGGGCGGCGAGGGTGGACTTTGGCGCGCGCGGTTTGACGTAGTAGATTGTAATTAAGGGAGTATATGTGTTTGTGCGATGTGCGCGCGTATGTGTATTTGATGATATTACCTAGGTACGCGTTTACGTGCGTCGCGTGCGCGCTCTTTTTTTTTTATTGCGTGAGATCGCGCAAGACTTCGACCCAGCGGTGCAGAGCGAGCGGGGACGCGTCGACATCCATGGTGTCGTCGTGTGATTCGTGACCGTGTCGGGCCATTTCTAGAAGCATGAATAGACGCTTGATGGGGACTTGGTCGCCCATCAGTGCCTCGAGCGCTTGGCACGCTTGAGGGATTTCTTCGCTCGCGAAGGCGTTGAGTTGCGTCAACACTTCGGTGGTTTCACCCATGGATAACATGGGGACGTGTAAAGACACGTTGAACGCCTGGTTGAGGCCCATTTCTTCAAAGACCATAGGCAACGATGTGGTGCCGATAACGAAGAGCTTGCGTCCTGGTGGGGGTTGTCGCTTGAGCAACACTAAAAGCGCTTGTAAGACGACGTTGCTAAAACGCGGTCCGATGGAGACGTACTCAAGCAAGCGCTCAATATCATCCAAAACAATCAAAGATACCGGCGATTTGTAAGCGTCATCGAACAACTTTGCTAACGCTTGACACTTGGCTACCTCAGAGGCGCCGATAAAGCCATCGGCGGTGAGAAGCTTTGTGAACGGGAACTGGGATTTGATGGCAATCGTAGCCGCCATGGCGGTTTTCCCGCTTCCCGCTCCACCTTCGAGCAAGCACGTCAACATGGGCGTCTTATCCGACACGCGAACTTGTTCTACTAATGACTGAAGTGTGGACACGAGTTTAGTATACTTTTGACCGTACGGAATCATTCCATTGAGTAAGCAGCGCTCGAACAAATCCGTCGACGCCCCGAACGCGGGCTTCACTTCGAGCAATGCCAGTTCAAAGTCAGCCATCGTCACCTTGATATTTTCTTCGTCAATAGGTGCCCCAATATCATTCATATCCACCTGTCTCGTCAACGCGAACGAAACCGCAGATTTCACTAAACCTTCGATCTCGGCACCGCTAAAGTTTCCAGTACGTTTTGCCAACTCTGCGACGTCGACGTCACCGCCAAGGAATTCATTTTCGCTCATCTTGTTCGAGTGAATGTTCAAAATCTGCACACGACCAGCTTCGTCTGGTAAACCAATTTCTATGTGAACTTCAAGACGCCCCGGACGCAGGACTGCTTCATCAAGCATATCTTTTCTGTTGGTCATACCGATTAACAAAATATTGTTCAACGCGTCGACGCCGTCAATCTTTGTGAGAAGCTGGTTGACGATGGAATCGTGCACACCAGTCCCACTCGAAACGCTCCCTCTTGATTTACATACTGCATCAATCTCATCAAAGATAATAATGTGCAATTCACTATCATCACCGCGCGCCTTGTATTCGGCTTCTGCGTCGGCGAATAATGCACGGACATTCTCCTCTGACTGCCCAACATACTTAGACATCACTTCCGGTCCGTTCACAATCTTAGGCTCTTTACCATTTAACATCTTTCCAATTTGCCTCGCAATTAAAGTCTTACCCGTACCCGGGGGGCCATGAAGCAACATACCCTTGACGTGCTTGATCCCGAGTCGTTGCACGACGCTTTGCGGAAAAATGCGTGAACTAAACGCGCGTCTAAAAATATCCTCAAACTGCTTATCCAGACCCCCAATACCGAGCTTTGAGAAACTGAAATCTTTGCTCTTAAACAACGCAGTGTTCATGACCGCCGCCTTTTGCCCAGCAATCTTAATCCCGCTATTGGAAGATGCATCGTATGCCACCGCCGTGCTCGGCGTAAACATTCCTCTCAAAGTCGTCACGCCTTCTCTCGCACCATCAACCATCAAATGATTCAACGTAATTAAATAATTCTGCCCGCAATATTCCACCGCAACTTTCTGACCAATCGTGAGCACTTGCGTACTGAACGTTCGATGAAAAATCGCCGTCATATCATCCGCGCGCACTTCCTCGTGCTCGCCTCGCGCCAATAAACTCGCCCCATACGACGCGCGCGTGAACTCCAGCTCCACCGTAATTCCCGCGCACGTAAACTCCGCACTCGGTGGTGTATAGGTAGACACTTTCACACCATCTCCGGTGCTTACTCGCAATTGCTTCCGTTGCACGCCGTTCAACGCCACGCAGCCAGGCGCGACATCCGCGTGCGGTTTCACCGAAAACACACAGTCACCAATCTCTATGTACGGTACCAATGTCCCAGCGTCTGCCGCGCTCACGAACGCATAATTCGTCAAAGCCAAGTCCTACGCACGCGAATACGCGTCATACACATCTCGTCAGTCGCCACGCACGCGAACACAACAAGGAGCTGAAGATCTCAACAACAATGCACCAGCCAATTCTCTCCAGCTCACCCGCGCCGTGCGCGATGACGTCGTCGCGCTCGGGACGATTCGCGCGCACAAGACGCAGCAAACTGTTCGCTTTGACGCACCTGACTCGGACAATTCGCGACTTTCATCATCATCGTCGTTGACATGGCTGGTGGCGCGCGACACCGTATGAGGCCATTTCGAGGCGCGCGACCACGCATGAAATCTTCCGCGACGACGTCATCGGTGGCATCGAAAGCGGCGAGCGCGAAGGACGAGCCAAAAGCTGCGCTGTCGCGATCGGCGAGCGCGTCAAGTAAGAGCGCGTTCGCGTCAGCGTTGGACGACGAGGACGATTTTAGTTCGCCCGGTGAGACGGGAACGACGAGGGAAAAAGTGCGACACGGCGGCGAGTGCTTGGCTGGTCCGTTCTCGGCCTTAGTGCGAGGTTGGAACGTGCTGTTTTGCTGTCAGGAACCGAATAGAAAATCGTCGCGGTAGAGGTTTAGGATTGAAATTGTAGTGGGGCGATGTCGACGTCGACGTCGGCGGCTTTGGATGCCGCATTGATGCAGTTCAGGGCAACGGCATCGCTCATTACGAGCGGTGAAACGAGGGAGGTTTTGATCACTGATGTGTGTGAGCACGTTCGAGCGTTGCGAAATGCGCTTGCGGGAAATGCGAGTGGGTTGGAATTAGCGCTCGAGTTGGGGACGTTTGCGACACTGGTTGCCGTGCTACGAGACGTAGCTAGAGTCAGTGATGGCGCTTGGGGTGGCGCAAGCGAAGATTATGCAAGAGGAATGATGTTTGTGTTGCAAACGCTTATTAATGCCGGGATGGATGATCCAAAGTGTTTAACTGATGCATGGGAGGCGGATGGGGCGTTTCACACGCTCGAGGCTGTGGCGGAGACGCGAGGTGCTCGCGCGGCTCGCTCGCATGGTTTGGTTTGTCTTTTTGTGAATATGTGTGTGAAGCACGACGCAACGAGAATAATGAGATTGACTGATAGCGCTGCGAGTTCGTTCTGGCGGTTACTCTTGATTGCATCCGCGGATTCAACTGAGCCAGAGGGTGTTGGTGGAGGCGCAAAGTTGCTTGATTTGGTGTGCACCGTGTGCTGTAAAGGCGACGGGCTACCCAAGATTTTCCGTGGATTATCGCCAAACGCGTCCGAAATTGCCGCCATGAACGAAGCCATGTTACGCGCAAGACTCGTGGCGCTTGCTGAAGACGAATCACACATCAATGAAGTGAACGACACTCCAGCGCCAAAGACATCAACGCGACTCAAATACGTTACCGAGCAGGCGACATTGTTGCATTTTATCGCTACGGTTATGGATGACAAAGTTGCTACATCATACGTTGACATCCATCACTCAAAAGTCGTTCCTGGTGAACAGCCACCGCTTCTGATGCCCGAAGGTGTTCTTGCATTTCTCGTCGATACCGCGAGTCTCTCGGCGGCACGATTTGCGGCGGCAGAGGATGACGGCGAACGCGATAATGCCCTTTGTATATTAATGGAATGCGTGAGCATTTTACGAGCTATTAGCGAACGCGAAGTGAAGCCGCATGCGGGTGACACTATCGGATGCCTAGCAGCGATGGGACTGGTTCGACTTGTTCTTTCGCTCCTCGCTTCTCTTCCGCCGCCTGAGGGTATTGGCCAGACGAGTAAAGCGACAGGACCTGCATCGGCGCCAAAACTCGAAGCTCACATCCCTAAAGAGTTGAAAAGTGACGTAGTTTATCCCAACAAGGTACCGTGGGCCGGGTACAGAGTAGATCTCATTGCGATTCTTGGAAACGCGTGCTTCAATCGAGAGCGCGTATGTGAGGACATTGCGTCACTGGGCGGGGTTCCGATCGTGCTCAATCACACCCGCGGTCAAGATGACGAACCTTATCTAAGAGAGTGGTCGCTTTGGACTGTGCGAAATATGACAAATGGTAGCGAAGAAGCGCGTAAAAAAATCATAGAGCTACAACCTCAAGCGGTTGAGCAAAGTGACGAACTTCTCGCCAGAGGATTGGGCGTTGAACTCAACAGCGAGACGCAAAAGCCACGAGTCGTTCGACAAGATGGCTCGCAAACTACCGCACGCGACTTGCCTCCAAATATGAGACCGAAAGATGGCAACGGTATCGTTGATGTCGCGGAAGAAGAAGAAGAAGATGTTGAGGAAGCTATTCCATCAAACTGGAAAGTGACCGAGTTGTAACATACCAATGGCACTAAATAAATGGCGTGCA
>Ga0222714_10002738_pt1 | contig 18423 bp, 23 predicted proteins | sample C33_3DmetaG_FD_165048 | JGI IMG/M metagenome (GOLD analysis project Ga0222714, IMG submission 165048) | Estuarine water microbial communities from San Francisco Bay, California, United States - C33_3D | ecosystem: Environmental > Aquatic > Marine > Unclassified | place: USA: California...
CCTTGGCCGCTGTTGCGCCCTGAGGGATAACATTGGCAAACGGGGAAGGGGCCACACTGAGCGACGAAGCGTCTACCGGCGCAATTGCAAACGAAGACGGGCCACCACCAGTGAGGCCGATCTTGCTGGCCGCGTCCATTGGGGCAAGTGAGTTCAGCTTCTGCGCTGTCAGCAATCCCTTGATGCCACCAGACACAGCCTGCGTGGTCTGGCCAAGGCCGTAGCCTTCGATACCACCACGAAGCCCCTGCCCAATGTCAAAGCCAATGCCGCGCTTGCCTTCTCGGTCAAGGCCACGGAACGCCGCGCCAGTCGCTGCGCCAGCCAACGGCCCACCCAAGAGCGATGCGCCAATAGTGGCCCCTGTACGAATCAATCCTTTGTTGCGGTCGTACAGTCCCGCCAGTCCACCACGCTTACGAGCCATCGTTACTCCGTGGCCTCAGAGGCCGGTTCAGTTGACGGCGCATCCTCAACGGGGAGCGCCAGTTGGACATAGGTGTGGGCGAACACATCATAGCGCCACCCCTCTTCCGGCTTGAGGTCCGGGGCGGCATCGAACGCGACCTGCGCGATGCGCTCCATCTCCTGCTGGAATCTAACCGCAAACTGCTGGGAAATTGACACCAGCCCCTCGTTGGCAGCGCGGTAATCCAAAGCGACCGGGACGGTCATCAGTAGCCCCCCTTTCGCTTGGCGACCATCTTCCGGGCCGTCTCTGGCATCTTGGCAAACGCCTTCTTCGGCGTGGCCTTGATGAACTCCTTGGCCACGGCCTTGCTTGGGCCGTCCTTCACCTTGCCAGCGGCAGCGGCCTGCATCAGCCGGTTCTGGGCCTTGCTCTTGATCGGCATAACGTCTCCTACTTCACGATGGTGGGTTTGCCGCAGACACCCTGCGGCTTACTGCGCTTGCGTCGAACCGCCAGCTTCCGGGCCTCAGCGGACATCCGCTGCGCCTCAGCCTTGGGGCGGCACTTCGGGTAGCCAGCCGACGCGGTATCCGCCTTGTCGCGGCCACAGGGGGCGTCCTTCCCCGACTTGTCCTTGCGGGAAATGTCCACCCACTCCTCTTGAAACCACTTGCCCAATCCGCCTTTGGCCATGTCAGGACACCTTGTTGTTGGGGCCTTTCCAGCCACCGCCCATCGCCTTGTACCGCTTGGAGGCGTAGGCGTTGGCGTAGGCTGACGGATAGACCTTGAACTTGGCCTTGGCCTCGGACACCGCTGCCGCCCACTTGTCGGGGTTCGTCGGCGTCGGGCGCTTCATGGCCACCTTGCGCTTGGGCATGGTTAGACGCGGTTGACGGTGAGGATAACGGACGGCGCAGCGGGATGGTCGCCAGCGGCAGGGATCGCTTCAATCCGGCAGTTGGTGTTCGTGGTCTCCCAGTACAACTGGACGTAGTCGTTCGCAGCCAGTGTGAGGAACACATTCCAAATGGCGATGAGGTGGCCATCCACGGACCCGTGCTTGCTCACCACCGTCACGCGCCCACCCGTGCTGGCCACGTTCGTCCCGTTCTTCTTGAGCCACAGCCAGACGTCTTGGTCCTGCGAGTCGGCATTAGCCAACTGGACGCTGAACTGGATGTTGTATGTCCCGGCGTTCGTCACCTTGATCTGCGATCCGCTGACCAGCGTGACGCCATTGCTGACATCCGTGCTGTCAAACGTGACCAACGTGCCGGTGTTGATCGCCCCTGCCGTCTGGTCGGTGGAGTCCGAGAACGCGCCGTGGTAGTTTCCGCTCGACCATGTATCCAGCGCCTGCCATGCGCCACTGGTGTAGATGTACGCGATCCGCGTATCGGTCGAGACCCAGAACGACCCTTCCGTGGCGCTGGCCGGTCGGCTGCTGTGCGCCCCAGACTGCACATGGATCGACGTATCCGCATCGTGCGCGTTGAACGCCACGCCCGTGAGGTTGTCGTTCGTCCGCACGATGTTCGCGTCAATCAACCCCGTGCCAATGTTGACCGGGGTGGTGAACGTCTTGAGCGTGTGGCGTGGCAGCAGGACTGGCATCGCTTACGACTGCGGCGGGACGGGCCACGCCGGAGGATGGAACGGATCGGTGACGCCGTTCATGTAGTCGCGGAGCTGCTGGCGATAGACGCGCCACGCGGCCACCTGCTCCGGCGTCAGCGTCACATCGGGGAGCTGCGTCCAGTCACACTGAAGCAAGCGCGTGTTCTTCTCCACCACCAGCGCCCCGAGCTGAATCTGTCGCGCCCGTTCCATCTGCGCTGGCGTGAACGGCGTCAGGACATAGGTGTTGGTGTAGGCCTCAAGATTGGCGCTCCACACAATCGGCCCGTCCGCGATAGTCTCAAACTGCGGGACCGGCGGCTGGTTGGTGTGCTTAAACACCTTGTACCCGAAGTCTACCAAGAACGAATTGTCAGGCAGATCAGGGAACGAGGTCTGCGGGTGGATCAACCGAAAGTTGCTGTAGGTCATCGGGAAGCCATCGGGCTGACCGTTCACTTCCTTGATAACCAACAGATCGGAGTCAGAGAGAATGTTCATGTGTTATACGTCCGCTGCGTTAGAAGGATAAGAACGGCCAGTGCCCCACATGATGCGGACAGCACCGCGTCCTCCGCCGATGGTGCCACCACCTACCGTAACAACTGATCCGCTAGGGTCCTCAAACGGTTGCCAACGCCAAGAGATACCTGTGCTTGCAGCGCCACCGCCATATGCGCCACCTCCAAATCCCGGAGGTGCAACCCCACCAGAACCAGCACCGCCTGTTACCGCATTAAAACTATTGTAATTCCCGCCAGCGCCACCGGCACCGTTTGATCCAGTGCCTTTTACGCCGACACCACCTCCACCTCTGCCACTATAGACACCATATACTTCTTGGTATTGAGGTGTCTCATACTCACCTGCACCGCCGCCGCCACCACCGCCGCCACCGCCAGCGCCATTCCCTCCGGTGCTGCCGCTTGTAGTGGTGTTATCGCTGTTGTTGTTTCCTCCAGCGCCACCAGTTCCGCTATATCCACCAGCCCCACCACCGCCAGCGCCGCCATAGCGAGGAGTGCCGTTGTATGAATTGGTGTAGCCAGCATTGGCAGTGCCACCAGCGCCACCGGCCCCTCCAGTACCAAAAACGACAGTACCACCGGCACCGCCTATGTAACCGTTCTTCCCGCCACCGGCTTCGCAAACAGAGGAGCCAAATCGTGAATTACCACCGGTTCCGCCAACAACAACTGTATAGTTCGTTCCAGGAGTAACACTTACGTTGTTGGCGTATGCCAATGCGCCACCGCCACCGCCGCCAGACTGTGCTTGAGTGTTACCTACAGCTACATCAGACCCGCCGCCGCCGCCGACACAACACACGCTAATACTTGTCACGCCAGCCGGAGCGGTCCATGTGTACGTCCCAGCCGTGTCATAGAGTTCCTGCCCAGCTACGGCAGCTTTATTGGTCATCAGTAGTCGATCAGCAAGCATAGGTCAGGTCGTCACAAAGTTCTGCGCGGCGGTCATGGCGTACCATGTCGTGCCCGCGTTGTTGGTGTAGAACACGAACATGTCAGAGCGCGAGTTCGTGGTCGTGATCGTCGGCGCGGTGCCACCAGGCCACTTGACCGCTGCGGGCCACGTAATCGTGTAGCTCGTCCCGTTGGCATCAAAGATCAGCGTGAAGCTACAGGCGTTGCCCGTCCCTGCTGGATTGCTGATCGTCAGCGTGGTGATGTTTGCATTGCGCGAGACACGGAACACGTTGCCGTTTTCCAAGTTCAACGTCAGCGTCCCGCTGCTGATCGACGGGTTGGTGTACGTCTCCGCGTAGTCCGTGAAGCGCGGACGGCTGATGACGTTATCCGCCATCGACACCGTACCGCCCAGCGTCAGCGACGACAGTGTCCCAACGCTGGTAAGCGAGGATGCCGTGACACCAGACGCCAGTGTCGTGCCTGTGATATTGGCTGCTGCCACGCTTCCCGCGCTGCCACTGACGCTGCCCGTGATGGTGTTCGTCACCGTCAGGTTGGCCAACGTCCCGACGCTGGTCAGCGACGAAGCGGTGACACCCGACGCGAGCGTGGACCCCGTCAACGTGCCAGCAGCAGCGGTGACGGTAATGTCTGCGCTGCCGTTGAAGGACACGCCGTTGATGTTCCGTGCGGTGGCCAACGTGGTCGCCGTCGAAGCATTGCCACTCAACGCTGCCGTGATCGTTCCGGCGCTGAAGTTGCCGCTGCTATCTCGCGCCACCACCTTGCTGGCCGTATTGGCATCCGTCGCGTCCACGGCGAACGTCACGGCAGCACTGCCGTTGAACGAACCGCCCGTCAGGTAGCTGCCAGCCGTCAGGCTGTTGGTCGTTGTGCCGCCGCCACCGGATACCGTCGTCCATGACAGGGTGCCGCTACCGTTGGTGCTGAGGACCTGCCCGTTGGTGCCACCGCCAGACGGCCATGTGTAGGTCTGCCCGTTCAGCGCCGTGGTACCGCTGACGGCCAGCGAGGACAGGGTGCCAACACTGGTCAGGCTGGAGGCCGTCACGCCGCTGGCAAGGGTGCTGCCGGTCAGGGTGCCAGCCGCTGCTGTCACCGTACCACTGGCCCCCAGCGCAATCGCCGTGCCGTTCACCGTCACGCTGCTGTTGGCCAGCGCGGAGTTGGCAATGGCCGTGAAGCCCGAGCCAATCGTGCCAGCGGTCAGCGTTCCCACGCTGGTCAAACTGGACGCCGTCACCGTGCTGTTCAGCGTGGTGCCAGTCAGCGTTCCCGCTGCCGCCGTCACGGTGATGTCTGCCGTGCCATTGAAGCTGGTGCCGTTAATCGTGCGAGCCGTCTGGAGCGCCGTGGCGGTCGCCGCGTTGCCCGTCGTGCTGCCGCTGGACCCTGTCACGCTACCCGTTATAGGGTTGGTGACGGTGAGGTTGGCCAGCGTCCCCACACTGGTCAGTGACGAGGCGGTAACGCCAGACGCCAGCGTCGATCCAGTCAGCGTTCCCGCGTCTGCCGTGACGGTGATGTTGGCCGTGCCGTCAAAGCTGACGCCGTTGATGGTCCGCGCCGTCGCCAGTGCCGTGGCGGTGCTGGCGTTGCCGGTCACGTTGCCGGTGACGTTGCCCGTCACGTTGCCAACCACGCCACCCGTGGCGGTGATGGCGCTGGTGACAGCCAGCGTCCCCGTGATCGACACGTTGCCAGCAACCGTACCACCGGCCAGCGGCAGGTAGCTGATGTCCGCCCACGCCGAGCCGGTGTCGAGGTACAGGCGCACCACGCCCGTGTCCGTGGTCAGCCACTTGCGCCCTGCTTCCCCTGCCGCTGGACGCGAAGCAAGCGCAGACGACTGGAGGTGGATGCCCGGATCGGCGTCATGATCGTTGTAGCCAGCGCGGAGGGTGTTGTCGTTCCCTCGCACCTGATTGGCGTCGATAGGGCTGGTGCCATTCACCGGAGAGGTGAACGAGGCAACGCTATGCTGTGCGACTGTTTGAGCCATCGTTATCTCCGTCCAAGCGCGAACGCTTCTAGCTGGAAGCGACTAAACACCGGCTGCGAACTGCCGGAGTCAATGATCGTAACATCGATGTAGTATCCCGTCCCGCCCATCGGGATGCGGTAATTCACACTGCCTGCGCCACCCCATGTGCCAGTGCCCCAGTAGGTGCCAGCGCCGCCCCATGTCGAGCTGTAGGTCGGCGGCAGGCTGTACGAGCCGAACGACTCGCCGGTGCTCCACTGCACACGGGTCTGGTCTGAGCCGTTGAGCTGCGCGGTGAGGTAGCCCCAGCGCAACGACTTGGCCAGCGCATCGTCGCCGCAGTACAGGCGGTGCATCTGGACGCTCATCGCGTAGCGCGTCCCACCCGTCCCATCGCTGGCCACGTTGTCCAAGAACACGCCCGGCGCATCGCAGACACTGACGTACCCAGAGGCATCTCCGCGCAGCACAATGGGCAGTCCCGCCGTGTTCAGGCACTCAAACAGATAGGTCGTGTCCGGTGACGTATAGGCCGTATCCCACGGACCCGACCATGCGTTGAGGACCGTGTGGTACTGGTAGCAGCCGAAGTTGGGGATGGTGATCCACAACTCTTTGGTCGCCCGATTGATGACGCAGTTGATCTTGTCGAAGTCCGTGGAGGACAACTGCCGGATGATGGGCAGGATCGGATCCGGCTGCTGCGGGGTGCCAATCGACGCCACCTCTGCCTCGTTGCAGCGGTAGAGGCCGCGCTCAGAGATGAAGTACGCGATGTTCTGGCTGGCCACGATACTGTTCTTGGCAATCGTACCCACATCGGCGGTCACGGCCTGTGGCGCGACGGTCAAGTCGTCCTGCCCGTAGCCGGTCAGCCGCGAGATACCACGCTTGTGGAAGATCAGCAGCGAGGTGTTGATCGACGCCAGCCCGACAATCGCTTCGTTGCCAAACGTGCGAATGACAATCTGCCCACCGTCTGACGCGCCAACGCCTAGCGTATCGCCGTTGTTGAGCGCCGAATAGAAGATGCTGTCGGGATAGTCCGGGTCGCCGCACGACCACAGCCGTTCGTTGTACACGGCAATCGCTGCCGCATCCGGCGTCCCGGCGAGATTGGTGGACAGGGCCGATCCGCTCCACTTGTTGAGCGGTCCCCCGTCGGCGATGTACACCACATCGTTGCCACTGCCGTCACGGAAGTTGGCAAAGTACGAAGTGGTGGCAGACGCCAGTGTCCCGGTCTGCTCTGTCCATGTCCATGTCGTCGGGTTGAACGCCGACGTAAAGAGCTTGCCGTTGCAGACCGCCAAGACGGAGACGGTGCCGTCGTCCTTCGTCCATGTGTAGCCGCCCGTGACCGGCTGCGCGGCGAGGGCCGCAGCAGTCCGCCGCGTTCCCCCGCGCTTGCTGATCGCGCCGTAGTCGGTCAGGCGAGCGTTTGCCGAGGAGCGGACTTGGTTGTCCTGCACCGCCGCATCATCGGAGACGCTGTTCAGCCCCCCGTCAAAGCGGGGTTGCACGTCGAGGACACGATCTCCTGCCGCCATTAGCCGCCGCTCCAGTCATACTTCTGGTCGGGGTACGCCATGCGCGTCGGGTTGATCGTGCGACGGCGCAGATCGTCCAGCATCGACTGGCGCTCTTCGTTGGCCAGCGCTCGGAAGTTGTTGGCCGCGCCGACTTCGGCCCCGCCCTTGAGCAGGAGCTTGGCCGCCGCAGATGCCACAAGAATGCCTTCGCTGTTGGGCGGAAACGAAATGGGGATCGCATCCGTGGACAGATCGTTCAGCGCCGTGGGCTTGTAGTTCGTGGCGATGTAGATGCTTGTCCCGCTGCCAACCGGAAGAATCTGCACCAGCTCCCCGACCAGATAGTACAGGCGGGGATACGTCGGGAGATAGTTCGTCGTCGTCGCCAGTGGGACGTTCTGAAACGAAGTTTCGTCGTACAGCACGTTGCCGTCGCTGACTGACAGCAGGCGGTAGAAGTTCTGCTCCGCATCGCCGCTGCCCGTGTTCAAGCTGCTAAACGGAATCTGCCCGTTCGCATCCGTGGTCAACGTGAGCTGCTGAAACGTGTAGTACGGCGCAGCGTTGAGGATGTTCGACCACTCCTCGTCATACACCTGCGCTAACACCGTTTGGATCGCACTGTCGGTCCAGCGTGTAGACCCGACCGCGTCCATGTATTCACGGGTTTGTTCAACCAACTGCGCACGGTTTATGCTGGGCATGGTACTCCCTCAAAAAAACTTAGGATGCCTTCGATGGACGCCCACGCTTCTTGGCAACTGGCGCATCAAGCACTTCGGCCATCGCCTGTTCGATGGCGGCTGCCACGGGAGCCGTTGCATTGAACCCTTGGACGAAGTCGGCCACGCGACGGACTTCTTCTACCGGATACTGACGCAAGGCGCGTTCGATATACGACGGGGCGGTGTCTACGCTGCAATCCATTGGCAAGTAGCCAATGATGTCAAAGGCCCGTTCCGGGTCGATGGTCTGCTGCTGCATCTCCGCGTAGCGACGGTCGTGTTCCTCCCATCGCATACACAGCGCCCAGTGCGCGTCAAACACTTCAACAAACCGCAGGAACAAACGCGGGTGAACTGCCGCAAGCCGCCGCTGAATCTCAGACGACGGCTCCGGCGTTCCCCGATGGCTCAGGACCACCGGGGCGGTCATCAGTTCTGCACCAGCAGTTCGACGTTCACCGTCAGGTCCACTGCCGCCGTCGAAACCGTGTTGGTCGTGGTCACGACAAAGCGCACCGTGTCACCCGTGTCGAGCGTCTTCTGCGCGTCCGTCAGCGTGGTGAGGAGCGGGATCGCCGTGCCTTCGTGCGCGGTCAGCGCCTCCAGATCGACATCGCCACTCAGCACCACCGCCGCGTCAGCCGACGCATCGTACTTCTGTAGCACACCAAGGATCGTGCCGCTGGAAGCCGGAACCGTACCAGCCGACACCACCGCACGATTGATCAGGCACGAAGCGGGATGCGCTCCGAAGTTGTACGTGGTCGTCGTGCTATTCCCGATGGCTGCGACACAACGCCCGACGAGCAGGTTGGGGAGCACCCCAAACCGTCCCGGCAATGGCGCAAAGATATTGCCTACGCTCATGGAAGTCTCCGTTCAGAGGGAGCGCGTAGGGGGTGGCTGTTGCCAACCACCCCCCGTTCGCTGTTAGATGTGGCTGTAGCGAGCCGTGTCGGTGTAGCCCGTGATCGACCCATGGGCGTTACGCGCCAGACAGGCAAGGTTGCCGTACCAGCCGTAGGTCGTCTCGAACGCATCGCGGCCCTGCAGCCAACGCCACGGACCCGCACCCTCAAACTCCACGAAGCCCCAATCCTTCGCATCCACCCACGCCAGCGACGGGATGTGGAGGAGATAGATCGTGCCAGCGGGGACGTAGTAGTCCTGCACCAGCGGGATACCACACACCTCAAGCGCCTTGTAGCCGCCCTTGATGGTCGTGCTGAACTCACCCGCCGTGAACCGACGCTGGCCGACCATGCTCTCCATGAGCTTCTTGGACAGGCCCGGCGTGGTCATGAGGAGGAAGTCCTTCGGACGGGTCATCGCGTCCTTGCCGCTACGCCCGTTGATACGCTGGATGAGATCCCAGATGTCCGACTCGGTCGGCTGGTTCACATCCGGCGTGTCGGTCCCCGCCACCATCTGCGTCGCGTTCCAAATGTTGTACGTGCTCGCAGAAATGTTGTGAAGGCTCGCGTAGCTGCCCCCACGGTTCGTGATGTTCACAAGGCCGTTCATGGCGTTGTTGAACGAGGTGTCGCTCGCGGTCGCCTTGACGATCTTGTCCGTCGCAGCCATGCCGCTGATCGCGGTGCCAAGGGTCAGCGTGGCGTTGTCGCCGCTGTTGGTGATCGCCGTGATCTGGGCGCGGCCAAGAACCGCGTCCGACGAGGACGTATCGAGGACGGCGATGTTGTCACCGACCGAGAGGAGCAGCGCACCCTGACCAGCGCCAGCGATGCCGTAGGGCGACGAGACGATGATCGACGTAGTGGACGAAGCCGTGCCGATCAGGGCCACCACGCCGTCCTGCTTGTTGTGCAGGGCCTGCTGCATGAGCAGCGTCGAGGCGTCCTTGATTTCTTCCATCGTCTTGGTGGCGATGGTCGCGAACGCGGCATCCTTCGACTGGGTGCCAACGAACGCGAGGCCGTCCACCTGACGGGTGGTGTAGGCACGGACGATGCCCACATTGCCCTGCACTTCAGTCGCCGTCGTGTCGGGCGGGAAGTAGCCAGAGGGCGAGAACGTGGCACCGGACGGACGCCCGACGACCACATCGAAGAACACGTTGTTGCCGCCCCAGCGCATGTTGCGGGGGCCGCCAGCCTGACCCTTCTGGAGCTGGGCGAGGAGCGGGGTGACAAGGTTCTGCACCTTCTCACGGAACTGACTGTAGACGTTCTTCAGCAGACCAGTCAGTTCTGCATCAGAGATAACCGTAGGATTAGGCATAATGCCTCCGTAACACTAGGATGAGATACTCGACAGCACTGAGGACAGTGCGCTTGAGATAGCATCATCGACCGTTGCAGGTTTGGCAGAACGCTTCGGTGCGTCCGTTGCCTTGCCAGCCTGACCAGCAGGCTTCATCGCCTTGCCAACCAGATTCTTGGCTTTCTGCGCTTCGACCCGTGCCCGATCCAGTTCCGCCTTGACCGACGCCTTTTCGGCGTCAACGGGCTGCGACCGCTTGGCATTGACCATCTGCGCCCAAAGGGCCAAGTCGTCAACGATGTACTGCCGAATGGCATCGTAGCGTGACGGCGGAACATACGGCTGTCCGTTGGGAGCAGTCTCCGCGTGCGCTTGCATCACCATATGAAGCCGGGATTCCAGTTCCTGCGGCGTGACGTTTGGCAGTGCGTCCGTGATCATCTGGACGGCTGGCAACACCTCACCCGAATAAAACTGCTCACCCGCACTCTGAATCTGTTGCATCTGGTACGAGACGCGCAAGTTGTTCGTTTCGCGCTCGGCCCGTTCGGCTCGCTTTTCCGGCGAGTTTTCTGCGTAGTACGCTTCCCGCACCGCCTCCAGAAACTCCTCATCGTTCAAGAGGCGTTCCATCTGGGCTTCGCGTTCCGCCACAGCTTCTTCCATCTCCTGCACAGCGGCCAGCGTGTTCTGGTACTCCTGCTCAATCGCTGTCGCCTTGCGGTCCCGCTCTTCGTTGTACACGCCCCACTGGGCCAGCTTCACCACCTGATCCAGCCGGTCCTTTCGGATCTTGCCATTGGCCTTGTACTCGACCATCAGCGCTGGGACTTCGACCTCGCCATCGTCGTCAAAGAGCGCGAACTCTGTCGCCAGCCCTTCGGTGACTGAAGGCACGGCGACATATCCTTCTGGCAACTCGACGGCTGGCTGCTCTGCTTCTGCCTCTGCATCCTCGTCTGCGGCTTCAGGGGCGTCGGCTTCGGGGGCTTCGTCTGCCTCCACATCCTCCGTCTGGGGTGCGACAGGGGTGTCGGCCACCGGAGCGGGAATGGCGGACGCTACCGCTTCACTGATAGCGTCCTTGATGTCAAATACGGGAGCGGTCATAACTGGGGGTTATTGCTGCCGAGATAAGATGTCGGCCTGACGCGCAGCAGCCTCTTCATCCGGGATTCCTGCCAACTGCTGCTGGAGCAGTGGCGCGACCCCGATGGGCGGGTTGCCGCTTGCCAGTGGCAACTGGCTCGGCGGGATGGGTGGAACGCTGGCGGCGGGAGGTCCGCCTTGTGGACCGGGGCCAGCCCCCGGTGTCGGGGGCATCATGCCCCCTTGCTTCTGCGAGGCTTGGTTCGCCAAGGCGGTCCAGCGCTCCTGTGCCATGGCAATGATCGTGGGGTCGAGATCGTCCTGTAGCAGGATTTCGCGCTCCAGCACATCCTGATGGATCGCTTCGTTGTCCTGCCACCGGAGTTCAGGCAGCGGCATCTGCTGGCGGATGGCATCTGCCACGCGCTTGGCACGGGCTTCCTGATCTTCGTCCGGGGACGAGATGTTGGTAGCCAAGGCAAACTGCTGACGGCGGCGATATTCCTTGAGGTCGATCACGCCCGTCTGCAACCAGTTGTCCAGCAGGTACATGCGGAACGCCATGGGCATCGGCATCATCGACGCCTTCTCCACCTTCACATCGCTCTGGCCGTCGAAGTCCGACGCCGTCACGGCGCGAGCCAGATCGGGGCGACCCTTGCCAATCGCGCCCAGCGAGCGGGGGACATCGTAGCCCCACGCCATTCCGGCCAGCGTGATCTTCGCCCAGTCCGTATACGCCTGTGCCATAGCGGCCACGACAGGGGAGAACACGCGCTCTAGCTGTTCACGGGCCGCGATGATGGCACGGCCAGACTCGCCCGTCACCTGCCCACGGCTGACCTGATTCCAGCCAGAGGCGTTCTCAAAGGCGCGTTGCTCCAGTGCCAAGGCTTCCTTGACATCGTTGCCAACGCTGAATCCGTTGACCGGCTGGATAGAATCGCCCATGCTGCCAGCGCCACGGACTTCGATCATGGAGGTCACGCCGCCCATGAACGTCTCGGTGGCAATCGCGTTGGGGCGCGTGAGGAAGCGGCCACCCGCGTTGACGCGGATATTTTCGACCCACTTGGACAGCAGCGCATTGACGCGCATCTGGTGGTCGATCCACTGCTCCATCACCGGACGCGGGTAGTACGACGGGTCACTGGAGCCGTCCGCAATCCGCACCACGGGGATCGTGTTCCAGAGCAGGGGCTTGGGGCCGAACACCACCTCGTTGCCCACAATCACGATCTGCAACCCTTCCGGCAGGACATCTGCGTGGGGCGCAAGGTACACCGTGAACCGCTCAGTGACATCCTCGTCGCGGAGACGCTGACCTTCGCCAATCGTGGTCTGCGTCAGCACCCACGCCCCGATGCCTTCCGACCCGCTGTAGGTCGGCGCGTTGCCGGTGGTCAGGTTCATCGCCGCTGCGTCCAGTCCTGCCACGCCATAGCGGTACGCGGCCTCCTGCTTGGAGATCACCTCACGGATGACCACCCACTGCGGCGGCTGCGTAGCGGTCGCGTTGGGCGACACGCGCACTTGTTCTACTCGGAGGGTCTGACAATTCAGATCACCCAGTGGCTTCTTCTGGCCGGGGCGTTCGCCAAGGCGCTCGTCCCACGGACCACGTTCAGCGTCCCAGAATACGTGCCAGAACGCCACGCCATCGGTCTGCGACCAGAAGCCAGCCTCACGGGACAGGCGCTCCATCAACATCTGCTCGTACTGGTACTCCAGCGCGAGCTGCTGGGCCTGCGCCTTGCGCCGGTCGTCGGGATCTTGGGTGGTGGGAGTGACGGCAAAGCCGGGGCGCTGATCCATCATGATCTGCAAGCGCTGATCCAGCGCCTTGTCGACCATGTTGTACACCACACGCGCACTATCACGCGGACGGCTCGGCTCACGCCACGGACCTAACCCCTGAGCACTGATCCACTGCTGGCCAGCGCGGAAGAGTCGGTTGCGTTCGACCAGATGCAGGTGCATCTGCACCGCTTCCCGTCGCGATTCCCACAATCCGCGTCCCCATGCCGCCCATGCCGCCCGATCTTCTGCCAAACGCGGGTCGGCCATCGGCACATCGTGGCCATACAGCGCCCGGAGCAGCGCTTGGGCGTTTTCGTCGGCGGTGTAGGGGCTATCCGCTGGCGGATTGGGTTCCATCTGCTCGTTGGGCGACAACGGGTTGAGCGATAGCCCTTCCATCAGTCGGGCCATCTCGTCTTCCATGACCGCCCCAGAGAAGGTCGGATCATCCATCGCCCCAAACTCGTCCAACGGCGGCATCGTCATCGATTCTCTCTCCGGCCTACGCCAAACGCAGCGCGTACAAGATTCCAGTCCTTCAGGGTGTCATAGCGTTCCCGCATTGCACGGACCACTTCTTCCTGCGCCCACGTTTCCTGCTCGGTCATGGCCAGTGCGACCAAATCTTCCGGCAATTCCTCTAGCACACTCGCTTCTGGCGCGGATGCCGGGGCAAACTGCTGCACCGCTGCGGCCAGATGCCGGATGGCAAAGATGGCCACCCCGGCCCAGATCAGATGTGGGAGCAGGGACAGCATCACAGCGCAGCGTACCGGATCGTGACCACCGGCGCACCGCTGGTGTAGGCGCTGCATCGCGCACGAACGCCAGCAAAGCCCGTCGTCGCCTGCGACCACGCGCCAACTGCCGTCGCACTCGCCGCCGCCGTCGCGGAGTTGCTCGGAATCATGTTGAACGCGACCCAGTTCGTGCCATCAACCGTGGCTTCGAAGCTGATCGTGGCCGACAACGTGCCCGTGATCTGCACAGCGACCTGTCCGGGCGACGGAAAGCCGATAACGGTCGCGGCCTGATCGGCGGCAGACACGGTGACCTGCTGAGACTTCAGGACTGTTGCGGACATATCAGCACTCCCACGCCCGAAGGCTCTTGTTGATGCGCGAGTTCGGGTCGTTGGCCGTTTTCGCGCTGGTTAGTTTGCGCTTCATACCAGTCATCCGCTTGCAGAAGGCAATCCGGCGTTTGGCTTTTGTCGGTGAGGCCGCTGCTTCTGAGCGTTTGACTGGCGGTTTGATGTCTTTCCCTTCAGCGCGAAGCGAAGCGCGGCCTTTGTCGTTCAGGCCACCCTCCGGGTTCTTGCCTTCGGCTCGCTGCCACGCGGGAGACTTGGCCATTAGTCGTCCATGTCTTCCGACTCGTCTTCCGACTCGTCTTCGCTGTCCATCTCCTCGTCCATCTCGTCGCTTTCGTTCTTCAGCAGCGCGAGTTCGGCCTTGAGATAGCCGATCTTCTCCTCAAGCGCTGCGATCTTCTGCGACTTGGACAGGCCTTCGCCCTTGGAGGCGTCCAGTTCTTCGCGCAGCGAGGGCTTTTCTTCCATGGAAGTTTTTTCTCCCATCATGCCCTTAGGCTTGCCAATGGCAATCATGATGGCCATGCCCGGCCCCTTGCCCTTGCGCTGCATCATCGCCTTTCGTGGACGACCCACCTTGCCCGACTTGGCAAGCACCGCGTCCATCCCGCGCTTTTCCTGAGCCATCACCACCCCGCTGGCAATTGTGCCTGAAAATCTCCACATGCTCCGCCGGGGCGGCGACTTGTGGACTCGTTTGTGGATAAGTTCGGGTCATCGGGAACAAATTGCAACCCCGGTGGGGCGTCTGGGACTACCCCTTGTACGCGATCCCAGCCATACAGGGCCAGCGCAAGCGCCATTACCCCGTCATCGTGCTCGCCGGACGGCGCTTCGTACTTCACGCCGGTCGCCGTGTACGTGAACTCAAAGGCTTCTAGCTCGTTGATCAGCCACCCGTCAGGGATCTGCAGCTCGTTGCCCTGAAACGCCGCCACCAAACGCTGCATGAGGCGCAGTTTGGACGGCTGCGTGAAGATGTGTGGGGTGACATCCACCCCCATCGCCTGCAAATCGGCCACAATCGCATCGCCCACGCCGGTCGCATCGGCCACGATGGGGGTCTGGCCTGCGATGTCTCGGACCTTTTGCTTGGTCACCGCCCACGGCGCTTGCCACCGCTCCAAGAACACTACCCTTCGGTAGGCATCCAGACCACAGACGACGGTGAAGTCGAGGCTCCGGGCGAGATCGACGCCATATACCACCGCTGGACCATGTTTGGCGGCAGGCTCGTGTCCGTCAACGGCCCGACGAATGGCTTCAAGTCCAAACGGGTTGGCCCCGTCGTCGGTGGGGATGCCTTCGAACTCCTGCGCAAAGACCTCCGGTGGCAGCTCACGGCGAGCTGCCTCGACCTCTTCCGGCGGGATGTACGGATTGTCCAGCGTTTTGGCACGGAAGCTCGCCCAGTCTGGGTCATGTGGGTCATTTCCTCGGTTGAACAGCACCATAAACCCATGCCGCCGCCCTCGCGGCGTCCCTAGAAACAACCCATGTCCACTTAAATCAACTAAAGTCGGGCGGATAGCCCGTTGCCAAATCATCAACAGGTCCGGGACAATCCCGGCCTCGTCAATGACGGCTAGCTTGTATTTGCGCCCAAGGCCCGGATCTGGGGTATCCAACGTCCACATTTCGATGACGCCGCCGGTGACCAGTTCAATCCGGCGTTCTTGGTCGTTGGATCGGGCGATGATCGGCTGGAGGCGCTGCAGGAGTTCGCGCCAGACTTCCAAGACGTACTTGTACGTGGGCGCAAACCAGCCTACGGGGTGGCCAGCGATGGCCACATCGCAGGCTTCCCGGATGCCAAGCGCCGTCTTGCCAAACCGGCGTCCGCACATCACGACTTTAAATCGGGCGGGGTTTTCCACAATCCGTTGCTGCCCGACATGGCGCTTGTGCAAGCGCACTTCAACTTGGGTATCCCCTTTCTGCCGCTTCCGTGGTGCTGGCATCAGCCGAAGCGCTCCCGCATCCGGGCGCTGGCAATCGCGTCACAGACGGCCTCGACCAGCTCGTCGTTCATCCCGTTGGACAGTCCGGCGTCATCCAGCGCCACATGACAGAGTTCGTGGAACAGGACGCGCCACTGGTGCCGTTTCATCGCCGTTTTGTCGAGCGTGATGGTGCGGGTCGCATCGTCCCATATCCCCCAGCACTCGTCCCCATCGGGATGCTTGATCTTAGGAGAGAACACGACCGTCACTTCCCCAGCCGGGGCCATGATCGTCTTGGGAATCGCCGGGAAACTGACCGTGCGTTTGGTGGGCATATCACACCGGCTGGGCGATGATGGTGGTGCCAAGCGCCGCAACCACGGCGCGATCCTTGACCACGTTAACCAACTCGACCCCGTACAGCCCCGGCTCGTCCCCGTGCGAGACGATGGCAAAGCCGTTCGTCCAGTTCGGGGCGCTGACGTAGCTGGGGTTCAAGTCGCACATACAGCCAATCTCGTAGGCCCGACGGACCTGCTCGGGGCGGACCCCGACCGCCGGGATGCGCTCCAAGCTACTGCCCATGCGGTGCGTGTGGCTGTGCATCACGCTGCTGTGCCACTTCTCGGCGTGGCCTCTGGCGCTATAGGCCGCGTGTTTGCGGACCATGTCGCCGTGCAAAACCAGCAGCTCGTCCGCGATCATGGCGTGGTCTTGGAGCCGGATCGGGCACCAGTCTGGGTAGAACCATGTCTGGTACTCCAGCAACTGCTCGGCCTTCGGGTGCCCGTAGAGCACCGGGACGCGGTCGCTCAGGTACCGATGCCAGCGGGACGCGGTCCCGTTGCCGCTGTGGTTGGCCTCCGTCTCCACGAACTCCATCCCCCATGCGCGACCCAGACTATGCGCCATGTGGAGGAACTTGTGGAACTCGGTGACTTCGTGGCGCAGATCCCAGACATGGCGCTGGTCCTTGGGGTACCGACTCACCGCCAGCAGGTCCACGGTATCGCCGTTCAGGATCAGGCGCTTGGGGCGCAACTGGCTGATGACTTCTAAGAGAATCCCAAGGCTGGCGTTACTTTGGGCCGGAAAATGGAAGTCTCCGGCGACCAGCGTGTAGTTTCCCGGCTCCACGATCCGCTTCGGCTTCTCTGGCGCAGGCAACGCCACGGGCCTAAGCTGCTCTAGCCACTCCGGAATCTGGTCGCTGGTGACCCGTCCGGACCCCTCGAAGATCGCCCGATCCAGCGCTGGCAAGTCTTTTCGGGCGTTGCGCTTCGTGCCGATATCCAGCGCATGCTGCTTGTTGTGGATCGACGCCACGCTGCGCTGCATCCGTGCCGCAATCTGCGCGATCTTCAGCCCCGCGTCCGTCAGCTCGCGGAGCGTCTGTTCGTCGTCAGGGGTCCACGGTTTCGGCACAACGCTCCGGGTTATATAGCGGGGGTGGGAATCGAACCCACGACCTGCGGAGTATGAGACCGCCGAGCTACCACTGCTCCACCCCGCACCACGGCCTCCGAGAGGACACGTACTCGTGTGATCTGCGTTGCTGTTTCACGGTTTCGTTTCACGGATTCCGTTCCAGTTTGCGCTAGGTGTCCCCCCTCTCTCCTCTCTCCCCCCAAACCTCGGCGCACCGAAACAGCCTGTCAAGCCCCTGTGCGCCAATCTTCATGCAATCTTAATGCAATCTTAATCTTCTCCCGCGCTGACCAGCTTCAATGGCGCATCCACCGCGATGCGCATCAGCGCTCCACTGGCCAGATCCTTCTGCGCCGCGGTCAACGCCTTGGCGCTATGGACGGGTACGTCATCCTCCACGATCTTCACTTGGAGCGTCTGCGCTCCCTGATGCTCAACCGTCTGGCGCTCCCCATATTCGGCGGGATTCGCCTTGGACGCCGCCCACTTCAGCGTATCAATCAGCAACCGATCTGCCGCGCTAGAGTGATTCGTACTCTCCCGCGCAATCTTGATCGCTTCCTCTGCCAGCGCCTGCGCCAGTAAGCGCTTGGCCTGCTCGTAGCGCTCCGTCCATTCCGGCTCCCGCCGAAACCACTGGCGCACCGCTCCGGCACTGACCTTCAGGCCCAATCCGGCCACCGCATCCGCCACGGTCTGGCCTTCCGCCATCCGCGCCAAGACCTGCTCCATCGTCGCGTACTGCGCGTCCTTCGTCACTGCGGCCATCTGCTCTCCCGTTGACATGTACCAGCTCCTACTGATTCCGCTGCCCCCATGATACCCACGCGCTCTGCCGTTGACAAGTACCCAGCTGGCTCTGACCGTGTGGGGGTGGTACCGCGCTGGCGCGGACGCTCGCCGGGGGATACCCCCCTCCCCCCTCCCCCCCTCGTCGCGCTACGCCGCGTTCCATTCGTGCGCCGAGAGCGCTGCGAGAGCGCTGAGAGCGGCGGCAGAGTGAGCGCGTGCGCTGTCAGCGTCTGTGCGCCATAGAGTGGAACGCGCATGCGCGGGGGCGACATGCACCACACTGCAGCGCCACCCTCTGCATGCCACCATGCATGCGCGATCCGATCCCATG
>Ga0222714_10002739_pt1 | contig 18416 bp, 19 predicted proteins | sample C33_3DmetaG_FD_165048 | JGI IMG/M metagenome (GOLD analysis project Ga0222714, IMG submission 165048) | Estuarine water microbial communities from San Francisco Bay, California, United States - C33_3D | ecosystem: Environmental > Aquatic > Marine > Unclassified | place: USA: California...
ATCCAGATAATCCGGATGAATTGCCAGGCCCGGAATTTCCAGATCATTCCATTGTCTATCTGTCGCATCAAGATGCCAGACAAAGTTACCCGTAGGAACAGAAAGACTTCCTACAAAGGTTTTCATATCAGACGCAGTATCGTGACGGGCCTCAACAGAAAACTCTGGTTTTGTTAACAAACTATCAGCAAATCGATTGTCAATAATATTAATTACGCCGCCAATAGCTCCACCACCGTAAAGCAGAGTGGAAGGACCGCGTAAAATCTCAGCACCTGTCGCCAGCATTGGTTCAACAGTGGTGGCGTGATCGGCGGAGTTGCCAGAAGCATCAGCGTTTGCCATACCATTGCTCAAACTCATCACTCGCCTGCCTTGTTGTCCACGAATAACTGGCTGACCCACCGCTGGTCCAAAAGAGGCATTGTTAATACCAGGCTGCATGGAAAGTGTATCGCCCAAACTAACACTGGCAACCGCTCTAATTTCTTTCTCATTAAGCAAAGTCACTGGTAACGCAGTTTCAGATTCTCGGACATGCACACCCTGAATAATTAATTCAAAGTCGGCTTCTTGTGCATTAACAGTTGCGGCCAATAAAAGTGACTGAGCAATTAAATATTTCGATTTCATTATTTTTACTCTCTTAAAAACAATCATGAAAACTACTCAAAATTGAGTAGCCAATTAGGTTTAATACGATTTAAGAGTAAAAATTTGGAGGTGATCTGCTCTGATAAGAGGGATAGTGAAAGGAATAATAATCCAGCTTTACATAGGTTTTTAGCAGGATTCCCTGCCGCTGAAAAAAACCAAGGTCAGCCTGAGCAAGGCTTGCTTGATCATGTGTTTCAAAATGACAAAGTACACAATCAACCTGATGCTGAAGATGATCATGTATCGGCGAACTTTGTACAGCCTGAATACCCAGCAGCGTAAAGGCCAGGAACCAAACCAACAGCTTTTGTTTGCTCAACTTAATCATCATTGTCAGATAATAAGGTAAAGATTCTGAAATTCAACTATAAATTTTTTATTTCAAGATTTTAGCGGCTCTGCTCATCTAAATCTGGAACAGCTCCTCTTCTGCCTGGGCCATTTTGATCGGGATGTCGCCGCTGAAACTCTTCAAATAATTCTTGTCGACGACTTTCAGAAAGTTCACGGTAACGCCGATAACTCTGCCTCACAGCTTCTTTTTCCTCTTCCGACATATTGGCAAAGGCTTCAAAATTATTTCGGATACGTTCTCGTCTCTCTTTTTCAAAATCAGACAGTTCTCTACCTCGTCGTCTAATTTTTTCTCTTTGCTCAGGCGGCATGTTCCTCCAGCGCTCAATTCTTCTGAGCATACGCTGCTGTTGAGAAGCATCAAGACTGTTCCAGCTGTCTTGAAAGCGAGACAACATTTGTTGCTGCTCTGTATTTAAACTTTCCCAACTGATTATTGGGTTCGCAGAGGAAGAAGACGCTTGTGCAAAACCCTGAGCAGAAAATAAACAAAAAACCAGGCTAAGCAAGAAGCCCAGGGTGCTCATTTTAAGTTTAATTTTAAAACTCATCATTCATGCTCAACCATTGGTAGAACTCAATATCATCGTAAAGCTCAAAGTTATCATCAGCGCTGAGTATTTCAATATCCTCCAATTCAGATAAAGTAATATACGGTGTTCCAGAACCCATATAAAAATAAAAACCAATACCCAGGACCAGTGCAAATGTTGCTATAAGGCTACCCGATAGCAAGGGGTTTTGCTGAAAAAGGCGATGATAAAAAGCTAGCTTACTGTTTCCAAGAGCTCCTTCAATGGCCTGGTGTCCTATATGAGTAAGACGCGACAGGGTATGAGCATCCAGGCGATCACAGCTACTATCAAGCTCTTGCTTAATCTCTTGCATAAATCGTTGGTCTGATTTTTTGTCGTTCATAAACTTACCGCTTCCAGTTTATTTTTTAAAAAAGTACGGGCTCTTGCGTAATGTGACTTTATTGTCCCTACAGAACAAGACATTACCACCGACGTTTCTTTTTCGCTTAAACCTTCCCAGGCTCGAAGTAAAAATACCTGCTGCTGCTTAAGAGGCAGCTCCTGTAATGCCGCTTCCAGCATCGTAATGAATTGGCTGGTTTGCACCAATGATTCGGGCCCCGGCATACTGGTATCCTCGAATTCCGGTTCATCCATTTCTTTCTTGCTGTCTTGATAGTCAGCCTTGTCACTTGATGTAAGCCAGGCACCAAAACGTTTCCTGATTACCGTTCGACGATGCCAATCCATTATGCGATTACTTAATATTTTATGGAATAGTAACTCCCAATCCTGAGCTTCTTTGTTGGAATACTTATTAATTAACGAAACCATGGCATCTTGCACAATATCCAAGGCGTCATCAACATTTCCTGTCGCGATTTCAGCTCGACGGAAAGCTCTCTTCTCGATAGTGGAAAAAAATTTACCCATTGCTTGAGAGTTATCCAGAGATTTTTTCCTTAGATTAAGTCGCTCAGTCTGAACATCATAGCCCAGAGCAAAAAGACTGTCATAACTGGTGTTAAGAAGAGAGCTCATAAGATTTCTTATTAACGCCCGCGTGGTCCATCCTGCAGAGGTCCTCTACGATTTCGATTGGGACCTTGCCCTCTCTCAAAGCCGGGTCTATCTAAAAGCATTGCTCTGTTGATACGGCCATCTTCCAAAGCCTGAGCAATATTAGGGTATTGCTCTGCAAATTCAGCGCGTGCCTGTTTGCGTTTGGCTTCCCGCTCAGCCCGCAAAGCTTCAATTTCAGCAGCCAATTCAGGATTTTCTTCAGAAATTTCGGCCCATCTTTCCTCACGCCTAGTTTCCATTTCAGCACGACGTTCTTCTCGACGTTCTTCAAAAGCAGCTCTACGTTCAGCATCTGTAGCTTCAGAGTCTTGTGCTAGCACGCCGCCAACACCAAATGCTGCTGTAGCCGCTAAAACCATAGCACCCAGGATAACCTTGTATTTATTCATGTTTACACTCCATTTTTGACAATACATATTTAAGTTTGTACTGATTAAAACGCCCCAGCGTAAAATAGGTTTACTCAAAAATAAAAATTTGCCAAATTTATACCAAGGGTATCAAAAAGGAATAAGACTAATTATGAAGAAATTGAAACTAGGGAAAACACAGAGGGGTACAAGCGAGCCCAATAATAAAAACTACCTAATCAGTTCTAAATTAATATGTATGAGCACGCTTGTCTGCTTCATTATTTAGCCAGGCATAAAAATCTTCCTGCAAAGCGGGAATTCCGCCGGGATAACTAAGATTTAAATGAACTGTGCTGTTAGTCGGAGTACAATAATCATCGGCCAGCTTTTGCATGAGTGCCGTCAAGGCTCGTTTCCCATCATTATTGTCGAGCATAAAATAAACCAGACTCCAGCCCAATGCATAATGTACTGCTTGCACCTCGCCTCGCCATTGTTCAGGTGGGACATCGAGAAAATCAGCCAGAGAAGTTGGGTAACCTCTGGCAATACTTGACCTGGCAAGTTCTAACCATTCAAGGTTTGGTGAAACCTGGGAATACTGCTGGCGCATACTGAGCAACTCAAAATATTCTGCCAAGCCTTCATGTAACCAAAGCGGGCCAGCTGCCAGCATACCGTTTAAAATCACATGGGCTGCTTCGTGCCTGGTGACAGCCAGAGTTTGTTCAGCATCACCATAATTATAAGTAACTGCTTCATTCGTGGCATTGGTATAAAAACCACCAGAATTAACCATCTCAACTCCAACAACTGCGGTCGCGTATTCCAGATAGCTGTCCCAATCTGGGAAAATAACGACATTCAAATCGACCTGCTTTAAACGGGCTTGCCCTACTATGTCGGCCAAAATTTCATACATACTGGTAGCTTGAGCTTGTATCTGATTTCTAAAATACGGAACTGTGCTTACTCCCTTAAAATCGATATCCAATTGGAAATATTCGAGAGTGTTCCCTTGTCTGGCATTAAAGGTGTCAGTTTCCAACCCTAAAGGTGCCGTATCACTGAAATGCAACTGCCCGTTTTCATCTCGCCATTGGTAAATTTGGTTGGATCTGGTTTCAGTCACCTCCCGGATTGGAGCCATATTACAAGAGAAGTCAGGCCCTACTTCCATAATTTCTAGACCTGCAGCAGCCTCCATGCGTTGCTGAGCACTCTGCCTTAAAGCAGCCACGTCTATGGCTAATTGTGCTTCCTCTGGCGAAGTTTGAATGGCAGTAATTAATGCCGGGGCATCATCCATTAACTCAGGACGGGCCTCATAGGCCGTTACATCTGGCCTGTCAGGGGTCAGTTGTTTTTGCAGATACCAGAGGCCGTATATGCAAACCAATAGAAAAGCAGCAAATCTTAGGCGTTGTTTATTCATGGTTATTGAGTATGCTTAAGAGCTTTAGACTCTTCAACAAATCTTTTTACTTATGCTTTAATTGAACAATACTACTGTGTTTTATGAGGATCAAATTTGATGAACATCTCAAATCGGCTTTCGACTCTGCTATTTTCTATAATACTTGGATTGGCATGGCTAACAGCCAGTGCCCAGGAATCCGAACGATATGTCTGGGATCTGTCAGACCTCTATGCAAGCCCTGACGATTGGGAAGCTGCATATTCAGACCTGGAAAATCGTTTGCAAAGTGTAACCCGCTACCAGGGCACTTTGGGTAATAGCGCTGAGTCTATGGCAGAAGCGCTGACTACTATTTCAAATGCCTACAAGGAACTGACCCGGGTCTATATATATACAAGTTTACGTCGGGATGCTGACCAGCGAGACCCCTCCGAGCAAACTCTCTTCGGCAGAGCCATGCAACTTTATACTAATTGGGGTGAGGCAACATCCTGGTTAAGTCCGGAAATCTTGTCTGTTGGTACGGAAACCGTTCATCGTTTTCTGGATGAAGAACCCGCACTCGAAAAATTTACCTTCATGCTGGAAGACACTTTACGTATGGCGCCCTATACCCTGGATCAGCAAACTGAGGCTATCCTGGCACAGGCATCATTACTCTTGGCAGCACCTGAACAAATTTATCAAATGTATGCCAATGCCGATATTCCATGGCCAACAGTAACATTAAGTGATGGCGAAGAAGCCGAACTGACACAAGCTGGCTATACCTTCTATCGTGGCGTTGAAAATCGTGACGACAGAAAGCTGGTCTTTGATACATTTTGGAAAACCTGGCAGCAATATGCGGATGGTATGGGAGCAACACTCAGCTCCGAAGTTCAGGCTAATGTATTTTCTGCACGATCCAGATCTTATGACTCAGTTCTGCAGCAAAATCTGTTTGAGGATGGCTTGCCTCCCGAGATATATACGCAACTGGTTACTCAGGTAAACAACTCATTACCTATCTTCTACCGATATTTGCGATTACGCGGCCGTATGCTGGGTATCGAAGATTTACGTTATTACGACATCTATCCCCCGCTGGTTGAAGTGGATACCGGGATCTTCGATATTAAACGCTCTAAAGAAATTACTTTTGAAGCCCTGCAGCCTTTTGGCGAAACCTATCTGAATTTACTGGCTGAAGGCCTTTCTCAGGATTGGATGCATAGTCATCCCCAACCCGGAAAAACCTCAGGCGCTTATATGAGCGGGTCTGCCTATGATGTCCATCCTTATATCCTGCTTAACCATAATGATGACTACAACGCCTTATCAACATTTGCGCATGAATGGGGTCATGCTGTGCATTCACTTTTGGCGAATGCCAACAACCCCTGGGAGACTGCTGATTACTCAACCTTTACTGCTGAGATGGCCTCAACCATTAATGAGATTCTGCTGGAAGAGTACATGATAGCCAATGCTAAAAACGATGAAGAAAGGCTGTTTTATCTTGGTAGTGCTTTGGAAAGCATTCGAGGTACATTTTTTCGCCAAACCATGTTTGCAGAATTTGAGTTGGCCATTCATCAGATGGCAGAAAATGGAGAGCCCCTGAACGGCTCAGTCCTGAGTGAAACTTATGGTGAACTTTTGAAACGTTATCACGGTCATGATGAAGGCGTCCTGACCATTGATGATGCTTATGCCGTTGAATGGGCCTATATTCCTCATTTCTACTATGACTTTTATGTATTCCAGTATGCTACCAGTATTACCGGTGCAGCCTGGTTTGCAGAAAAATTCCTCGGCGGCGACGTGCAGGTTCGGGATAACTTTTTGAATGTGCTCAGTGCAGGTGGCTCTGATTACCCGCACAACATTCTGCTCAATGAGGCTGGTTTAGATATGACTGAGGCAGAAGCCTATGAGCCGGTGATTCGGCGCATGACGTCTTTAATGGATAGAATCGAAGCCATTCTGGACCAGCAATAAAAGTATTGCTGGCCTTAATACATCCCAACCTTCTTATATCAGCGTGCTTAAAAGAAAGCCTCAACCTGAATAGTAAAACGATTATCGTCGGCGATAGGTCCTTCTCCGGAAGTATCTGAAAACTCGCCTCTCAGGTTTATGTTTTGGCGAATGTAGTGCGAAACGCCAAGAGTAATTGTGTCTATTTGATAAAGCCCGTTACTAATTTCATAAGAATCATATCGTGCTATTGGCGTGACAAGAGTTCTTCCTTCTCTTTGTATATTATAAAACCCCTGTAAATAAAAAGAGTTATTAGATTCCTCGCCAATGCCGCTGATCAAATCATCTTTTGCTTGCATATACACGGCATTAATAATGAGGTTATTGAGTGTTGTCCACTCCAGATCAACGGCCGCTCGGGAATAGTCGCGATCTGCCAGGAAGCAGGGATCTCCCAAACTTTTTCCTCCACCACTCTGCATGGAACAACTGCCGTTAATATACATTCCACCTAAAATAAGATTGGTATTAAATTCGTAAGCAAGCCTGCTAATGATGGTGCTTGCATCTTCACCCTCATTATCATTAGCCACCCCGCTGAAACTTAAGCCATAAAAGAAATTATTTGCCTTGCCAAATACGGTCAGATTCTGACGCAGTCGTCTCAAACTTGAGTCATTATCCGCACCCCCAAAACCCTGATCAATAACAGGTGTTCTGTTTATGGTGATCCGGCGAGAATTGGTATAGGAATTATATAGGTCAAAATAGAAACTTGGCGCTCTGGAAACCTGGAAATTCAATGCTGAATTCAAACTAAAAGTACCCTGAATAATGCTGGCTTCTACATTAAAATCTTCTTCATCTTCAGCCTCCAGCTCAATAAAACCGGAAAAACCTTGTGCGATCTGCCCGGCCACCATCAGTTCAACTTCATGAATTGCCCGTACTTTGGTTTCGCCACTGTCTTTCTTGTCAAATGGCCCTGCAACAATGCCTGCACTTATGGGTAATATACCTTCAAGGACATTTGTATTTCCGAGCCGGGCTGGTCTTCTTCCCCTTTGTTGTCCGGGCATTTCATAGCCTTGCAATTTATAGTTTCTACCAATACCGTTTAAGGCAGGCACTGCTGAATGACAGGAATTACAATTTAGATTTTCTCGTTGGGCAAAGGCTGGTATTGCCTGACTAGAGGCACTTAACATAAGCAGTAAAAAACCAGTTGCAACACCGTAAGGGCTTACTAAATTTTTCAAGATACCTCCAGGATATATTTTCTAATTAAAATCAAGTGTCGCAAAAATACATAAAGCTGCCTTAAACTACTTGATATATGTCAGATGGATAGAAATAATCCCAGCAATAATTCACAAAGGTGAGTGATATGCTCATACTCCATCGATTACTGACCACACTACTCTTTACAATAATGGTCTGCAATGCCAAGGCTGAGGTGAGTGAAGAAACCAGAGAGTTTGGCGGCCTCGATGTCAGGTTCCGCGTAATTCTACCTGACAACTACGATCCCTCCCGGACTTACCCAACTGTTCTGCAGTTTCCAGGCGGCTCCCAAACCTGGAATATTGTAGTTGGTAGTACTGACGCAGACTGGCGTGAAAAAGCTGAAAACGATGGGTATATCGTGATTAGTCCTGCAGCTCCAAATGGCCAATTATTTTTCCAGGGAGGCGACAGAGTTTTTCCTGAATTTCTCGATTATATTCTTGCCACTTATCCTGTTGAAAATAACAAATTACATATCACAGGCATTTCCAATGGTGGATTAAGCGCATTTCATATTGCCTCTTTGTACCCGGATTATTTTATTTCTGTGACAGGGTATCCGGGATTGCTTAATAGCGCTTCCAGTGACAGGCTTGAAGCAATACGCCCATTATGTATTTATATGCACGTCGGTGATCGAGATTCCACCTGGCTATCCGCAATGCAAAACCAGTATCAGGCACTTCAGAATACTGGTTATAACATCAATTTCTATGTGGAAACTGATCAAAATCATGTGCTAGATGTCAGAAAAGACAACTTGCGAAACCGTTTATTCGCGGAACTGGAGCGTTCCCGTTCAGGCTGTACAAACTAGATTGTGTAGTTTTTTTTGCACTGCACTTGCTTAACAGTTAAAAGTAATTATTCCTGCTATTATCTACTTGGGTATTTTTTTATAGAAACTTTTCGCAATGAATCTGGATAAATTAAAAGAAGCTGAATCAGCATTTTTATACAAATATCCTGGCGGCTTTGATAACCCCGAAATCCAGATCATTGGTAAAAAGCACCGAATGAACAAACGGATTGTTCAAGCACAGACTTGTTTCGCCAAAAGCAAATTCCGTGATCCAGAAGAGATTTGTACCAACATGACTAAAGTTGTCAGTGCTTCTTCCATGGTCTCACTGTTCGAAAAACCAAAATTTCGAGATCTATTAAAAATATTAAATGAAAAACAAAAAAGATTATTAAGTAATGGGCTAAAAAATTATCTGCATGGTAATCAGGAGAAAGGCTTTAACGATATGCTGGAAATTTTACGTTCTGGCAAGCTGGCAAAATGGTCTTTAATGACCATCATTCCAAATTATTATCACCCAGAACAAGAAGTGTTTGTAAAGCCCACCACTACCAAGGGGGTTATTGCTACTTTTGAACTGGAAGGACTTATCTATAGGCCACAGCCAAGCTGGGAATTTTATCACCGTTACCGAGAAGCCATTCTGGAAATGAAAGATTTTGTTGATAGCAGCCTCACCCCAAGTAATGCTGCATTCTCAGGCTTCTTGATGATGGTAATGAACTCATAACCCCTTATTTTCAGGATGAAATAATTGCAACACCAGCTTAAGCCGATCATTAAAATACTTATATGCTAATTCCAAAAAATTATTTATTCATTTTAATTATGGCATTCTGCCAGATCTCCTGCAGTGAACAGCAGGCTCCAAAAGCTTATCAATTGAGCGGCAGCACAATGGGCACCACATACAACATTACGATTGTAGGCGAAAAACTGCTTGATCCTGCCCTTATTAATGATGCCCTGGAAGATATCGAAGCGACTATGTCGACCTATCGTTTGGACTCCGAATTGATGCAGCTAAATGCAGCTCCTGTTAATACATGGGTAAGCGTCTCCCCATCCTTACATGAAGTCCTGCTAATCAGTGAAGAAATTAGCATCCTCAGTAGTGGGGCTTTCGACATTACAGTCTATCCTTTAGTTGATCTATGGGGCTTTGGCCCTACTCGCCGTGACAATAACGGGCGACCAGATAGTGCAGACATACAAGCGCGCATGGAAAATATTGGCTTTCAAAATTTGATAATTTCAAAAGACCGCAAGGCCGTATTTAAGAAAAAAATGATCAGCCTGGATTTATCTGCGGTAGCAAAAGGTTATGCAGTAGATGTGTTAGCTAGTTTGCTGGAAGCTAATAATATTTCTAGTTATCTGGTAGAGATAGGCGGCGAGATAAGTACGAAAGGTCATAATGCTGAGGGTGTTCTCTGGCATGTAGCGATAGAGGCGCCAGTGAGAATGGCCCAAAGCCGCACTCCCTTAAAGATTATCGAACTGAGTGGTCTTGGTCTGGCCAGTTCAGGAGATTACAGAAAGTACATTGAGGTCGATGATGCTTATTATTCCCATACAATTGATCCTCGAAGTGGAAACCCAATAAATCATGATTTGGCTTCAGTAACAGTAATAGCAGAAACAACTGCTATAGCCGATGCCTTGGCGACAGCGTTTAATGTTATGGGCCTCGAAAAAGCTATGACAATAGCCAATAACAATAATATTCCTGCATATTTTATTTTAAAAAAAGCTGATGGTTTTGTAGAAAGTTTCAGCGCAGATTTCGCGCAATTTCTTCATGAAAATTAACAATAATATTGTGCATGCTTAACTTATATTCAACCATGCATGGGCATATAATAATTAACTGATAAGCTTTATAAATAATTATTTAAATTATCATGTATTCAGACTCATTTTTAAAAACTTGCTATAAAAAGCTTGATAGTGGCCTGCAAAAATTTAATCTGGATTTGGGCATAGTCAGTCATATTGAAAACGAAATTTATCATCTTCTTGCTGTGAGAGATTCAAGTGATACCTTTAAGGTTGGTGAAAACTTCCCTATTGGCGACACTTATTGTCGGGAAGTATGGAACAAAGGTGCGTCGGTTTCTATTCCGATGAAAAATGATGAGCAAAAGATCCAAGATCATCCTTTATATCCAAATTTACCACTTCAGGCTTATATTTCTGCACCAATTCTTTATCGAAGCAAGATATGGGGGACTATAAATTTTAGCTCTCTCAACTCCAAACCTGCTTTTAACCGGGACGATGTTCAATACGCTGAAAGACTGGCAGCAGATATCGCAGCTGCCATGTTTGAAAATAACTCAATTTAAATTTTGGTGCTCTTTCTATGTCAACTCAAGTAAACGATATCATTGCTCAGCAACGTGCATCCTGGAACAAATTTTCGTCCGGCTGGAAAAAATGGGACAGCGTGAATATGCAATTTCTTAAGCCTGTTGGTGAAGGAATTATCCAGCAGCTTGCTTTAAAAGATGACTATATAGTCCTAGACGTTGCCAGCGGGACAGGCGAACCGGGATTAACCATTGCCGAGATTGTGAATAACGGAAAAGTAATTGGCATTGACCTTTCCGAGGGCATGCTGGAAACCGCCAAAGAACATGCTCAAAGCCGACAAATAAAAAACTATGATGCAGAAACCGGTGATGTCAGTAAACTTCATTACCCCGATAGAAGTTTTAATGCTATTAGCTGCCGTATGGGCTTTATGTTCTTTCCGGATATCTTAAGCACTCTGCAAGAAATGAAGCGCGTCTTGATACCAGGAGGTCGCCTGGCGGCATCAGTTTGGGGCACGCCCCAACAAAATTTCTGGGTTACTGTCACAATGGGCACCATCGCGCAGCTAATGGACCTGCCGCCGCCTCCTGCTGATGCGCCAGGCATGTTTCGCTGTGCCTCCCCAGACTTTATGGCCAACCAGTTTGAAAAAGCTGGCTTTAAAAATGTAAATGAACATGAGGTTGGTACAGGTTTAAAAATGGATGCTGAAACTTACTGGGAAATGATTACTGAAGTTGGTGCGCCAATTGTTGCTGCAATGAGTGAAGCTGATACTCAAATGCGTAAAAAGATCAAACATGAAGTCTTTAGAAAAATTCATGAAAAATTTCCCGAAGGGAATATTAACTTGACAGGCACAGCCATATTAATTTCCGGAGAAGCATAATGCCTTACATCTCACATAGCTGGATTCAAGAAATCAACTGCCTGCAGACTGACTTTTATAGTCAAGCTCTGTAATATTCCTGTTTTTTATATTCCTTTTTAATAAAAAATTATATGAGGCGAAAAATTGAGTTTAGCTGAGTCAACCAGAAATTTACGACGTATCGGCCTTTTTGGTGGGCCACTTCTTGCCCTGATAATTTTTTTGTTATTGCCTGAGCAGTATGCCAGCATCAGCGGTGAATCAATTGATATGGAGCATTCAACACGCACCATTGCCGCAGTTGTAGGCTGGATGGCTATTTGGTGGATTACTGAGGCAATTCCAGTTTATGCAACTGCATTACTGCCACTGGCTTTACTGCCAGCACTTGGCGGATTGAGTATCGGTGAAGTTTCAGCGCCTTATGCTAATGATGTTATCTACTTGTATCTGGGCGGATTTGTCGTAGCACTTAGCATGCAGCATTGGCAGTTACATAAACGTGTTGCCTTTTCTGCTCTTCGTCTGGCAGGTAATACACCTAGACGGATTATCGGCACTTTTATGGCTATCGCGGCAGCTGGCAGTATGTGGATCAGCAATACCGCCACAACAATGATGCTATTGCCTGTTGTGTTAAGTGTAATCGCTTTGGTCGCCGAACGAGATGACATGCCTGCAAATCAGGAAAATCGCAATCTCGCAACAGGTTTATTACTAGGCACCGCTTATGGAGCCATCATTGGCGGCATAGGAACCATTGTGGGCACTCCGCCCAATGTCTTTGTTGCCTCCTTTCTGCAAAGCCAACTTGATATTGAAATTAGTTTTGCCCGCTGGATGAGTTTTGGTGTACCTATCGTGCTCGTTTTTACACCCCTAGGTTGGCTAATCTTAACACGCTGGATCTTCCCAGTCGGGGAAAATCCTGTAGAAGGAGTAAAGCAGTTGATTGATCAAGAACAAAAAAATCTTGGGCCAATGACCACTCAGGAGTGGCGAGTACTCTGGGTTTTCCTGATTATGGCAACACTGTGGATCACACGCCCATTAATTAGTGATTTAGAGATCGGAGGTTTTCAACCATTTTCAGGCTTAAGTGATAGCGGCATTGCCATTATTGCTGCACTTAGCCTGTTTTGCATTCCTGCTGGAGACGAACACGCTGAAGCCTTGATAGACTGGGGAATAGCCCAAAAACTTCCATGGGGGATGTTACTACTTTATGGAGGAGGCTTAAGTTTGGCTGCCATGATGGATCGTTATGGAGTCAGTGGTTATGTCGGCAGTCTTGCAATTGGCATGGCCGGGCTGCCACAAGTAGTCATTGTGATTTCCGTGCTTGCAATCATGATGTTGCTGACTGAGCTGACATCAAACACCGCGACTGCGGCAACCCTTATCCCAATTTTTGCGGCAATTGCTCCTGCCTTTGGTATGGACCCTCTGTGGTTGATTATCCCTGCCGGACTTGGTGCCAGCTGCGCCTTTATGCTGCCGGTTGCTACTCCTCCTAATGCAATCGTTTTTTCTACTGAGCGCTTTACTATTGGTCAAATGGTACGTGCAGGCATCTGGTTCAATCTCCTAGGTCTAATCGTTATAGGCGTAATGGTTTATTGGGTAGCAATGCCGCTACTTGGTGTGAGCTAGAACAATAATATTAACTTTCCAACACTTGGCAGTTAAAGACCTGCCAATAGATTTATATGGCGCTTTTGGGAACAATTTTTCCTGTTATTGCAATTGCATTAATAGGTTACTTTACCCGTCAGAGAAAATTTTTATCTGATCTCGATGGCGTGGCTATCGAAAAAGTTGCATTTAATTTTTTAATCCCATGCTTACTTTTTAATGGCACTGCCACGACGGTATTTCCTGAAATTATTGATTGGAATCTCCTGGGTGGATTTTATATTTCAATCTTTTTTGTTTATTTCCTGGGAATGCTTATCGGCAAGTTTTTTTACTCATATAACAATGTGCAATGCAGTGTGTTTGGAATGGGCGGCGCATACTCAAACGTTACTGTTATTGGCATCCCCTTTTGCATTCAGGTATTTGGTAACGAAGCCTTTCTACCGCTTTTCATCATAATTTCCACCCACAATATTATTTTATTTACTTTCGGCACTATTATCGCCGAATCTAAAAAAGAATCTTCAACGTCAATCATGCGACATTTGCTTTTTGTTATTAAGGATCTGATAACACAACCTATCACCGGGAGTCTACTTGCCGGGGTAATTGTGAACTTATTGAATATCCCCCTTCACATAGTAATTCTTAATACCCTCGATCTGTTCGCACAAGCGGCCTCACCAATGGCCTTATTTGCACTTGGCGGAGCACTGACGCGTTATAAAATTACAGGTGACATGCATAAAACTATGATCATAGTTTTCATGAAGCTAATTTTGTTGCCAACTTTGGTGTACCTGTTTCTCTTTCATATTTTTCTGGTAAACCCTTTATGGGCAGGCACTGCAGTGCTTTTATCTGCCATGCCAACGGGCATTGGGCCTTATGTTTTTTCATTGAAGTACAGAGCCTGTCAAAGCCAGATAGCCTCAGCAGTAGTGATTAGCGCCATGATTTCCGTGATCACCAGCAGTATTTTTATACTACTCGTCACATAAATAGGAAGCTTGAATAATTGCATTATTAACTGAATTGATTGCTTGGCATTCTTTAAAATGTGGAAATAATTTCAATAATGCCTATCTGACTAGACCAAATAGTGCTTTTCTGGCTTACAATGGAAGCAAGAAGAGTTAACACAACTTGAATTAACTTGATGGCTTAACTAAACATGGTCAATTTAATAAAAACAGGCGCAATAAAAATATCAGTACTAAGTTTACTGCCCTTACTATTGATATCGTCTTCAGCTTTTGGGCATGGTGTGTCCGGTAAAGATGCAGCATTTCTGGAAACTGTCACTGGTTTCAGCTTTTTTCCTTACCTCTATCTCGGCGCCAAGCATATGTTTACCGGATATGATCATCTGCTTTTTCTTGCCGGAGTAATTTTCTTTTTATACCGTATGAAAGACGTGGCACTTTATGTCAGTCTTTTTGCGGTTGGACATAGCATTACACTTCTGATCGGCGTTCTTGGAGGAATACGGGCAGACGCTTATATTGTCGATGCTATTATTGGTTTATCCGTTGTTTACAAAGGCTTTGAAAATATTGGCGGTTTTAAACGTCTTGGGATTAATATCAATACCCGAGCTGCTGTATTTTTATTTGGTCTAGTACATGGATTCGGTTTGTCTACCAAGTTGCAAGATTTAACGTTAACCCAGCAAGGTCTGGTGCCCAACATAATCAGTTTCAATATAGGTGTTGAATTGGGCCAGCTTTGTGCTTTGGCAATTATTTTGCTGGCTTTTCAATTTTGGCGGCAACATGAAAGCTTCATCAAAGGGGCTGTAGCAACCAATCTCTTGATTATGACTGCCGGCTTTATGCTGATCGGTTATCAATTAACAGGTTACCTGCTAGCTTGAACTCTTAATTCGAAAAATATTAATCTACTTTTAAAATACTAGGGTAAGGGAAATGAACAAGAATAATTCAAATCAGGAAATTGAAGCCCCTTCAGCCTCCAATTTAATGAAAGCGACAATTGCCACTATTATCGGAGCACTGGTTTTGTTGGTACTCGTTGTTTTGCCTGCTGAATATGGTGTTGACCTGACCGGTTTTGGTAATTTAACTGGTCTAAATGATCTGGCAGAACAACCTTATGAAACTGTTGAGATTATCGATATTATCGGCGGCAATGAAATCATCAGGGAAGTTGAAATTCCCATGTTTGGCGAACCCACTCCTTTGCCAAACCCATCAGTATTTCAGGACCAGCCCGAAGAAGCGCGGTCAATGATCATGACTATTGAATTAGGAGCTTATGAGCAAACGGAAATCAAGACTGTGCTGGATGAAGGCAAAGTGATTATCTATTCATGGGAAGTGGCTGACGGTAAAGATGTTTATTTCGACTTCCACGGGCACGAGGCTTCCTTTGGTCCAGATTTTTTTGTACGTTACAAAGAACGTCAGGAAGGCCTCAATAGAAGCAGCGGCTCTTTGACCGCCCCATTTTATGGTGAGCACGGCTGGTTGTTTTTAAACATCAATGAAGAACCTGTAACCATTACACTAAAGGTTAGCGGTTACTATAACGAAATCATTGATTACGGCATTTTCTAAAAAACAATTATTCTGATGAAATAAAAAAGGGCTAAGTATTGGTAAATACTTAGCCCTTTTTTATGACTAGCTTTATACACTAAAGGTTTACAAAGTAAGTTTTTATTTTGCCGCCGCCAAGGCCTGTTCAATATCAGCCAGAATATCATCAATATGTTCAATACCTATCGATAAACGAACCATCTCTTTGCTGACGCCGGCTGTTGCCAACTCATCTTCATTTAATTGTCTGTGCGTTGTCGATGCAGGGTGGCAGGCTAAGGATTTAGCGTCACCAATATTCACCAAGCGCAGAATCATCTGTAGTGCGTCAATAAATTTTGCACCGGCAGCTTCGCCACCTTTGATACCAAAAGTCAGAATACCGGAGGGACGACCACCGACTATTTTCTGGCAAACCTCATGATAAGGACTTGATTTCAAACCAGCATAGTTAACCCATTCAACTTGTTCGTGTGCTTCAAGATATTCTGCGACTTTAAGCGCATTTTCACAATGACGCTCCATACGCAAGCCAAGAGTTTCCAGCCCCTGCATAATCTGAAATGCATTCATCGGTGATAATGCAGCGCCTGTATTACGCAGAGGGACCACTCGGCAACGACCAATATAGGCCGCTTCACCTAGTGCTTCGGTATACACGACACCATGATATGAAGGATCTGGTTCGTTTAGCATTGGATATTTATCTTTATGTGCCGACCAGTCAAACTTGCCTGAATCAACAATAATCCCTCCAATGGAAGTACCATGACCACCAATATATTTGGTTAGGGAATGCACAGCAATATCGGCGCCTAAATCAAAGACCTTGCATAAAAATGGCGTCGCAACCGTATTATCAACTATTAGCGGAATGCCGTGCTTATGTGCAATATTGGCAAGTGCTTCGATATCAACAACATTACCTGCCGGGTTGCCAATGGTTTCACAAAAAAGCGCCTTGGTGTTCTCATCAATTAAGGCTTCCAAGCCGGCATGATCTTCAAATGATGCAAACCTTGTTTCTACTCCCTGAGATGGCAGGGTATGGGCAAAGAAATTATAGGTGCCACCATAAAGCTGCGATGTACTGACAATATTGCTACCAACTTTGGTAATAGCCTGAATAGCATAGGTAATTGCAGCCATGCCAGAAGCTACCGCCAAGGCTCCTATACCGCCTTCCATTTCGGTCAGGCGCGCTTCCAATACTGCCGTAGTAGGATTCATGATGCGTGTGTAAATATTTCCTGGAACCGCAAGGTTAAATAGGTCTGCACCGTGCTGGGTATTATCAAAGGTATAAGAAGTCGTTTGATAAATTGGCGTTGTAGCTGCATTGGTTGCCGGATCTCCATCATACCCAGAGTGGAGAGCGATCGTTTCTAGTTTCATCGTTTATCCTCTTATTTTTTTAGAATCTTGTAATTATCTGCGCTGATTTTCCAGCTTTAAGATCTCTATGCAACACTATATTACTCCCTGCCCACGTGCTTACAATAGCAATACCTTGAAATAGAGTTCCAAGCCTGCAGGTTAAGGACGAGTTTTTACTTCACAATATTCACTCACAAACCCTATACTGCTGTTCCAAGATACTAAAAATTCTAGTTAATTAGCGAGGCGCAAATGAAAATAAAAATAAATAGCTTCCTTACCAAGTCGTCAATTTCTCTACTGTTAATTTTTACCTCTTTGCCCAGTATCGGCGCGGAATCTGATAACGCCAATTACAATTGGCAAAAACCTGCCATCGAACAGTCTTTCCCAACTACCCGTGAACCATCTTATGGCCTGCAAGACCATACGGTTTATCGGCCAGCTGACCTGAATCGATTTAATGAAAATTCATTGCCAGTGGTAGTCTGGGCAAATGGTGCATGCCGTGACAGCAATTATGGCTTTGTTTTCATTTCAACACTGGTTGCCACACATGGCTTTATTGTTGTTGCAAATGGAGCATTTGATGCCCCAGCTATTACAGGTGGATCTGTGCAACCGCAAAATCTGCTTAACGCGCTGGACTGGCTTGAATCTGATGAAGCCGCTATACAATTCAACAATAGAGCTGATTTATCCAAAATTGCTGTTGCCGGGCAATCATGTGGCGGACTAGAGGCTCTGATTGCAGGAGCCGATAGCCGCACAAAAACAGTTCTTGCCTTTAATACTGGATTTTTTGAAGCATGCGAGCTTGGTGTCTGTAGAAGTGAACTGGAAAACCTGCATACGCCTGTTTTATGGGTAAATGGCGGAAATACAGATATTGCCTATGAAAATTCCATAGCCAACTTCAATCTCACTGATACCCCTGCTTATTATGCTGAAAACAAATATGCCGGCCATTCCGGACTGCTTTATGGTATTCGCGAAGGAGTTGGAGATACCTTGATGCTGACTCAGGCTGAAAAGATCTACGTAAATTGGCTGGACTTCATGTTAAATGAAAACCATGAGGCCGAGGCCTATTTTTTCGGCGAAGATTGCGATCTTTGTACAAACCCGGACTGGGTTGTAATGCATAAAGCCTGGGAATAAGCTTTCAGCAACTATCCCTTTTAATATTCAAGTTATTGGAGCCTCTC
>Ga0222714_10002741_pt1 | contig 18406 bp, 19 predicted proteins | sample C33_3DmetaG_FD_165048 | JGI IMG/M metagenome (GOLD analysis project Ga0222714, IMG submission 165048) | Estuarine water microbial communities from San Francisco Bay, California, United States - C33_3D | ecosystem: Environmental > Aquatic > Marine > Unclassified | place: USA: California...
GATAACAGTAACCTTTTTCCAATCTTCTGATGTAGTTGAGAATACATTTATTTTTTCGTTTAACCAATTATAAAAAGCAAAATCAATTGTTTCAAGAGTAGAAGATTGAAAGGTTATTTCTTGTAATATATTGCTCATTTATATTATCCTGCATAAATAAGAACAGGAATCTTTTGAGAAACCTTTTGAACATCGTCAGACATTTTAGCTTCTGTCTCTGCAATCTTGTGATAAGTTACTTGATCAAGAATCTTGTTTAATTCTTCTTTCAATTCCTTCTTTTCTTCTTTTGCTTCGGACATAAGAGCAGGGCCATTTAAAGTAACAGAGTCACCTGGAATTGGAAGGGTACTAAACTTGGATCTAACTTGTCCTAGCATTTCTTTACATACTGCCAAAGCATAACGACGTATCCACTGTTTACCTATTGCATTTATGTTCTCAAATGGTATATTAGAGAAAGGAAGTGTATTTATATTATTTACTCCACCAGTTTCGGAATCGCTTGAATTTGAAGGTGCTTCCCAAGGATCTGCTTCGTTTGAAATACTAAATTCAACCCACATATGATCTACACCTATATCACTTGGGCATGGATATAATCTAACTTTGTTATTTCTAATTTCATAAGAGAAGTGAGAATTTCTTGTATAGATTGCTGTTTCATATGCCATAGCTTGTAGCTTATTATGCCATGTTGGGATTACTTCAAATGTGCTATCGTCAGCATATTGACCATAAGATGATAAGTTACCAATAGCATTTAAACCGCCATAGTAACCAAAAAATCTCCACATAGAGTTTGGAGTTTTGTAAAATACCTTTCTTATTATTACTCTTCTGTTTCCAACCGAACCAGAAAAAGGAACAGGACCACCAGAAGCAGCATCTGTATTGTTTAAGGAAGATGATTCAATAATAGCTTGTAGGTCATAATCTTGAATATTTGGAGTAACACTGAAGGAAGCTGAATATATTTGTTGCGTACCTCCTATACCAGCTTCAATAGCATATGCATCACCGTATCTTGCAAAATAATCTAGGTTATATCTTGGATAAGCTAATTGTGGAGTTTGACCAGATAATGCAGATCCAGAAGCAAATTCTCCATCGCTATCAAATGTTCCTGTGGTTGCTCCAAGAAAAGTTGGCATAGCGTTGATTGATTGATGTAAATTAACAATATAAGAATATTCTAACACAGCTTCTTCATAAGCAGCGTATACATTTCCTGTTGTTATTTCAATATCTAATATATCACCACCAAGCTTTTTATAAACATAACCAACTTGGTCTGCTGCTCCTGTTAAAAATGCTGGGGAGGTTGAATAAATACCAAAAGGTAGGGTTGCTGCTACATCTGCTATTGTCCCTGCTGATGGCAAAACAATAGCACTTAAAGTAGATGCTGGGGTTAAAACAGGAACTGCCATTAAATATTATTTCCTTTTACAATAAGTAGTTATAAAAATAAGAAACCCTCCTTAACCATTTAGATTAAGGAGGGTTCTTACTAGCTAATAGCTATCAGACGCCGCCAGACTCGCCAAACATACCACGAATGATTACCAAACCGTAAAGGTCTGGCTTGACCATTTTCTTGGCGTAACGTGTCATGACGCCTTTACGTGGAACGAAGTCCTCAGTACCAAAGATGGTTGGAGTTACTTGGAGTGGGACGTATGGTGCATATACATATCCGCTTTCGAGGAATGAGCTACCCTTACGACCAACGAGGATTACGTTACGAAGGAAGTATGGATCAACGTAGATATCCCATTTCTTGGAGATTGAACCAACGTTAACAACACCGACCTCGCCTTTCTCGTCTTCGTGAGTTACTTTAGCTCTGAAGCCAGAAGTGAACTCAAGAATGTTAGCGGTTTCTGGACCACATACGAGGAAGTTTGCACCACCGCGAAGTGTCTTTCTGTGGATTTGAGCTGATACATCGTTTACTGTTTCAATTAAGGTTTCGTACCAAGCTGAGACAGTACCAGTGAAGTCTGGAGCCTTAGCTGATGCACCAATTTCGGCACCAGTTAATCTATTGACGAAAAGACCTGGTGATCTTGACCAATAGAATGTTCCAGCAGTTGCACCTTTGATAAGGTCTTCAAGAATTTCACGGTCAATTTCAAGACCGATTTGTTCTGAAAGAATTGAGGTAAGCTCAACCTCTGCATCAAGATTGTGATAAGCATTAAGGTCTTGACCCAATTCTGGTGTCCATTTTGCTTTCATTTTCTTGGTGATAGCGGTGATTGATACTGAATCGACGGAGATATCAATCTCTGGGATTGCTGTTTGTGATTCAAAACCCCATGTGTTTTGACCAGCGATTGCACCAAGGGCGTTAGTTGAACCAGCAGCTATGTTAGTTGTACCGAAACCATCAGTTATTGGGAATTGCATAGTTGCACCAGCACCAATTGTCAAGTCTGATTTGACAGCAGCACCGTTAGTAGCAGTATCAGAAGCGAATACAAAGTATAAGTTTGATGTAGCAGTAGTGTGTTGAGCAGCACCCAAAGCGGTTGTTCCGATTACGGAACCATCACCCAATTTAGTTAATCTTCTGACCAAACGTGTGCTGTTTGAACCAGTTAAGTTTGGAGTAGGACCAACTAATGTGATTGCAACGAAATCTTTTACATTAAGTTGTGTAAAGGCTGCTAAGCTTGCTGAGACAACTGCAATTTTAGTTGAACCAGAAGTAAAGTCTGCATCATAACGAACCCAGCTATCAAGAGTTGTATCGCCAAATGTACCAGATGCAACTACACCTAATGCACCAAGAAGTACGGAACCTGTTGGTGAAGTGTAACCGTTATTAAGGTTGTAGAAACCTTTTTCAGCATTAAGACCAGTTAAGCTAACACCACCAGTGATTTGTTGACCGAGAACGCCTTGACCATAAACTGAATCACCAGCCTCGTATCCTAATCTTGGACCAGAACCAGCAGTTGATGAAATCTTAAAATCAAGGAAGAAGATAAGACCAGATGGAAGTGACATAGGTTGAACGCTAACGAGATCGTTGGCGATAAGACCAGCGAATACTCTGCGGACGATTGGGAATGCTACGGCAGCAAAACCTTCTACGTCACCAGCAGCCATAGCTGAAGATTCGCGAAGAAGCTCTTTTGCTTGGTTCTCAAGAAGACGAGCCATAGTGTGTTTTGCTCTCTCTGAGGACATACCTTCAAGAAGACCTGTTTTTTCCCATTTTGAAAGAAGAGCTGAGCCTTCTTTTGCGAGGTCACGTTGAACCATGCCCTCTGTTAATCTTTCGATAATAGACATATTATAAACTCCTTAAATGTTTATTTATTTAATACCTGCCAAACGACGCATTCTATCCACTTCTGGAGTTACTGTATCGTTTTGCTTTGTGTGAAATACAGATGAAGAAGGTCTATTTAAGGCTTCGCTAAGTGATTTTGGAGCAGATACTTTTGTATTACCCCCCACTGTGCTTTGAAGTGTTTGATAGATTGTCTTTGCTTCGTCTGTTGTTTTTGCGTTGGATAGTGCTTCGACAAGTTTATCTTTTTGTCGCTCATTCAAGGAGTTACTATTCAATACGCGGTTTGTATAGAGAAGTTTAGCATTTGTTACTGATAACTTATCTAAATTCTCTTTTAATTGTGATACTGCGCTCTCGTATTGTTCTACTTTATTTGCGAGTGCTTCAGTAATCTTTTCAAGTTTTTTGTATTCAACTTGTAAATTCTTATAATTGCTTTGAAGTTTTTTATTTTCATTTTTAACTTCTATTGTTTGTTCCTCAGCTTCAAGTTGTGCTCTTTTTGCTGCTGCTACATCTTTGGCATATTCAACTTCAAGTGTGTTAGCTGGATATTCAATATTACCATATGGAACAACTCTGGCATCAACTGTAAGTTTCTCATAGAGATCTAAAAGTTCTGCTTTATCAATCTCGTATTGTTCGCCTTCTTGAAGTTGTGCTGCTTGTGATTGTATAAATTGATCACGGGACATAGCGGAACCTTTGTTACCAGATAAATCAATATTAGATTCTTTTGCCATTCCATCAATCTCACCTAATGTTAGATCAATTGTTACTATTTCTTCTTCGTCTGGGCAAGCGCACATCTTTTGTCCATCTTTGTAAGCTTGTGTCATTTGATCGCCAACATTTCCGCCATTAATGCCAGAAGTTCCACCTTCGGATGCAACAGGAGAATTAAAGCCTTCATCTTGTTCTAATAAATTTTTAATTGCGTCTTTTACTTCAGTTGAGTATCTTTCTAATACTTGTGCTTCTGCATTTTTAAGTGCAGCTTCTTTTAATGCTGTGGCATCTATAATTGCTTGTTCTAACAAAGAAGACATTAAGAGTTCTCCAATATATATGTAATCAAAAATAAATAGTGTCTAAGTTTGGAAAAACCCTAATTTTATTAATTTACAGAACTAAAACCTTTTGCTCTTGCTATTAATTCGTTAGATGGATTATAAAATTCAACTAAGCTTTCATCTTCAAAAGAAGTTTTTTCTACATAAATTGTTTTTGTAGTGTTATCATTTAATGTGATATCAAATTTATAACTTCCAAATGGATAAAAATTAGTTATTTTAATTTTATTAATATCTATTCCTTCATCTAGAAGTTGAATAATATAATCTTGTATTTTCATAATATTTCCTAAGTTGAAAACATAATTGCGTCTGCCACACCAGTAGTGCCACCAGAAATTAAGTAACCATTTACTGTTGCTCCATCAGTTACTGAATTACCAAACACAGCGTCTCTAGAATACCATATTTCTCTTAATCTACCAACAAAATTATATGGACTAGCGTTATAACCTATAAAAATAGGTAGCTTAACTAAATTAGCAGATTTTGTAATTAATGTTGTAGAATCAGAAACCGCAAAATAATTGACTTTTTGAATAAGTGCTAATGTTGCTTGATTTGGAATAAAAATACCAGCATGTGAATTACCAGTTGATGCACCATGAAAACCAAAAGTTGGAGTATTACTTATAGTATTAGAAGTTATAGAAAATTTACCATTTGTTGTATTGGCACCAGTTGTTATAATTCCATATACTTTATTGTCTTTTTCTGAATCAGCGGTTGTATTGTCTGTTTCACAATCAATTATTCCGCCAGCAACAAAACCACTTACAGTATCTGTTGTACAATTAAAAAATATTGCTATTCCATCAGTTGATTCAAAACATCTAATTGAAGATGCGCCACCCATACTTGTAGACCATATTTTCCAATATCCAAAAAAATTACCAGCAGAAAAAGGGCTAGCATTTGTCCAAGATGAATAAGAACCAGTACCAACATTTTTAGATAACGAAACGTGAAGAAAATTTGCTGCATATGTATCTGGTGAAGCCATAGTTGGTGTCAAACCTGCCCTTGAGGAACCAGCTACTAAGATCTTTTGCCCTAATGAACTGCTTGGAGGTGTAAAATAACATGCTTCTGTAAATGAACCAGATTTTTCAATTGCTGGTGTCCAAGCAATACCAGAACCAGTAACTCTAGCACTTCCATCAAGATAAACATTTGAACTAAATGCTGTATTTATAGCATCTATAACGTTTGGAACTAATGCAGTCATACCAGATTGAACTGGTAACTGCTTCCAATTTAAAGCTGGTAAACTCATTATCCTATTGCTCCTGTTGTTATACTTAAATAGATTGGACTTATTAAAGGACCAGCACTAGCTTCTGCTTCCATATATCTTGTGTTTAAAACAGAAGCTGCTAAAACAATTGCTTTCCATCCAATTGTTCCATCATTTAACCAAGCTAAAACTTTGCCTTCTCTATTACCAGATGAAGGTGGAGCGATAACTGATGGTGCTACGGAATTATCATAATAAGGGATTGATAAAGAACTTGATGGAAATTTACCAGATTCTAATGTAGATATTCTTGTATTTAAAGAAGATGATAATTCTGTTGTGCTAAATGTTACTTCTTTTAATATTCCGTTTGCATTACTATCTACAAGAGAAGTTGTAATAGCTACTCCTCCAAGACCTTTTAATTCTAAGCTATCAGACCCTGTAGCTGAAAGAGTAGTTTGTCCTGCAACTACTATGTCTTTGTAGTGAGAACCTATTGATAAAAATACTTCATTAGGGGCGGACTGTGATACTTGAAATCCTGTATTGTTATCGAATGTTATTTTTGATACAGTGTTATTATATGTAGCACCCTCAGCACTTGTTCCAGAAACCGTTAAACTTGTAGAAGATGGTAAACCAATATAAGTTGAAGCAGAAATAGAAGTAACAGTTATACTACTGGATAAGCTTAAAGTTACTGCTCCGCTTGTTCCTCCACCAGTCAAACCAGAGCCAGCAGAAACAGAAGTAATATCGCCACTTCCAGCAACCCCACCAGAAGCTAAATCTCTTCCAACACCAACGTCAAGTGTTGAAATATCAAAAAATCCACCTCTATTAGAACCACCAGTTTCAAATATACGAAGTTTGTTTTGGTATACGTCTATTGTAACACTACCAGTAATATTTGTATTAGTTTGTGGTTTATTTAATTTTATTTCACCACCTTCATCACCAGAAGAATAATTAGATACTAAAGTTTGTCCAGCAACTATATCAGTAGATGAACTAACTTGACTTGTTGTGATTTTTAAAATTGAAGAACCACCAGCAACAAAATCAATTTGATCGTTTTCAAAATCAATTTTAGTATCTCGTTGCGGATCTGAACCAGCAACTAAATCTCCAACAGTTTGTGAAGTGCTACCAGAAGTTCTATTATAACCAAAAGCCATGTTTTATTTCTCTCTCAATAAATAGGATGGTAAATAAAAAAGGAAGGCACCAAGTTAATGATGCCTTCCAATTTAATTCTAATGTAAAACCAGAATCTAATTTTAGATTAGAAGATTGACCACTTATTAGTTGCTATGTATACACACTCAATAGCAGCATATTGAGATTCAAGAGTTACAAAATTCTCTCCATCAATAGTTTGTGAAGTGTTGCCAGAAATAGCAATTGTATATTGACCACCAAGATTACCACAATTTGATGGTGCTTTAATTTTAACTGATTCACCTACGGATGGTGATGCTGGTAAAGTCCAAGTTCTTGGTGCTGTTAATGAAGCAGTAGAGAAGTTAACACCAACATTTAAGTTAAAATTACCATCTGGAACTTCGGTTACAGTTGAAGCCATAGAACCAACGAAGCTTGAGGCTTTAATTGGTAATGAAGATGAAAGAACGTTTGTTGCGCTGTAAGTGTCAGTTTGGAAGGAAGCCCACTGACTTGAACCAGAACCGAACAATAAACCATATCCAGCACCAAAACCAGTAGAACCATCACCAACTACGATAGCTGTATCTTGGATAAGTAATGTGCCTACTGAAGCTGAGAATGTATCACCCAATACAATCAAATCACCATTAACGGTAAGTTTTTGTACGTTTGAATCACCAGCAAGAACGTTAATACCACCGCTAGTAACTCTAACACCAGAAGAAGCAGTAATTGAACTACCTGCTTGGATATTGTTAGAGGCTGATACGAAACCAGATTTAACTGTTACGTCACCACTATCTATAGTAACTCCACCAGCGGCAACAGAAACGCCACCAGCAGTTACTCTAACACCAGAGGAGGCAGTAAGCGCACCTTTAGCTACTTCAAAATTTACTGTTATACCAGAAGAAGCAGAAACTTTTATCGCTTCATTTCCACCTACGTTATTATAATAAGCATAACTTGTTTTGAATGCTTTTGCTACGTTATCATAATATGGAAGATAATTATCACTTGTTTGAACTGCTCCACCTTGTAACGAAGAAGCCGTTAATGCTTGAACGCTTGTATTACCAACAGTTACAGTAAGACCATTACCGATTGTTGCTGATGTTCCAACTAATAATTGAGCAGAACCAGAAAGATTACCACCAACGGCAGAAACGCTAGTATTAGAGGTTAAACCTTCTTCTGCTGTAAACGAACCAGAAACTGTTGCTGGTCCTCTTTGAAATTTATAAGCCATTTTATTATTTGTCTCCTTAAAAAAAGACACATAGTAAAAATGACGTTACTATGTGCTATCATATTAATTAGTATCTGTCAATAGATAAAGTATTTATTATTTCCATTTGAATATAAATTAATTGCTGAATAAGGTGATTCAATTATTATTGTTGCTTCTCCATCAATTGTTTGTCCGTTAATAGAACAACTTAAAATTATATTATTTGTGTCTGCCATTCCACCTTCATCTTTAACAATAAATATTTGACCGTTTGAAAGAGTTGAAGCATTTGGAAGAGTTAAAGTTAAACTTGCTGTTGCGGCTGAAGTATCAACACCAATTATATGTTGTGCTGGCGTTAAAGTTAAATCCGTTGAAGTTGTAGTTCTATTAACAACAAAACCAGAATTAGTTGTAAATTTTGGAATTGTATAGTCGAATAACAGATCTGATGAACCACTTATTCCACCAGCAGAACCAGTTTTAAACTGAATAGCGGTTAAAGGACCACCACCTGTTGCGCTGCCACCAGAACCAGATATATTTGTTAATAAAGAACCATTACCGACAAAATAAGAGGCAGAAACAATAGAACCAGATATATTATCGATAAAGGTTTGATTGCCCGTTATCTTATTTTTGCCCTTTGAAACTTTATATGCCATTTGTTATCCTATGCTACATGCCAGCCAGTTGACGTACAATAAAGCATTACAGAACCATTATCAGATTCAATAACAAAGTTTGAATCTCCATCAACAGTTTCACCAGAAGCAGCTACTAATGTTATTGTGTTTGTAAATGCGTTGCCTGTTTCGTCTTTGATAAATAGAGTTCTTCCTGTATTTGTTGCCGAAACAGAAGGTAAAGTTATTGTTGATGATATAGATGTTGTATTAACACCAATAATAAAATCCGTTGAAGTTACGGTATAATTACCAGAAACTAAATTTGTATGATACACTATCGCACCATTTAATGTAGTTAATCCATTAGCAGTTAAATTATTGAATGATGCGTTGTTTGAAATGTTTGCTTGTGCTGATGAACCAGAAGAAGTTGAAGTTGTTTGTCTGACTGGTATAACTGTGTTTGCTGAAAATTGAGGATTAAACATTCCCTCTCTTGCTCTCAAACATTTAGCCATTACTTCAAATTTATTTTCTATCTGTCCAAATAATTGTTTTGGTTCATCAAGCTTAACAATTTCGTAATATCTATCGCCATATAAAACAAAATCACCTTCACGAACAAAAACATCTTGATCTTCTGTTAGACGTTTTTTGTGAAAGTGAATCTCTATTGATGTTGCTTTATCAATACCAACATTCTGTGTAAATGATTGGGTTTGACCTTCCCACTTTACGAGGGCATAGATTCTTATTGGAGGAAGAAATGTTTTTTCTATTGCCTCGCCATAAAGAGGATGGAAGTTGGAACGATCAATATCAATAGAGAAATAAGCTACTTGTTGACCAATAACTCTTTCAATAAGCTCGTCATTAACTTGCTTAACAAGGTTACGCTCCTTCTCACCTGTAAATAAGGGAGGAGGAGGTTGTGCGGGTTGTGACCAAGCAGTATCGGATTTCTTTTGGCGTGCCATTAACTATAAATAGTAATAGCCTAAGAAATAGGAATAGTTATTGGGAATGGTCCTATTGAACCACCAGTGTTACCAGTGCTTGTAACTTTTGCCCATAATCTAAAGTAGCGACCAGTACCAGATATAACAACTGACGAAGCATCATAATAAGTTGAAGAACTTGCACCAGATGAACTTGATTGAACTGCTGACCAAGTTACTGTCGCACTATCTCCACTTAAATTATTAACTAAATCAGCTAATGCTAATCTTAATTTTGTTTGATCTATAGTTGCTGACGTAGAACCTAAGTCAAACTCTCCAACCAATTGTTCAGTACCAGAAGTGTCATATTGAGCAGAACCCCAACGATAATAACTATTTGGAACAAAATATCCTGCTTCTTCATCTGGTTTAAGCTGAACATCGTAATAATGGAATGAACCAGTAGAAGTTATAGCAGCATTTGATTTTCCTGTCATTAACATTTGACCAACATTTATTTTATTTCCAACAGAAGTAACCGAGGCATTTACAAACGTATTTCCTTGCGAGAATAACCATCCTGTTGTTGGTAATGTCGAACCAGTTGATAAATTATAATAAAGTGAATATTGTGTTGGAGTTATGTAAGCTGTCCACCAAATACCAGCAGCAGCTTCACCACTTGTTAACGTGTGATTTGTAGTCCCACCAAGGTTTGATTGCGCTGTTGCATAAAGACCATTATCGTAACCAACACCAAATCTAACATATTTATCAACAGAACCAGATATCCAAACTACTGCTTGTGTTTGATCATAGTTAGATACTGAGTAAGCAGATATTTTAGTTGTTACCTGTAGTGATTGTCCAACTTGTAGATTATACTCTCTATATCTGGTTGGTGCTGTTGCTGTGCCTCCAAACCAAGTTGTGTCCGACAAAGAACTGTGAATTAAATTAGCAGCATTAGAAGATGATACGTTTTCTGTTGAAGAAGAAACTGAACTTAAGCTACTACGATTTAACCAAGTCCATCCATATTCGCTATTCATAAGACCAATAGCTCTTGCGGTAGGAAAAGTTTTTCTTCTTTGTAACTGTAAATATTTATTAGAGTTTATAGTTAGAAGTTCATAATTACTTCCTGTTGTAACGCCGTTCGCATAAAATATAGCATGTTTTGGAATTCCACCAACATAGGAAGAAGCAGAAATATTTGTAACCGATAAAGTATTTGAAGTGCTATCATATGTAAACGTTGACTCTGCTCCAAGAACACCAGAATCATTATATTGAACATAACCATTTGAACCTGCGGCAGATGTTTGTCCACCGCCACCTCCACCACCTCCAGAAGCACCACGATGAAGACCAGAAGGTGTAATTCTAGCGTCAGTAGCTGTTAAACTAGAAGCATTACCTCTTACGGTTATCGTACCAACAAATATTGCAGATCCAGCAGTATTAGAGCCTTCTGTAAATGTTTCAACAGAAATTGCAGCCAAAGCATCACTAAACGTTGGGTATTTTTCTTGACCGTAATATATAAACAAAGCACGATTAACAGCTCTAGGAAACCAATAAACTCTTTGATTTGTCCACTCACTATTTCCAACTGCTGCAAGTGCTCCACCAGTATTGTATTGTGTTGGATCAATAGTGGTATGACCAGCAAGACCAATCCCCGTATCTGTAACAATATTTCCACTTACATTAAGATATTGACGATAAATCTTTGAAACTGTAAGTGCCGCGTCATTTGCCGATGTTATTATATTTGGAGATTCTGGATCTGATGTATAATTTCTACCTTCAGCATAAGAATCTCCTGCTGTTTTTGTAAGGCTTAATGTAGAACCAGAAGCGGCAAGAACGTGACCACTAATCTTTAATGGACCAAATGCTCTTGTAAAATCTAGTAAATTATTTGTACTACCATAAGTAACTGCTGGTATAACAAGAACACCATTTGTTACAGAACCTGTTTGGTGCAGAACTCTTCCAAGTATAATTCTATCACGGTATTGTGTAATAGTTGGAGCAGTTGTACTTTGTTGAATAGTGCCAGAAGCATTAATACTAATATAGGTTACTTGACTTGATGATATATAATCTAATGATTGACTTACATAAGCGGGCCAATCAACTTTAATTATTGTTGGGTATGAATCTGCTGTTAATGAAACGTTTTGATCTACAATAAGACCAGAACCAGCAGTTAAACTAAATGTTGTTGTTCCAGTTACAGTAGAAAGAATACCGCCATGTTGGTGACCTGTTGCTATTGAAGATTCAAGCCAACGAAGACGGGTTGTATTTGTATAAGAAGTTCCTGGCAAATATTGTGTAAAGTATATATCGTTTGTTGAACCAGAAGTATAAATATAAGAAGCAGTTTGATTTGTTGGAATTACTGCTGGTGCAACTGGGAGCATCTGTATGTAATTACCTACAGACAATCCACCAGAAATGAACGCATTATTTCCAGTTATTGCTCCAGTGACATTTAGTGTTCCAGAAAGTATTGTTGGTCCAATATTTATAAATGTACTCGATCCTGTCATTAAGAAAGAACCAGTTAATGTTAGAGTGCTTCCACTAAAAGTTAAATTAGAAGAACCAGTTAAAGTTCCTGTATTTCCATCTTTTAGTTGTATAGTCCAATCATTACCAACGCCATTAACGTTGATACCATTAATATCGGTTATATTTGAACCATCACCGCTAAATGTTCCAAGAGTAATTATTGAACCAGTAGCGATAACGGCTCCAACAGCAAATAAACCATTAGAAGTTCTAATTGGACCAGCAGTGTCAATACCAGAAGAAGCTGATAGAATACCACCAGTAGAAGTTATATTTGAAGCAGCAGTTATGGTACCAGCAGTTTGTAAAGCGATTGATGAAGAAACTGTACCACTAATATATGAGGTGCCAGACATTAATAAAGCACCAGATATGGTAATATTGTTACTGTTTACTAAAAATATATCACTTCTTGAAGCGTTACTGACTCCATTACCTACAATAAATAATGAAGAACTATTTGCAACATTATATTTTCCTACAACTGTTTGACCAGAAGCACTAGCAATAGTTCCTAAACCTCCAGCATGTGAATACTGTGAATATGTTTTGGTAGCATACCCTTCAGCATGTGAATAATCTCCATAAGTTATTGTAGCTTCACCTTCAACGTGAGAATGGGTTCCACTTGCTACAGTAAAAAGACCTTCAGCATGTGAATAATCTCCATAAGCTATTGTAGATTCGCCCTCAGCGTGAGAGGCTATGCCTTCAGTTAAAGTATATGCACCCTCAGCGTGAGAAGAATTAGCTGATGCTGTAGCAAAGATACCTTCAGTATGAGAGTAATCTCCGCTTGCTAAAGTATAAATACCTTCAGCATGAGAATAATTTCCATAAGTTATTGTATTTCTGCCTTCAGCATGTGAAGCTGTGCCATAAGTTGTTGTAGAAGCTCCTTCAGCATGGGAAGATGTGCCATAAGCCCACGCGCCTTGTCCTTCAGCATGAGAATAATATGCGTATGTTCTTGTATTTATACCTTCAGCATGTGAATAATCTCCATAAGCTATTGTAGAAGTTCCTTCAGCATGTGAATAAGAGCCACTTGCTAAAGTATTTAATCCTTGAGCTAAAGAATTACTTAAATAATTATAAGTAAAATTGGTTGAGCCACTGAAAGTAGAACCAGAAGCAAATTGAATTGCTTTATCAGATCCACCTGGGGTTCCACCACTTCCAGTTATTACATCGTTAACATAAGCCCAACCAAATCTACTCATTTTATCCTACTCCTACCGAACCAGACCAGTTATTACCGATACCATTAGGTCCAGAATTTTGTAAATGTGATGTTCCAATATTTGTAAGTTCAGCAAACACAGAAGCACTTGTTGGAGTTGTTGTGTGTGAGAGTAAAAATATTGATGATACTTTAACTTTAAAATCTTGTGATGGGAAAACAGTAGTAGATGTTGCCGCAGGAATTATAAAGTAATTTGTCCCAGATACTCCATTTGCTGAGAATCCAACTCTTAAAGGAGCAGCAGTATTAACATTTGATACTACAACTCTTTGAGTAATATCTGGAAATGAAACTTGGGTTGGAGTTCCAGCGTTTGATGGTGCTGCTATACTTGAAGTAGCATAAGGAACACCAGATACTTGATAAGAACCTACGTTACTTAACCCAACACCATAAGGATAACTTTGTGACATATTTAATCTTCCCTTCTTTTGTTGCTTTCAAAGCGTTTATTGTAATTAGATTCTCTTGCTAATTCTTTCGCTTTTTTCTCTGCTAAATGTTTCTTCCATCTAGCAATTGCAGCAAGTTTTTCTTTCCTTCTTACTACTGATGGTTTCTCGTAGTATCTTCTATCTTTAACTTGCTCGATAACTCTTTCTTTTTTTACTTTCTTTAAAAATCTCTTCACCATTCTTTCAAAAGGTTCTCCCTTCTTTGGGACTACTTTTGCGTGAAGATTATTGCTCTTAGACATAAACACCTCTCAATTCGTTTATTCTTTGTCTTAATTTATTAACTTTATTTTCTTCAATTGACTTTTTATTTTTAACTTGAGCACCTACTTGTTTGTTTATTTCTTCCATAGCATTATTGTTCTGTTCTTCTTCAAATATAGAAGCAGCAACACTTACTTGTGGTATTACATCCAATATAGCTGCTTGAAATGGTGAACCCTTCTCTGCCACTTGTTGAAAAAATGGAAGAATAGTTGGTTGTACTACATAAGCATTTGAATCTTTATCAAATGATTTAACAATCAAATTAGTATAGACATTTTGATTTTGTTTTTCTTCTTCAGTAACAACATTTAACATTTCATTAGCAAAAGCAACTTGTAAAGAATAAGCTGGTACTGGTGAAACAACACTTGTTTCACCAGTTTGTGGATTTATTTGAGCAGACATAATTTGATGTGTTCCAACAGATTGTGCTTGTGTAAGAAAATCTTGTGCTGCTACTTTTGAAAGATTTTCTGGATCTTGTAGTTCTTGAAATCTTTTCAACATAAACTCTTCATATTCTTCTGGTCTATCTTGATCTTTAATTCCTTTTTTAGAAACTTCTTTTTCAAATGCTATGTTTCCATATTCAACAGTTCTAGAAATTAAATTTTGAGCATATTGATCGACAACACCCATACTTACTAATTTTTGTTCAGTATCATCAATAAGACCTTGTAATTGTTCTAAACCACTAGTATCATAAACTTCTTCAGTTGCTTGTGCTTCTGGATTGTAAGTTGTTCCAGCTAAAATTCCTAACAAAGCAATACCAGCAGGAGTTGTTACTTTATGATATTTATTAAAAAAACTTTCATCTTGTTCAAATAAATAAGATTTAATTTCTTCTCTTATAACTTCTCTAACTTGTATTTCTGTTAATCTTTTCATCTTATTTGCTTCCAACCACCTGTAAGTTTAAGAAGACCTCCAATATCAACGCCTGGATCATGAGGATCTACGCCAGCAAGAGGATCTGCTGCTGAAGGTGCTGAGGCTTTGCTTTCGCTTATCTCGCCACCTCTAGCTAAAGGAGTTGTTCCTTCAAATATATTTATACCACCATAAGATTTTTTGCTAATGTCTTCAAGCATTTTCTTTCTTTCGGATTCTGCTTTTTGTTTAGCAATCATTCTTTCTTGTTGTAATTTTGGATCTATAGTAGGTTGTTTACGTTCTACTATTGGTGTTGACCCTGCTGTTTGTTTTATTATCTCACTTATTACTGTGGATAGTTCCTCTTGCATCGCTTCTTTGACTAGGGCTTTGACAAGAGGTCTTAAAGTTTTTTTAAGTTCTTCTGCTTTCATTTTTCACCAATTCATAATAAATAGAGGTGATGTAAGTAAATACACCACCTCATATTCAAAAACCTCAACTAAGGTTTATTTTTAGATCACTTTTTAGCTTTTGCTTTTGTATCGTGTCTTTTACCAGACATAGCTTTCATACCAGATTTAGCTGAAGAGTGAGCGTTTGCATCACCTTTCATGACTTTCATTCCACCAGTTTTTGATTTAGCAGCAGCTTTCTTTTTGGCTTCTGCAAGTTGTTGCTCAAGTGAAGCTACTTCTTGTTCTTCTGCTGTAAGTTCTGTTTCTGTCTCGTCGCCCATTTCGGCTACGATTGCTTCAAGCTCTTCTTTGATGATTTGCTTGAGACGTTGTGTTGTAAGTTGCATTATAAAACTCCTTTATTTTAAAATATCTTTGATAAGATTTGAAACTCTTGCTTGTTTATTTTCGTTTACATTTCCTTTTCTCTCTTGAAACATAAATGCTCCATGAGTAGAAGGCTCCGAAACAATATCAAAACAAATTAATTGGAAATCATCTTCTACGATTGTCTCTCCTCTGCTTTCTCTAACAGATCCAGTTCCTCTTGAAGAAATACCAATTTTAACATTAGCGTTAACTAACTCTCTTAATACTTGACCAGATGGTGTATTGAGAACTTGAATTTTACCCATTACATCTTTTCCATTCCACCATACTTCTACTACAAGATGTGAAACGTTTTTAAGATTAATTACTGATTGGTCTGGGTGATCAAGTTCTCCAAGTGCTCTTCTTTCTTGAACAAGTTGTCTATATGTATCCATTTCTCTGTTAAGAACTGAATATGGATAAATTCTTCCATTTCCATTTCTCGCATCTGCTCTTTGGATTACACCAGACAACATCATACCACCACTTTTAATAAAGTGTTTATCGGACTCTGTAAGTATGTCTTCACAAAGTCCATCGGGGCATAGTTCAAAAAATTCTCTTAATAGTGATTTATTCATTTATTTAGTTCCTACGGCCAAGCCGCTTTCCTCGACAACAAAGCCTTACTGGTTGTAGTGCCCATTTACGAGTCCAAAAGCCTTGTGTTAAGTTAGTTTTCATAATATCTCCGACTATTTTAATTAGTTTGTTTATTTGTTATCTTGCTTGTTGATATTGAAATTAATTCCAAAATCCGTAAATACTGAACAAAGAACATAAGAAGTCCCCGATGAAAGGCAAGCCAACATAAACATATCGATTATGTTAGTTGATATATTAAATAGATCGGAAGCATTTAAAAGTAATGCTAATATCCAACCTACATGAAATCCCATACACATAGGACATTTAAATAGTTCTCCCCATAATCCTTCTTTTGGTCTTATACAATCAAATATAGAACCATAAACAAGGATTTGGGTTAAACCATAACAAGCAAGAATAAAAAACAAAAGGAACATCAATCTTTTGCGGGAGTATGTTTTGGATCAATTTTCTTAATTAAAGCAGTTCTTTTTTCTTGAAAAGAAGCGTTAGGCATTTCTTTATTAATTTCTAAAACATATTTGTTAAATGTATTAGCACCAACTTTACCAGAATCAACATATTTCTTTTTTAAGAAAGTAAAATCTTCACCTGGTTTATGACGTTTAGGAGCTTCTGGCTTTTTAGCTTCTTTATCTTTTTCTTTATCTAATGATGGTTCTTCTAAACCACGCCAATCATCATTTACTTCGTTTATGACTTGCTTGATTAAGTTTCTTAAATAACTTTCTGTGAGTTTCATTTTTTATTTTTCCTTTCGCCAAGATAAGCGATATTGTAATTCTTGTTGATAGAGTAAGCAGCAGTTCCAATAGAACCTTGACGAGCTTTCTGTGGCACTTCTCCAAGTTCGGTTGAATCTTGGTCAGTTGGATCAGTAAGGTAATCGTCTTGTGCTTTACGCATCGCTTTCTCGTATTCAAACGAAGGTCTTTCATTATCCATAAACATAGCAGTAGCAAATATTATTACTTCTATTGGATCTACTTTCTCTTGTGTTTGAGGAATAGCAGCTTCCATAGAGGCATAAATATTTCCAGCTTGAACTGTTGATGGATCAATTACACCACGCTTATAAAGAAAGTCAAAGTATTTATTTTGAGTATAATATACTTTATCATCCATCGCAATAGTGGATAGAGCTAAAATTTTGTTCTTTGATGGAGATAATATAATATCAATATAAGGATGATCTTGAATTATATAATTACCATCTAAGGTTTTTCTTATGTCAAGACGAACTTTAGTTTTTGGAATTTCTGGTTCCCCAATCCCTTCCATACTATCGTCTTTGACTTTAATCTTTATTGACATTAAACAAGTTCCTTAACTAACTGTTGTAGCTTCAATACTTTCTCGACCATAGCTGGAGTTACTTGTGTTGTTTTAAATGATTCAAGAACGTTTAGTAATCCTTCTTTCTCTTTACTCTCTGTGATTTGTTTTGATGATAAAACGACTTGTCTTATTCTTCCAATTTCTTCGTTGAGATAGATTTTGAAATCGATATCGTCATTTGAATAAGAAGCAATATATTTGGTAAGAAGTTCTTTTTGTTCTTCCATCAAGCTTGTTCCATACTTGTCGTTGAATTTCTTTACGAATTCTTTATATACAAGGCTATCAATTGGTTTAAGGTTATTTTGTGCGTTGTCTTCAGTAGATAATCTATCAATTAAATATTGTTCTAAAATAACTCTTGTCTTCATAGGAATTTCATTATCAAAAATTTGAGCTATTGTTGCTAGGTCTTTGTAGTTTGACATAAAGTTTGTAAAGACAGCAGGGCTTACTTTTTTATTTACATCATTAATAATTCTTGTTTGTTGATTGAAAATATCTTGAGGCATAAAAGTAGAATACATTCTTTTTGCTTCATTCAACATTCTATTTGCTGTATCTTTGTTAAGACCTCTTGTTTCGTAAAGAGATTTGTAAACATCTAA
>Ga0222714_10002743_pt1 | contig 18398 bp, 26 predicted proteins | sample C33_3DmetaG_FD_165048 | JGI IMG/M metagenome (GOLD analysis project Ga0222714, IMG submission 165048) | Estuarine water microbial communities from San Francisco Bay, California, United States - C33_3D | ecosystem: Environmental > Aquatic > Marine > Unclassified | place: USA: California...
GCAGCTAAATAATGGCAAATATAATAGTAGATCACATAGTGAAAGCAATAAGATTAGAGTACACAGATATTAAAGTAAACAATCCTAGGATTATTGCGGGTTATGTGATGTACAAGTATAAATGCACTCCTTACTTAGCTAAGAAGATTGCTAAACAATTAACAGATGACAGAAAGTAATTTAACAAATCTTGGCTTTAACAAAGTGGAAGTCAATGACTTAGACAGTCAAAATGGATATGATTATTTCTATTATACATTAGAAATATTTGATAATTTGACTCTTTGTTCAGTAGACAGTGATAGAGTACAAGATGGTAATTGGTATGTTATGAACTTAGATTGGCCTGATAGATTTAGGCTTCAGAGTCCCCAAGAATTACTTTCTTTTCTCCAGACTGTAGGCTACCAGAGGGTATAAGTTGTGCTTTCTCAGAGAGAAGAGTACTTAGTACAAGAGCAGATGCAGATTCCCAAGCTTCATCAATAGCTTGGGATAGTTGATCAAAAGGCATCTTGGTAGATAACACTTCACCTGTTCTCAGGTGTATTTTTGCACCAGCATCAGGATTTCTAGGGTTAATGAAGGAAATTCTTGTTATATGAACAACATTTAAGTGTTCAAAGTATGGACCATCAGAGTCTTGGAATTCAATTGGTAGAAACATTATACTATTTGATTACCTTCTATTTTGTAATTGTTAACTTGTACTAAGTTACCATTTCTTTTTAGAATAGCAAATCCATGATTCCATTCATTTATTTCTAAATATTCTGGGGTTAGTTCACATAAACATCCAAGGCTGTATCCACGTATAGTTGTAGACTCATCTGGACCATAAACTCTTTGTGAGCTAGAACTAGTTTTGTGAAAGTGATTTATAAGACAGTTAGTTTTTAATCTCATTAGAGCAGTACGGGCTGGTACTACACCACCTGCACCTGGGATTTTATCTCCATGTTCTATAAGGAAGTCACCAAAGACAACTTTAGATCTAAATGGAATAAACTGTACACCATATTCAGCTACACGTAGTAATACATCTAGTCTGAATTCATCCATGTCTAATAGTTCAGATGCTTTAACTCTAAGGTATCTTTCAAATCTATTCTCATGGTTACCTGGTATAAAGTAAATAGGAATATCTGGGAATCTGTATCTGCAGTATTCAAGAAATTGTCTACCAGCTTCTATTTCTTGTTTAAAGTGTACATTTCTTGGATCTTTCTCATGAAATGACATCTGATAGAAGTCTAACATGTCACCATTAATGAACAGTGATTCAATCTTTTGTTCTTCCATTTCAGCAAATGCTGCTTCAATAGCATCATTATCTTGGTATGGAATGTGAATATCACCAATAACTCCTACTGAGTTGCATGCTGATGGGAATATAAAAGTATCACGCTTGTTAGCATAAGACTCTGGTAGGAATTTTTCTTTCATAGTGAATTCTACTTTAAGTTCTTTCTGGAATTTTTTGTCCCCTAGAGTTTTTCTATGTTTTGTACCACATTGTCCGCGGTAATACCTAACTTTACTATAAACACTTTCAAGAGACCTAAGAAATGTATTTTCTGAATAGATCTTTCTAGCAAGAGTTTTAGAAGGTGCTTCTGGGAATTTTTCTAGGTACTCTAGAATGATTTCAGTATCTTTTTGTGGATGACTTGGGTTTTTTGTTACTGCCATATCTATTAATAATATACTAAAAATCAGCTTATGTTTACTGTAAAATTAGTAAAACGTGATGGGAAGTTAGTTTATCCTGATGATAAATCCAAATTAAACTACCAAATTTTTCTTGATAAACTTTCTGAGGGACAAGAAGTTGAGGTATTTATGGACCTAACTTCTAGTAATAAATCTGCTGCACAGATTGCTAAAGTGCATGCTTGTATCCGTGAACTGGCAAAGGAATCAGGATATACATTTAATGAAATGAAAATAATTGTAAAGAAGTATTCTGGTCTCTGTTATGATGACGGTGGTGTAGAATACTGTAAGTCTTTTGCAGACTGCAGTAAGACTGAATTGGTACTAGCTATTGAAGCTTGTATAGAAATTGGCAAGGAGTTTAATATTAACCTTTCGTAGGTTCATCAGGTACATTTACCTCAGTGTCTACATATAGATCATTGTCTACAGCTTGTTTTTCAATTTCAGCTAGTAATAGAGTAAGTGTGTAGAATGATTGCTCCCAGTGAGTCATATCCTTATAGTCCTTTTGCATAAGACCATTTAGTTTTTCTTCTCTCTGGGACTCAGGTTCTGGCATGTCTTTGAACAAGTAGAATAGAGCACTCTTGACCATGAAGTAGAATGACTTATTTATTTGAATGGAGATGATTGCATCATCTTTTATCTCTTTTACTGTTATTGTTGCCATGGTGAATACTTTTAACAAATATACATTAATATGATTGATATTGAAGAATATAAACAAAAAATATTTAATAAACTTGAACCTAGTGGCTGGGGTAGAGTTCTTAAACCATTTATATTTAGTTTAGAATTTGAAAAGATTCTGACTGACTTGTACAACATGTCTAGTAATGGACAAAGATTTACTCCAGTACTTAAAGATGTGTTTAGAGCATTTGAAGAATGCCCCTATGATGAGTTAAAAGTTGTAATGGTTGGACAAGATCCTTACCCTACACTAGGTGTAGCAGATGGTATTGCATTTAGTTGTAGTAAATCTGAGAAAGAACAACCTTCATTGAGATTTATTCTTGATGAAGCAGAGAAGCTCTATCCCTTTTATAATAGACCTCTAGATCTAAAAAGATGGTCCAATCAGGGTGTGCTTTTATTTAACACAGCTCTTACAACTGAAGTTGGTAAGATTGGTAAGCACTATGAGCTGTGGGCTCCATTTACGGCATATGTATTTGACTATCTTAAGAACTTTTGTCCAGGGTTAGTTTATGTCTTTATGGGTAAAAAATCTCAGGAGTGGGCAGACGTATGTGGAGAAAATTGTACTAAATTTATGGTCTCTCATCCTGCAAGTGCTGCTTATAATGGTAGTAAGTGGGATTCTAAGGGACTCTTTCAAGAAGTACAAACTACTGTTAAACATTTGTATAACTACACAATTCACTGGTAATGCAAGAAGTATTTAATAAACTGATGAAAGCTGGTTTGACACCTAATGCTTTTTATGTGCTGTATTGTATATACAATAAGATTGTTCCTGATAAATCAGTTAATGCTTCTTTAGAAGTTAGTAGATTAAAATCAGGTAATTACCTTACAGAAAATTTGGAATTATCAGGGAATACCCTTAAATTTATACAAGAAATTGAAGGCTATTTCAAGAAATCTAAGAAGAAGACATCTAAAACCCTTATGGGTGATGAGTTTTTAGAAAACATTAAAACTTATAATGAATGCTTCCCAGCTACTAAGCTGCCAAGTGGTGTTTATGCAAGAGTTAATGTAAAGAGTCTGGAGAATGCATTTAGATGGTTCTTTGAAGAGTTTGATTATTCTTGGGATATAGTTATTCAAGCTACTGAGAAGTATGTAGAAGAGTACTCTATTAATAGATACAACTACATGCGGAACTCACAGTATTTTATTAGAAAACAGAATACAGATAAAACCTGGGATTCTACTCTAGCAACTTATTGTGATATGATTTCACAGGATGATTATGAACCACCTGTATTTTTTAAAGAGAAGATAGTATGATTAGATTTAAATTATTTCTTATTGCATCATTAGGATCATTAGTATCCTGGTTGTTCATCAAGACTTTCTTGGTTGAGATGAATGTACTTCAATTCTTAGCAATTGAATTTATAGTAGGCTTATCTCATTATGTTTATAATGACTTTAAGCTTAAATATGTAGAATAACAAATCCTTTATTATGGCAGAATTATTTAACGGTGCCCGGGCTCTGAAGCCTGTGAGTGAGAGAGACGCTCTCAGAAAAGCCCTTCTTAAGATGAAGGCTAGAAGATCTGGTGAGCTAAAATCACTTAAAAGCTCATGGCCCAAATTTAATGATGCCTTCTGTGACGGATTGGAATGGAGAACTATCACCGTAGTTGGTGCTAGACCTGGTACTGGGAAGACTTTATTTATGGAGCAGTTGATCTCTGATATTATTGAGGAGAATAAAGACCATAAGTTTAGAGTTCTCAAGTTCCAGTTTGAAATGCTTGATGAGACCAATGGTATCAGAAAGCTGAGTCTGAATACAGGTTCTGATTACAATACACTAATGAGCAAGGGTGAGCCTGTGGATAAGGATCTATACTTAAGATGTGTGCAGTACTATGAGGAAACTCAGAATACTGATGTCATAGATGTAGTATATGATCCGTGTACTGTTGATGAGATGTGTGCAACCATACATTATTATATGGAAGCTCACAAAGATCAGGCAGGTAACTACACAAATGCTCTGGTTACTATTGACCACTCAGCTTTATTTAAAGTAGGAAAAGGTCAAAAGGATAAGTTTGAAGTATTATATGCTCTTGGTGAAGCCATGACATATATGAAGAAACATTATCCTGTTGCATTTCTTATTCTAAGTCAGTTGAACAGGAATATAGACAATCCAGAGAGATCCAAAGATGGTGACTATGGGAATTATGTATTAGATTCTGATTTATTTGGAGCAGATGCTCTATTACAACATGCTGATGTAGTACTTGGTATTAATAAACCCTCTATCAGAAAGATTAGGTTCTATGGTCCTGAAAGATTTATAGTAAATGATGAAGATTTACTTGCATTTCACTTCTTAAAATCCAGGAATGGAACAACTAGGTTAAGCTTCTTTAAGCTAGATAGAGAAAACATGAGGATAGTTGAAATAGAAACACCTCCACAAGCAACAAAAATTAAATTATAATTATGACTAGAAAAGAAAGAGAAAAAGAATTCTTTGCTTATCATGCTGATAAGTTTAGAAAAGCTCAAGTATCTGATCCCTTCTTTGTCCTAAAGACTGCCTTTTTTCAAAAGGGTAAGTATGGCAAACAGGTTCAGTTATTTGATGGTGAGTTAAAGAGAGGTGAAGATATCTTCATTGAGTTCATTGATGTCATCAGAGATGAAACAGGAAGAGAAACAAATGTAGAATCTGCATTTGATGATAGACCTCTATTTAAGTACAAGTACAATCCCTATTTTGCTGAAGAGTATGATGTAAAAGAAGGTACTAACTCTAGTGGTAATAACTATTTTGCTTATACAATTCCATTGTCTGAGTTAATGGTTGTTATGCCTGACGGTGAAGAGATTACCTATAATCTCTATGAGAAGAGAAAAGCTGAAGCTCCCAAAGAGCAAGTAAGTTTATCAGTGTTTCCAGATTTTGAGAATGAGTACATTCCAAAGCTTAAAGAAGTTAAAGAGACATTATCTCTTGATGAGTCTGCATCTGATATCTTATTGAGAATAGCAGCAGATTTTCAAAAACTAGCGCAAAAATTAAAGTAATATGAGTATAGTACTTCCAACTAAGAAAGTCAAAGCTGAGAGAGTTAATCCAAAGAGATTGATTATTTATTCAAAGCCAAAGACTGGTAAGACTACAGCATTTGCTGGTCTTGAAGACAATTTAATTCTTGATTTAGAGAATGGTGCTGATTATGTAGAAGCACTCAAAGTAAAGATTGGTTCTTTACAAGAGTTGTTAGATGCAGGAAAAGCAATCAAAGCAGCAGGTAACCCATACAAGTATGTTACAATAGATACTGTAACTGCACTAGAAGATATGGTTATGCCTCTTGCAATCAAACTGTACCGTGCTACAAGCATGGGTAAAAACTATGATGGAGATAATGTCTTGTCCCTACCAAATGGTGCAGGATATTTATATTTAAGACAAGCTTTCTTTCAAGTTTTAGATTTTATTGATACATTAGCTCCCCATATTATTTTATCTGGTCACATTAAAGACAAACAGGTAGATGATAAGGGAGAGATGGTTCTTGCTGCAAACATAGATTTGACGGGTAAGATTAAGTCTTTGATCTGTGCTAACGCAGATGCAATAGGTTATATGTATAGAAAAGGAAACAAAACTATTTTGTCATTTAAAACAAGTGAGGAGGTAACTTGCGGTGCAAGACCTGAACACTTACGTAATGAAGAAATAGTGGTAACAGAGATGAATGAATCTGGTGAGTTAGAATTTCACTGGGACAAAGTTTTTATTTAATAATTTTTAAAAAATCAAAAAAATGGCATTAAGCACAACTGATTTGGGCGGAGCAAGCTCAGGACTACCAAAAACAATTACACCAGGTAATCATGTATTGAAGATTAATAGCATTGAGCTAGAAGATTTTAGATTTATTGAAGGTGCCTATCATCTTATGTTGCATGTAGAAACTCAACCTATTGAAGGTTTTGAGGGTTTCATGATTGATAAAGATGATGAAAGCAAAGGAAGATATGCTGGTCAAATTGGTAGAGTAAAAGCAAGTCAATATGCATTTGCAGATGGTGAAACTAAATCTGGTATTAAAATTCAGAGAGATAGATCTATTTTGATTTTCTTAAGGACTTTGGCTCATACTATGGAACTGGATTCATGGTTCCTTGAACAAGATGGTAAACATGAGACAATTGAAGACTTTGTTAAAGCATTCAATAAAACTGCAGACTTTAGAGGTAAGTTCTTAGAATTCTGTGTTGCTGGTAAGGAATATGAAGGCAAAACAGGTTATACCAATTATGATATGTGGCTTCCAAAAGCTGAAGGTAAGAAATATGCCTTTGGTGCTATTGAAGGTGGTGTAGTTATTCCTTATGATGAAACTAAGCACCTCAAGAAGTTAGAAATTAAAGAAGTTAAATCTTTTGGGGATGATGATGATGTTTTCCTAAAACCTAAAACATCTTCTGATTTTAGTCTAGACTAATACTCACTTTTTTTAAAGGGGGAGTTTTTAGTTAATAACGTTTCAACTGAAGTCAGGGGCTCCCCCTTTATATTTTATTGGTTATGATTTTAACAAGGAATATTATATCTGATTTAGAGGAAGTTCCCAGAGAATGGGTATTTGAGTATTATTTGAACTTAAAAGAAAAACTTACAGGACAGAACATAAAGATGCTATCTGCATTTAATGTTAAAGATAAAGTACCTAGTATGTTTATTTATCAAGATAATGGTAAGTATAAGTTCAAGGATTTTTCTTCAGGATTTCAAGGTGACCAAATAGAACTTGTTAAGTATTTATTTCAATATGATACTAGAATTAAGTCTATTTCACGTATATTAAGTGATTATCAGGAATATTTAAAACATAATACACCTGTAGAAAGAGGTCCTATACAGTTCTATGATAAGTTTAAAGTTGTAGATTTTGAGATGAGACACTGGAATACACTTGACCAAAAGTACTGGACACAATTTAAGATTGGTTCTAGTATCTTAAGTCAGTATAATGTAGTTCCATTGGAATTCTTCACAATGTCTAAGACTGAACCAGATGGTTCTATCACAAGCTATAAGTTTTCTAGACCCTATGTTTATGGTTATTTCCGTAATGATGGTGAGCTCTATAAGATTTATATGCCAAAGATTCCTGAGAAAAAGTTTATCAAGATCCAGAACTATACTCAAGGTATGGATCAACTGCAGTATGATTCTAAGTATTTACTGATTGTATCTTCTCTTAAAGATCTCATGAGTTTTAAAAGACTTGGTATTGGTAATATAGAATGCATTGCTCCAGACAGTGAAAATACAATGATTGGTGAGTCAATCATGGGTAATCTTAGTAAACGGTATAATTCTATAATTGTACTGTTTGATAATGATGAGCCCGGTATTAAAGCTGCTCAGAGATATACAGATAAGTATGGCATCAAGTATATTAATCTTGACATGTCTAAAGATCTATCAGATTCTGTGAAAGATCATGGTATTGAAGCTGTTAGAGATAAATTATTATCTTTACTAAAACAAGCAGTATGAGTTGGTTATACAAAGGAGAAGTATTTAATGATAGCAAGATTCCAGAGGGAGCCGTTGGGTTCATATATGAGATGGAAGCTATCATTGATGGCAAAGCTGTAAGATATATTGGCAAGAAGAACTTTTATTCCACAACTAAAAAGAAGTTTGGTAAAAAAGCTGTTGCTAATATGGAAGACAAACGTGCAAAGAAGTACACTATCCAGGTAAAACCTAACTATCAGAATTACTATAGTAGCAATAAAGTGCTACAAGATGCACATAAGAATGGGATTCCCATTAAAAGGTTCATGGTAAGAATCTGTTTTTCTAAGACAGAACTAACATACCATGAGACTAAGTACCAATTTACAAGAGAGGTGCTGGAAAAAGAAGAATATTTGAATGCCAATATCCTTGGCAGGTTTTACAAAATTAAATAGTTATGAATGAAACAATGATGACAAGCCTCCTGATTCAGTTGGCTGACCTTGGTGTGACCGGTATCCAGATATATTATGAAGGTAGTGGAGACTCTGGTTGTATAGAGGAAGTACTTTATACAACAGATAAATTACCTGAAAATCTAGAAGATGCTTTTGATAAAATTAGATCTCTCAGTAATTGGGATGAAGAATCAAAACATCTAAGAAATCTTGACTCAGGTTTATCTTCTGATATTGAAAATTTTGCTACAGAGAAAATATTAGATGATTTAGAGAATTGGTGGAATGATGAAGGTGGCTATGGTGCAATGTGTATTCTAGTACCATCTGGTAAGTATGATATAATGAATAATGTCAGAATTACTGAAGTTAATACATATACACATGATGGTTCTTTAATTAATAAATCTATAGACTAATGTCACATCCTGTAGAACATGCAAAATCATCAGCTAGAAAGTTTGGTGGTTCTTGGTTAGATTATCTAGAGATTCATGAGTGGTTTGATGCTACAAAGGCTTGGATTGGTCATAGTAAACATAGAATGTTCCGTCACCATAGTGAGGGGATATTTGAATGTGAGAAGATCTTTGGTCAAATGATTGAAAACTCTGATGGTAAGAAAGTGTACGTAAGATATATTGGAGAACAGCACGTAAAAGAAGACTGTAATGGATATATCCCAAGTGCAAAAGAATGGATAGATAATATAAACAAGCCCACAGAATGGATGATTAAAACACTTAAAATTGAAGACTAATGAAACTGAGTAAAGATGAATTAAACAATCTGATTTCTATGTTTAACTCTTCAGATACAGAGAACCATGTTATTGCTTTCCAGGCAATAGAAAGTAGTGGTTTAACTGTACCAGAGTTAATTGTATTATATAAGTATTCTAGAAGAGATCATGGTGAATGGGAAAAACAAGCACCTAAATCTTATAGAGTACTTTTACCAGTTATATCTGAGCAGATAGGAGCACTATCTGGTGCAAGAGTACTAGGATTATTAACTACACACAGAGCTGATAAGCTTTTGGTTGAGCTGTTCATAGAAAACTTTATCAGAGATCTAACAAGTATGTTGAGTCAGATAGGGTATGACATGAATCAAATAAGCATTGATGTGAAAATCAAAGATGATGGACAAAGCACAGAGTCTTAGTAAAATCAGTAAAGAACTAATGTTGAAAGAGCCCTATTACGGGTTCTTTCTCATTATGTTGAATAAAGTATGGAGAAAAGATCTCCCTACTGCAGGTGTGAGTAAGCACAATATTAATTATCAATTGGCCATCAATGAAGAATTCTGGACTGGACTGAGTGATGATCACAAAATGGGCTTACTGAAACATGAATTACTTCATATTGCATTTGGTCACCTTGTAAGTTTTGGTTCTTTTAGTAACAAAAAACTTGCAAATGTTGCAATGGATATGGAGATTAATCAGTATATTGAAGCCTCTTGGCTGCCAGAAGGAGGTATCAATATTGATGACTATGCAGATCTCAATCTAGATAAGAAGGCTGGTTGTAGGTATTACTATGACCAGCTTCTCCGTTTTCAAGATGAGAAAGAAAAGAATGGTACTACAGGTAATCAGGGTATGGACCAATTGCTTGATGATATAGCAAATGGAGATATACCAGATCATTCTACATGGGAAGAGTTTGAAGACATGTCTGAAGCTGAGAAGAAACTCATTGAAAAACAAGTACAAAAGATCCTTAGTGATGCTAAAGAACAGACCATTAAGAAACGTGGTAATGTTCCTGGTGAAATTGAAGGACTTATTATTGTTGAAGAGTTTACCAAGCCCAAGTTTGATTGGAAAGGATATCTTAGAAGATTCACTGGTACAAGTACTAAAATCTTTACAAAGAAGATTAGAAGAAAAGAGAATCATAGATATGAAGAAAATCCTGGTCTTAAGATCAAGATGAAACAACATATGTTATTGGCTATTGATACTTCTGGATCTGTAAGTGATACAGAACTTGCTGAGTTTATGAATGAGATACATCATATTCATAAAGCAGGTGTTGATATTACTATAGTACAATGTGATACAAGTATCCGGTCTATTGAGCCTTATAAAGGCAAGAATGATCTCAAAGTACATGGAAGAGGTGGTACTGAATTTGATCCCGTCCTAGACTATTACAATGCAAACCTTAAGAAATATACTAGCCTGGTGTATTTTACTGACGGTGAGTGTTATACATCTGTAAAACCAAGAAACAGAGTTTTGTGGGTTTTGTCAGAAAGATCAGAAATGAATGAAGATCTACCAGGTCAAGTTATTAAGTTAGAATTATAAAAAACAAATGTTATGAATACAGTACAATTGAACGTAGATGAGTTAAAAGGTTTTATCCGTCACATGGTTAAAAACAATCAGCATATCCAAGCAGAAGGTAAAGTACCTGTTGCAATTAATATTGAAGGTGATGCCGGTCTTGGTAAAACTTCTGCAATCTTGCAGTTGGGTAAAGAACTTGGTATGGATGTAGTAAAACTTAATCTATCTCAGATAGAAGAATTAGGTGACCTTGTTGGTTTTCCTGTAAAAGAATTTCTTGTGAAGAACCAGGAAGGTAAACAAAGATGGATTACTGAAGCTCAAGTTCCAGCTGCTATGAAAGCAGGTTATACTGTAGCAGATAAGAGAATGTCTCATGCTGCTCCTGAATGGATTCAAGGTAAAGGTGAGGGTGGTTTCCTAATCTTGGATGACTATACTCGTGCTGACCACAGATTTATGCAAGCTACTATGGAGATCTTGGACCGTCAGGAATATGTCTCTTGGAAACTTCCAAAGAACTGGCATGTTATCTTGACTACTAACCCAGATAATGGTGACTATAATGTTACTAGTCTTGACGTAGCTCAGAAAACCAGATTTATTTCTGTTGAGATGAAATATGATGTCAATGTATGGGCTAAGTGGGCTGAGAAAGCAGGTATTGATGGTAGATGTATCAACTTCATGTTAATGCACCCAGAGCTTGTAACTCAGAGAGTTAATCCAAGATCTATTACTACATTCTTTAATGGTATTAGTTCTATTCCAAAGTTTGAAGATGAGTTACCTCTTGTTCAAATGATTGGTGAGGGTTCTGTTGGTACAGATTTCTCTAGTATGTTTACTATGTTTATCAATAACAAGCTTGATAAAATGATTTCCCCGGAAGATTTGCTAACTAAAGATGAAGCATATGTAAAAGGTGCTTTGTTAGCTTCAGTTGGTGAAGGAGATGATTTCCGTGCAGATTTGTCTAGTGTAATTGCAACACGTGTAATTAACTATGCACTTACTGTAGCTGATAAGGGAGCAGTTCCTAAAGCTATGATTGATAGATTAGCTAAAGTTACTACTGAGTTTGAAGGATTTACAAATGACTTGAGATATTATATGGTCAAGGAGATTGTAAATGGTAACAAAGTGAAGTTCTCTGCTTTGATGGCAGATACTGCAGTAGTAAAAATGGCAATTCAATAATTAACCAGGGGGTGTAACAGCCCCCTATATTTTATATTATGGAGCAAATTATAATTTGTAGCAAAAACGGTGATGCATTAGATGTAGAACTATTGTATGGTATACCAAAAAATAGAAGTGATATTTATACAGTAGATAAAGGATATGTTCCTGCACAAGGAGATAGTATATACTTAATGCCAGGAGTTAATATTCCTAGGGTTAAACTTAGAGATCTAGCATTAGATCTTGGAGTAAAAATAGTTAGAGATCCTGAAAGAGCTAATGTTATTATTTCAGGTAAAGCAACTTTAAATAAGATTACAGGTTCCCGTTGGTTACACAATGCTGAAACTGAAGAGTTTACTAAGTATGTAGAGTGGTTAAAGACTCATATGGGCTTTGATATGTACTATACAGATAAGTATAAGACTGCTGTAGATGCCTGTAATCCAGATGTAATATATATTGAATATAGTACAAAGAACCATATGATGGGTGCAGGATTTAAAGTATGTGAGGGATATTCTTCTGGTATTTATTTTGTTGAAGATGAGTATAGAAGCATGCTTGATAGTATTCAGAACAAACCAATTTTTGATGAGTCAGAGCTACTTGCTTTAATCAATGGTGATGATGCAGTTACTATTACAGCTGAGGTATATCAACAACTAGTCAAGATGTTTGAGAGTTCTGACCAGGATAATCATATCATGGCTATGGAGATTATGGCAAATTCTAATTATGTAGATAGTGCTCTGTATCTTCTATTACTTCTTGAAGGGTTTGAACACAAGATTTCATCCTGCCATACTAGAAACCATGTAAACTTTAAGTCCATGGTGAGTTATTTTAATATGGCAGTTAAAGAAATTGGAAATCTAGATCCAGATAGAGTTGCTAGTAAGCTTATAGATCTTGGTTTACTTACTAAAGACTGGGCACATATTCTACTTCAGGAGAGAATAGATTGGTTTATTAGAAATATTTGTTGGAGTAAAACTTTTAATGTAAGAGAGTTTGTTCCTACAGCTGCAGTTGAAACTGCTATAAATGAACCATATACCGGTCTTGTAGAGTATGATGAGAACAATCAAGCTATTGCTGTAACTGAACTAAATGTTCTTCCAGAAAGAGAAATTGAATCTGAAGAAGAAGAGAGATTACCAGATCCTCCTGCAGAAATAGAGCTTAACATTGAGCCAGAAACAGTTGAATCTGTAGTAGAGATTGAGCCAGAACCTATATTAAATAATCCTCAAATAGAAACAAATGAGTCCACTGACATTGACTGGTTCTGATGAACTAGAACTATTTTACAAAAACAAATTCTATTTTAGTTACAGTAGCATTAATAAGCTATTGTTCTCACCTAGAATGTTTTATAGTCATTATGTGCTCAACCAAAGAGAGGACAGTACGGACGCGCACCTGGTGGCAGGGCGTGTCCTACACTGTCTCTTGTTTGAACCTGAGAACTATGACAAACATTTTATCAGTATGCAGGGTAAGTTCCCAACTGATAGCCAAAGAAAAATTATTGATAATATTTTCAAATATCATTGTACAGTTGGAAATGATTCTTTATCTTTGGAAGACTACTCACAAGAGATACTCACACAACTACTCACAGCAAATCTTTACCAAAGTCTTAAAACTGATCAACAGAGATTAGATAAAGTACTTACGGAAGAAAACAAGAATTATTTTAATTTTCTCAAAGAAAGTCTTGATAAGACTGTAGTAGATGAAGTTACTCTGAATGGCTGCAGAGAATCAGTTATTGAACTAAAGTCCAATCAAGCAGTTAGAACACTTTTACAACTAGATAAGTCAGCTGATGATAAGCACATTAAAACATTTAGTGAGCATGCAATCAAGGTTGATTTGGATTATTTACCATATGGTTTTAAAGGTATTCTAGACAATGTAGTTATAGATTACGCATCTAAAACCTTGTTTATCAATGACTTAAAGACAACAGGTAAAGATATTGCATCTTTTCCTGAGTCTGTAGAGTATTACAAGTACTGGATTCAAGCGTCTATATATTACAAAATGGCTTGGTATGAGTTCTTGAGAGAGCTTGAAGATTCAACTGAATGGAACATAATAGTGACATTTATTGTAATTGACAAGTATAATCAGGTGTATCCTTACCAAGTTAGTATGGAAACAATGGAAATGTGGTTAGCTAGATTTGAAGACATAGAAGATGTGTTAAAATATCACTATGAGAATAAAGAATATAGCCTACCATATGAACTAGCTTTGGGTAATGTAACACTGTAATTATGGTAATTAATTCAATCTATAGGAAATACTTTCAGAAGTCTAAGATATTTTTATATCCGCTCTTAGACATTAAAAGGGGCACAAGTGTTGTTCCAGAAGATACTTATATTGCATGGGAGGATAAGTATGTCCCTGAGGATATGAAGCTTGTGTGTGTTTATCATCATAGATCTGATAGAGAATATCAAGAATTTGAACAAAAAGTTTTGATGAAACACAATAGGCTGTTTGAATATATCAGAGGAGACAAAGAAAAGAGTATCTTTGTTTTTGATTTTTCTGATAAAAAAGATGATTGGAATAACTTTCTACAAGGAAGATATAGTAAACTATCAAGAGAATCTAGGGATAAAGTAGTAAACTTTTTTGAAAAATATAGTGGTAACTATATATACATTTATAGTTATCTCAACCCGGAGCTCTGGTTTGAGAGATATGCAGAACTCCTGGATGTAGATAAGAGTGAACTAGAAAAAGTAGGAGAACTGTGTAGTAAACCAGATTTTGACAGAGAAAAACTAGTTTTTATTGTCGCAGATTTGGAAAACATAAAAATTCTAGATTAATTTGTATAAAAATAAACCAACATGGAAAAAAATATGATGCTTGTTGCCTCAGAATGGAACGGCAAACCAAGTTTTAGAACAATCCCAATGACAGCAGATTGTCCCTATGTAGAATGTATCTTTGACCCAGAGAGCAAAGTGTTTGTAGTAATTTCTAAGACAAAGAGAAATACATTACAAATGCTTCCTAAGCTTGATGAATATGGTCAAGCTATTACAGGTACTAAGGGTATGAAACAAGATAGACATAAACTTGAAGTATTTCAGGAGTATTATATCAGCAATGTAGATTCTATTAAAGAATTTATTAGTCTTATTGCAGTTAATCCAGATTTTGATTATCTTAGCTTTATCAATTCATAATTAGCGTTAAAGGTTAACAGCAAAAAAGGGTAGCAATAGCTGCCTTTTTTTGTGGATAAAAGGGGGGACAGCTTAACTGAACATAAAGTCTATGAGAACACATTGGGTAATGGACTATGAAACTTTGAGCAATTGTTTCATAGCCGTGTTTGAAGCTGTAAATTCTGAAGAGCAAAAGATCTTTGTGGTTCATGAGAGCCAGAATGATATCCTAGAACTAGTAGAGTTTCTCCAAGAGAATATTAGTTCTGAAGAATGGCATGTTAGTTTTAATGGTCTTGGGTTTGATAGTCAGATTACTGAGTATATCCTAAGAAATAAAGACTCTGTTATTCATAACACAGGAGAATCAATTGCTAAATGGATTTATGGTAAAGCACAGAATGTAATTGAAAAACAGAATGCGGGAGAATTCCTAGAGTTTAGTATTAGAGATCTACAAATTAACCAGGTAGATGTATTTAAACTAAACCACTGGGATAATAATGCTAAGAGAAGTTCACTTAAGTGGATTCAGTATACTATGGATTGGAAGAATATTATTGACATGCCAATTCATCACACTGAACACATTACAGTAGAACAGATTCCTGAGATTATTAAATATTGTATTAATGATGTTAAGTCTACTAAACAGATTATGCAACTCAGCAAAGAGCAGATTAATCTTAGAAGGAACTTGACAGCAGAGTATGGTATTAATCTCTATTCTGCATCTGAACCAAGGATTTCTAAGGAGTTGTTCTTACATTTCTTGAGCCAGAAACTTGAAGTAAAGAAATGGGATCTTAGACAAGCACGGACACATAGAGCTAGAATTACAGTTAAAGATATTATTCTACCTTATATTGAATTTAAAACTGCAACATTCCAAAATCTTCTAAAGAAATTCCAGGAAGTAGTTATCTATCCAGGAGAAACTAAAGGAGGTTTTAAATATTCAGTGCAGTATAAGGGAGTTAAGACTGACTATGGTCTTGGTGGTATTCATGGTGCTAGGTCTACTAAGGTCTATGAAGCTAATGATGATATGGTAATTATGACATCTGATGTTACTAGTTTCTATCCCAACTTAGCTATTAGGAATAAGTGGGCACCAGCACATTTACCACAAGAAGAATTCTGTGACTTGTATGAGTGGTTCTTTGAAGAAAGAAAGAAGATTCCTAAGAAGGATCCTAAGAATTATGTATATAAGATTATTCTCAATTCAACCTATGGTTTGAGTAATGATGAGAATAGTTTCCTATATGATCCTGAGTTTACTATGAGGATTACCATTAATGGTCAGCTAAGCTTGTCTATGTTATATGAGATGATCTGTGAAGAGATTCCTGGTGCAATTCCACTGATGCAAAATACAGATGGTCTTGAGACATTGATTCCAAGAGAGTATGTAGATAAGTACATGGATATCTGCAAGAGATGGGAAGATATAACACAGCTTCAATTAGAACATGATAAGTATAGTAAGATTATCCTGGGTGATGTAAATAATTATATTGCCATTACAGAAGATGGTAAATCTAAATGCAAGGGTAGGTTTGAATATGATAACCTGGCTCTACACAAGAACAAGAGTTTTCTTATTATACCTAAAGCAATACATGCTTATTTTGTAGATGGTATTGAGCCTGAAGATTATCTAGCTCAAAACCAAAATATATTTGATTATTGTGGTGGTGTAAAGATAAAAGGTGATTGGAATTTCTATCAACATGGAATTCTCAATGGAGAACCTTTTATGCATCTTTTACAACATACCATAAGATATTTTGTATCTAATTCCGGGTCAAAGATTATCAAGAGGAATAATACTGACGGGAGAGAAATCCAAGTTGAGGCTGGGAAATGGATGCAAACTATTATGATTGACTATGAAGAGAAAGACTTTTCTGAGTATGATATTAACTTCAAATATTATTTGGAAAATATCTATAAAGAAATAAGGTCTTTAGAACCTATTAATAACCAACTAAGTTTATTTTAAAATGCCAAAGAAAATCACAGAATGGACAAAAGCACAGTTAGTATCTGTGGATTTACCAACACACGGTGACAGTTATACAGTGATTAGTCATCAATCTGTTATTGATTATGTATATACAGAGCTTGCTAATGCAGGTTTTAAAGTAGTCTCTGAAACATACAGAGCAACTGCTGATGGACAAATTGCACATGGTATTCACGTGCTACAATATAATTCTGACCCTGAATTATCTATGATGTTTGCTTGGACTAATAGTTACAACAAGCAAGTGAGATTTAAGTGTGGGGTTGGTGCTTATGTAAACCAAGCGGGTACATTCATGGTACACGGAGATATGGGAAGCTGGTCCAGAAAGCACACTGGTACAGCAGATGAAGAAACCATAACAACAATTAAAGATCAACTTAAAGATGCTCAGATGTATTATGATCAGTTGAAAGCTGATAAAGATGCAATGAAAGAAATCAAGATGAACAAGAGAAAACAAGCTCAACTTCTTGGTATCTTGTTTGCTGAATACCAGATTCTATCTACTGAGCAGGCTAGTATGGTAAGATCTGAAATGAGTAAACCATCACATGTATTTGAAGACTCAAGTAGTTTATGGGCTTTCTATAATTATGTAACTACTGCACTGCAGGCATCACATCCTAAGACTTGGATGGAAGACCAACGTGTTTTGCATTATTTTATATCAAGTGTTAATAACTTTTCTAAACCTTCAGTACCACAACCAGTTGTAGAAGCTGAGGTAGATCTATTAGCTATAAATTATGGTCAACCAGAGAATCAGCTCAATATTTTAACTGAAATTGAGAAAACTGAAGCTGAGGAAACTTCATTAGAATTAGAAGCTAAAGGAGATTTAGATGGTTTTAAAGAAGCTTTAGATGTTGAAGATTCTAATGTAGAAGAAATAGCTAATGAAGCTGTAGAAGAGACAGTAATGTATACTGATCCTGTAGGGAATACATTTGAAGCACCAATAGTTATAGACAGTATTGAACTTAATAGAAAAACTCAAATGTCTGTTATAATTAGTCCATGTGCTGCACATGATTTAGAAGCTGATGCCTTTATGGATGCTCCTGATGAAACAGTTGAAGAAGTTGTATCTTTAGAGCCAACTCCTGAGGATCACATACAATTTGAAAAAGAACAATTAGAAACTGAAGATGATTTTGCATTTGACTTCTCAGATGATGAGGATGATGATGCTGCATTCTTCTAAGATCCTGTAAAAGGGTAAACAATAATACACAAAAGGGAGGGGGTGGCTTTTTAGTCATCCCCTTTTTTTTTAACTTTGATGTATGAAA
>Ga0222714_10002744_pt1 | contig 18397 bp, 27 predicted proteins | sample C33_3DmetaG_FD_165048 | JGI IMG/M metagenome (GOLD analysis project Ga0222714, IMG submission 165048) | Estuarine water microbial communities from San Francisco Bay, California, United States - C33_3D | ecosystem: Environmental > Aquatic > Marine > Unclassified | place: USA: California...
TTTCGAGAGAATGGATGCGTACTGGAATACCTTGGGCTAGGTTATTGATTGCGATTTGTAGGGCGTAAGTCGTTTTGCCTCCACCTGGGCGACCCGCTAGGATGTTGTTGGATTCAGGCCGCAAACCACCGAGGATGTGGTCTATCAATCCGAAACCTGTACTGAGTCCGATGTGCTTAATGCGTTTTGCGTTCCGTTCTTTTGTCTCCTCAATTACCTTCTGTGTAACTTCTGGAATGCTAATGTCTAAGGCAGCACCTGTGTCGGTTTCGGAGAGTGTGTCGGTGATGTTCTTATGGATCTCTTGGTAGGGTGTTCCTTTCTCAATATCATCAAGCGTTGATAAAGCTACGTGATGGGCCTTGCGTAAATTTCTGGTATCAATGCACTCGGAAACGTAGATCGGGGTGCTGACTGTAGTTTGTGCGGCTTCTGTGAGGGTGCTAATCTCTTGGTATAAGTTTACATCTTCTGGGAGATACCTATTTCTGATCTCCATCGAGATAACCAACTCATCAAATTCCTGTCCGTTGATGAACTGGTGATGCACTGCATTCCATACATCCTTGTGTAGCTGCGTAGTGAAGCAGTCCTCGGTAATGCCTACTGCGATACAGTCGCCAACTATATCGTTCTTGAGGAAGGTACTTGCGAGAACAACCTTCTCTGCTTGCTCATTTACTGGTGGGTTTGTCATGCTTTACCTTGCTTATTGCAGTCCTCAATTAAATATCCTTTCAACTCATCTGGCACATCCTCCCATGTGTCACCGATGCGTTGCTGCGTATCCTCTGGGTAGCGTAGCTTTACTTCTTTCCAATTGATAGGCTCGACTAAGGTGGTTTGAATATCTGCAACTGATTGTATCTGTTGGTTGGCTTTAACCTTTGCGTGTCTTTCAGGTAGCCAGTCGCAGCAAGCTTTCCTCCATGCTGCATTCCAGTCCTTGTAGATCTGTCCTTTAGATGTCGCCCAAAGCTCAAATATCTCGAAAGCTATATCTGGGTTCATGCTGTATTTTTCAGCAACCGACATATCGAAATATGACTTATCAGGAATTTGTGTTCCACGCTTCCCACCTTTAGGGGGGATTATGGGGGGAGTATCTTGTTTGTTATTAACACTAGCACTTACATTGTCATTTACATTAACATTATCATTGTCAGCTTTTTTGGGTTTTTCTAAAAAGGGTTGGGTTTTTTGGGTTTCCTGATTAACCGCTGGCTTCTTTGGCCTACCGCCCCTTCTCCCATTATCCCGTTGCTTTTTAATGTACTCAGAATACTTCTTGGTATCCCGCTTGATTTGCTGCTGCACCAATCCAAAGATTACATCCAGCACAAGATCGTCGGTTGTTGGATTGTCTCCATTGGCATACTGCAAAATCATCTTCAGCAACCTGCCTGCTGTTTCGTCTGATAGCTTTTCCACAGTCGGCAGTAAGTCGTTGTAAAGTATGAACGAGTTTTTCATATCAAAAATAAACAACCCGCAAGGATCGCCTTCCACCGAATAGCTTTGCTAAACGAACGATCAACTTGCGGGTTATGTGATGGGTAAAGTTTTTCATGTAACCGAGGTGGAAGATTCGATTAAGTCACCTACAGTAGTGCAGGCGGTAGTCGTGTCAAGTGTTAGTTGGCTAGGATTGTTTCACTCCATTCCTTAATGTGTGATGCAATAATGCTACGGCAATCACCGCTATCATGTATAGGTGGCAACTCTTTCTCGATGCACTTGGTATTCCAGTAATCAGCAAGAGCACTCCCGAACTCGTTAGCAATGCGTGAGCAAAGGTCTGCAATGTGGTGCTCCTGTATTATGGGTGCGGAGTTTGCTAACTTCAATTGCTCATGCACGTATTGTAGGTGTGGATCTTCTACGCCATGCTCTAGCCTGCAATTAACTTCCGTAAGTAAGTGTTGTATTTGTTTTGGTTGGTTTTTCATAGTTGGTTACTTAGGTTGATATTCATCGCAGTAGCAGTGCGGTTCTGGCCCGACACTAGCCCCCAGCGATGTCATTCGAGTGCAGTTGTGATACACCTTTTCAGGCAGATACCGATGTTCCGTAGTGGTGAAGTATTTGCATCCCTCACAGCACTCAAATACACTGCCTTCACGATAGCGTAGCTGTTCTTTAATCTCCTGATTGTTCATGAGTAACTGCCAGCCCGATGAGTCTCCAGTGTTTGTGGTTCAGTTCATCCGCTGCATCCATAGCCAGAGTTGTTGTCGCAAACTGTTGACGCTCTGCTGGACTAAATGGGGTGAACTGCATTGAGTTGTCATTCCCATTAATGATGTACGTGCCATAGTCTGACACTGCACCGATACAGTTGTTTGACATCTCCTGCCATTGTAGTTCTTTTGGTTTCATAGTTTCTTAGTGTTGGTTAAAAGTGAAGCAAGCCAGCACCTTAGCCGCTCTAGCGAATCCCTTCGCTGTAATCGTTTCCGTACTTACCGACATAGTGCTGACCTGCAAATTGATTAGAACAATATCCTGTCTGCTATATACTCCAGCATGTAGACATCAGTTTTAAGATACTCCATTGCCATGCGTTGCTGCTCAGGAGATCCATGATAATACTCGGCAAACTCCTTGCCTGATATGCCTCGCTTTCCTGGATGTCCCAAGAATTTAGCCACCTTGTCAAGTCCAACCCACGCATCGGAGCCTCGCTTGCCATAAGACCAGATGAGCATGAGATCCTTGATGCAGCTATGTTCATAGCCTCGGTTATCATACAGCACCACTGGCACCAGATGACCAAGGCCATGCAGGAATGCACGATGCCTGATGAATGGCAGGTCGAATCCTTTGAGGTTCCAGCCACAGATATAGTGCTGATGGAACAGTTCGTTATTCAGCCAAGGTAGGAACTCCGCCAGGACTTCCTGCTCATTGTCGCCATGAATAGCAACGTATCCATTGCTGTGGTCATGCACTCCTATCGCAAGCACCTGACCCGTCATTGGATCAAGGGCAAGCTTATCTTGGTAGGAAGCACGAGCCTCCTCGACCTTAGCCGCTACCTTGACTGGGTCTTTCACGTTGCCTAGCTTGACAGTGCCAGGATCAAACTCAGGGGCACCACCCCATTTTTGTGTTTCGATATCTATATAGTTTCTTTTCATTGGTTCTTATTAGAATGGTGCTACATTATCAGCATTTGGCGTAAATGGAGCAGGTTGCCCCTGTGCTGGTTGTGGTGCAGCTTGCTCACCAGTGTCAATCTTCCAGACACGCTTGCCTTCAAACCATTTCCCGTTCCATTCACGATCAGAAATAGACCAGTGTAGGGTGATGGTCTTACCCTTAGATAAGCCAGCAAGAACTTGGTAGAACTTATCATGGAGTTTGCCGAAGAACTCGAACTTTGCATACGTCGGATACTCTGGCTTGTCGGTCACATCTAAAATGACGGACTGCTTGGTGGCTCCACCCGCCTGCTCTGGCTCGGTGATGGCGTGGATTGCTCCTGTTGTGGTGTAATTATTACTCATGTTCGTATGGGTATTTGATTGCTTGGCGTTTGCGGTATTGTTTGTTTGAGTGGAGTAATCCCCACCCGATGAGAGTTGTCAGCAGTGTCCATGGTATGGCTACTGCTAAGATGATTTGATAGAGTTCAAGCTTCATTTCTTGCCTTTCAAGTTGATTTGATGCTGGCTAGCATTCTCAAGTATCTTCTGAGGGTCTGCAATGATCTCAGAACGCCATTTCTGGATGTCATCGAAGCCTTGACCCTCAGTGATAGCCTTAACGCTCACAAGGTAGCTTAAAACAAGCTCACCCTCGGATCCGAATGCGTCCACAGTCTTCTGTGGCAGGCCAATCTTGCCCGTGCCTTGCTTGACGGGCTTAGAGTCGCCTTGTGATGCACTATTTGCGTCATCGTCCTCACCAGCAGGACAGATCCCTGCTTTAAGTTGCCAGAGTCTACGCCTTGCGTAAGTCTCCGCACTCTTTGCCTGCTGGGGATTGCTGGGGTCCTTACAAGTCAACTCGATTTCACACATTGCGTCAACTTCCCCGCTCTCAGCGTGGAGGAGCTGCATTGCAACCTTGCCATCACAACACCCTTCCTGTGGGATGATTCCATTGCTAAGGAATACGGGTTTGCACAACTCGATAATATGGTCGAGTGTCGCATAGTCAGAGCGGAAATGTCCGTTGACTGCATTATTGCCAACATTTGGCATGTCTTGGTGGCACTGCAAGAGTGCCTTTGCTAGATTTTTCATAGGATTTTTGAGTTATGGGTTTAGAGACATGCAGGAATTTCATGAATTGCCTTGCTTGTCAAGGAAATGTTTGGGTTTAGGTTCTTTGACGTGGATCACCATTTCCCTTGTGAAATAGCGACGATTGCAGGACGGGCATTTACGCTCTCTCACAAGTCCATTGCTGAAGCCTGCTATTTGGCCTTGACGGACACATGGATGACCACGCTCGTTGTCCTGGTTTTCGCCCAGCTCTCTTGTGTCGATGACCTGGAGCTTGGTGCGGCAGACTGTGCAATACTTCACAATAACAACCCTTCCGCCTTGCGTGACAGGTTGTCGTGATTGTGGATGGAGAGCACTAGGTTGATTTGATAGATGGTCATGATACGTGTTTTTTAAGACCCCAAAATCCACGTTTTATAAGGTCATGGATGCTATAGTCATCGGTGGTGATGATCTTTGCACCGCAGTCAATGCGGTAGATGATGCCCCTGATTTCTGATAGGGTTTTATTAATGCCATAAGGCAGCTCTAGGATGGAGCCTGATTTTGATTTGATAGTTGTCATGGTGTTAATGGTGTTTGGTGAATTTCCTTGCGTGACTAGATTACGAACAGCACCCACAACATGGTGCATCTTCACAACGCCCGTTTTTGTTCTGATAGATGTAAGACCCTGTGCTGGGAATATAAGCACCCCAGGAACGATATCCCCTGCCCTGAGATTGAGATGCAGCGTAAAGACCCGCTGCATGGTCTTCATTACCATCAGAAAGGGCCATTGCTTCACTTGCGGACAAAGGTTTGCATTCAAGACAGGTGCAGCTCCATTTGCGTCTTCCAGCTTTGCGGATAGTTCCCATGCCAGGGTTTACTTTCGTTCCGCACTGGGAGCATTTGCTTGGATATTTGTTTCTCATATTATTCTATTAGTTATTGGTTAAAAATTGGATCCACCCCACCCATCCAACGCATTAATTCATTGCCGCATTAACGGCTTTTTTCTTTCCGCTGCCATGTGGATTGATCCAAATAGACTTTGCATTCCTACCTCCAACACAAAGCAGACATTTTGAGCATTCAATGCCATGTGAATCCGACAAGCATTCAATATGGGAATCAGGTTTTTCAGGACTTACGTGAAAAGTCCTCAATTTAAGCTTTTCTGCCATTGCTAGTGAATCTTTTGTCTCAGTACTTGCCATGAAGTAAGCATTCCAGCTTTTCGCCTCTTTTGGCTTCATGGACTTCCAATTATGGTAATAACCCGTCCATCCATCACAAATTAATGCAATGCTCTTCACAATGGATAAAGGAATTAACGTAGGGTTCCCATAAGAGCCAAAGCGAACCTTCCTACCGGAAAAGACCTGAACGTAATCTTTTGGGCGTAAAAAAGGAATGTTTCCCTTTTGGTAGGATTTCCAGATCGCCGCCGGAGCCTGCCCGACATTTACATAGCATCCGTTTCCTGAAGCAAACGGGCAGCCCTCACAAATGGTGCGGGCATCTAAGCCCGATTTTACACCTGCTACCGGATGGTGGTCTTTTAGTAGGATCGCAATCTGGATCATATTGCCTGTTTTGCGGTTATTAGACTGAATTGTAGCAGTAACTATGAACGCATCTCCGCTTGGCAAGATGCCGTCATGGAGTAAATAGGAAGTTGGTTTTTTCATAGGATATTTTTAGAGTTAAAGTTTAATCAGTGAATTTCTATTAGTTATTGATACATATTTACCGAGTGAATACTGGAAAAGTGTTGACCCGTCTCAATCAATTGCTCAACACAATGACTTATTGCCAGCAATTCGTTTTCCGCTAGGCTATGAAAAGTTTGATAAGTCCAGCCGTTCTCTATTGAATAGAGTCGAACTCTGAATAATCTTTTTGTCTCTGGCTTTTTCTTTGGCTTTTTCATAAGGATTTTTAAGAGGTTGTCCGACTGGCTCATCCCAGCGAACACAAATACAAAACCACGAAATGCAGTGTAAGGTCAAGAAATATTTCAAACTATTTTTCTACCCGTAGGGTACACTCTCACATTTCCCTCAGAAAATACCAAATGAATAAAAATGCCATTCAAGTTAATTCACTTTTAAGCAAACTGAGAATCCCCCACCACCACACACGTGTAACTTATATAGTTGACAGCACTTTTTTCCACTCCCACATTTACCCCTATTGATTGTGGTCTTACCCCAAGTGCTGGCTTCCCAGGCCCGCCAGCGTCGTCAGTGCAAGCACTACTCCAAAAGGATAAAGCTAATCGACTGGAATGCAGCTCCAATAGATAGCCAAGCAAACTACAGGACGCAAGACACAAGTGCAGTGTAGTATAGTGCAAAGGATAGGCCTAACCAAGCCGACCTTCACGTTCCCAGAATCCACATTCCCTACTGACTGAGCACCTGGGCACGTAACCTACAGACCGCCCGTCAATCAGGTTACACGCATCACCGACAAGCACACGCAGTCCAAACTTACACGCATGGCATCGGTACGCACACAACTTACTGGACGTACGATATTAACTTACGCATCACACACGCAGCCTAGTTAGGCATGGGGGGGCGGGGGTACGGACTCGCTCGCCTGCTTTTACTATTAGCCTGACTACCCCCTCGCAAAAATAGTGCATAAACCTGTCCTTACTTAGACTTGTCCTCTTGGTGTATAGAAATGGTGAGTCCACACTCGTCGTATCCATATGGTTTAATAATCACCCCTGATTTTATTGGTTGCACGGCACACTTTATATTTGTGGTACTATCTTTGGCTTTACCTTCATCTGAGCCTAGAGCGGCATAATACATGGAGTCTGCTTGTTCTTGTGATTCTGCGATAATGGCATAGGAGTGAGAGCAATCCCACGGGGTGTCGATCCAGTATTCGTAGATATTAAGAGGATTCATGCTTCTTCCTCCTCTTCATAGACCAGTTCGTGTGCATGTGCGTCATACATACCACCTTGTGCTTTGATACCTTCTTGTTCTGCGTACTTGTGGGTGGTGTTTGGGAAGCTGTCTCGTTCCAGCATATCATTGAGTTGTTTAATTAGGTTATCTTTTGGTGAATACCAACCTGTGGATGGGTAGTATTTAGCGAGGAGTATTTGTTCTCCTGTACGTTTACATTTAAGGTATAGTCGATTGTTAGCCATGGTGTGTTGTGGTTTACTAAAGATTGAGCAGGGATGGCAACTATAAAGTTCTTGGCTTGCCATGGTGTTTGGATTAGCGTAAGTGGGTGTGGTTTTTAACAGAGGCTAATTATGAGTAAGATCAGGAAGGTAAAGTACAGGCCACTCACAGCGAGGCAGAAGGAGGTTACGGACTTATTGAATAAGTTGGGTACACACAGGGCTGTAGCGGATCATTTGGGGGTTACCAGGACGAGTGTGACAGATGTGGTACGTAGTGCGAAGTACAGGGGCTGGAAGGAGAATATTAAGAACCCTAACTTAAAGGCGACGGGTCAACCATCTTTGGTGGTGGATGAGGATGATGAGAGGAATACGCCTAGTGTTGGGGACAATGGGTTGCCGCTGACGGGGATATCTACTTTATATAAGGATGGGGAAGTGGTGATGGAGTGGCAGAAGACCCAGCCAGAGGCACGAACGTGGTTGAGGTTTGTGGAGGAGTTGTGTGGTAGGGCTAGTGCGGTGGATGTGAAGTTACCTAAGCAGGAGTGGGAGGTGGGCGAGGATATCTGTGCGGAGATTTGTTTGTATGATTTACACTTTGGGATGTATGCGTGTGGTGATGAGACTGGTGATTCTGATTACGATACGGATATAGCTAGGAAGAGGCTGCTGGATTCGGTAACGGGGTTCTTGCAGAGGTTCAGTTACCCGAAGACGATTAGGTTGGTATTAGGCGGGGATCAATTACATGCGGATAATAATACGCACCAGACGCCAGCGAGTGGTCATGTGCTTGATGTGGATACGAGGCACAGTCTTGTGATAGGGAAGTTGATTGCTGCCTGTAAGGATGCGGTGGACTTATTGGCTATGGCTACCGAGCAGATAGAGATTTATGTAATTGCTGGGAACCACGATCCGATCAGTAGCGTTTGGCTTAGTGAAGTGCTGCGAGCTTACTACGATGGGGTAGATAGAGTGAGTGTCTGTGACCAGAAGACTATCAGGAAGTATGCGAAGTGGGGTAGTTGTTTATCCTGTTATGGTCACGGGGATAGGGTAAAGGCGGATAAGTGGCCACAGTTGGTTGCTGCGGAGATGCCTGTAATGTGGGGAGAGACTAGGTATAGGTACGCTAGGTTAGGTCATATCCATACTAGGAAGACCATTGCCCCTGTAGTGGTAGATGAGAAGGCGGGGCTTGAGGTAACTTACCTTAGTTCACTGGCAAGTAGTGATGCGTGGCACAGTCACAGTGGGTATGTTGGTAATCAGCGGGGGATGCAGGCTTTTGAGTTACATAAGACTCAGGGGCAGATCAGTCAGTTCTACTGTAATGTCTAGTTTTTACTGTTCGGTAAAATTTAGTATATTGAGTAAGAATTTGGCGTGATTATTCCCGCTCGGTGTTTAATTGGCTTAATTATATGTGTCGCCTTCATTGGTCCACCAAATCATCTAGCCAATCGGAATCTAAGCCTGCTGGTGCTACATACCCTGACTCACGATCACTTTTTAGAGTTGGGTCATTCTTAGGGGTCCAGTCTGGAAATACCTCCTGGAACTCCTTGATGGAGTCACGCACCATACTTGGTGCATAAGTAGATCTCCCGTTAGCGTAACGCATTGCCATCCAGATTACCTCTGTGTAAGCACGTTTTAGTTTCAGTATCTTTTCTTCGCTCATGTCTATTTCTGTTTCTTGGTTAGTCTACTAATCTTGCTTCTACAATATCCTCCATGCTACTAATCACGGAATCCTCCTGATACCCATAGGCGATAAGGAGACACTTAAAAGCCTCACACAGTTCGTCGGTCGAAAGTTCGTCATGGACCCATTCAGTGGAGCAGGTCTTGTCATCTGTCTGGATTATTAGCTTCATGCTTCTTTCCTTTCCATAATAGAAATCTTCTTGCAGCAGGTCGGTCAGTGAAGACAGCGAGGATGTCACCATCTACTACTAAGCACCAATCTCCGTCTATGTTAATTACACTCACTGCCTACCTCTCAAGCTCTTCTATGATTTCCTTAATTACCTTTGGGGGTGTGTCGTATTCCAGCCATTCTTTAACTTTCTGAAGAATCTGGTAGGATCTAAAGCAGGACTCGTGGTAGTTCTTATGTTTCTCAAGCTGATCAGTTGAGGTTGGCATTTCTTTGATTTCGTGTATCTTCATCTAATAACCTCCGCTACTTGTACTCTTCCAGTCGTCTTCATTGATAAACATCGCACCTGTCTCTATGAAATATCGGATCAAGTCAATGAAATCTTTAAAGTGCTCATCTTTACCACAGTGACTAAACTCCTGCATTGCTGTGATCATGTTCTCACACTGGTCACTAATATAGAGCTTGGGGCGATTATTGTGGCTTAATGGCTGTGTATCGTCCCACGCCAAGAGGTCATTAATCTTAGCAACTCCTGGTTCCACTTCCCCACGATAACAGGGGATCATATCAAATCCCCGCTCACTCATTTCCGCAAAGATGTCTGTCTGCCCATCACCAATGGTAATCTTCTGTGTTCCAAAGCCAGGATCACATACACGGATCTCGATCTCTTCATCACCCTCAAGTCCAGTGAAGTGTTCATACCACTGGTCAAAACCCCAGCCATTAGGTTTCTGTCCTCTTCCTGGTTTACCTACTGGTCGCCCAGATCCATTCGTGTGAGGTATTGCCCACTCATCAGTGGGTGTTTCTCTGTATATGTACACAAGCCCCTCTTGTGTAACGGCAAACCAAGCAGCAACCCAAGGCTTTGTCCCTCCAGGGTCAGTTACGAAGTAGCGAGTCGCCTTCATGCTTGGATCTTTGATGAATGGCAAGTCGTCGTGAGCAATTACATTTACGTTGCGTTTAAATCCAGGGAACCTCCCATACTGCGAATTGGTTGGCACTCCATACAAACGGGCAAGTTTATCCTCAAGTGGGCGGTTTTTGTACATTTTTACCAACTCTTGCGAGTCGATGAATGGATTGTCTTCTGTCCACCAGTAGAAGATCTTACAACTATCCCATGTTTTACAGTCCTGCTCGATGGGTAGATCCATATTCAGGAGGCTACTGTATCGGGTTTTAGTTGTCTCGGCTCCCCGTAGTAGTTCATTAATGAGTGGAGTCCATCCTTTCAGTGTAGTGAAGGTTAGGATCAACCTCCCGTGAAAGTCAGTGAGACGGGGGATCATTGTCTCAAAGAGTTTGAGGGGAGCCTCTTCGTCCAAGTGGATCAAGTGGGCGTTCCACCCCTCAGCAACCTGAGAGTCTGCGAGGTACTGTGTATAATACTTAAAGAAGATACTGCTGCCCTCTACCACATCAGGATCACTGCTTGGCAAGATGCAGGTGCTACCACTAAAGCCGTTCTTCTGTGAGTAGTTCAGGGAGAAGTTCTGCCCCTTCTTCTTGTTCTGCTGCTTGTACGCCATCGGCAGACTGTCCCATACTCCACGTTGTGTGTCTACTACGCTACGTTCTTCATTAACGTGCCACATGTAAGCTTTAGCGTCAGGGATAGATCGGGCGGTATGTACAGCAGCTCGGTGGGCGAAAAAACTTTTTCCTGAGTTGTGGTGAAAACAACCTAAAGCGTAATAGTTTTCATACAATAGGACAGACATGTCCCACATTTCATGCTCCCCTGCGTTCCTTATACTTATGACAGGTGTATGTTTTGTGATCCATGTGGTAAAGGGATTAAATTTCTCAACTGTTGGTAACATATACCCAGTTTTTAGATCCTTAGCATGAATCCACATTGGTGTGAAATTTATGTCAAACGCTAAAACCCTGTGTTCTTGCGAGCATGTAAATACTTCACCATTCCCCAACACTATCTCCAGGGCTGGCATCCTGCCCTTGCAAAATGGTTTGCTAGCATGTGCTATTACTGCCACCTCGCCATGTCTTGCCCATACTTTGTGCTCGGTTTTAATAGAGTCAATTCGCCTGTGCTCGCCTGTCTCTGCGTCCAATATTAATGAGTCGCCTGTGATGCAGCGATTTCCAGCCCAGATGACTATTATCTTGGTGTCCTTCCACGCATCCATGACCCTATTCCATGAGGGGAGTGTCCATCCTGCACCTACAGGGTCTTCCAATGCTGCCTTGGGTTGGTTCTCTAGAATATCATAGACTGTCTGTAACTCAGCGTCAGACATACCAGCAATACGCTCAGGAGAGAGGTTGAGTTTGAGTTCACCCCTATCTATACGAAATCTATCGTAGTCGAATGGTATCCCGAAGTACGGGTTGATCTCGTCAGTGTATGTTATCTTCCCCATATGTTAGATGTTTTTAGAGTGGCGTGATTTCTATTGCGATACCAGGATGATCTCCCCAGAACTTACTAAACACAATCTTGGCAAACTGACTGTCATCATGGACAAATCCAAGCCTCGTGAGAATATCTTCTGGTATCTTGATTAAATTGGAACAGTCAGGTCGAGTGTCGCACCACATCCAATGTTTCTCTTTGTTGGATTTCTTCTCAGACTTACGCCAAGGGTAGCACCATGCCACGTTTAATTTAAGTGGACCATCCATTGGTTGTGCTGGCTTGTGTGGCATAAATAGTGCAGTCAACTCATCTTGCACCTTCTTACCCTTACTGTTGGCAAACTTCCCCACGAACTGTGTGCCATCCTTACGCCTCATTATCCGCATGGAGCCCTGATGGGTACTCTTTGGGGGAGTGCATTTAATAAAGAACTTCACCGCACAATTAAATAGATGGTGATTGTAATAATTATTCCAAGGATTAAGATCTCGTCAGTCGTCATATCAATCCCATTCTTCTTTATCCGCAGATTCTTGAGCAGCTATAGCAATGAGAAGCTTTTCTCGATTTGATAAATCATCCCAACTCTCCATTATGGCAGAAGGTACGTAGTTACGCCAGTTATGGACACGTGAATTATCTTCAAAATCTAAATCACCAATCCATTCCGATTGAGTCTCTAGGTATAGGTCGAGATTGCTTGGCTTGCTCATAGTAATCCCCTTACATAGTAAATGTCGCCAACCTTCTTCAGGATCACACGCTGGCGATTTCCTCTCCACTTATCTTTCTTGCACTGTGCGACAACCACTTCGTCCGTATCATCAAGCTTTACCCGTCTGAGGTATTGGTTGATCGGTAACGATACGATTGTGCCACTGTATTGATCCGCTTCCAGTTTACGCATTGGAGGGGCGACCTTGGGCGGTGTCGCCTCCTCCTTGCATAATGAGACCAATGAGGATTGTGTGGAAATTGGTTCTTTAGTCAGTCGCTCTTGAAGGTTCTGCTTACCTTTTTCGTTTAATCCCTTGAACCCATACTTACGAGCAAGTTTATCCTCTTCAGCGATTCCTTGCTTTAGCCGCTCCTCAAGGTTGTTAAACGCATTGAGTAATACTTGACTTGGTTTATTTCGGGAGATGTACCCTTGTATTGTCCCTGGCTTTAATCCTGACTCCTCAGCTAATTGATTAATAGACCAACGACTATTTTTGAATGCTTCTTTAAAATTCATTTTCCTCAGTGTCTAGTATGTAGTGAAGTTTCATTAATTCTATTTTCCCTTCAAGTGCTTCAATTTCTGCTGTGAGGATTTTATTAACCTTCCTCTCTGAATCCAGCTCTGCTTTAAGTCGGTTGATGGTTCTGCACCTAATAGGGGCTTGCCGCTCTTTGTAGAAACTTTCCGTTTCTTCCTTTGCATCAACAACTCTCGCAAGTGCTTTTGCTTGAGTTAATAAATGTTCATAGGTCTTTGCTGGTTTAAAATTCATGCTTTCTTATCCATTGTTAATAAAAATGTTTTCGGTACACCTGCGGGTTTGTCCTTTATCCGCCAAGGCTTATTCCAGAAGTGATCGTAACCAGCACTAACCAAATCAAGTAGTGAGTGGTACTGTTTCCCGTCTAGGTCAAAGTATCCATCCCGAAGAAAAGGATTAATGGCACCATGCTCTTGCTTGATTAGTTTAGGTTTATTCATACCTCCTTTGGTAACATCCAGTGGGTAGGCTCAATATCAAAACCCAGATCATCCGCAAACGTGTCATCGGTTGGCTCATACCATGCAGGGTTGTATCTTTCATACTCCTGATTAGTGACAATTACATGGACTGTGTATGATGGTCTGAATGCGGAGGCGTTGTACCACTCCCCTCGGTCAATCTCGCTACGTGTTAGTTTCTTTATTTGGCCGCTCATCTTCGCTAAACGTCCACAATTCCTTACGTCTGTCAATACCGAATTGACTTTTTTGTTGTAGGTCGCTAAGTCAAGCACATGGCAAACCTAATGGAACCAAGAGAACATAAGCCTGCACAACAAGAAGAGTTTACCGCTTCCCTCGTTGGCAAGACGCAAGGATTATCTCTTCAGCGGCAGGTTATGGCACTGGTTGAGAAGACCAGCACTCTCGACAAGGAAGCAGATAAACTAGCCAAGAATAGTAAACTCTCACAAGCAGAAGCACGAATGATGCTTCAGGAGTTATGTGGGTATCCTGCCGACGAGTTCTTCCGCAGACTTGGTAATAAGATGGACTATGTGGTAGACAAGATGACCGACAGGGTTGCCAATAATCTGGAAGAGATTCCGATCAAGGAACTACCAAAGGCTCTTGTAGCACTAACCAATCTTTCTCTTACTCTCAAAGGTAGACCATCCTCTATCTCACAGAAGCAGGAACTACGCATCGGTGGTAAGGATGTAGCACAAATACGTGCAGAGATGATGGAGTATGCCCGTGAGGAATATGAGAAGAAGCATCCAGAACCAATAGTAGTTCAAGGGATTGACAAAGATGATTAACTATGCTGCCGTCTCTTTACCCAAATAAAAGACATGAAGACACTAGATCAATTAAAATTATTAAGTAATGACAATAAGCTTGAGATAATAAGGGAAGCTGCGGAGTCAATAATTCCGTGGGTGGAGCAACAGATATTATTTCGCTTAAAACACAACATGCATCACTTCCTTGATAAGCGATTTGAGGTTGATTTACCAATAAAAGAAACCTACAAAGAAACCGAAAGGGAGTTGATTAGAATAAAGGTATTAGCAAATATGAGTGCGGCAGGATGGGAGGTAATGGCAATCGAGAAAGAGAATCGCATTGTTATCTGGTGGCATAAAGATGAATCTTAACGAAAGAGAAAAAAGAAAATGAAAACAGTGATTAACAAAATTAATGAGATGCCTATTGAGGATTTTGCTGACATTAACAACCTTACAATGCTTGTTAATGAAAGACAAACTCCTTTGGAATCGAGTGGTAGATTCTATGCTAGGTTTAGTAACGTTGATGTCCTAGATGGATCTTTTTTGGTTGGAGAGCATGGCAACGGAAGTACGCCAGAAGAGGCGATTAAAAAATACGCAAATCAAATAAGCTTCAAGACAATAGTGTGCTCTGCCACAAGTATTAAAAGAAAAGAAATTAAAGTCCCAAGACTTACTTATGAGGCTCAAGATGACTCTTGACGCTCCGCCTATAACTTTATAGTAAGAGGTACATTATGGAGCAATTGTCGGATGAGGAATTAATCTACACACCTACGGGTGAACCCAACGTTAGCTACTTGCAGCAACTGTATCGCACCACTCAGTCCGATCTTGCCGAGTGGCTAGACCGCAGGCAGTGGGATTATGATACACGCAATTGCATCTGGAATGGTAAGTCTGATGACTTTCGTAAGCACAACCGAGACTCAGAAACAGGGCAAGTCTTCCCGTGGGAAGGTGCAAGTGACCAAGAGGTTCCTGAAGCTGACGAAGCTATTGAGGCCCGTGTAGATATGTACATGGCAGCACTTGAGCGAGCCAATGTAGTTGCTGTGCCTGCCGAGATGAACGATGTAGGGCAGGCAGGTGTCAACTCCAACTTCATGCGGTGGCTCATTAATGCTAAGATGAAGGAGTATTTTCCAGAAGCCGAACTTGCTGCTAATCATCTGGAGGAGAAGGGTCTTTGCGTACAGTACATCTACTGGAACTACAAAGAAGATCTACGCCAGAAGGAGATCACCCTAGACGAACTTTCCCAGCAACTCGGACCTGCTATGGATCAATTCATGGCTGGCGAAATGGATGATCAGTTGACCGCAACAATGGTTCAGTCATTAAATGTCTCTGAGAAGAAGGCAGACGCAATGATTCGTGAACTGCGAACAAAGGGGTCTACTACTATTCACTATGCGGAACCTATCACTAATCAGCCTGCCGTCAGAACCTTAGCCCCTGACGAAGACTTCTTTGCACCAGCATGGACGATTGACTTTCAAGAAGTGCCTTACTGCTTTCATGTGGTCCACATGACCCCAGAGCAATTAAAGGATAAAGAGAAAAACGAAGAGTGGGATTCGGATTTTGTGGAGTCTGCGATAGAGCAAAGTGGGATACAAAATACAGGAGATGATATATACCTACGCCATCGGGACTCCACTTTTTTCTCTGAGGATACCAACGATGATACCATTCGTGTAATCTATTGCTACCAAAGACTTATTGATGAGGATGGAGTGCCAGGTATCTACTGTACTGTCTTTTGCTATGGAGTAGAAGATAAGTATGGCAAGCATCAGCTATTAGACTACCGCCACGGCAAATATCCATTTGTAGTTACTCCACTGGAACGTACCAGCAAGAGACTATACTCCTCAAGAAGTACAACTGAGAAGGTTGCCAGTAGGCAGCAGGCATTAAAGGCAGAGACGGACGCATTTATTGATCGTCAGTCAATTACCACATTGCCGCCATTGATGCACCCAATTAGCAAACCTCCTACTCAATGGGGCCCAGGCGTTAAGGTTCCAGTCTTGCGACCAGATCAATATAAGTATGCAGACACTCCTCGTTATGATGGTGGCTCAAGGGAGATCCGTGAGTATTTAAAGTCGAGTATTAATGCACAACTTGGTCGAGCTGGACCAGAGACAGATCCTGTCGAGGCAGATGCCAAGAGACAACGATTAGTCAACAAGTGGTTGCGACACCATACCTGTGTGATGGATCAGGTGTTTAGCCTGTATCAGCAATTTGGCCCTGATCAGGAATACTTCCGTGTGATCGGTGAGAATAACGTGCAGCAGTACGAGAAGGGTAAGGCGGGAGAGCGTTATGATTTCTGGGTAAGCTTCGATGTATTTACGCTAGATCCAGCTAAGGTTATTGAGCGAGTCAAGGCAGCAGCAGATCTTGGCGGGGCATTGGATAAGCAAGGCACACTGGATACTCAGCAATTGCTTCAGTGGGCGATCACTCAACTCTTTCCTGGTGCAGCTAATCAGATCCTACAGCCTGTTGAGCAGGCAGCGGAGAAGGCTATTGCCGAGGAGCGTAATACGATTGCAGAGCTTTCAAGTGGTATTCTTCCAAATGTTAGACCTAATGACGCACACCAAACCAAGATGCAGGTTCTGGTAGAGTGGATGAAGCAGCCTGATATTCAACAGCGAATGGGGCAGGAACCTGTATTTAAGGAGCGAGTCGAGACGCACTATAAGCAACTTGAGTTCCAGTTACAGCAACAACAGAATGCAGTGATCGGGCGAACAGGTACGCAGCCCACGCAGTTTGGCACTACGCAACAAGGGGCTTGACAGTAGTTTATTTTTGTGAAGGTTGACCTTCATGGAATACACTAATAAAGAATTAGTGGTCGCAATCAACGACCTCAAAACCAATCACCACTTTCAGGTATTCTTGCAGATGCTCAAGGACTCCAACGAGGAGACTGCTGAGTATGTAGCCAATCCTGTCCTATCTAATGGAGGCGGGATGAATACCAGCGAGCATTTAATAAACACTGGCATCATGCGGTGTTACAGGGATTTACTAAAGAAGATAGATGCACCAGAGGACTACTTTCAGGTAGGACTTGACACGCCATAGGCTTTTAGGATTATGTGATTTGTACATAGTTATTCTTGGTGGCCCCGTAGGAGTTCGGCATATGCTCCTGCGGGGTTTTTTTGTGCCTACACGCAAAGTAGTCGTGTGCAAAAAATGTACACAGTATGTCAAAAAATGCTCTTGACTTATTTTTCTAGCAAGTAAATAAGCAAGGCTACTGCGACAAGTACGCTGAATAAATGAATACACAAGACGGGGTTACGGATACCGCCCCTAACGAGGTAACGGACGAAGGTTCGGGCAATCTCTCTCTTGCAGATTTAACACAGCGGTTCTTGCCGCAATCTGAAGAAGGTGAGTCCGACGATGAAACCACAGCATCCGCTGAAGAAGAAACATTAGACACTGACGAAAATACTGATGTCGATGTAGAAACTGAAGAGGAAACTGAGGACGCTGACGAACAACCTGATGACTCGGATGACGAGGAAGAGGCCAGCGAGCAGCTTGACGTTCTTTCAAAGTATAATTTGGATTTAGAATCCCTCTCTGACGACGAGAAGAAGGAGTTGAATAAACTTCTTGGCGGGTCCATGTATAAGCGGGTCAATAAGTTGACTGCAAAAAACAGGGCACTCGAAGACGAGTTGGCAGATTCAAGAGGTAACCCTAAACAAGAGGCAACTCCGACAGGACTTGAGAGTGCAACAACTATTGAAGCACTTGGCAAAGAAGCGGAGACATTAAACCAGACACTCGATTGGGTATCTGAGACTCTTGATGATTGGGATGAGTTTGAAGGTGATAATGTTCACTATGACGAAGATGGTAACAAGTTTATCAAGATCGGTCAGGAACAGTACGACAAGAAGCAATTGAAGCTAATTAAGCGTAACACCGAACAAACCATCAAAAAGGGAATACCCCAACGAAGAAAGTGGATTGAGGATAAGGCAACCGCAGACCAGCAGGCAGGTCAATTGTTTGAATGGTATAGCGATCCAGAGTCCCAGGAGTTCCAGTTGTATGAACAAGCTATGGCAGATCCTGCCTACGCACCAATTCTTACAATGCCGAACGCAAGCTTTCTGATGGGTGTAGCCATCGAAGGGATCAAGGCAATACAGGCAAAGCAACCGCAAACCCCGAAGGGAAAAGGTAAG
>Ga0222714_10002745_pt1 | contig 18395 bp, 13 predicted proteins | sample C33_3DmetaG_FD_165048 | JGI IMG/M metagenome (GOLD analysis project Ga0222714, IMG submission 165048) | Estuarine water microbial communities from San Francisco Bay, California, United States - C33_3D | ecosystem: Environmental > Aquatic > Marine > Unclassified | place: USA: California...
TTTTGGCTGCTCTGTATTTTTTTAATACTCAAATTAAAATTGCTGAAAAAGACTACCAAAGCACAAAGTCAAATGAGGTCATTGCAAAATTTCGACCACAATCATCAATTGGACTTGATGTAGGTTCTGGAAATAATGCAAACGATGATATCTCAAAAGATATTGCGGGTCTGAATCTTTTATTTCCCTTTGAAACGGCAAACAAGAGATTGATTCGTTATGAAATTGCATTGAATACCTCACAATCATCTTACGAAAAGTATCGACTTGTATCTTGGAATGAACGCTTAAAATTAGTCAATGCGACCATCCAATATGCTTTTCAAATTAAAAAAATTCAGGTTATTAAAAATGAGTTAATTTCAAAACAAGCGATTTATAACATGAGTCTAAGAAGATTTGAAAATGGTATTAATGATCAACTTTCGCTGCAACAAGCTAAGCTTGACTTACAGGCAGCAGAAAATAAATTAAAAAATTTACAATTGGAACAAATCAATTTACGAAAATCAATTGCCCAAGCAACTGGAGTTCGCGTTAATTTTCTTGAAAAAAATCCAATTCTTGCGGATAACATTATTGACGGCCTGCTAACGGAAATTGCAAATTTTCATGAAAACCAGCTCTATCAACAATGGAATGAAGAAGCATCACTGATCAGAATAGATTTAAGAAAAAGTCTTGCTGATTATGCAATATCAGAGGCGGGTCTAAAGCTTGAGGTTGCCAAACAATACCCTGATATTCAATTCAATCCGGCATACTTGTATGACTTTGGAGATAAAATTTGGACCTTGGGTATAACCTCCCTCATTCCAAATATTGAAAAAAATAAAGCCCTGATATCACGAGCTGAAAAAATTAGAGAAGCTGAAGCAACAAGGATAATAGATCTTCAATTGCAGCTCGTGAATGACACCGATAATGTTGTTTTGATACTGAACCAAGCACAGGAAAAATTCGAAAATGCCAAAAATTTACTTTCTGAAAAAGAAAATTTACTCTCAAGCATTCAAAAAAAATATAGTCAGGGCTTGCTAAGTCGATATGAACTAGAAAAAGAAAAAATTAAATTATATGAAATTGACTATATTTATCTTGATAGCTTATATAATTTAGTGATCAATGGTTATGAAATTGAAAAAACTTACCATAAACCCTTTGTTAGTAAATTAATTATAGAAAAACAGCCGAATGAATAAAAAAAGTTTAATCATTATTGTCGTTCAGTCATTTGTCATTATGATTTTAATTTGGGTTGTTATTTTTATTGGCAGTGATGAGTTTACTGATGACAGCTTAGTAGAAGAAGATGAGTCTATATCGTTTTTAGAAATCAATGCAGATGGGTTGAGCCAGGTCAGATTGAATCAATCTATTGTAAAAAATAGTGGCATTGTTACAGAAAAAATTCAGACCTCGGACAAAAAGATGTCATTTTCAAATTATGGCATTGTTCAAGCTACCGATACGCTCATTGATTTAAAAAATATTCATGATCAATTACTTCAGGATATCGCAACACTCCAGAATCAAAAAAAAGCTGAAGAAAAAAAATATTTTGCTTTTCTTGAACTCAATAAAGATGAAAAAAATATATCTGATCAAGTTTTACTTGATCAAGAAGCAATTTTGAATAACCTCGCTGTGACGCTTGAAAAAAAAGCTACTCTAAAAAATAACTTAAAACAAAAAGTGATGACCCAATGGGGTGATAAATTTTATCGCTTAATCAGTGAAAATGAAGATAAAAGTAACCTAAAAAAAATACTGCAAGGAAATGCTCGGTTAATTAAGATTACCCTCCCTTCGGCTGAGAGTAATAACCCGGTTCCGAAAAAAATAATTTTTTCTCCTATCAATGGGAATAATGAGATTGAAGGAACTTTTGTTGCCGAAGCGCCAACGATAGAACCGAGTATTCTTGGACAGACTTTTTATTACCTCATTAATTCCTCTGAATTAAGAATAGGTTCAAAACTTGTTGGGTTTTACAAAAATGATCAAAAAAATCAAAAGAAATTATATGAAATCCCCAATTCCGCCATTGTCTGGAGTAATGGAATCTCTTGGGTTTACACAGAAACTGAGAGTAATTTATTTATCAAAAAACCCATTAATTTAATAAATGAAATCAAGTCAGGATGGTTGGCCGAATCAAAATTATTAAATGATCAAGATTTACTAGTTATTAATGGAGCCCAACTTCTTCTTTCCGAGGAATATAAATATCAAATTAAAAATGAAAATGAGGATTAATTGTCATCATTAATTAAATTTTCTATTAAATATGCTGGTGTCATTATTGGCTTGGCTCTCATTATCGTGGTGTATGGAATTGTTCAAATCAAAAATAGCCCCCTAAATGTATTCCCAGAATTTTCGCCAACACAAGTTGTGATTCAAACTGAATCTCCTGGGTTCTCATCAGATTTAGTTGAAAAGTTAGTCACACGACCGATTGAGGTGATGGTATCGGGAACAATTGGCATTAAACAAATTCGCTCCCAATCTATCCCCGGGCTTTCGGTGGTAACTGTGATCTTTAATGAAGATACTAATATTTACCTCAATCGACAATCCATTACTGAAAAACTCTCAACTTTAACGAATATTTTACCCACAAATATTATTCCAAAAATCACGCCCCTCACCTCTTCGGCATCTAGTGTTTTAGGCATTGGTTTAACCTCAAAAACAAAAAATGAAATTGAGCTTCGTTCTTTTGCCGACAATGTAGTTATTCCACATTTGATGAGCGTTGAAGGTGTGGCTGATGTTAATCGTTTTGGGGGCAAGGTAAGACAATATCAAATAAAAACGATCCCAAAAAAATTAATCGAAAATAATATCAGTTTGCAAGATATCTTTTTAGCAGCTCAAAAATCATCTGCGGTTAGGGGAGCGGGTTTTATTCAAAATAAAAATCAAAGAATTATTATTAATACCGAGGGTCAGGCGTTAACCATAGAAGAGTTAAAACAAACGACTTTAGTTAACCAACAAGGAAAACTTCTTCGATTGAAAGATGTGGCTGAGATTGAAGATGGCTTTGTACCATCTATCAGCAGTGCATCAATTAACGGACAAATTGGTGTCTATCTTTCTATTCAAGGACAGCTTGGTTCAGACACTTACGAACTGACAAAAAATCTTGAAAAGTCGATTCAATCGCTTCTTCCAGTTTCTGATAAAGAACAAATTAAAATCCACACGGAGCTTTTTAAACCTGCTAATTTTATTGATGCGTCGATTAAGGGTCTTAGGGTAGATATAATTATTGGTGCGGTATTGGTAATTGCAATCTTATACTTATTTCTTTTTAATTTCAGAACTGCTTTTATTTCTGCGGTTGCCATCCCCTTATCACTTCTCTCTGCTATCAGCATTATGAGCCATATGAACTTGGGTTTAAATGTAATGGTTTTGAGTGGACTAGCTATCGCCCTCGGTGAAGTTGTTGATGATGCGATTATTGATGTAGAAAATATTTTTCGAAGGTTAAGAGAAAACAAAAAGCTCACCAACAAAAAACCTTTATATCAAGTGGTATTTGAATCATCCATGGAAGTCAGAAAATCAGTTGTTTATGCAACATTAATTATTGTAATTGTTTTTCTTCCATTGTTATCACTCTCAGGAGTTGCCGGAAAGTTATTTGGGCCATTAGGAATAGCTTATATTTTATCGATCCTCGCTTCTTTGTTAGTTGCTCTAACAGTTACACCAGCTTTAAGTTTCATATTGTTAGCGAAAAATGAAAATTTAAATACTGATGATTCGCCAGTGATTCAATCTCTAAAAAAAAGCTATCGTAAGGTATTATTAAAAATCGAATCTCGCTCCAAATTAATACTCACATTTTCATTTTTTGTGATTATGTTTGGACTGTCTTTTATCCCCTTATTTAAAACTCATTTCATTCCTCCGTTAAATGAGGGTCATTATATTATGCACATGACGGCTTACCCAGGAACCTCTGAACAAGAATCACTGAGAATTGGTAACTTGGTTTCAAATCAAATTCTTAATATCGATGGTGTTCAATCCGTTGCTCAATGGGTCGGTCGATCTCCGTTAGGCGCAGATACATTTGGGACCCATTACAGTGAGTTTGAAATTGAATTATCCAAGCAGTCGGGGGATGATCAGCGCCGAATATTAAAGTCAATCCAAGATATTGTCTATGATAAAAATAATGGGTTTGTTGGTGTGAATTTTGCCATCAATACTTTTTTAACAGAAAGGATTGAGGAAACCATATCTGGTTACAATGCGGCTGTGGTAGTTAATCTGTATGGAAAAAACTTGGACTCTCTTGATCAAGATGCTATCAAAGTTGCACAACTCCTTGAAAGTATGCCGGGGTCAAAAGATATTATGTTGCAATCGCCGCCAGGTAATCCTCAAGTGAATATTAAATTACTCCCGGAACAGCTCACTAACTTTGGATTAAGCCGAGCCGATGTACTTGATGTCGTTCGAGCTGCATATGAAAATCTTCCTGTCGCCCAAATCTACGAAAGAATGATCCCTGTTGATATTGCTGTAACAATCGACGATGAATTTAAGGACGATATTGAGGATATAAAAAAATTACCTCTGCATACATCCTCGGGGCAAATGATTACACTTGAGGATGTCGCTCAAATTTCACAAATTAGTGGGCGATCAAAAATCCTTCATCAAGGAGGAAAGCGTGTGCAAACGATTACTGCAAATATTGAAAATTATGATTTAAATGACTTTATTGATAACGTTACCAAAGGTTTAAATCAGACACAATTTGGATCTGGAAATTATTATGAGATCACCGGAGAAGCTCAAGAAAATGCAAAATCACGAGAAGACTTAATTGCGCATTCAGTTATTGCCATTGCGGGAGTTTTGCTAATGCTATTCATTGCCTTTGGGACTCTAAGAAACTTAAGCCTAACCTTATTGAATCTTCCTTTTGCATTAATTGGTGGAGTTATTGCGGCCTCTATGCATGGGGGTTGGATTTCAATTGGCTCATTAGTTGGTTTTGTAACTTTATTTGGGATTACTCTAAGAAATTCTATTATGCTCATTTCACACTACCAACATCTCGTTGATCACGAGGGTCACTCCTGGAATCTTGAAACATGTATTCAAGGAGCGTCAGAGCGACTTCCGTCAATCTTAATGACCGCCCTAGTTGCTGGTCTAGCCCTTTTGCCGATTGCGATTGGGTCTGGTGAACCAGGAAAGGAAATTGAAGGGCCAATGGCCATGATTATTATTGGTGGATTATTCACCTCCACTATTCTTAATTTACTTATTCTTCCGACGGTCTTGTTACATTATGGGGAATTTAAAAGAACAAAATTTTTAAATTTTTAGTGCGTCTATTTGTTGCGCTAAATGAATATCTTTTATTGATAACCCCCCAACATCGTGAGTAGAACAAGTAATTTTTACTTTATTGTATTGAATTAAAATATCTGGATGGTGATCTAAAGATTCTGCCAATGAAGCCACCTTGTTAGTAAATACAATACTCTTTTCAAATGATTGAAACTCGAATAATTTATAAATTAATTTAGCCTCAGTGACCCAACTTGGTAACTGCTCCTTAGCCTTATTGATTATTTCCGCTGTCATCATTGCCCCTCCTAAAATAAGTAATAACATTTTCAATATTAGCAGCTTTATCTTGAATCTCTTGAAATTCACTTTGAGCTGAAGATCCTCGGGTAATTCCACCACCGGAAAAATAATTTAAGACTCCATTTTTTGCCACTAGGGTTCGGATTGCAATATTTGCATTCATTGAGCCTGAAAAGCTTAAATAAAAAATTGAACCACAATAAACCTCGCGAGCAAATTCTTCAAGCTCACTAATAATCTCCATTGATCTTTGTTTGGGTGCACCCGTGATTGAACCGCCTGGAAATGCATCGCAATAAGCCATCCATGCTGAAATATTACTTGTTAATTTTCCCTCAATTGTACTTACTAAGTGATGAACATTTGGGTAGCTTTCTAAAGCAAACAAATCCTTTACTTGGACTGATCCAATTTCACAATTTTTACCCAAATCATTGCGAATTAAATCTACAATCATTAGATTCTCGGCTTTATCTTTTTCACTAGACATTAGCTTTAATTTAAATCCTTCATCAGATGTTTCATCCTTTCCCCGGGGCATGGTCCCCTTGATTGGCCGAGAAACAATGATGTTGTCTTTAATGGAAATAAATTGTTCTGGTGACCCACAAATAATTGAAAAATCTTCGAAACTTATAAAAGCCATGTAAGAAGATTGATTGATTTTTCTAAACTGCTTATAAAAAATCCATGGATCTCCGCTGTAGTTAACTGTAAAGTTTGTAGCAAGGTTGACCTGATATACATCACCATTGACAATATAATCTTGAATTTTATTAAACTTTTTACAGTACGCTTCGAAATCTTCTTGAGGCTCAGAATTACCTACTATGTTAAATTTTTCCTGTTCTCTCCTGGAATGGTTTAGCTGATCCAGTAATTTTTGGTGATAATTTTCAGCAAAAACTTTATCCTCATGACTGACCAAATACGCCTGCTCTTTATAGTGATCAATAATAATTACCGTTTTATAAGCATTTGCTCTCGCGATGGGTATCGTTAAGAATTTATCAGAAGAATGATTAAACTCATAAGCGAGATAACCAATAAAGCCTCCCTCAAAAGGTAACTCGCCTTTGGTTTTAAAAGTTTTCTTAAAATCCTCAGACATGATATCCACGATAGACATAAATGATTCATCAGATAAAAAATTTACGCCGTCTTTTTGGATAGAAGTCTTTGTACCGAGATCTTTCAATTTAATAAATGGATTACTGCAGATAATGTCGTACCGATTTATCTGATTGTTTTTTTTATCGCTAAAACAGCTATCAAGAAACATCGGGGTATCGTCAAATCTAAGACAATCAAACCAAACAAAAGAATCTTTAAAATAAGGTAGGTTGAAAGTATGCATATGCATTAATTCTAAACAAAAAAGGGAGCAAACGCTCCCTTTTTCATCGATTGAATCTAGATTATTCTAGGTTAGCATGAATCGCTCTCATGCCATCCTCAGTTAATCCTTTGTCAAAATAAATTTCAGCAATGACCGCCTCTAGATAGACAAGGGTGGATAACTCAAATACCGTACCCATAGGCATACCTTCGGTATAAGTTGAGTAACTATCATCATTGCCAATTTGTACCACTAAATCAGCAAGATTTGCCATCGCAGAACTTGTTTTTTGTGATATCACAGCGATTTTTCCGCCTTTTGATTTGGCTGTCTCAAGAATTGGCATGAGTGTTTTTGTTCCTCCTGATCCTGAGATAATGACTAATAAATCTCCATCTTTTAATGCTGGTGTCACAACTTCACCAACCATATTTACTTGGTATCCTGAATGGACTAATCGCATTGCAAAAAAACGAGAAACAAGGCCAGAACGGCCTGCCCCTCCAACAAAAATTCTTCCTGCTCCATCCACAAGAGACTTAAGCTTTGCGGCGTTGCTTTTATCAGTTTCTGATAATACTGTGGTTAACCTATCTAAAATTAGTTTTTGTGTATCCATTAAATTTCCTTAAATATCGAAATCGTAAAATCAAATCATACCAAAAAAAATCCCGACCTGAGCCGGGATTTTTAAAAATACCTGATCGACTAAGTAATTAGTGAGCGATGTCAGTAATTTCTTTTGCAGCAGCAGCTGGATCAGCAGCACCGTAAATCGCAGCGCCCGCAACAATAATCGCAGCACCCGCGTCTTTAACTTGCTGTGTTGTAGCAGCTTTAACACCACCAGCAACCGAAATTTTAGCACCAGTATTAAGTGCAGCAATCGCAGCTAAGTCAGCAAAAGGTGTATGGCCAGCAGCTTGAGCGTCAAGACCAGTGTGAACACCAATAATTTGAGCACCAGCAGCAACAGCTTCTTTTGCTAAAGATTCTTTATCGTCAACGTTAATCATGTCAACTTGAACTTCTTTGCCGTATTTCTTCGCTGCAGCAATAACGCCTTTGATAGTAGCGATACCTGAAGCACCTAAAACTGTACAGATGTCTGCGCCAGCTTTGTAAAATGGCTCAGCTTCGTATTCGCCAGCATCCATTGTTTTAAGGTCAACTAAGATTAAGTTGTTTGGGAACTTAGCTCTTAAAGTTTCTAATAATTTGATACCGTTATGCTTAATGCAAGGTGTACCAATTTCTAAAATGTCTACATTCGCAGCAACTTTTTCAGCTAAAGCAACGGTTGCGTCGAAATCTAATGAGTCTAATGCGACTTGTGTTAATGCCATCGTTAATATCTCCCGATAAATAAAATTAAAAAATAAGTCTCTACTACCTATTTCGTGTTTGAACCGGAATATTATAGGTAGATAGATCCCATGTCAATGCAAAATCAGCCTCGCTTAAAGTTTCTCGGCAAGGGCTTTTTCAAGTTTATTTTGATCAATCACAAAATTTCGAATACCTTCCGCCAGCTTCTCGGTTGCCATGGCATCTTCGTTATGATCAAACCTAAATTGATCTTCTTCTAATTTTGCAGGTTTGTCCGTTTTAGCTCCATTATCAACCAATTTTTTCTCAAGCTTTCCTTCTGTATTTTCAAGCTCTGTGAGGAGCGCAGGAGCGATAGTTAGACGATCACACCCGGCTAACTCAGTGATTTCCCCAATATTTCTAAATGACGCGCCCATAACAACTGTCTTGAAACCATGTTCCTTGTACCAGTTATAGATCGTTGTTACTGATTTCACGCCTGGGTCGTCTTGTGGGGCATATTCCTGACCAGTTTTGGCTTTGTACCAATCCATGATTCGTCCAACAAAAGGAGAAATCAGGAATACACCCGCCTCAGCGCATGCACGCGCTTGAGCAAAGCTAAATAATAAGGTCAAATTGCAGTTGATGCCCTCTTTTTCTAAAATCTCACCCGCTTTAATCCCTTCCCATGTAGAGGCAAGTTTAATCAAAACACGGTCATTTGAAACTCCAGCTTCGTTATATAACTTAATAAGCTTTTTGCCTTTTTGAACCATCTTGTCAATGTTAAATGATAGGCTTGCATCAACCTCAGTTGATATTCTTCCAGGGATGTGGTTTAAAATTTCAAGACCAACCGCAACTGCAAGTTTATCTGCAGCATTTTCGACTTGTTGTTCTTTTGACCCCCCTTGGGCTTTGGCATAAGCAATAGCCTCTTCAATCATTGACTCACACTGAGGTAATTGACTCGCCTTTAATAATAGAGATGGGTTAGTTGTTGCGTCGACTGGCTTGAGGGTTTTAATTGCATCCACCTCACCCGTGTCGGCAACGATGGTTGTCATTGATTTTAATTGTTCTAATAAAGATGCCATTGTATTCTCCGTTTGCGTATTTTAATCTTGAAATTATGTTTATACTTTTGAAAGAAAAAAGTAATTTTTTTGACTAAGTAATTAAGAGATCAATTTTAGCAATATCCACAGAAGTCTGCAATTAATATTAAGTGTTTCCCAAATACCTTTGAAAATACAGGTGAATTTGATCAGCCATTTTGATAATATCAGTATCGGCTGTTGTAAAAGTTGTTAGATTATTTAACGAGAATTGATGAATCATATTGCGATACATGCGATAAGCTTTTGATAAAGTATCAGCTTCTATTTTTTTAATTAATTTTAACGAAGCTAAATCATCAATTAACGCCAAATTTCCTTTATTTTCAATTAATGATGGGTATTTTTTTGCATACAATAAAATAAAGTACTGAACGAAAAATTCAATATCAATCAGCCCCCCCTTGCTGTTTTTTATATCAAAATTGCCCTGGCTATTTTGTTCACTATTGTCATACATCTTTAAGCGCATTTGATAAATTTCAGCTTTAAGCTCGGAAGCATTTCTATTTTTCATGAGTACTTCAGATCTTATTTTCTCAAATTTTAGTGCAAGTCTTTTATTGCCATAACAAAACCTTGCCTTTGAAAGCGCCTGATGTTCCCAAGCCCATGCTTGTTCAAACTGATATTTTGCAAAAGCATCAAAAGAACTAACTAAAAGACCATTATTTCCGTTAGGTCTCAGCGCTAAATCTAAATCATAAAGAATACCTGCATTGGTATAACTTGAAAGCCAGGTGCTTAATTTTTTAGCGATATTGATAAATTCTGTTTTCTCACAAGCGTCATGGTCATATAAAAAAACAATATCAAGATCTGAGGCATAGCTCATCTCTTTTGCACCAAACTTACCATAGGCAATAACTACAAAAGATTCAAAAAACTCGGTATTGTTAAATTTGGTTTTAAGAAAATTAAGGGTGAGGTGAATAAAAAAATCTGCAATCGCCGTTAACTCGTCAGAGACTTTTTCAAGTGTGATAACTCCACGAATTTCTGAAATTGCAAGTTGAAAAACAAGCTTATGTTTTAGATCTCTCAAAAGGTCTAGCTGTTCATCCAGTTGATCAGTCATCGACAAAGAGTCTAAGGTTCTTGCATACAGTTGATCATATTCAACCTGGAACATGCCTTCATTGATTAAAACATCATCAATCAGAATTGGATGTTTTTTTATATAATCTATGATCCAGGAACTTTTTGAGGCAAATTCGATAATAGTTTTAAAACATTCAATGTATTCAAAAAAGAAGGCAATGTAATTTGACCTTGAGGCAATGGTTTCAATCAGGTCATAAACTTTAATAAAAATTTGATCATCGTAACCCTCCGCTTCGATCTCAGCATCTAATACTTCAAATAAATATAGAATTCGATTTTGGGATATTGCTGGTAACTTTTGCCAGCGTTTTGATTGGCATAAATTATCAACTATTGTCTTATTATTTTCATTTTTATAAAGATATGTTTTCTGATCCCCCTGCTTCTCTTGATTAAAGAAACCTTCAAATAAAAAATTAATCTCTTGCTGGCAATTGTTAAGTTTTAATAAAAAAACTTCTACCTCCATCGAAAAACTGTCTGCCAAAATTTTTAAATCATCTCCGTTTGGAATGAGGTGTGTTTGCTTATCGTCTTGATACTGAATTCGATGTTCAACGTTTCTAAAAAAAATATAGGTATCTTTTAAAAGCAAATATTCTTTTTGTGGCACCAGTCCCTCGACATAAATTTGTTGGAGAACGTCTAAACTGTTATTGCCCCTTAAGTGGATATTTTTTCCACCCCTTATTAATTGTAGAGCTTGAATAATAAACTCAATTTCTCTAATGCCCCCATATCCGAGCTTGATGTCGTTTCCTTTATTTTTATCATTCAAATCTTTTTTGATCAGTTTTTTTAGGTTTCTAATTTCAGCTATGGTTTTATAGTCAAGATATTTCCGATACACAAAAGGTCGGATGATGGTGTCAATTTTTTTTTGGTTTCCAATGATAACTCTCTGTTTAATCCAAGCATATCGCTCCCACTCTCTTCCATAATTTAGGTAATAATCCTCCAGAAAATTGAGGGAGGGTACCTGAACACCTTCAGACCCATGCGGCCTTAATCGAGTATCTACACGGAAGACAAAACCATTTTCATTATTGTGATTAAGAGCAAAGATAATCTTTTTAGCAAAATTAAGAACCTGCGTCTTATATTCACGATCGTCATTTGAAGGATAATCATGAGCAAAAATCAAATCGATATCAGAAGATACATTAAGCTCCCCACCACCTAATTTGCCCATCGCAATGATATAGAAGTGTTGCTGAACTTCTAAAAATTCTTTTTTATAAAAATTAAAAACGGCAGTTATAGCCTCGTTTGCAAAATGCGAGATGATTTGGACCACATTTTTATAATCGATAATTCCCAGTAGGTCTTGAAAAATAAGCTTGTTTAGTACTTGATTTCTAGATGTTCTTAGATTATTCAAAAATAACTGTTCTTCTTGACAGTCACTGGGAATAATTTTTTCAACCTCAGACACGGTAAAAGGATCGTAAGCAGCTTTCTCCAGATACTCAAGTATGACTGGGTTTGCTATCGAGCGTTTAAAATAACGGCTCCACTGAGATACTTTTTCTATGTCTTGTTTCAGTACATTCATTGGTTTAGGTATGTGAAAAACTGAATTTATATTACATTATTTGATGACATTTCTTCACTAATTTGGCAAAATTACACACTTTATCAATAGTTTAAGAACATAATCAGTGATTTAATTAAATCACACAATTCAATATAGAGAGAAATGCATGGTTGATTACGTAATCCCTTTTGAAAAACTCAGGAATACCGACGTTGGTTCGGTGGGCGGAAAAAATGCTTCATTGGGAGAAATGATATCTCAACTGACACAGAAAGAAATTCGTGTTCCAACTGGATTTGCAACCACAGCGCAGGCTTTCCAGGAGTTCCTTAAGCATAATAATCTTGGAGTGCAAATTGAGTCTGAACTTGAGCACCTCGATACCAATGATGTCCAACAACTTGCAGCCTCTGGTAAAAAAATTCGTAATTGGATTATGCAAACCCCTTTTCCTAAGGAACTGGATCACGCTATTGAACAAGAATATGAAACTCTCATTAAACGCTCATCCAATGAGATGACCTTTGCAGTTCGATCATCAGCAACTGCTGAAGATCTTCCAGACGCTTCATTCGCAGGGCAGCAAGAAAGTTTCCTTAACATTCATGGTATTGATAATATTAAAAAAGCAATTAAAGAAGTATTTGCTTCTCTTTACAATGACCGGGCAATTTCTTACCGTGTTCATAAAGGGTTTATTCATGCAGATGTTTCAATTTCAGCCGGTGTGCAACAGATGGTCAGAAGTGATATTGGTTGTGCGGGAGTAATGTTTTCAATCGACACTGAATCAGGATTTAAGGATGTTGTTTTTATTACCTCATCTTACGGCTTAGGAGAAACGGTCGTTCAGGGTGCAGTAAACCCTGATGAATTCTATGTACACAAACCGCTTTTGAAAAAAAACTTTCCGGCTATTGTTAAAAAAACAATAGGCTCAAAAAAAATTAAAATGATTTTCTCGAATTTAAATGAGGCTGGAAAAAGTACCGAGACGATTGATGTTAATCCACAAGATGCGGATCAATTTAGTTTAACTAACGAAGAAGTTCTTGAATTAGCAAAATATGCAGTTACCATCGAGGAGCATTACGGCTGCCCTATGGATATTGAGTGGGGAAAAAATGGCTTAGACAATAAACTTTATATTCTTCAAGCACGACCTGAAACAGTTAAGTCTCAGAAAAAAAATGTTACCGAAACTTATAAATTAAAAGAAACCAGTAAAGCTATTGTAGCTGGCAGAGCAGTGACTCAAAAAATTGGAACAGGCCCCGTAAGAGTTGTTACTGATCCAAACGAGATGCATACAGTACAACCGGGTGATATCTTAGTCGCAGACATGACAGACCCTAATTGGGAGCCCGTTATGAAACGTGCTTCTGCATTAGTCACTAATCGTGGTGGAAGAACTTGCCACGCCGCGATTATTGCTCGTGAGTTAGGTATTCCAGCTATTGTGGGAAGTGTAAATGCCACCGAATTATTAAACGATGGAGATATTGTCACTGTATCCTGTGCTGAGGGAGAAACCGGAATTGTTTACCAAGGCCAGCTTGATTTTGATATTGACATTCAAGAAGATGGTGAGCTACCCAAACCCCCTGTAAAAATTATGATGAATGTAGGTAATCCAGATATGGCTTTTACCTTCGCTCAAATTCCTAACCATGGTGTTGGTTTAGCAAGACTTGAGTTTGTCATTAACAACATTATCGGAGTGCACCCAAAAGCAATTATTAATTATGCGGCTATGCCAAATGATATCAAGAGCGTTATTGATCATAAGGCAAAAGGCTATAAAGATCCTGAGGATTTTTACATCAGCAAGGTGGCTGAAGGAATCGCGACCATTGGGGCTGCGTTTTACCCTAATCCAGTAATTTTAAGAACCTCTGATTTTAAGTCAAACGAATACAAAAAATTAGTTGCAGGTGATATTTACGAACCTGATGAAGAGAATCCCATGATCGGATTCAGAGGGGCTGCACGTTATCGCTCTGATGAATTTAAAGACTGTTTCGCTCTGGAATGCAAAGCTCTGAAAAAAGTGCGTGATGAATTAGGCCTCACTAATATTGAAATCATGATTCCATTTGTTAGAACACTAGATGAAGCTAAAGCGGTAATTGAAATTTTACAAACTCACGGATTAAAAAGAGGAGAAAATGGGCTCAAAGTCATCATGATGTGTGAAGTACCATCCAATGCAATCCTTGCAGATGATTTCCTTGATCTGTTCGATGGCTTCTCGATTGGCTCAAATGATTTAACTCAACTCACACTGGGGACCGATCGCGATTCAGGTATTTTAGCAGATGGATTTGATGAAAGAGATCCTGCGGTCATGAAATTAATTGAGCAGGCAATTTCATCCGCCAAGAAAAAAAATAAATACGTTGGTATTTGTGGACAAGGTCCGTCAGATCATGATGATTTTGCTCAATGGCTGGTTGAAAAAGGAATTACTTCAGTCTCATTAAATCCAGATACAGTGGTTTCAACCTGGAGAAAAATCTCTAATTAATGGCTAACGATCTTAAACGTCGTGCTTTTTTTATTTCTGATGGAACAGGTATTACTGCCGGATCACTTGGCGGTCTTTTGGCGCATTTTCCAGAAACAGAGTTTGAGCAAATTCGAATCCCTTTTACAGATTCACATCAAAAAATTGAAGATGCTCAAAAACGTATTGTAAATGCCAAATTAATCAATGGTTTGCGTCCTGTAGTCATCATGTCTATTGGGAATAATGAATTAAGGAGCGAACTGAAAGAAGTTGATGCTTATTACATTGACTTGTTTGAATCTTTTATATTTCCTTTAGGAAAAGAATTGCAACAAGATCCTCTCACCCGCCCGGGTGTTGCTCATAGCATGAATGGAGCAAATTATGGTAATCGGATTGAGGCGATCAACTTTGCACTCGGTCATGATGATGGGATGACCCATAATGGTCTAAATCAGGCTCACGTTATATTAGTCGGCGTTTCTCGCAGTGGAAAAACGCCAACTAGTATTTACTTGGCGATGCAGTTTGGCATCAAAGCAGCCAACTATCCCTTGATTCCTGAAGACTTTGAACGAGGAACTGTCCCACCTATTCTCGAAGGTTATATCGATAAAATTTTTGGTCTAACCATTCAAGCGAACCGCTTAAGCTCATTAAGAAGTGAGCGCAGGCCCGACAGTCATTATGCCTCGATTGAAAACTGTAAAGATGAAATTAAAAAAGCAGAAAAATTGATGCAAAAACTGGGTGTGCCAATTGCAGATTCGACAAGTCGCTCCGTCGAAGAATTGTCTGCAATCATCATCCAGCACATTAACAAAAACTAGTTAATGTTGTAGGGCTTTAGGATCTTCTTAATATCATTTGATTCTGGATTGGTCATGCTTGAGAACACATGGACTTTTTCAAAATTAGGCATGACAACAAATTTATAAAAATTCCACATCGGAGCCTTGCCAGTTACCTCGCTGAGTTTCTGATATATCGGATTGGCTTTAGGACCCACAACACTTGATTTTTCCATCATTGGAAATTCAACGGCATAAGTTAATTTGCAGAATTTTTGTATATCCTCGTTTGAGCCTGGTTCTTGATTAAAATCGTTGGATGGAAAACCGACGATTAAGAGCTTATCTTTATTATTGGCATATAATTTTTCTAAATCTTCAAACTGGGAAGTAAATCCGCATTTACTCGCCGTATTGACAAAGATAATTGGCTTATCTTTATATTCACATAAATTAAAATTTTCACCCTGAAGTGTTTTTAAAGGAGTGTCGTAAAAATTACCACAGGCCCCAGAACTCACTACAGGAAATATAAATAAAGAGAGTATAGATAATATTTTTTTCATAATTCGTATGATCCTTAATAAATTTAATTGTTCAATTCTTTTTTCGCCACACCCAAGGTGGAAGCGCTTTTACATTTTTAAACAAACCTAAAAATTGCCTTTGAGCCATCTGTTCTGCTTGATCATAAAATTTTTGATCATCCTCATTAAGACTTTCTTGATATCGTCGATAAAACCACGCGCATCCTTTTCTAATCATAGCAAGATTGATATCAACTTGATCAATCTTTATTTTAGCTAAAATTCTCTGATAACGATCTTGCCCAAACTTGACCAACTGTATTGGTTTATTTTCAATTAATTCAACCAAACATTGTCTTGATTCTTTTCCAAACTCCTGTTTTAACTCTGGTGCGTCAATGCCTACTAATCGAATTTTTTTATATTTTGTATCCCCCTCTTTTAAAAAATGAACCGTATCGCCATCAATTATCTTTATAATATTCCCATTTTCTGTTGAACTATAAGTAAAACCATTTAGACTAAAAAAAATGAACCATAAACTTATAAGTATTATTTTTTTATCCATTATTTTTAATCTCATTTTTATTAGGACATTATCAGCCAATGAAGAAACCTCTGTCCAATATTATTTTGATGATCGTTATAATTATTACTCCGATTCAGAAAGAATTGCCACACGTGTAAACAGAAGAATTTTTTATCGTCATTCCGATGTATTTAAAGAAGCATTAGCCGACTATCAGCAATCTATTAATAAGATAACCTACAGTCAATGTCAAAAATCAAATACCTCAGACTTTATTATCAAGCTTGAACCTAATTTCTTTTACAACCCGCTCATGCAAACGATGTATGCTGATTTAAATTATTACATTTACCAAGAGCCATCAAAGCAAGTTAATCATGGAACACTCTCCATAAAAAAACAAATGTATATTCAAGCCCGACACGATATCCAGCTCAAAAATCTTTATTTGGAATTTTTAAATCAGCTGTCTGAAAAATTACCGACTAGTATTTCGGATCAAAAAATCAACGGAGAGTTTTGTAAGTTAATCTAAATTAGATCTATTGATATTCATTTATCGCAACTCTAGTTTTATTATCACTAATGATCAGTATTCCTTTTTCATAAGCACAGGACAACCCATTTACCTTGGTATAGACCGAACCCTGCCCAGTGACTTGAGATAATAATTTTCCCTCATTACAGACTAATTTTTTCGGATCTTGTGGCTGTGATACTAAGTGTTGCACAACGATACCGAAGACTAAGAAGAGCATCGTTAGAGCTACGAGATGTTTCAAGACTGTTTTCACCATTCTTGATACCTATCTTTGTTAAATACACAACATATTGTATCTTATTAACAAAAAAAATCAATTTGTTGTTATTTTTTGTGTGGAAGTAATTAATGGCGGAAGGGGCGGGATTCGAACCCGCGTTAGGGAGTTCACCCTAAACACGCTTTCCAGGCGTGCGACTTAAACCACTCATCCACCCTTCCGAGAAATTTTGCATATTATACATAGATAGCTCATGAGAATGTTGACTTGATTAAAAATCCAAATGGCTTTAATGTAATAAATCTACTTAGCTTAATAACTATTTATTCATTACAGCTAATTTTATTTTTGGGAGGAAAGAAAAATGGCGTTTGATACACTGAAGAACCTTGGAATTGATAGTCCATTCAAGGAAAGATATGATAATTTTATTGGTGGTAAATGGGTTAAACCTGTTGAAGGTAAATACTTTGAGAACATCACTCCACTAACCGGCAAGCCTTTTTGTGAGGTTGCAAGATCGACCGAAGCTGATATCAATTTAGCCTTGGATGCAGCGCATGCAGCCAAAGATGCATGGGGTAAAACAAGCCCTACTGAAAGAGCAAATATTCTAAATAAAATTGCTGATCGCATGGAGCAAAATCTTGAAAAAATTGCTCTCGCAGAAACAATTGATAACGGTAAACCTATTCGAGAAACAATGGCTGCAGACATTCCCCTAGCGATCGACCATTTTAGGTACTTCGCAGGGGCCATTCGTGCTCAAGAAGGATCGGTCTGTGAAATTGATCACGACACCGTGGCCTACCATTTTCATGAACCTCTTGGAGTAGTTGGTCAGATTATTCCTTGGAATTTCCCGATTTTAATGGCGGCATGGAAACTTGCTCCAGCTATTGGTGCTGGCAACTGTGTGGTCATGAAACCTGCAGAACAGACTCCCGTGTCCATCCTGATTGTAGCTGAAATTATTGGCGACCTTCTCCCTCCTGGAGTGCTCAATCTTGTGAATGGGTTTGGTCTTGAAGCAGGCAAGCCTCTGGCTAGCTCAAGCAGAATTGCTAAGATTGCTTTTACCGGTGAAACCACAACTGGTCGATTAATAATGCAATATGCGTCGCAAAATATTATTCCAGTAACACTTGAACTCGGAGGCAAATCTCCTAATATTTTCTTTGAAGATGTTATGGATAAAGATGATGCTTATTTCGATAAAGCCTTAGAAGGATTCA
>Ga0222714_10002746_pt1 | contig 18386 bp, 23 predicted proteins | sample C33_3DmetaG_FD_165048 | JGI IMG/M metagenome (GOLD analysis project Ga0222714, IMG submission 165048) | Estuarine water microbial communities from San Francisco Bay, California, United States - C33_3D | ecosystem: Environmental > Aquatic > Marine > Unclassified | place: USA: California...
AGCAGCATTGGCATTGGATTTGGGCTTGGCAGCAGCATTGGCATTGGATTTGGGCTTGGTAGCAGCATTGGCATTGGATTTGGGCTTGGTAGCAGCATTGGCATTGGATTTGGGCTTGGCAGCAGCATTGGCATTGGATTTGGGCTTGGTAGCAGCATTGGCATTGGATTTGGGCTTGGTAGCAGCATTGGCATTGGATTTGGGCTTGGCAGCAGCATTGGCATTGGATTTGGGCTTGGTAGCAGCATTGGCATTGGATTTGGGCTTGGTAGCAGCATTCTCCTCCTCACCCTCGGCTTTAGCAATAACACGTTTCATAATATCAGAAGTAATTTTTTTTACATTCCTATTGTTCATCTTGTCTTTCTCCTCTTTTATTATGGCTTTACGTTTGTTCAATATATTTTGTTTCTTCTTTATTCGTGCCTGTTCTGCTTCGGCCTTAATTTTCTCTTCCCTTATTCGTGCCTGTTCTGCTTCGGCCTTAATTCTCGCTTCGTTTTGTTCCTTCCTTATTCGTGCCTCTTCTGCTTCGGCCTTAATTTCATCTTCTTTTTTTCTCTTCCTTATTCGTGCCTCTTCTGCTTCGGCCTTAATTTTCTCTTCCCTTATTCGTGCCTTTTCTTGTTGGTCCTCAATATTCTTTTCTTTTTGTGCCTTCTTTTGTTGTTTTTTCTGTTCTGCGTTATTCAATTTTTGTTGTTTTTCGTTCTTTTTGGCTTGAGCCTTTTTTGATATGTACGTGTTTATAGATTGTTTGATTGTAATTGCATTATTTGTTGATATTTTGTTCAGGAATTGTTTGGGATTATTTTTATTTTTAATCCCTTTGGTTTTCATGTACTTTTTAATAGTTGCGATTTTTTCCAATCTTGATATTTCATCTTGATACGTTTGATTATTCATGTTTATGTTTTCGTTTTTATATTCAACTTTACGTTTTGTAGAACCAAATAGTTTACCTGGTATAGGTTCCGCTTTATTACGTTTATTTTGTAAAATAACAAGTTTATTATAAATTTCCTTAATCTTTTGTTTTTCATCTTCATTAAGTGATTTGTTTTTTTTATTTGGCATTTTTTTACTCACGTACGCCATAACAAAATTAGATGGAACATCTGGAACATTATTCATTGAACGGGCTTCGGCTTTAGTGATTTTAGTGTTTTTAGTTATGAACTTAGTGTTTAATTCCCTTCTTAATTTTTCACGCTGTTCGGGAGACATATAAAGAACTTTTCTCTTACCACCAAGGTAAGATGGGCGTGGTGATACTGTATTATATTTGTTCATTAAATTTTTGATTGTATTATAATTTGTTTTAACCGTAGTTTTATTTATTTTTGATTTACCTGTTTTTTTAACATAATCCTTAACAAAATCGAGTGGAATACCTTCATTAGCCAGTTCTTCCATTGCGGCATTTTTTAACACTCGAGTGCTTAATTCATCACTTAATTTTTGAACTTGGTCGGGAGACATATAAACAACTTCTCTCTTACCACCAAGGTAAGATGGGCGTGGTGATACTGTATTATATTTGTTCATTAATTCTTTGATAGCATTATAATTTGTTTTAACAGAATTTTTATTTATATTTGTTTTACCTGTTTTTTTCATATAATCCTTAACAAAATCGAGTGGAACACCATCAATAATCATAGCGTTTGCTTTGGCTTTGGCTTCAGCAGCATTGGCATTTTTCTTGGCTTTGGCTTCAGCAGCATTGGCATTTTTCTTGGCTTTGGCTTCAGCAGCATTGGCATTTTTCTTGGCTTTGGCTTCAGCAGCATTGGCATTTTTCTTGGCTTTGGCTTCAGCAGCTTTGGCTTCAGCGGCTGCCTTCTTTGTACTTTCCTCCTCTAATTCTTTGATTTGTCTAGTGATGTCTTCGTTTGTAAGATTTTCATATACAACTTCCCGGCGTTTTTTGGAACCAAATAAACCTTTTATTGGATTGACTTCGTTTCTTTTGTTTCGTAATGTAGCAAGTTTGGTATGTAATGTTTTAATTTGATTTCTATTTGAATTATTGAGGGGACTATTCTTTTTACTTTGTAGTTTATTGTTTATATATGAATTCACAAACTTACGATTAATACCTTCAATCTTTCTTGAATTGTTTTTTTCTTTGGCTTTGGCTTTATTGGCTTGAGCCTTGTTTTGAGCGGCTTGAGCGGCTTGAGCGGCTTGTGTGTTGGTTTTATCCTTATTTTTAATTTTATCCTTTAATTCTTTGATTTGTTTATTGATGTCTTCGTTTGTTAGGTTTTTATATATAACTGGACTGGTTTTTAAACCGCCAAATAACCCTTTTTTAGGTTCATATTTATTAATGAGGCTTCGTAATGTAGCAAGTTTGGTATGTAATGTTTTAATTTGATTTCTATTTGAATTATTGAGGGGACTATTCTTTTTACTTGGTAGTTTATTGTTTATATATGAATTCACAAACTTACGATTAATACCTTCAATCTTTCTTGAATTGTTTACTTCTTTGGTCTTGGTTGGAGCGGCTCTGGCATTGGCTTGAGGAGCTCGGGCATTGGCATTGGCTGTTGACTGATTTGAAATTTTCCATTTATTGAAAATGTCTTTATTCTTAAAAACATTGTTAGTTATATTAGTTTTTGTTTGTATATACTTATTTAAAGTGTTAGTTGTTGTTTTAAATTTGTTTGCTGTATTTTCCAACAAGTGTTTTGTATAGGCTTTCTTAAAATTATCAAATTCTGGGAGACTGAGCGTTGCCTCTGACGCCATATATATAAGATAAGAAATTATATGAACATTAATGAAATGTTAATCTTCATATACCTGTTTCCTGAAATTTTTATGTCTTTGTAAGATGGACCTGTATTAGTCGCGTTTAAATTTTCTTCCATTAGCACCATTTGGCGTGGTTTGTGATTCATTATTACTAAGTTCAAATTCATTTTCACCATTTCTTCCACGTCCTCCATTAGCACCGTTGGTACTGTTTCCTCCTCGTCCTCCATTAGCACCGTTGGCACCGTTTCCTCCTCGTCCTCCATTAGCACCACGAGCACCGTTTCCTCCTCGTCCTCCATTAGCACCACGAGCACCGTTTCCTCCTCGTCCTCCATTAGCACCTGGGGCACCGTTTCCTCCTCGTCCTCCATTAGCACCTGGGGCACCGTTTCCTCCTCGTCCTCCATTAGCACCGTTGGTACTGTTTCCTCCTTGTCCTCCATTAGCACGACTAGCACCTGGGGCACTGTTTCCTCCTTGTCCTCCATTAGCACGACGAGCACCTGGGGCACTGTTTCCTCCTCGTCCTCCATTAGCACCAGATGTTCTACCGATATGTCTGTTATACAAACTCATATTAATAAGTTTTGTGTTAGACACTGAACCATCTTTTAAATATTCGATGTATAAATGAATTGTTTGACCAGGTTCTTTTATACCCCCTTTCTTTAATCGATCGATGATTTTATCGACAAATATATATTTCATAACTTTGAATAATTGTTCATTGTAAATCTTGTTTTTCTTTTTGTCTCCTAACGCTAGATTATATGTCATGATGATTGCATTTTTATTTTTATTATACATATCAGTAAGAAGTTGGTCATTAAAATCTTGACTTGTTATCACCAGGTTTGGGTTTTTAGATAACTTTTCATACACTTTACTAACTTGTTCTATATGATTTTCATCTCGCATGTCATATAGTTTTTTAATAGCATCTTTAACAGATGTAGGTGGTTTGTTTTTAGACTTTAGTCTCGCATTTATTTTATTGAAGTTTTCTGGTTTTAAAAACGTAGTTGAACGTTTTCCACCTAAAAAGAATGACCGTGGTTCGATGCGATTTTGTTTTTGAATCAATTCTTTATTTTTTTCATACTTTGATTGTAACATAATTATACGATTTTGATTAAGTTCAGATAATTTATGGTAGTTCATGTAAGCTTTTGTATAGTTTTTTGGAACACCGGACACTGCTGGAATATTTTTAATACTTGGCGTTGATTTGTTTGCCGTTGTTGATGTTCTTCCTCCAAATATTTTCGAAAAAAATCCACCTTTCTTTCCACCGTTTCCACTGTTTCCACTCGTGACTCCTCCTCCACTTCCTGCGTTTCCACTCGTGACTCCTCCTCTACTTCCTGCGTTTCCACCCGTGACTCCTCCTCTACTTCCTGCGTTTCCACCTGTGGCATCTTTTTTACCACCCGAAAACATCGAAAAAAACCCTCCTTTTGATTTTTGATTAGTATTACGAATATTTCTGTTTGGTAATTGCAAATTTGGTATATTCAAACTTGGTAATTCAACGTATTTTTGTTTTGATGATGATACATTTGGAATTTTAAGTCCACCAAGTCCACCAAGTCCACTTGTATTTCTTCTAGATGTATTGTTCCCCGAATTCCCACGGTTTCCGATGTTCCCCGAATTCCCACGGTTTCCGATGTTCCCCGAATTCCCACGGTTTCCCAAGTTTCCAGAATTTACACGATTGTCGATGTTCCCTGAATTCCCACGATTTCCGATATTCTCGGTGTTCTCAGAATTCACACGATTGCCAAAGTTCCCAGTGTTCTCAGAATTCACACGATTGCCGTTGTTTCCAGAGTTCGCACGATTTTCAAACGCTCTAAAGTTTTCTGGAATTGTTCTTTTACCTGTTTTTTTGCGTGAAATCTGTATGGGTTCCATCGCTTGCACAGAAATAAGGTGTTTTGTGATGGCTTCCTTCAATGTTTCTTTGGAGAATTGTTCAGTGACAACTATTTTTAATTTTCTCGCAACTCGTTTCAATTGTAGTTTAGTTGAAGATGCTGAAAAAAGAAGTCTGTAATCACCTGCGGTCAATCCAACGGAAGGGTCAATCAACATTGTTTTATCACTTGAAAAAATCAGTGGTGGGAGTGGAAGTCTATTTGATGAAATCATTTGAACCGCACTTTCTATTTCCTTTTTGGGACTACCCGAAACATTAACACCAAATCTTCCCTGTATCCCATTTCGGAGGCTTGTTAAATTAGTTCCTGGGCTCAATGATGCCATCTATATATATTGCCTACAAAATAGTTTGAGTTTGTCCTCGTATGACATGTTAAAATCAAAAATATTTATATCACTTCCTATGTCTAATTCAATTCCTTTCGTATCATTAATTCTGTTATTGAGTGTTGCTTTGATGAGTGCTTCTAGAAATTGCATTGGATTTTCAATTTTTTCCTGAAAATGATCATAATCTTTCAATCGTACACACATGACTTCATATGGTTTTCTATGTAAGAATGGGAAGTAGGGCACCATTTCTACTGTTCCACCATCCACGTACGTGAAATTATTGTATTGATATGCTGAAAATATGAACGGAATGGACATGGACATACATACAGCATCAACAACATACATATCTGGATGTGTATCTTGTGAGAAATATTCAGTCTTTCCTGTATTGAGACAGAATGCTGAAACATATATTTTCTTTTTGAGTTCCCTAAATGTAGGATTTCCTTTACATAATTCAATAAGTTTTGACCTAATAGGGTCAATATCAACAAAACCAAATTTGTTAAAGAAACATCCAATGTTTAATTTAACAAATTCAGGGACATCTAGATCGAATGAAAAATTGATGATTTCATCAATTGACAATCCGACGGCGAGAAAGAGTGCCAATATGGCGCCCGCTGATGACCCCGAAATTTCTTCAATTTCCTGTAGTTCCTTTTCTTTTGATTTGAGAAATCCTAAAAAGGCGAAATATCCCATGGCTGCGGGGCCAATGACGAGATACTTCATTTAATAAAACTGAGGAAATTGCTTTCGGAGAATAGCGAACACCAAGGCGAATACCAAAGTGTGGGTCAATTGCGAGGCAAACGAGGTTTGACCAGAACGGAAGGCACCACCCGAACCTGGTGGGAGGGTCAAGAGGAGACCTGGGCTGAGGGCGATAAACAAGAAGGTGGTCACCAAAAGATCAGTCTTCGTCAACACCAACTTCAAGGACTTCGCAATGAGGGCGTAGATAAGGAAGAAGACCAAGGCGTGGAAAAACACAAACGCCGTGTTGGTCTGGTTCTTCTTGAAGGACAACGACTTCCCATTGGTCGACAAAATGAAACCTGGGGACAAGGCCAAGAAAAGAGCGGCGGGGGTCGCAACTTTTGCGGAGGTAATATCTGGGAACATCATACTATATATCTATGCTCATAATATTTTTTCACACAATTGAAACGATAGACAAAGTAGATAAAATCATCAATTGTCTTTTTTCGTTCTGAACCAAAAATGCTCGAGTAATTTTCAATACGTCGCCATACGTTTTTTAGGTGATTGAGATAGTGAAGTCTCCACATGTCTAGGTCAAACGTGGGGTGAATATCTGGGGGGTTTTCATAACAGAAATCATAAAAGAAATCATCTGCATCTATGCCCCCAAATAGTTCGTCTTTCAGTCCTGCTTGTTCAAGAACTTCAAGCATGGAATACCACATCTCCCACAATTCTTCATTGTAAATTGTGCTCCAATCCTGGTAATCTACTGTTTCTTGAACGCTTTTTTCACTATCTGAATTACTGTCGTTGTAATCGTCGTAATATTCGTCGTATGACATATTTCTTATACATTATACTTTCTTCTCTTTTATACCAGTCATTGAGATAGACGTGGTCTCCTTCTCTGGGAGAATATCATTAATGGCATTAAGGGCGCCTTCCAATTTAGCCTCATCCCCGCTGAAGTAATTAGTAAGACCTTCCGTGACCGTCTTCTTATTGTAACCAGCCTTGCGAATACTCTTCTTAAGTTTAATCTTCCCCTTCTTCAAATTAATGACGTCGATGTCCTTCTGAACCATATTCTTCTTGACCGTCTCCTTCATTCGCTTCTCCTCCTGAACCAAAATCTTCAAATCGTCTTTGGCGTCATTAATTTGTTTTGAAATTTCCAATAGTTTGGCAACCGTATCGGCGAGGTCGTCCTGTTCAGACATATTTACTGTAAAAAACCGTTAAATCTTTAAGTGCAGATTTTGCGTTGCATCAAATCTGGGACAATCGTGGAGTTATTCCAGGTGTAGACCGTCTTTGGGTTTGGTGGTTCCGCGCGAATGGATTGGTTGCTGTTTCTCAATGTGCCGCCAATGGTTTCTGGGAAACCAATTTGGTTGCGTGGGTCAAGGAAGTTTTGACCCTTGAGCACATCCTCTGGAGCAAACTTACCGAACTCCTCCTGGGAAGCGACTTCGCGGGGGAGGAGGGAAGAGGCCAAACCAGTACCAGCCTTCATTTCGCAACGGGGAATGACATTGTTGTTGGCCGCCTCTTGCTGGGCACCTTCGATTTCCTGGAGTTCATACCCAGATTTACCGAAACCAAGCAATCGACCGAGGCCAAGGAAATTGGGGCGAGTTATGATAACGATCACCAAAATAATAGCCAACATCAATTGAAAGTTGCTGCGCTTATTCATCTTTATATGTAATATACAATTTTTTTTTGGTAGAAACTTATACAATTGGGGATACAAATTGTATATGCTTTGTTCTGAAAATGTATTTTTCTTTGTCTTGTCTAACGACGGGAGCGAGTAGCGGGCGCTGGAGCGGCAGCGGCACCACCACCACCACAGACTCGAGCTTTCAAGCCAGTGGCACCAGCCGAACCAGCACCGAATTTGTCCTTCGAGTCTTCAACTGAACCATCCGCGTAGATCATTGTGGCTCCTTCTGGAACACCACCAAGAACTTCTCCGCAGAGTGTTTCGCAAGCGCCGGCATCCGCGGGGGCACCGCCACCCATCACCTTCGCGAAGGACTTACGGCTGGCATACACCAAGACCGCGAGCAAAGCGACAACAATGTAAACGAAATATTTACGGAGAGCGCGATTTACGACCTTGGTTGAATTCATGTTTATATATATAGTACTACATATTTTTCTCAGTGGTCATATATCAGGTGGTCTGAACTGATGATGCCCAGTTCGTTTTCTGGTCTATATTTTATATTATGTTTTGGTATCCCTCGTTTGAAACGAGATGTTGTTATATCTATCTTTTGTTCTTGAGGTGGTTCTCTCCTGGGTGTTCTCCCCTGAATATTACGAAATGTATAAATCAAATAAATAAGTCCAATTACAATAAGTAGTTTTATCATCTACTATAGTGGGGTATTTTACTCGTCCTCGTCCTCGTCTCCTGAAATTTCATCATTGAGCGCGTATTCTTCTGGGTATTCTTCTGAAGTTTCCTGGGCTTGTTCTGGCTCTGGTTCTGGTTCTGGGAGAACCTTCACCTGGACAACATTCCAAATTGGTCCATAGGTCTTCTTAGCGAACCAAATACCCGCGAATTCAAGTAAAGCATTGCATTTGACCGCATCTTCACCGAGTTCAGAAAGTTCATTGTCTGCGTTGAAAATCTTAGACGCTTTGATTTTATCGGCCAAAAGCGTATTCTCCTGGGTAATCGAACCAGAATACATCGAGGTGAGGAGACTTTCGGATACAGACTTACCGAACCATTCGCTTGAGCGTTCAATCGCAGTTTTGATATTCTCTTCATCAATTGGTTGGATTTTCTTCAAATGTCTCTTACCTTTGATGTGCAATTGAACTTCCTGTCCAGAATTTTGAACCATGACGGTGTTCAATTGAATGAGACATTTCTTGTTGTCGTCCGTTCGAGCCTTGACAATGTAGCAGCCATCGTCGTCGCGAACTGGGGTTTCGTAAATCATTATAGTATGTAAAAGATTTACTTCTTTAACCCAACGAATGGAATTATTGCTGAACCTTCAATTATTTTTTTAGGAACCCACGAATTTCTGGGTGTTTTAAAGGCGTATAATTCTGGTGTATTTACATTCAAATTCTTCTTTGACCCTGTGTTCAATCTGTATTTATATTCATTTTTAACATATGCATTTCTTTTGTTGACAACCCACTTTCTTTTATCAATATCAAACCTATAATTTGATTTAGTTTCCTTGAACCCAGGTGTCTTTTTCTGTGTGGCGTGTGTGAGTTTCGAAAGTTTCACCTTTGATGGTTCGGTCGTATATTTCTCGTAGGTGAGTGGATTTACTTTTGACGCAGTTTGAATGCTCACGGTTCCATCGCGAGTAATTCGTTGTCGCTTTGTTTTAGCGACTGGTGATTTTTCATAATTTGTGAATATACTTTCAATTGAACCTGGTTTTATGGATTTGAGTTGAGGATACGTCGCCATGAGTTTGACAATTCTTTGTTTATCTTTCTTCTTCTTGTGTGGTCTGAGACCAAGTTTTTGCATTAAAAAAATGTCTTCAATAAGAAACCTCCTTTTTGCGATGACAACATTTGGATTTTTCACAAGTTTCCCTTTGCTGTTTCTGTAGATCAAACCTGATACACTCTTCGCTTCTGCGATTTCATACCCGAACTCATCTGGTCGCATGAAGGCTACATCTAGAATGCCACCGAGGTTAAATGGTACGGACTTTCCATCCTTGGGTGAAAAATATTTAATTCTCAAATCAAGTGCAAATATTTCAACATCTATGAGAACATCTTTGAGTGATGGTTTATTTGTTTTGGACTCCTTTGATTTTGTTTTGAGTGTATATCTTCGTGTGACTGGTGGTCCAGATGGCATAAACCCAATGCCTAGAAATCTAGAAAGTTTCGTTTGTTGTTGTAGTCTCTGTTTAATTTTTGCTCCATAGTCCTTTGCCATTTTACCCATTTCCTGCCAAAACAAGAGTTTGATGGCTTGAAGTTTACCGAAGAATTTCTTATCTATCCGCATTCTTGGTATAAATTTGGTGTCTATATCTGAAGTTATGACACGGTCATCGAGAAGGAGATAGTAGTTGACGGCATCGCCTCCACTCAGAATGAGATCACCTGTTTTTTTAAATTTAGAATTCAATTTACCAATAATTTCATATATAATATCTCTAATTCTATCTGTGATAAATGCATATACCATGGCTTCAAGGTCTTTCTTTTTGAAATGTGTTGCTAGGCGTTTTCTGAACGCCGTTGGTTTGTTTTCTTCAAAGTATTTTTGTAGAGTTTTATCTTTGAAGAACAAATTATCCTGCATGTATCCATCAAGTGTCTCTTGGGAGTACAGGTTTGTGTCCATATTATTATATACATATATAAAAATGGACTGCAAAGACTTGAAGTGTTCAGAGCGCACAAAGAACTGTCGTTGTTTCGCGTATGCGAATGTGAAGGATCCCAAGAAGGAACAATTTTGTGGATACAAGAAGAATTCTGTGGTCATTCCTTGTGATCCTGGATGTTGTGATGGTGGATGTCCAGGTCAATGTAAGGGTGTTGCCGATAAGCCCCCATACGAAATTGCTCAGAATGATGTTGATTTGAGTAAGATTCCTTTATATTTGAAACTTGCTGCTTTCCTCCTGGTCGTCCTAGTAATCATAAGCACAATCAGCGCTTAAAGGAGACGCAACTAAGTAAGATATAATCATGTCTACTACTGCTACTGAAGAGGTCTCGCTCCAACAAATCTACAAGGAACTTCGTTCTTTGAGTAAGCTCGTCCGTAAGGTTCGTGCGCACCAAGAAGACCCCACTGGTGAAAAGGCCGCTGAGCGTGCGAAGAACAACGGTTTTAACCGCCTCCAAGAGGTCACGCCTGCGCTTCGTTCTTTTCTCGGTTTGGGTGCTGATGAAAAGATTTCTCGCAGTGATGTTACGAAGCGTGTCAACGCTTACATCATCGAGAAGGGTCTTAAACACCCGGACAACGGCAAGTTGATTGTTCTCGACGAACCCCTCAAGTCTCTTCTTAACCCACCTGCGGATGAGCAAATTTCTTACTTGAACATCCAAAAGTATTTGAGCCCCCATTACGTCAAGGCTGACGAAAAAGTGGTCGAAACTAAACCTAAGGTGAAGAAGGCGGCGGCGAAGAAGTAAAATGTCTTCTTCTACTATCGCTGTCATCCAAGAGGATACGTCTGATACTACCGACGACGCAACCTCAAAGCCTAGAGACTTAAAAAAATAATATTATAATACTATATACAAATGATTGATAAATCAACCGTTGAAAACCTGGTTGGTACAAAAATAACTCAGTTAGATTTGTACCAAAAAGCATTTACACACAAGTCTGTTTTAAAAGAACGTCCAGAACTTGGGAGTTCCTTTGAAACACTTGAATTTATTGGGGATTCAGTATTGGGATTTGTGATTACAAAGTTTTTATTTGATAGATATGAAAAGAACCAAGAGGGTTTCCTTACAAAGGCTCGCACTAAGTTAGTTCGTGGTGAGATGTTGGCTAAAATTGCTCTTAAATTGGGTTTGGATAAATGGGTTATTATGGATGAGAAGGGTATGAGAAATAATTGGAATAAAAATCCAAAGATTTTGGAAGATGTGTTTGAATCCCTTATTGGTGCAATTTATATGGATTTGGGTTTGCTTCACGCAAAACAATTTATTTTGAAAATTTACGAAAATCCAGATATGGTTGATATGCGTTGTTTAACGGTTGATGATAATTTTAAAGATCATCTGATGCGTTATTGTCAAACACACAACCACCCCCTCCCAGAGTATAGAATATTTAGTCAAGACAATGGACTATTCATCATAGATGCGTATGTGAATGGATATTTTGTTGGTAGAGGTGCGGGTAAAAACAAGAAAATAGCAGAACAACACGCGGCTAGAGCAATGTTTTACCCCCCAACTTAAAAGGTTAGTCCTATAGTATTGTAATGCGATGCACCCTCAGGTCGCTAAACTCATCAGTTATGAATATGCTGCCCAGCGCTCCGAAGAATGGCTTGAATTAAGAAAGAACGTGCTCACGGCTTCCGATGTTCCGTCTGCCATTGGTGATAATCCCTACCAAAAACCTTTTGAATTAATGCTCAAAAAATGCGGTAAAGGTGAACCTTTCACTGGTAATATGTTCACCGAACACGGGAATAAATATGAGGATGAGGCTCGTATAATTTATGAGGAACGATATGGTGAAAAGGTTCACGAAATTGGTTTGTATATTCACCCAACCATTAAATGGCTTGGTGGAAGTCCAGATGGTATTACTGAATCTGGAAAACTCGTTGAAATCAAGTGTCCCTACCGCCGTAAAATCACCGGTGAAGTGCCTATCCACTATATGGGTCAGATCCAGATGTGCATGGAGATTTTAGATCTTGAGAGTTGTGATTTTATTGAATATCGTCCCGAAGAAATAACTTGGCCAAAGCCCGCCGAATTCTCAATGGTACATGTGAAACGCGACCGCGAGTGGTTCAAGGAAAAATTACCAATCATGGAAGAGTTCTGGAACAAGGTTCTTTGGCATCGTGAACATGGAATTGAAGAACCAGTAAAAAAGAAAAGGGCTCCTCGTAAAAAGAAAGAGGAGGTCGAAGAGAAGTTTGAGTGTGAGATTGAAGTATGTTCAGACGATGAAAAATATCTTAGTGAATAATATAAAATGTCTTCTATAAAAACAATTGGTTCCCGCGCGGAAGTGTTCCACGGTGCGGCTGCGCACACGTCTGGTGGTCTCAAGGCGGCCGATTTGATGCGTGATACCGATGGTCGTATTAAGAGTAAGGCGGCGTCTATGGCGGCTCTCGATCGTATGAAGCGCGAAGGTAAAAAGGCGATGGTCAAAGTGTTCAAGCCCACAGGTAAGAAGTTCAAACTTCAGCCCAAACAAGGGACGAAGGCCTACAAGACTAAAATAAAAAAGATGGCTTAAATTAAGAATGACACGTGCTGATGTATGGAAGGAATCTATTAAACTCGCTAAAATACAACATGGACTAAATCCTAACTCTTTCATGAAACTTGATTCAAAAGTTCTCAGGAAAGCGCAACAAATTTATGTTTTTTTAGATTTGAAGAGAAATAAAATATCAAAGAATAATAGATGAGAAAACCAACAATACCGGGTTCATTGGCTGAACGACGTTCAAGAATCAAAAATACTAACGTTTTTTATGGAATATCCGATAAAGAAAGGAAAATGCTTGCGCAATTAATGAGTGGTGCGCTTATTGTTTCTAAAAAATCAAAAAGTAAAGCACCCACTAAATCAAAACCCCGTTCTAAACGAACTGGAAGCCTTTCAACCTCTGCGGCTCGAAGGTCATAAGTTGATGTAATTTCCATGTAATACCAAACTTCTTATTCAAAAAATACACGCTATTCACTTCAACAATAGCAATACCTGTATTTCTTGCATATAGACCCGACACCGCATCGCGACGAATATCATTCTTCTCGGAATCCATAAAAAGTGGCTTCAAACGACCTTCGTAGTTTGTATCAACCTTGACACGGAATTTTGGTTCACGATCAGGTGTTTCTTTAATGTTTGAATTGAACATTTCGCGAAGTTCCGCAACATCCTTCTTTGACCCGAAAATTTCTTCGCTTTGGTCAGATACTTTTTGTACGACTTTATCCTCGACAGCGCGAATGGCTTCATAAAAATCCTTTACATAGTTTCCTTCTTCTTCGTGTCCCTTCATTGAAAAATCAATGTTCCACTTTGTTGGTCCAACCTCTGGTGTAAATCCCGATAATCCAAATGGCATATACATCCGAGGGATCTGCATACGAACTGGACGACCATCTGTAGTGCTGAATGACATCTTTTTGTTATCATAATCTGATAATTCAATAGTATCGACAACTTCTTTAAACTTCCGCATTTTAAGTTATTATATAGAATAACCTTTAAGCGGAACAAGCACTACACTCTGGTTCCAGACTAAACTGAATGGCGCGGGCTTTGGCCTTACTGCGCAAATAATACATACCTGTTTTCAAACCTGCTTTCCACCCATACATATGCATGGATGAAACCTTACCAAGAGTTGGGTTCTCCAAGAACAAATTCATACTTTGACTTTGATCGACAAAGTAGCCTCTGTCCCGAGCCATATCAATAATTGTTTTCTGACTGATTTCCCATACAGTCTTGTATAATTCCTTAATATCATCTGGAATGTTTGTAATATCTTGAATTGAACCACCCGCGCGAACCATGAGATCCTTCATCTCCTTTGACCAGAGACCAATTTTCTTCAAGTCCTTCACCAAGTGTTTATTGACGACCACGAATTCACCCGCCAATGTTCTTCGCAAGTAGATGTTCGTCGTGTATGGTTCAAAGCACTCGTTATTTCCAAGAATTTGAGCCGTGGATGCGGTGGGCATAGGTGCAACTAAGAGACTGTTTCTAATACCCTTCTTCACCCGTTCTCGCATAGCATCCCAGTCATACATATTACTGAAATTTGGAGTGCCAGCGGCCATATCAAATTGGAGAAATCCAAGACTGGCAGGAGAACCTTCGAAGGTCTCATATGGCCCGTCGATTTCGGCGAGTTCGCAACTTGCTTCCAATGCGGCGTAATACATGGTTTCAAAAATCATAGAGTTCATTGTTTTAGCTTGATCACTGTCAAAGGCAAAACCACACAAATTGAAAACATCTGCTAATCCCTGCACACCCAATCCAATTGGACGATGGCGCATATTTGATTTACGAGCGGATTCAACTGGGTAAAAGTTATTGTCAATCACCTTGTTCAAGTTCTTCGTCATAATCTTGACAACTCTAAGAAGTTCGCCGAAATCAAACTGTTTAGTTTCAGTATCAACGAATTTAGGAAGAGCCACAGATGCGAGATTGCACACCGCGGTTTCGTCCTTATTAGATACTTCAAGGATCTCCGTGCATAAGTTTGAGGACTTGATTATGCCGATGTTCTTTTGATTACTTCTTCGATTGCACGTATCCTTATAGAGCATGTAAGGTGTCCCAGTTTCGGTTTGAGATTTGATAATAGCCTTCCAAATCTCCATCGCTGGGAGTGTTTGCATAGCCAACCCTTCTTCTTCATATTTTTCATAGAGATCTTCAAATTCTTTACCATATACATCACTCAATCCCTTTGCGACATTAGGACAGAACAGAGACCAGTTCTTGTTCTCTTCGACGCGCTTCATAAACAAATCAGGAATCCACATCGCCGTAAATAAATCACGGCATCGTGCATCTTCATCACCCTGGTTCAATCGTAATTCGAGGAAATCCATGATGTCAGAATGCCAGGGTTCAAGATAGACAGCGATGGAACCCTTTCGTCGTCCAGCCTGATCCACGTGTCTCGCGGTGGCGTTATACACCCGTAGCATTGGGATAATTCCACTTGATTGTCCATTTGTTCCCTTAATATGAGAATTCTTGGAACGGACGTCGTGAATGTGAACACCGATGCCCCCAGCCCATTTACTTATTTGTGCACATTCTTTGATCGTGTCATAGATGCCATCCACAGAATCGCCTTTGCTCGACACGAGAAAGCAACTGGACATTTGAGGCCTAGGTGTCCCTGCGTTGAAAAGTGTTGGCGTTGCGTGGATGAACTTACCGCTGGACATCATGTCATATGTTTCCAGAACCGCTGGAATATCATCACGGTGAATACCGATTGAAACTCTCATGTAAAGATATTGTGGGGTTTCGATGACATTGTCTTTTATTTTTGTTAAATACGATTTTTCGAGAGTTTTCAAACCGAAATATCCGAATTCCGTGTCTCTCGGTGGGATGATATTTCCAGAGACCTTTTTAGATACTTCATACACTTCTTCAGTCACAATGTTTTGTTCGTAGAGTTTTTGCATCGCCTCTTCGAATGTTTTAGGAGCCGTTTTTTGAATGTTGCTCGCGAGAATACGGGTCGCTAATATTTCATAATCAGGATCGACAGTTATCATTCCAATAGCAATTTCAGATGCCAAAGTGTCCAATTCTTGCGTCGATATTCCATCATACATGGAAGCGACGACTTGTTGAGCAATTTTATCAGGGGTAATACTTTCGGAGATGGGAAAAGGGTCTTTGATTAGATTTGAAATACGAGCGGTAACCTTGTCAAATTTCATTTCTTCATATTGGCCTGAACGTTTAATAACTTTCATAGCGGGTGGTCTGGATAAATGTAGCACTTATTTTTTAAATACACAATCTCCACTGCGCACAGACACTGGGCCTACACATTCCTGTTTGCGATTTGGGGGTAAAAAGTAAGTGTTTACATTGTATTTACCCATTTCACCCGCTGGGGTGACTGGGGCATAGGCACCAATGAAGCATTCAGGGGGTGAGCACTTTGGAGCGATGTCAATGTGATTTGGTTTTTCAGAATATACAGTATCAAAGTCAGCACCGCGCAACATTATTATTATATTCAGTATATTTTTTTTCCTACTGTACTTTAAATGTATGTCAATACTTTGAAGCAGACTTCAACTCCTCTGAACAAACTATTCTTTTCGGAGTTTAATACCAATCTTATTCAACGGGGTATTAGACAGCACGTGAAAAACAAAACAGGTATTGCTATTGATTACCAAAATGTTAATGATGTGTTTGTTCTCATGCGAACTGTGTTCATCAACAACTCCGGTGATCCCTATAACAACATTGATGCCCAGGTGAAATACATGAATGAAAAAGTGATTGAAACAGCATACGATCAGATCCAGAGCGGACTTTCGCAATATATCAACTACATCCGCGATGCCGAAAGTCTCGCGACGCCCCTTGCTCAGCCAATGAACACGTCCACACAAGGTTTGAAAATTGGCGACGCGAAGGAGAACATTGGAATTAACTAAGTTAAAGTTATTGACCCCCATATAGATAAGATGTCATCACTGAATTTTTATAAAGACGAAACAAAGAAAGTATGTAGAGCAAAGGGATGGGATAAAGTGCATATAGACACCGTCTGGTTATTATTAACAGAAGAGTTTGGTGAATTGGCATCTGCTATTAGACAGCACAAGAGGACATTCAAGAAAATGAACTTGAAAAAGGAACGTGGCACGGATGTCATGATGGAAATGGGTGATGTTTTCAGTTATATGTTTCAACTCGCACACATGTTAAATGTTGATTTGGATGAAATGTGGGAACAACACAAAGTCAAGATGACAACTAAAAAATATAATGTTAATAATAATAAGAATGAGTAAGTATATGCTCTCCGACCAAAATGCGATCAACGATATAAACCCATTTGTCCTCGTTGATTTTTCACTTCCTGGTTCGATATCTACTCCCTATAAGTTTGATGACTACAGCACACCTACGGAACAATCTGCAATGTGGGACGATGAAGAAAAGAGTGTTATGTGCAACTATGGGAAACATGTGGGGTTCCGCGGTTCCAATATGTGCGAAAATCCAGAACCAAATTGTCCAATGTCTCGATTGGTTCTTCCAGAACGAGTAATTCAGTATGAAGACGGAAGCGTCAATACTGAATTAGACGTCAATAGAATGTCTAAGCAGAAATTGGTTCAAATGGAACGGGCTAATAGAATGAAAATTCTTATTCTTATTCTTATTATAGCGTCCCTTGTATTTGTTTTAAGACGTTAAACATTTTAATCAAACGCTTTGAATGATCACAGCGTTCAATAAGGTCTGGAATATAGTCTCGACACAAATCGTTCAATAAATCTACCTGCCATTTACTTTCACGGTTAATGACTGGTGGCTCAAACGAAGGCTCCAAAATCTTAGATGTATGGAGAACACGAACCATCGTGTGAAAATCAACTGGAGAGTAGCAGAATACGTTCTCAAGAGCAATCGTAGCCAAACGACGCTTGACTTCCAAAGTTTGTTTTACCATAACTCGTAAGAAATCTTCATATGGAAGCGTAGATTTCTTAAATGAAAGTTTATTCCAGTCTCCAACGGGACTTGTCAAGAAGTAGTCTACAAATTTTTTGTAGCCCTTATCATCAATGTATCGAACATATTCGATTTCGACATGAGTATGACCATCTTCTATATCTTCTACAACTAACGCCTTCTTTATAAAGCAACTCATGTACTACATAAAGCGCATTTATCTTTAAGCCGCTCCATATCAGTTTCAATTTCTTTCTGAATATATGGACAATCATGAAGTTCTAATTCACGACACAAAACACAATAGTCTTTATAACAATAGTGACAGGCATCTGGAACACATGTTCTCCCACAATTGACACACTTCATGTTATTATATAAAATAATTAAAAATTTGTAATTACAACGTGGGTAGTATTAATTTCGTCACCTACACGGTTTGAATGAATTTTAAAAGCATACTTTTTGAAATATTCTTTTTTAATATATCCATCATACAGTTCTTCTATGAATGGTGTCTTACCTATCACCATCATACAACGAGCCTTTGACCTTTTAAAACAATCAGCCAAACGACGATGCTCTTCTTTACCAAAAACACAATATCCGTAGTCAGTAAATTGACTGTCATAGGGCGGATCTAAAAATATAAAATCCTTAGGGTTGTCACATTTTTCAAAAACACTTT
>Ga0222714_10002747_pt1 | contig 18379 bp, 22 predicted proteins | sample C33_3DmetaG_FD_165048 | JGI IMG/M metagenome (GOLD analysis project Ga0222714, IMG submission 165048) | Estuarine water microbial communities from San Francisco Bay, California, United States - C33_3D | ecosystem: Environmental > Aquatic > Marine > Unclassified | place: USA: California...
GGGGTGCCGGAGCCGCTACCCATTACGGAGCCGCCCTTAGCAAAGCCCTTCTTGGCAATGCCCTCGCCCCGCATGGCCAGCCCGCCCTTGGCGTAGCCCTTGGTTCCACATGATTTCATGATTTCACCGCCTTTTCTAAATTTGAGCCCTTTGCTGGACTCGCTGAAGTCTTTTGCCACTGACACCGGGATGCCGACCTTTTTGGCAAATGCAGGGTTGTGCGCCGCCGCATCCATCAACCTCTTTTGCTTCTTAGTTGATGCCGGCATTATTGCCCCTTATCGCGTCAATCTTGCGCTCAAGCCGATCAAATCGGTCCATGAGTTGCTGCATATCCGAACGAAATTCCGACCGGGTGATGTGATCCCTGGCCACCTCTTCGCGCGTCCGGTTTAGCAAAATGCTCAGGCGCTGCAACTCGGCAAACTTCTCTTTGACCACAAAGCCCAGCACCCCAACAATCGCCGTCAACACGACGTTCCAAATCATCATTTCCATGACTCAGCACTTCCATGCTCTCAGCGATTTATTGATCCGGCTGTCCGGGTCTTTTGCAGTTTTCCCGCTGGTGAGCTTGCTCTTCATCCCCTCCATTCGAGCGCAAAAGGACGCCTTGCGTCCTTTGTCCTCTTTGGTTTTGGGGCTGGGAGCCGGAGGCTTCAGGTTCATGCCCTGAGACTTCGCGGAGGCACGACCCTTGGCGTTCAAGCCGCCCTTAGGGTTCTTGCCTTCCTTCCTCTGCCAAGCAGGAGTCTTCGCCATGTCAGTACATCTTGCACTGCTTGTTGCGAGCGACACCCACACCGCGCGGAGCCACAGAAGAGTAAGGCTTCTGGTAGTTCTTGCGAGGGGTCTGCTGCGGACCGCCTTTGCTCATGTCCTGCTTTTGCGCACCGGGCTGAACTTCGCCCTGGTACAACGGGTCTTCCATTTTTGCTGCACGTCCCATGATGGACTCCTTAGCCGTAGAAGAACGTCACCGAAGTCACGTTCGTAAGGGTGATATAGGGGTCTGCCTCGAACCGCACACCGTCATTTGGAATGAGGACGTACAGATAACCAGTAGCAGCGCTAACCGGGGTGTCAAACTTGAGCAGTTCTGTTCCACCGGACCCGCCGTCTTTGAACGACACAGAGCCGGCAGAAGCGCTCAACAGGGCGTACACCCCTTTGATGCGAGCGCGCGGAGTACCAATACCGGAGGCCCCGGTACTGGTCACCGTCTTCGCTTTTACGTCGTATTGAAAGCCCATGGTGGACTCCTGGTTAGGCGATGGTCACGCCTTTGGAGCCAATAATTGCCCAGCCCGCAGAGGTGTAAATCAGCATCGCGGTATCGCCCACAGCGGTAAAGGTAATCGTGCTGAAGCCAATCTTGGTCGTGGGGGTCAGCACAGCAGAGCCGCCGTCCACAGTGTGGGTGATGACCTTGACTTCGCCCACCGAACCGTTGGCCAGGGTCAGCGCCTGCGCGGCACCAGTAGTAGTCAAAGAGGTGAATGCGTCAGTGACGTTGACCGCGCCCGCGCCCGAGAGGGACTGAGCACTCAGGACAACATCTTTGCCAAAGCTGGAGTTGACCGTGACAGCGCCAGTGGTAGCGCTCTGGGTGATGGACTGAAAGCCATTCTGGGAACGAACCGGCCCAGTGAAAGTCGTATTTGCCATGATATTTCCTCACATGCGAGTCGCGTAGTAGTCTGCATGTCGTCCGCCGGGCCGGTCTACTACGCTCAGGAGTCCCGGGCGTAGAAGCAATATACAGCAAAAGAAAAGGGGCCACAAGGGCCCCTTTTCGACGATTCGTGGCGAATTACGCGCCAGGAGAACCGTAAATGCCGCGCGGGTCAGACCAGCCGAACGAATAACGCTCGCGGGCCTTGTAACGCACGTTGCCGGTGTCGAAGTCGCCTTCGAACGCGGTGCGGATGGGCGAACGCTGGAACATCTTCAGACCGTTGGGCGCATCGGTAATCAGGAACCAAGCGTTGGTGTCGGTCAGGAAGTGGTTGACAGCGTAACCTTCCGGGATCAGGCCCATGGACTTGATCGCGTTGATGTCGTTGTCGGCGGTTGCAGTACGCAGCGTGGACTTCATCAGTCGCTCGGCCGTGAATTGCAGTTCCTTCGGAACGATCATCTTGCGACCAGTCAGGGCGACCTTCAGGCCACGTTCATCGGTGAACGCAGCGATGTCGATGATGCCCTGCTCCAGGGACGTCTCGTTCAGGTCGGCCGGGACGGCAGGCGTGTTCGAGAAGTTGGGGCCCAGCGCGGTGGGGTGAGCGGTGGAGCACAGAGCCACACCGTCGCCGCCGGCATAAGCACCGCCCGTGAAGGCGTTGTTCAGCACGGAAGCGCCCTTGACCTGCTTGGTGTTGGCCATCGAACGAGCCAGCGCCTTGGTGTAGCGAGCCGACAGACGGTCGTAGAGGTTGTCCTCAACGGCCTCTTCGGTCAGCGCGAACGCCATGGCAATGGTTTCGTGCGTATAGCGAGCGGTGAACGACTCCAGAGCGGTGTCGTACGCCACGCCAGCACCTTCGGTTTTCACCGGGGCAGAACCGAAACCGGTCAGCATCACTTCTTCTTCAAACGCACGATCCGAGGTCTCGATGGAGAAAATCTCCTCGTGCTCGTTTTCGTAGCGCTTGTATTCGATGCCGAACAGAGCGTTGAGCCCTGGCTCCAGTTCTTTTACAAGTTGGGAACGGGTAATTGCCATGATTAAGCTCCGTCAGAAGCAACACCGACGCTGCCGTACTGGTGCTGATTGAGTTTGACAACGACCACCGCATAAGTCCCCATTTCGTTATCGGGAGACTGATAGAGGCCAACGATTTTGAAGGTCAGCGCGGCCGTCTTGGCAATAGAAGCCGTCGACAGCGAACCATTGGAGACACCAGAGGTGGTGCTGCCAGTGGTAGAAGCGGTCGGATCAGCGTTTTTGCCAATGTTGGCCTGGGTGACAGCGCCATCAGCCTGAACCAGGAAAAGCTGGTTCGGGTCATCGATCACTTCGCACTCAATGATGCCGCTAGTGATGTCGATGCTGCCCGGATAGAAGTTTTTCCAGGTGGGCTTGCCGGCTCGGGTGGGGTCGTTGTACTGGCAGCCGTTGAACACGCCCGTGGGGGCAGCATGAGTGGCCGCATTGTACTTGATGATGTAGCCGTCATAAACAACGACCAGATCGCCTTGGTAAATCGCCCCGGCTTGGTTGTCCTCAATCTGGTAGCCGTACTGCTTCTGAGCGCCAGTAGCAGACAAGTTACCAGAAGGGCGCAGACCAAAGGGCTTATTGACGTTTGCCATTTGTAGCTCCTACAAGGTTGGGATTGCCAGCCTACTTTAGGTGGGCTGACGGAACGTAGTGCGCGAATCGCGCTGAGGCGTTTCGATTCGCATAGTAGAGTGAGCGTTCTCACGCATCATCTCGTTGTCCACGGCATGCAACTGTTCCTGGGCCTTGCGGCGGAAGTATGTGGCGCGCTCTTCCAAGGTTTCCTTGGGAATCTTGGCAAGCAAGAGACCCCCAACAGCAATGATGCCGGCATGTTTGCCGTCATCCATCGTCGGAAGAATATGGTGATAGTCTTCCGGCACGTCCTCTAGCCGAACGAGTTCATAACCTTCGCGCAGCTTGGAATAGACGTTTTGCTTGTCTTGGAAACCGTTGACTTCAGCACGAATCCAGCGGTACTCGTAGCCCTCAGGGGCAGGAGGGGTGTCCAGACGCGACGGAGGGGTCCACGGCTTGCGGCGCGTTTCTTTCTCACGGGTAGCCCCGTTGCGAGAAGCGCGTTCAATTTTAAGTTCGCTCATCGTTTCACTCCTTCACGTACTTGGCATATTCCTCAAGAGGAACACCCAGTTTCTTTGCAATGGCAACCTGACTCGGCGAAAGCCGGACAGTACGGCGCACACTATTCACTCCCGAACTACGGGTGGCAGGGGCAACAGCCGGTGCGGAACGCTGTTGTCTGGTAGGTTGGGTAGACGATTGCTCGCCCGCGAAATGCTTTGGAAATTCCTCCCGAAGCCTTCGGTCCAATTCAGTATAGTACTCGTCTGAAGTAGCGTCAATTCCCTCTTCTTCCACCAACTGCTGGTGGATACCCCATGCCCCATAAGTAAGCATGCGGTTTTGACCAAACCAGGGATTACGCTCAGCCCATTCCTCGGCCCGGGGATCGGCCTGCTTAGGTGCCGGACGGGGTTGAGGTTGCGCCTGCTGGGGCTGTTGATACACAGGCTGCTCTTGCGCCTGACGGGGCTGCTGCTCCTGAAGCCAAGCGGCCACTTGCCGTTGCTCTTGGACTAGCGCGGACAGCCGCTCCTGAGCTTCAATCTCAGTGTTGAGATCGTTCTCTTCCCGCGCCTTGATGATGATCTGGCGCAGGGCAGTTTGCTGGGTATCCAGCCGTGCCTTAGCCTCATTCAAACGGCTGTAATCCGTGTGAACAAGCCTTTGCTGGAGCGTTTGGGCCTGCGTTTGCAAGCCCTTGGCGTACTCAAGGGCGGCCTGCTCACGGCGCTCGGCCTCGCGCATGCGCGCGGTGAGCTTGGAGATGCGCTTTTGGACGTTGTCGTTGACAGCGTCTAGCTCCTCGCGGTGAGCCGCTTCAGGTTCCGGTTTCGACTCTACAACCGGAGCCGGTTGCGGCTCTCTTTCCTCAGATGATTCCTCGGGGTTAGCCAAGGTGACGTTAGTCGCCTTTTCTCCCTGCCCGAGATCAAATTCAAGCTGATCTTCGTTTTGTACCATTTGGTGCCTCACATGTGCAAGATGTCTTCCGGATTTCCGATCGTCGCCAGAATCTCATCGTCATTGAGGATGCGGATTTCTCCGCCGTCAATGGCCATGCGGGCCCCAGCATACCGACCGAAAATGATCCAATCCCCCTCTTTGCACCATGCGCCGCTGGGGAATTTTGAGGTGTCTTGGTAGGCCAACGGGCCAACCGACAGGACGTAGGCACAGGTAGTGGTCAATTGCTGGCGTTCGACCGTTTCGTTCGCCAGTTCAATACCACCCTTGCTACGCTTCGCGCCTCGATAGGGAAGTACAACGATCCGCCAACCGGTAGGCTGGGGAAGTCGCTCTTTCAGGCTTTGCGCCTGTTCAATGTGTTCGGCCTTGGCAGCTTCTTCAGCAGCTTTTGCCACTGCTTCGCGCTCAACCTGGGCAGCAGCTTCTTCTGCCCACTTCTTTTCAAGTGCAGTTGCTTCCATTTCTAGTCCTGAAGGTTGTTACCTTTGATGAGTAGCTCTTTGACAGCATCCTCAACAAACCGATACCCCTCCAGGCGTCCCATTAGGAAGCGATACTGCTCCATATCCTTGACCCCACCACTCATCAGCATCTGAGCAGTCTGCTCGCGAAGCCGGCGAATGGAGAGCTGGATTTGTTCAGCAAATTCAAGCATGGATTGCTCCAATGAGGCAGACACTTTCCCTGTGCCTGAAAGGGGTAGGCATATTGTGCCCTAGATTTACGCGATTTTCACTTTTTTGAATGCATCTTTGCGATACACATAATGCACCCCTGGGCTAGTCTTAGGTTCCTTCTGGGGTCCCTTTTCCTTTTTGGGGAGCGTTGAGGGCTTGATAGTTTTGGAACTGCTGCTGGGAGACTTGTGCGGCATGTTGCGCTCCTTTTAGGGTGTGATTGGCTTGGTTATTGCGGTCTTGAGCAAGCAGACTATCCCGATCCTGGCCCGTCTTAGCTTGTAGGGCCGCCGCCTTGAGCGCAAGGTTGGCCTGATCGTCGGCCTGGGAAGCAGCGGCTTTTTGCTGCTCCAGGGTCAGCCGGCCCTGGTCCAAAGCAATCCGGGCCTTGTCCTCGGCGGCGTTTTGCTCTAACTCCTGCTTCTTGAGCGCCACCAGCGGGTCTTCCTGGTTGCCCGCCATGTCGTCCTGCATCTTCTTCATGGCCTGGAAGTTCTCGGCCACCTTCATCGCAATCATGGCCTCGCGCTGCAAGGCAGAAACCAGCTTGTCGGGGTCCGTGCCGTAGAGCTTGAACAGCTCAACTTCCGTATCTTCTTCCGCCTTGAGGCGCAAGTGCTCAAGGCAGTGCTTTTGCAGAATGATCGCCGTGTTGGGCAGCGTTGCAACGATCGGGGACATACCAAACATCAGGTGCGCCATCAGGTGCGCATCATGCTGCTGGCCAGCAAAGGCCTTGAGCGGCGAACCATCAAGCGCCTGCGCATTCTCGCTTGCCGGGTCCTTGGGCTTATCGACGTTCTGCGTGTTGAGAATCTGATCGATATCCCGCACCCCGATTGCCTCATACATGCGGCGATACGCCTCATACATGTTGTGCATCTGCGGAGCGCTCTGCGCGAGCTGCAACTGCGTCTGCGCCATCGTGATGCGCTGCGCCACGGAGAAGATGTTGGGGTCAGAGACCGGCAACACATCCACGCGCTCATCAAAGTCCTTGCGCTTGATGACACGGCTCTCGCCGGGCACGTCGTACGGGTACTCATCAGGCAGGTACTCGCCAAACCCCTCGGCCAGAAGCTTGAACTCAATGCGCTGGCTGTAGTGCAAGCGCTTGTGGATGCTGGACATCACCGCGCTGCCCTTTTCCAGCAGCGCAATCGTAGTGCCCACAGCAGCATTCTGATTGCTGTCGCCCACCTGCATATCCGTGATGCTGGCCATCCGGCGGCCTGCATCCACGCAGATACCCAGCAGTTGCAGCAGCGTCTGGCTCGGCTCCTTGTACGGCAGCGGCATCAAGGTAGACGCCAAATCAGCACCGCCCGCATCAATGTCGCGGAACTCACCGGGCTGGAGCGGCACATCATCGTTCATGATGCGCGCGCCCTTGGCCTTGAAGCCCGCCGGCAAGTTGACCAGCGTACCGGCGTCCAAAAGCTGCTGCAAAGCGCCAGTGGCAGTCTTGGTCAGACCACCGACCATGTGCAAGAAACCAAGGCCATAGGACCCCGGACCCTGTACAAGCAGGTAGTGGACGTAGTACTGGCGCGCGCGATACAGCTCGTCGCCTTCCTTCCAGTTGCGCCGCACACCGACCACTTGATTGGTGACTTCATCGACAGTGACGATGTAGGGCAGCTTGATACCCGTGGGCTCGCCGTCCTCATCCTTGTGCTCGAAGCCTTCGAGGTCCAGCTCAATGCTGAACTCCAGCATGGTGATCTCTTCGGGCTCGGTCGTCGCCTGAACACCCGTGGTGCGATCAAGCTCCTTCTGGATGGTGCTCTGCGGCGTCTCAGCAGGGGTAGAAGCCTGCGCGGTATCAAGATACTGGCCACGCAAACAAGCCTTCTTGTAGGCGTTGACCGACATGTACACGCGATGGATGATGCGATCGCACTCGCTCATCACCGACGAGCCCTTGTAGGGGATGTACAGGTCATCAGGCGTGATCAGCTTGCTGACCATGCGCTGCTTGTCTTCGTCGAAGTAGACCTTCTTGAACGCCGAGCCGCCGTAGCCGACATAGAACAGAAGCTGGTCGAAGTCGGGCGTGTACTCCTCCATCACCGTGGTGATTTCGTAGTTCATGAAGTCCCGCACACGATCGGCTTGCATGAGCTTCTCGCGCGTCTCCTTGCCCAGCACCTGAGTGCGCACCGGACCACCAGCAGGCATCAACTCCTTGAGCGCTTGCGACTGGAACTGCACGATCGACTCAGTCAGCAGCGGATGCTGCACACCAGAGGCGCCCTTGAACGGCTTGGTGCGCTCCTCAAACGAGAAGCCCAGCATCTTCAGGCCCTTGCCGTACTGCTCTTCCCACTCTTTGCGCGAGGACTTGTCCGCCTCGTACATGGTCATCAGGTCAGACGACAGATTCTGCAAGACCGACGGGTCCATGACCTCGGCGAGGTTGGTGTCAAACGGCACCTCATCCTCATCCTCGCCCATGTTGACCACTACATCGCCGGTCTCCGGATCAAACTCGATCTCGATATCCGGCAGGTCCTCAACAGCGATGTCTTCTACCTGGACATCAAGATTGCCAGACGGGAGATCGTTGTTTTTTTCGATGGGCATGTCTAGTCCTTACAGATATTTGCGGCTGTCGGCCGGGTTGCGTTCAACCATGCCGCCATCCTTGAATGGTACGCCTTGTTTCTGGATACGCGCCGCCGCCTCAGGGCCCCAAGTGATGCCCCAGTGCTGAATCTCTTTATTGTCGCGTCCGGAAGTGAAGGTGAAAGGGCGAATCTCGAAGCCCGGACCCAAATCCTTGGACACCGCCTTGAGGTTATCGTGCAGGCTTTCATACAGCTTGGGCTTGGCCGACTCGGCGCCGGGGAAAGTGACGAACTGGTCGCCCCGGTTGATGGCCGCTGCGATGGCGTTCTTCATGCCCAGTTGCTGAACAACGCGCCGGTTCTCTGCCATGTTGGGGAAGACTTCCTTTTCCTTGAGCCCAGCGTTTTTGCCCGCCTTTAGCTCGCTGGTCAAGTCCGACTGAATCTCCAGCAAGTGGATGCCCTTGAGCTGCCCACGGTCCGGGTCCCGCACAGTCTGCTCCACGAAGCGGGTGAATGCGGCGGCATTGGGCGGGGGATTCAAGGTGCTATGGACGCTCTTGCCTTTGTACGGGGTCTCGATACCGAAGCGCTGGGGGTCCGACAGCAAGAAGGTGCGCAGATCATCGGCGGCCTTCTTGGTTTCCTCCTCCAAGATTTTTCCCTGCTTGGCCCAGTCGTCGTAGCGGTCGCCTATCTTGTTGGCTACCAGCGCCTTCAACTCGCTAACGGTGACGGGAACCCTGCCATACATCCGTACCAGTGCATCGGCGGCTTCGCGCTTGATTGATGCTTTCGCCGCCTCCATGGACTCGTTGTACGGATCGCGATGCCCCGCTGCCCGATAGGCTTCTCTAAGCTCGCCTTGGCGCTGATTAAAGTTGGAGGACAGGATGGGGTAGTCATGCGCCTGCATGAGCAACCGGCCCTCGATGAGCGGGCGCAAATGCTCTTGCGTTTGCTCGCGCATGCGGATTACTTCGTCCAGCTTTTGCGCAGCCTGCGGGTCCTGCTGGGCAACTTGCGCAATCTTGGGAAAGCCCGTTGCTTCATATTCCAAAGAACGCAGATTGGAGAACTCGGTGTTGAGACTCTCTGCCTTTTTAACGCGCTCCAGCAGCGCAGGTTCTGCGTAGCTGCTCAGGTGGATCACCCCCACCGGTTTGTCCCAGTACGGGTTGTCTTGCGCGGGAAAATAGCTTTTATCTTTTGGCGGCAACACCGTGGTGCGCATGTTGGCCGGGTCGTAGCGCGACTTCAGGCGATTTAGCAGGTCCGAAGGCGTGAGCTTGGCATTGGCAGGCAGGTCCTGCAATGCGCCTTCGGCCCGGGCAATGTCTTGCTCACGGAATTTCCCCTTCAACTGCCCCAAAAACTGGTCTTTTTGCACTGCGCCGGGCAGCGAAGCGACGAATTCGTCCAACCGCCCCACAAACGGCGCTTCCGCCGTTGGGCTATGCGTAAAGATTGGAGTCGGTTGCTTGCCCGGAGTCGATTTTTTGACTTTAGCCAGCATTTGCGCAGCATTTTCAGCCGGAGCGGAGGTCGGAAACAACAATTCAAGCTGCGTAGGAGCTGCCGCAACTGGGGCGGGGGCAGGAGCAGGGGCTGCAACCGCATTTTGAGCTTGGGCAGCGCGGCGCTGAGCAAATTGTTGCTCAATCCACTCGCGCGAACCCTCTACAACAGGAGTTGTTGTCTGAGTACCGGGCGTAGTAGCCGTTGCAGTCGGGAAAATGTTTCGTAGCGCCTGCCCTGAACGGGAAACCGCGTTTGCTGCCCCACGGACAACGGCTGCCGGATTGGTCAAACCAGCGCCAAACTGGCCCATTTCGTACGCCGCGCGCTGCGTGGGCTGTGTTGGGGTGGCCGGGCGCACCCCAGCCTCGGTCATTTTCTGCTTAATCCACTCCGAACCCATCACCGGAGTCGGATTTGAGTAGCCAAACGGCGTCATGGCCAGCGCAGTCAGGTCAACCGGCGCTCCAAGCAGGTTGTACGGCGTCTGAGCGACGCCCGCGAGCACCGCATCGTTGACTTGGCCAGAAGTCATCGACTGTCTTCGCCCAATTCCTGATTTTGGCGTCAAAAAAGCAGGCCGGGAGGCTGCTTCAAGCTCCTCGGGCGTCGGTTTGGCCTCTTCCCCCGTCTCCGGAGAGCCCTCCTGACGCTTGACAGGGGGCGGCAAAGGCTCCAGCCCTTGCATGCGCCGACGCAAATTCTCCAATTCATGCGCTTCTACCTCCGCCCGGGACATGCTCCCGTAGCGCCGGTAGGCATCCTGCATTTGGTTTGCTACCTGCAACCCCATATCCACCGCCGTGCGGTTGACGACAGGGCGAACTTCATGCAACAGAAGTTTTCGGGCAAGCCGCTCCATGTTTTCCTGCGGCGTCCTGCGAGCAGCAACAGACCCAGGCATCTCCATCCTGCCGATGTGAGAGCCAATCGCCGACGCTTCCCCGCTCTCCAGCAACTTATAAAACTCCGGCGGGCGAGCCAACGGATTCGACTCCCGATACCCGATTTTTTGCTCTGCGGTGAGCTTGTTCCACGCATCAAACTCCCGGGCTTCCCTCAGCGCTTTATCAACGCCCGGACCATGCTTGGCATTGACGTACTTGTCCAACGCTGCACGGCTCGCGGTCACCGCACCCTTGACCATGGGCGCCACCACCAACTCCGGCGTACTTAGCTCCAACCCCTGCTCCCGCTCCAACTGCGCACGGTAAGCAGGAGAAGACATGTCCCCACGCTCCAAGACACTCACATAGTTGGGGTCGCCAACCTCCCCGCCTTCAGCCATCATCTTCGGCTGCTGGGGCTGAGCCTGCGCTTGGCCCGGGGTCAACGGTAACTGAGCAAAGACCGACGGACCAAGGTCAAAATCCTTCAGCGCGTTATACGGCTTGTACGCCGCCATCATCTTGGCCGCCGAATCGCTCTCGCCCTTTTCGCCCTTCTCCGCCTTCTCCTCCTCATCCCCCAAAAACGCCAGAGCCAAAGCAGCCTGATACCCCGTACCCATGCCCGCTGCCTTAGGAGCAACAGGAGCAACAGGCGCCTCAGCTACCCTCTTCGGCGCCCCCGCCGCAGAAGCCGGCATCGGAGCAGCAGGAGTAGGCTTGGCCACCGCCTGCGCTTGTACAGGCATCCCCATCTTCTGCTCAAACACCCCAATCAACTCCCCCGCATTCTTGCCCTTAAGCATCGAACTGTTGGCCTTGATCGCCCGCGCCGATAACAACTGCTCCACCGGCGTGTCAGGACTGGCAGTCAACAAAGTCCGCGCACCCTGAGCCCCCAAAAAATGAGCCGCATAAAGCTCCGAGGGACTCGGATCACGGCCCAAGGCTTCGCGCAAACTCTTGGTGTTGGCCTCCAAAATATTCAGGCCCACCCGAATGTTCTCATCCGGATTGTTCTTCTGCCCAGGCTTGCCCCCAAACTGCTTCCACGTCTCGTCCACGACCTGAAACAAACCCCCCGCCGTCGAAGTCTTGGCCTTGGCCGACGGATTCATACTGCTCTCAATCTGAGCAATCCGTACAGCAACAGCAGGGTCCAGACCACGCGCCTGCGCTTGCGCCTGGATTTTGTCAATCAGTTCTTGGGCCATGGTCCGTGGTCCTCGGGACAGGGGAATGCCCCCATTGTATTGAGCCTGTCAGTAATACTCAACAGGGCTGTTGTCCTCTTCCACCTCATCCTCCGCGTCCGTATTCAGACTGATGAAGTTGCCCTGACGAAACCGATGCCAAGCCATCACAGCAGTATCGACTTGGTCATCATGGGCCCCGTTAGGAAAGGCCGCGCATTCCTCAACAAGCTCCTCGGCCCACTCTTTCCCCTCCGGGTACCACACCATCCCCGATTCAAGGATCGGGGCAACAGCGTTGGCCCGGCTAAGTTTGTCCTGCCCGGTCTTTCTACCGCCAGGAGCATACATAGTCACAGGAATATTCAACCGCCGCAACTCCTGCTGGAGCGGCGTCCCCGTCGCCTTGGCCTCGATCAAAACATTGTCCGGCTTCCAATACTGATACTCGTCCTTGGCCACGCGCTTCAATTCCGGGAAATCCCACCGCCCCTTACGCACGTTCAGGAGGATCAAGTTCGCCCCTGAGTCAGCATCAGGATAAAACACGCCCCAGGTGCTGATAACAGAAAAGTCCGCCGTCTCCTTTTTGGAATACGCCGTGTCCAAGCACTGCAAGATGTATTCGCACTGCGGCGGCTCGTCATACTGCCACTTGCGCCACCAGTTGCGCTTCAGGATCGCACCCTCGTCGTTCGTGGGCTGCTGTTGCCACTGAGCATTCCACTTCTTCAAACCAATGGAGAACTTGACCTTCTCCAACTCCTCAATGTTCCAGTATCCCGGCCAAAGGGGCTTGCCAGACGGGAGGATCGCCGGGAACTCCAAAACCTCCCACTGGTCCGCCTTCAAGTTGCCCTGCATCTTGAGCAACCGGCCAGCAGGGTCGTCGGTCTTCCAACGAGTGTTGATCAGGATGATTGCGCCGCCCGGCTGCAAACGCTGACGCGGACCGGACTCATACCACTCCCACGTTTGCTGCATCGCGGTATCAGAGTTGGCGTCCTGCTCATCCAAGATGTCGTCCAGGACAATGACGTCACCGCCACGGCCCGTCATCGCACCGCCCTTACCAATGAAGAACGCTTCACCGCCTTGGGCCGTGTTCCACCGTCCGGCGGCCTTGGAGTCGGCAGAAAGCTGCATGTTCGGGAACAGCTCCTTGTACTTCTCGTCATCGACAAGGTTGCGAATCATCCGGCCAAAACGCTGCGCTAACTCCGCCGTGTGAGAACCAACAATGAGTTTTGCATCAGGGCGCTTGCCCATGAGATACGCCGGGAACAGATAGCTTCCAAGCTGACTCTTCCCGTGCCGAGGTGGCATGGCCACGATCAAGCGCTTGCACTTACCAGAGATGACCCGGTCAAGCGCAGCAGCAATACGCCGATGATGCTCCCCGACCAACATCTCAGGCCAGACGTACTGACAGAAATCGATAAAGTTTCCCGTTGCGCGCTCCTGGGCTTCCAGAAGTTGCAGACGAAGCTGAAGGCGCAGTAGCTCTTCTTCGGCATCTTGCGGGGTACTAGGTTTGTATGCCATGGGCCCAGGTTTTGGAATTTTTATAAATATACCCCCTAGTTGCGATTTAAGAAACAAGGGGGTGGATCCAGGTCTCAAATAGGTTTTCCTATGTCAAAAATAGGGCTACAGGGCTTCTGCCTCTGAACCGGCCTGTTTATGGCCCCGCCCCGTGGGCTACGCCCACGAAAAACCGGGCGGGGCCATAGGCAAAGCCTATCGGGACAGGCGTCCCGATAAGCGCGCGCGTCTTGACAGGGCCGGGGCCCTGTGCTTGGTCAGGCGGCGGGTGCGGGTAGCTGGGCCGAGGCCCAGGTGTCCAGGGCGGCGGCGGCCTGGGTGTACTGGCCGCGCTTGAACCGCTGGCCGGTGATGTCGGTCGCGGTGCGGAGCATCGCGGAGGGAGTGTAGGCCCGGTTGGCCTGGAGGCCGGTCCGTGCGTACAGTCGCAGGGCATGGGCCACTACCTTGGCCCGGATGATGTTGACTTCCATCGCTCTATCCTTTCTGAGTTGCACCGGCCAGCCCTGGCCGGTGCGGACATTATACACCGGGCCGAGGCCCGGTGCGATGCTTAGGCTTCGGTCTTCGCGGCTTTCTTGGCCTCGTATGCTTCGCGGCTGGCTTTGGCCTGGGCGTCCGCCTCGGCCTCGGACACCAGCTCGATGTGCTCCAGCCGGACCTCGGCGCTGCGGCTGGTGGCGTAGTAGACGCTGCGGCCGGAGTCGATGAGGTAGCTGTAGTCCACCGGGGTCAGGCTGAACAGAAGGCCAGCCAGCGACTGGATGTCTTTGGTGGTCATGCCCTCGGGCAACACGAAGCGGTTGCCATTGATGGTGATGAGCTTGGTGGTTTTCATGGTCCTATCCTTTCTACAGTTTGCCTGACCGGGGCCCCCCGGTCAGTGCCTCCATTATAGTGGACATTTCGTCCACTGTGCAAGAGTTATTTTAGAACTCGATGTTGATGCTGGCATTGCGCAGCTGGCTGCGCACCTCGTTCTCGATGTCCAGGTTGTTCTCCATCCAGGTCTCGACGCGATCGTCGAGGTCCAGGTTGTCGCTGGCCCAGGACTCCATGCGATCGTCGAGGTAGGTATCGGCCCAGCTCTCGATGTACCCGTCCAGACTCTCATCGGCCCAGGCCTCAACGGCCTTAGCCAGATCCTCGGGGGTGACGGGCGTCACCTCGAGCACCGCGACCCGGTCGGCCAGGGCGGCCAGCCGGGCATCGAGGTCCGCGCGCACCAGGGAGAGCTCCGAGGCCTGGGCCTCGGGCTGAACAGGGGCATCGGCCTCGGGCCAGACCTTCGCGGCCGTGTTGACCAGGACCATCATGGCCGTTAGGGCGGCGGCTTTATCGGCGCCTGTAAGGGTGCCAATGATTTCATGCACATAGTGCAGGGCCGCGTCGATTGATTCGCGCTCAGCGAACAGGGCGGAGCGATGCTGTTGGAAGGGGTTTGACATTTCTATCCTTTCTAAAGCCCGGCGCACCGCGCGCCGCGACAGCACCAATTATGCACGGGCCACGGGGCCCGTCCAATGAGATTTTCCTATCGGGGCCCCGGCCCCGATAGCCCCGAAACAGGGCCCACGGGCCCCGATCCAGGCGCCAAGCGCCACGATTCGGGCGGCGAGCGCCAGGGACCAAGGGCCGGGTTTCCCCTTGCGAACCTAACCGGGGGACTTTATGCGTTTTTTGCATGGATTCCCCTCGATAGCCAGGGACTATCGGTCCCTGGGTTTCAATAGGTTAAGCGGAGAGCAATTCCAGGGCCTTTGACTTGAGCGCGGCGCCGGTGCCAAACCATGCCGACTCGAGGCGCGTATTGGCGGAGCGGCCCCGCTCGTGGTCCACCATTTCGGTTACCGCGTTCAAGGCGGCCCAGCGTGTACCGGCCACGCCGGGAATGCCAGAACCGAGCGCGCGGCCGTTGAATAGGTCCATGATGCGGCGATATGCCTTCGACTGGGTAACATCCTTCGCGGCCGTATGGTAAGGCTTCAACAGCTCTTGAACAAAGGCGTCCGCCTCTTCCGCCTTCATTGGTTCGCCTGCCAGTTTGCGGGACTGAATAATGAACCGGTCCCACTCGCTGGTCACAATGCCCAAATCTTGGCGGACCCGGTCAGCATCGAAGCGCTCCGAATGCAAGACTTTCACGGTAGACCCGGCGGCGCCCAGTGCGGCCGTGATGGTGTTATTGCACACCACGCGGATGCTGGTGAATTTAGCCGTAGTGGCCATGGTGCCATCGTAGGACGTGGCCAGCAATAGGTACGGGTCCACCACATCGCCGGCCAAGATTTCCACACCCTTTGCGACTTTCGCCAGGGCCCAAACCCGGCGGCCGTAGCTGAGCGCTCCGGCGGTTTGCAATTCATACCCGCCGGCATCCGCGAGGCGTTCGAAGAAATGCATTACTTCGGCCGGCTGCACCACGTGGTACCCGTCAGACACTACGGCCAGGGGCGCGCCATTGTCTGAGCGGTGCAGAACCTTGCGGCCCTTGAAAGCTTCGGGCTCGCTGGCGTGAGCGTTGCGGAACAGCACCGGGGATTCGTTCACGGTATAGGCGAGCCCGGCTTGTTCGGTCCATTCCTGAATGCCGGCGCCGGGGGTGAGTTCTTGCCCCAGCCCGTGCCAGGGTTTTTGTCCAACGTATGCCATAGCGGCGCGGCCGTTGGTGATATCGAGCATGTGAGCCATTTTGCTATCCTTTCTGAAGTTACCCGGATTCGCCCTCGAACCCAGTGCCTGAATATTAGTCTATTGTTTTTCGCTGATCCAATGAAATTTTCCTATCGGTTCCGGCTTCCCGATAGCCCCTAGTCTCCCCCGAATAGGTCAACCAGGGCCCAGCCAATGATAAAGAACAGCAGCACTAAAAAGAACATTAGCGCGCCTCTTTTCCGGCATCGCCGGCCACGTGATGCCGAAGGAAGCTACCCGGCGGCAGTGACTTCGCGAAAGCTTCCACGGCCTGCGCATCATTCGGGGCGCCGGCTTTACGGGTACCGTGCCACTGCAAAGCCACAGGGCCGGAAGCCGCATAACAGCCCCCCCTACCGGTCCCGACTTTCTTTGCACCGGTCCCATGGGCGACAAATACGATAACTTCGCGACGGTCCGGCCGTGCGCACAGGGGCGAGCCGTTCCCGCAATCTTTGCAAGTGAACGAATCGGACAACTCGGCCGGGCACCGATAGAACCGGGTGCCTTCCACTACGCGCGGCCAACTATCGGAAGTGTCGGACGGGACAGCAATAACGGCCGGCCGGCCGATACTGACAGCCGCTAAGGCCTCATCAACGGTATCGCAACTGGCATTGATTACGGTCTCGCCAGGGCCCGCCTTTGGCAGCATCGCGGCCGGGAAATGGGAATATGTCCAGGCCTTCCCGCGCCGGGGCACCGCCTTCAAAAGGGCCTGCAAATATTCCGCGTCAATTTCGGCGGAGCCGGTTTCATTCTTCGGATGCAGTGCGCAAGACTTCGGGCACGTGCCATAGGTCTCATGGGTGCCGCTACGGTACGTGACCGCAATAGGGCCAGTCTTACGATTCGAGCTAACGGGAACAGTTTTCAGCATGACTCTATCCTTTCTGTTTCGCCCCACTATCGGGACGGCGCCATCATAACCCGGCGGCCGGTTTTTTGTCTAGGTGCTTTCCCTAAGAATTTCGGCCAACTCTCCCCAGGGCATCCCCCGATTAGGCCATTCCCGCAGGGGCGCTACCCGTAGGCCCTGTTCCGCCAGGGCGACAGCATCCATGCCATGATAAAGCAGCACGGCGGCCGGCTTGGTGGCGGTGCCCTTGTACTGAACCAGGACAAAGCACGGGCGCCCCTTGGCCGCATGCCGGGTCAGGAAGGCAACTTGGTGCGGCCGCAAGCCCACTTGAAGGCCGCGCTCCACAACTTTCAATTCCATCATGGCGAAGCCAGGGCCGGCGCCGACCAGCATATCAGGCAAGCCCAAATTGATGCGGTTTTCGATTCGGTCAACATCCACGCCATGCAAGGCGAGCCCTTGCGCAACCCTAGCAGCAAAGGCGGCTTCAGGCTTCATCGTCGGGTCCCAAATCAGGGTCCCGCTCAAATAGATCGGGGGGAGGCTCTGCCACGGGCGGCGTAAAAGCAGGGTCTTGCTCACGGGCAACAGTGTCCAGGACAGTGCCGGTATCGGCGTCAATGATGGCCGAAGGCGGCGGTCCACCGTAAAGCTTCTTCAGTTCGTCAAGCTTGCGCTGGACTTCCTCTTTCGACATGGAATCAATGGTCCCGTGGCGAATTTCCTTCCGATCGACATAGATCGACCCCAGGGCCTGCCCCCGGCGATACTCCGCCTGGACAGCAGCAGCATACGCTCCGGCCTCCAAGGCCTTGTCCCGGATGAGCTGAAGGTCCCGCATGTGCCGCTCATAGCTGGTGTTGTACTTCGAGTTCAACTCGGCGCGGTAGGCCTGAATCGCCGCGACCACGTGAGGATTGATTTCCGGGTTTGTCAACTTCCAGGCCATGACAGAGGCGGACGTATCCTTGTACCCCGCTCGGATCGCCGCCTCTTTCAGCGTGACCCGGCCATCGCCCGAGACATACTCGGTGACAAACTTCCATTCCTTGGCGTTCAGGGTCTTGCGCTGCTTGCGCAGCGGAGCGACTTCCCGGGACATCCGGGTACGCGCCTTGTCTGGAACGACCGGAGGGACGTTCCAGACGTCCTTCTTGGTCATCAGGCAACCCTCCACAGGCGCCAACCCTGCGGAACCTTGCGCATCGAAAAACGCCACGCCGGGGCCCTACGGGCGACAAACCGCAGGGACGACACCCGGGCTGATTCTGCTTTCTGTTTTTCGGTGAACAGGATGCTATCGCCCACCCCCATGTCCTGGAACGGGTACTTGATCATCCGCATGCTCGGGGGCAGTGAAACCCCCTTTTCGATCTCCATCATCGTGTTCATCCAGTAACAGAACTGACCGATGGTAGCGGCAGTAACCAGCAGTGTCAACCCAGGGCGGCCGCAGCCCCTTCGAGGGCCCTATATAGACTTTTTTGGGGTCATCATTGATTTCAAAAATAAAAAAAAGCACTCGCGAAACCCCCCTGAAAAAATTACTCCCGTCAACTCCCCGTGATGTCTCGTAATGCTCTAACCCCTTGATTTCATTCACTTATTACGCCCATCACGTCATTACGCCCAATCTCACGAAAAAACAATAAAAACCTC
>Ga0222714_10002748_pt1 | contig 18375 bp, 21 predicted proteins | sample C33_3DmetaG_FD_165048 | JGI IMG/M metagenome (GOLD analysis project Ga0222714, IMG submission 165048) | Estuarine water microbial communities from San Francisco Bay, California, United States - C33_3D | ecosystem: Environmental > Aquatic > Marine > Unclassified | place: USA: California...
GACATGTTTGGGTGACTCCACAAGAGCCACCTGGACCAAAAACCTGCGGTCTTCAAACCCGAGATTCCCCAATCCTCGAGTTTGCTCCGTCTCAATCGTAACATTCGCTCGTGTACGCGGTCTGGGTCACTAAATTTACGCGTGTCGCCTCCCCCGTGTCGTAAAACATAGAGTCTCATTCTCATAGGATCTTTATGTATGGTATAGTCTGTGTATCCCTTACCACCAAAGTCTACGTGATCACCGTCAGGAAACGTGACCCGGTACTTCTTATCACTGATTGGACTTTTCTTGAGAATGACTCTCATTATTATTTACTTCCGAAAAGTTTTAGAAAAAAAAATATTTTTTTGGAAACTTTTTTTAGAAAAAAGAAACAGAAAAAATTATTTTTTTTTCCGAAAACTTTTTAGAGAATTCATATGCATAAAAACAAAATAGACATGAAATAGGCATACCTTCTACATATAACTCGTCATTTGGTTTGATTTCATGTATACATGGTTTTTGAAGTATATATTTTTAGGATTATAAAAACAAAAATAAAAAAAATATTTTTTTGGAAACTTTTTTTAGAAAAAAGAAACAGAAAAAATTATTTTTTTTTCGAAATTATTCTTCTTCCAACAATCCTCCGAATAAATTTAAGATATCCACAAAATAATCGAAAGATGCTCTCACGAAGTTACCATCGTAGTTACGTTTCAAAATGGCATCCGTGTCGTATACGACGAAGATGGCAAATAAGGCCACGACGACCCTCGAGTAACTCGCACCCGTGAATAGACGAGCGATGACGACACCTAACAGAGCCATGATGAGTATCGGTCCGAGAACGCGAAGATCGTATCCCATCAAGTGTGTGGCCACACCGAGTACAAACATGCCTATGAATATTGTGATCGCATCGAGTAAAGCCCCCTTGACATTTTTCGCACCCGTTTGGGACAAGAAAACACCCGTGAGTATGGACAATACCGTAAACAACGCGAAACGCGTTATGATGTTATTCGTAAACGCAAACATGAGAAGAGCGACGATGTATGCTATCGTATACTTGAGCATGTTTGCTGCGACGACATCGCTCAGTTTTTCATCCTCTATGATAGCTTTTGCGGAACCATAGGCGATGAATGCTTGTAATATAAGGTTTGCGAAAACCTTAGACAGGAACATTATTAATATACATTCACATCTTTTTCGTGAGGAGATAGTGGTGGTACAAGTGGATGCCATTGATGTACAAACCGATAGCGAGTGGCAAAAGTAGACCTGGACGTTTCTTGTACACGGCTGGTAAACTCATCAACACGACGAACAAGACCATGGTAAAGTAAAGCACTGGTGGCGCGATGAGACCAGTCTGTGTCTTCGTGAGACCCATGAAAAAGCGCTTGTCCAGTGAATCAGTCTTTTCAGTTGGTTCTGGTGCGTAGTATTCTCTTCCTTTATAACCCGGCATTTATTATAATGTGGCATTTTATTTTGTTGCCCTTCGTGATGATAGCGCTCGACTACTTCAAGAAACCCATAGACCGCCTGTATTTCCAGCGCCCTCTCAGACCTCTCGTGGGTGTGAGGAACACACTCATAGACATGTTGATGTACAAACCATTCCACGAAGTTGACGATTATCCAGGACTTTGGCGAATGCGTTTAAATTTTAGGGACATACGTGATTCATATTTTAAACGAAATGGTACGGCTAAAAAGTACTACTTTCATGATATGGATTCGTGGTTCGAGAAAAACGATGCCTACTATTACCACAAACTCGAAGATTTCCCTGAGATTCAAGACATTGTGAAGAGTATACCGTGTGCTAAGGGTGGTATGATAGCCGTGATGGATGGTCAAGTAAAGATTCCACCACACAGAGCCGAGAGTAACATGTTACTTCGGTATCACATGACCATAGAGGGTACGAGCACACTCGATACAGAGTACGAGACACACGAACACACAGCAGGTCAGGATTTTATATTCGATCACGCGAGGTACCATGAGGTTGAAAAAACCACGAGTGATAGAAGAGTTGTTCTCATACTAGATATTAAACGTTTCTAGAACATGAGATGGTGTCTGCACACAGCCTTGTACATATCATTACCGCCTATGAGTTCTACCTGATCGTTATCAGTGATGCGTTTCGTGAATGGACCTGGTGTTCCATCTTTACAGTCCATACACAGAGCTGATAACTTTGTCACGCTGTCTGCCATGGGTATACAATCTAAAATTTCACCGAACTTCTGTTGTTTAAAAGTGCCATCCAATCCAGCGATGAGTACTGTTTTCTTTAGGAAGAGACACATACCCACGAAATCCACGAGGTTCGTAAAAAATTGCGCTTCATCAATGGCGACTACATCAGAATCGCAAAATTCTTCGCTCATTAAACACATGGAGAGGTGGTCTACTTTGATGCAGTCAAACCTTACGCCATCGTGCGTGTGAAGCACATCTTCTTCACACCTCGTGTCTTTCGCAGAGTTCACGACGGCTATTTTCTTACCCAAAACTTTGTACCTCTTGAGACGCCGGATCAACTCCGACGTCTTTCCAGAGAACATATTACCGATGACTATTTCGAGACTCATACACATACATGCTCCAGAATTTTTAACTTATTTTTTCCTAAGTCATTTGTAGTGTATACATAAATACAAATCATGCTTCACAGAGCTACATATTGTGATAGACAGGGTCTGTACTGTACAAAAACAGGTAGGGTCAAATTTGGTGACAAGGTGTTTGACAACATCGAAGAAGCGATAAAATTTTTCGGGAAGTAAAGTATGACGAAGATCATCACGGCGCAGTTTCTCACATGGAAACTCATGGAACTCGATACACATTCTCGAATCAAACGCACCAGGGTTCGACCACCGGTGAAATGTTGTCCACAGTGTAGAGACAGGAAGCATGTATATAATCCAAATACAGATTCATATAGTGCGTGCCGTAGATGCATCAAGGAGGAAAAGAAGGATTATAATTGGTTTGACATCTAGATATTACCTGTATAATGTAATTTTACGTAAATGATCGTAACTAACATACCGAATAAACCCACTAAAAACGTTATGATTTTACAGTCGGTGCGATACTTCTCGTGAACACGCACGACATCATGATCTTCCCAACTCATCTTAATTAAATCTATATTATAATTAAGATGGCTTTGACAGACCAACAAATATTGAAAAAAGTCCACGAGCTTCGAAAGAAGAAAGGACCTGTGTATGCACCCCTTAAATATTTCAGGGGACTTGCAACACTGAAGGATGTGGAAACGCGTTACGGAAAGATGTTGAAGAAGACATACACGAAATTCTCTACCGATAAGGACGTGAAAACTCGAACGTCATCGTATACGAAACGATTCCGCGAAAAATACCCGAACGCGAAATCCCTACCGGAAATCGCGAAGGCTACGAAGATACCATTGAAGACACTGAGAACCGTGTACGATAGAGGACTCGCCGCGTGGAGAACCGGGCACCGACCGGGCGCTTCTCCACATGCGTGGGCGTATGCAAGAGTGCATAGTTTTGTGATGAAAGGGAAGACATACTACACAGCGGATGCTTATTTGAGATAAAAATATTTTTTAATAATATAATTAACAATGACTGATATGCCAACAGACGCTAACAAAAAAGCCGCCATGAAAGCTAAAGTGAGGCTCACAAAGACAGTAAATGGGAAACGCGTTAAGAAGTCTCGTGAAGAACTTTCGAAGAACATTCAGAATGTTTCAAAAGCGAAGAATCCAATGCCTACAATGGCTGAGAAGGAGATGGCGAAGAAAGTCAAGGTAAGGCTCACAAAGATAGTAAATGGGAAACGCGTTAAGAAGTCTCGCGAAGAACTGTTGAAGAATGTTCAGAACAAAAAGGGTGTCCCTGTCGCCAGTCAACCGAGAAAAGTGGTCAAAAAGGATGCTCCCGTCGCCCGTCAACCAGAAAAGATGTCTTTGCGGCAAAAACGATATATTGCTTTCTTAAACCGTTACAAGTATGAGAATTACCCATACATAGGTGATGATTTAAGCCAATATGCTGAGAACTATGCTGGAAACAAGACGGCTACACTCGAGAACTACAAGATTGCATTGAAGAATGCGGAGAACGAGGCTCGTAGAAATTATGGAAACTAAAACACATTATAATTATAAAATACAAAATGATATTACACCGCAGATCGCGATCTGATTTGAGCACTTCTCATTAAACTCGCAACCGTTTTAGCACCAGGTGTCTTTGCGGTCTTCGCAGACGTGTTTTGTCTCATTAAACTTGCGATTGTATTAGGATTGGGTGTATTTCTTCCACTTACATTCGGTTTCGCGCTCGTGTTGTTTTTTACGCTGTTCGCCCATGTGAGCTGTTTAGTGGTCCTCACGCGCTTGGTTTGGGGTTTTGGTGTATTGTTATTATTTCTACCACGTTTTACGCCAGTCCTAGTAGTGAGACCTCTACCGGTGGCGGCTGCGAGTCTACCCCTGTTTTCTGGGCTTATGATGTTCATATATCTATCGACTTCATCGGGTAAATAATCAGCAAACTCGATGAGTTTCTTTTTCAAATTCGCTTTTGTAGTGGGTGTGAGTGTTTTGTATGAATTTTTGTTTACTAGCTGAGCCAAACTTTTGAAACCCCTTGGTAGCTTTGGTTTCGTTTTTTCTATTCTATTTACTCCTTCCAGAATGTTTTGTGGCAAATATTTTTTAGATTCTGTTTCAAAACGTTCTTTTGATATCCTTACCGAACTATTTAGCATACACGCACTACCTTTTATGTTTACACACGACGATCTAGATTGGAATTTAACATCTTCCTTACCCGTGTATACGACAAATCCAGTTATACCATCTTCTATCATTGTCTTGGCAGCCACACCCATCTTTGCGTTTACATATAAACCCGTAGCTATACCCATTCTATCACCGCTCGCCACTATCGTGTTATATTTACCTGCGTATATAAACTGCGACAAATCTCCTATAGTTTTGAACATGGCTGGATACTGTGGTATTTCCACTTCCTTTCTCTTTTCGCCACGTCCTTTGAATGCAGTTTTCACTTCATTTTTCATGGAAAGTATGCTTCTATATTTTGAAAATGACCTAGCTGCTATAGTTGCTCCCACGTGTTTATTAAATGTAACGGGTTTTTTAAAAGATATAAATTCTCCGGTAAATAATTGTTTAAAATATTTGAATTTTACACCTTTTGTTACTTTGTCGTGAAGTAAATCATAATAGAACACTCGTATTATATCATCTGTAAGTGGTATGTTTGGTATACCTAACGTAGTTTGTTTTGGAAAGAATGAACTATTGGAATTTGAGTTACCAACAAACTCCGCTCCATCGTATTCTCTTATAAATTTGATGAACTTTTCCATGTTACCCGAATTAATCTTAACATTATAATTGTTACCCGCTATACCTGCATTTGCTTTACTTGAGGCAATGTTTAAAACCATACTTTTAAAAATGTCAATCGTGGATTTTGAACTAATTGTGGGTTGTTTAGGGTACATAGAAGTAATCGGTATGTAACCGAGTTTAGTTTGTGATGTTGGAACTATATGTTGAGATACATATATGCGTTTTTCATTCATTGACATGGAGTATACGAAAGGTCTAAAATCAAAAACTATGCTTGGATAACACAAATCTCTCTTTCTTTTATTTATAGAGTTACCCTGGTTATAAACTCTATTAAATAGGTATAAACGACTTTCTATGTAATTACGAAGACTCCAATTTTTAGATATCGTGACACCTGGATCGCACATTCTGGGTGTGTTATAAAGTATGGGTATGTTTGACTTTTCTATCGTGTGTGCGAGTGATATTCTATTTTCTTGATCTATGGAAGTCAGCCAATATTTAGAATTTTGAGGTGTTATGAGTGGATATTGGGATTTACACTGTCTGTGTATAGATATACACTTACCTTCTATTTCATTTATAACGTCTATGAGCATTTTGGCTTCAAAGCTGGAGAGTTTCTTGCCCTCTGTGATGTCTCCTATTTCATTTATATTGTAATAGAGTGATTCTCCATTGGAGGTACATGCAGCTGTCGGTGACATCTTACATTATACACACAAAAAAAAGCACCTAAGTCATACCTAGCATCCTGAATAATCAACTGACTCAGTCAAGCATGAACTCTCAATCCATTGCCACTTACATCGCCAACCTTGAAAAGGAGAACGCTGAACTCAAAGAGCGTCTCCGCAAATGTGAAGAAGAAAAGGCTATTCTCGAGTACGAAACTATGCTTCACTACGCTGAAGTGAGCGACGTTGAATCTATCGCATCCGACTCTGACTCCGAGGACGAGGACGAATGCTTCTTTGTTTCTTACAACCGGGATATCGCGACTGCTTTCCAAAAGCTTGCGGATGATGAAGAAAACGAATTCAAGAAAGCTGCATACGAACGAGCATCTGATATCATCTATCACCTGGACTACAAGCTCACCGATGGTAATCAAATCGCTCACGTATACGGTATCGGAAAAAGCATCATCCGAAAAATAAATGAATTTATTCAAACTGGAAGTCTCAAGACATTCACAACGAATGAGAACATCGCCGACAAATTGGAGTCACTTTCGCGCACCGAAGAAAATATATACAAGAGCGAAGCTTACAGGAACGCCGCCTATGCTATTCGCAAACTCAAATTTGAAGTCACGAATGGCACTGAAATCTCAAAGGGACCGCGCAAAGTACCTGGTATCGGTAAAGGTATCGCGAGGAAGATCGATGAATATGTCGTGACCGGCGAAACTAAGAATAACACACGTAGACGACACCGTTAAATTTTTGTAATGATTACCCATCCTTATCAATCAACATCTTCCGTACTTCATCATACACGACACTCAATAGCGCCACCTTATACGCGAGAAACCCAACAAAAGTCGCGCCGTAATCGAAATCAAACGCAAACGGTGCGCCATTCCACACGGTCTCAAACATAGCGGTTCCAATCGGAGCCAATAACTGTTTTTGAAACGATGACTTTTCGATGTTATCCACGTGATTTTCAAGGAGTGCGATGTAGGCCAAAGATGTGGCGACGCCAATCGTGGAAGATACACCTTGTTCTGCGCCTTGTGTAATGAAATACATGGACGTGAGCGCACCACCATACGCGACGGTCATGCGATTGATGCGTTTTTTAAGTTTGTCGTAATCATTTCTTGGTTCAGTCGACGCGCGGGCGACTGCGTTATGGATGGACCACATTATATTTAAGCATTAAGTCTCGTCCTTAAATATTTTCCAATTATGTACATCTTATGTTGATGTGAGATAAAGATTGCGTTCCACTTATACTTAAATGAGCGAACTTTGTATCAAGAAGCTTGTAGAAGATGCTGTTATTCCAACTCGTGGTTCTGTGCATGCTGTTGGATATGATTTATACAGTATCGAAGATTGCTGTGTACCACATAACTCGAGGTATCTTGTGGGGACGGGAATCTCAATCATTTTGCCAGTAAATGTATATGGTCGGGTTGCGCCCCGTTCAGGTCTCGCTGTCAAGCACGGTATCCAAGTCGGTGCGGGTGTCATCGATCCAGACTACACTGGCGAGGTCAAGGTCGTACTCTTCAACCAAGGTGACAAAGACTTTGAAATCAAAAAAGGAGACAGAATTGCACAACTCGTGTTGGAGCGTTATGAAACACCACTTGTTCGAGAGGTTCAATCTATCGAAGAAACGATGAGAGGTTCAGGTGGTTTTGGTTCTACAGGCGTTTAAGATAAACTACCTAAGTGGATTTAATATATTTTAAAAATTAAACGAACATGCTTGATATTTTGAGAACGACGGTTGGTACAGGTGGCCCACTCTTGATTGAACACAAGGGTCAAATCATGACCGAAAATTGTTTGATCATCGCAGAGCGACACATAGAAAGTATGATTCAAAGGGTGAAGAATATCAATTTTTCAAAGATTGAACAAACTTCAGATCGCTCGTTTTCAATTTCTTAACGACGAATCGTGTCTCTATCAAACGCATGTATGCATACATAGCCAAGAACTCAATATTATGTAATGACTTATATAATTTCCATGTAAACATCTTTAAAACGTAATTATCGTCCCTGTTCCATGTTTGTTCTCTCGTAGTGGTAGTCGTTCTCGCCATATCTTATATAAAAACATAGCTTCTAAATATATTATGCGAACGTACACGTCACTCGATGGTATCAATATCAAGGTGGGTGAGAATGCCAAAGATAACGACGCACTCACAGAGTCGAGTTATCCAAAGGAGTGGTGGTTACATGTAGCGGATTTACCTGGTTCACACGTTGTTGTGTGTTACGAAGGGGATAACATCCCACGTGAAACTAAACGTGATGCGGCAATGCTCGCCATAAAACATAGTAAAGCCAATGGCATGACTATGGTACCTGTAGATTTGGTGCGCGTGGAAGATGTCGTCTCTGCTAAGAATCACGGACAAGTACACTTGACTAAATCGGCGATTATACTCACGATATTTCCAAACAAGGAAACGTCGCGCCTCGAAAGATTATTAAAAACGAGGAGCGCTTAATGAAAAATGGATCACCAAGATTGGAAACCCGTCGTTATTAATGGAAAGTCCGCGACACAAAAGGTGACTCGACCACACCGTGAAGTGACGAAGGAACAAAAATTGGATCAAACTGAGATTGGAACGCATGATAAAGTGTCTGTGTCTATGGCGAAGACGATTCAACAGGGGCGCATTGCTAAAGGTTTCAAATCACAAAAAGATTTAGCAAATGCGATGGGTGTACCCGCGAGTGTGATTAATTCATATGAATCCGGGAAGGCTATACCGGATAATCAAATTCTTCAAAAGTTACGAAAGGTCCTCGGCGTGAGATTGACACGTTCTTAATAGTCATAAGTAAAAATATATACTCTGTATTGCTTATACTTTACATGAGACTCGAGTAGTGCCCCGCTATGTAATACACATCCTTGAATCCAAATTCAATTAATTTCTCTGCTGCAACTCTCGCCCTTTGCCCGGTGTTGCAATAGACGAGCAAACCTTTATTTGGGAGTTCTGAAACAGTTTTTCTGTTCATTTTGTTTACGGGTAAATGTAATGCACGTGGATAGTGACCCATTTTATACTCCACATACGTTCGAACATCAACTACCTTCTTTATTTTTCCAGACTTTATCATCTTCTTAGCTTCTTCCGAAGACACGAGGTTCTCTCCTGTGAATGTGTATGCAATTGCGAGACCGCCAAGTGCTAGGATGATTGGTAACATTTAATATATACGATTATAAAGATTTGATTAGAATGTACACCATGAGTCTTCAAATCAAGAAGTTATACCCTGATGCTATCATTCCGACCCGAACGTCACCTGGTTCGGTGGGTTACGATTTATATAGTATGGAAGAAATCGTAGTCCCTCCACTCGAACGCGCATTCATAAGCACTGGCGTGTGCGCATCGCTACCACCTGGTGTATATGGGAGAATTGCACCACGTTCTGGATTGACATTGAAACATGGTATTCAAACCGGTGCGGGTGTCATCGATCCGGACTTTACTGGTGAACTGAAAGTGATCCTGTTTAATCACGGGAGTGAACCGTTCGTCATTAAAAAGGGGAATAGGATTGCTCAAATGATTTTAGAGCGATGTGAAACTCCACTCATAGAAGAGGTAGAAGAACTAAAGCAGACGCAAAGAGGCGAACGTGGATTTGGCTCTTCTGGGCATTAGTTAGAGAATGCAACACCGGCCATACCATTCTTGACTCGCAAAATGTTATAGTTTACGGCGTACACTCTGTACAACCCTTCTCTGGCATCGGACTTTGGATTTTGAATAGTCAATTTCGCATTGTCGATTCGGGAGAAATTGAGTGTACCACTTGGTTGCGATCTGTTCATGGTGAGACAGAACGGCCAAGAGAATAATGGAAGTGCATCGAGCGAAGATGGCGCGAGTACGGACGTGTGCATTTCATGAACCACGTTGTGGTGGAACGTGTTAGACATGTTTTCGAACAAGGCGAGACCGTTGATGTAAAGTGATGCGGTATCGAAGCTGTAATCTTCCGCCCATGCACCAGTGGTAACATTGGAGGTCGTCAAGTGGAGGGCCTTGACTGGGTGATTGAAATACGTCAAGTCAATAGAGGTGTCAGTCTTGCTGGCTGGTTGGTATTGGACTTGTGTGAACAGCAATTCATGTTCTTGTTCGGTGAAATATTCACGTTCTGCAGTGTCGAGGTATCCGTACATACCGTAAATCTTTGGTGAGGCACCGAGGTTACCTAGACCCGAGCGACACTTAATGCGCAATTCAACTTCGTGGTATTGCAAAGCCACCAATGGAAGTGACTTGGTCCAGTCTTCACTGAAGAAGAATGGGATCATGTAGTAATCACCCGCGGATCCACTAATACCCTTCGCATTATCCGCAATTTCGGCGGTCGTGACGGCACACGAGGCTTTCGCTTGATTGTCGCGGTACAAAACATTGTGAATGCCTTGTACGTACAAAGAATCGAATCGACAAATTTCTTGGCCTCCAACTTGGAGACTGAACTCGGTGACGGACGTGTCGTCCGTCGACAACAAACCATCCGTGTTGGTAGACACATTCGAAATGTTTGGGTGTTCTATCCAAATGTAGCTCAAAAGATCACCCTTGGATCGAATTGGGACGACGACTTCGCTACCACCGGTGAAGGTACCGATGTAATCCATGCGCTCTGGCTTGAGAGCAAAGTTCGTGTGGCGCTTGTAGTTTTGGCGCCAGAAACTGACTTGTGGATCACCAGTGATGTATGCATCCTGAGCTCCGACTGAGACTAGTTCAACTAGCGCTGCTGACATTTAATAATAAACTATATTAAAATTTTAGGTCGATAACGAAGTATGGTTGTCTTCCAAGCACTGACCTGGGAGTCAAGAGACACTGAAGATGAACACTTGATCAGTATTTTCGGTAAGACGAAAGACGGTGAGTCCGTCTGTGTTACGACGAGCTTTAGTCCGTACTTCTTCGTGAAACTCCCTCGTAACGTGACACCACAACGCGTGAAGATCATTTATGACAAGATAGATAAGGCATGTCCTGAGTGTCTTACAAGCATAAACACAATTCAACGCAAAGATGTTTGGGGATTTCAAAATAATGAAAAATTTCCATATCTTCAGCTGTTTTGTAAGAATCTTGCATCGCGACGCATGGTGAGTGGGCGACTCCGAAGACCTTTACCCGATGAAACCATTAAATTAAAAATTTACGAATCAAACTTGGATCCGGTATTGCGTCTCATGCATAGAACTGGTATTCAATCGACTGGATGGCTAGACACCGGTGACCAATGTGAACCGGGACACGTTGCAAATACCGACATTGATCTGACGTGTAAAAACTGGAGAAACCTTAAACCTGTAGATGATCCAGAGACCGCACCATTTGTCGTGGCGTCGGTGGATATCGAATGTAACAGTTCTACGGGTAAATTTCCTGATGCGGACATTGAAGGTGACGTGTGTTTTCAAATTGCTATTTCCCTGTGTAAGTTTGGGAGTGATGAACCGTATGACAAAACCTGTTTATGTTACAAAAAGACTGATTCTCAACTCGATGGGTGTAACATCGTATCATTCGATACTGAGCGTGACATGCTTGAAGCGTTTCAGAGATATCTACAAGAAAAGGATGTAGACATTATTACTGGTTGGAACATATTCGGTTTTGATCTTGAATATCTCATGAAGCGGGCTATCATCACGAGATGTAACCTAAAATTCTTTCAATTGAGTAAACTACGGGGACACAATTGTGAACTCACACTTAAGAAATTGTCTTCGAGTGCTTTGGGTGATAACGATTTAAAACTTGTGAGTATGCCTGGTCGGTTCATTTTCGATTTGTTCCACGAGGTGAAGAAAGGGTATAAACTCGATTCTTACAAACTCGACAACGTGTCTAAACTGTATCTTGGGGATAACAAGATCGACATGCCCGCGAAGGAGATGTTTGCTCGATACAAGGAAGGTGATCCCGTCAAATTACGGGAAGTTGCTGAGTATTGTATTAAGGATACTCTTCTTCCGCATAGACTTCTGTCTAAACTGTGTATTCTCATTAACCTCCTGGAAATGGCGAAAGCGACATGGGTACCTCTATGTTATTTGGTTGAACGGGGACAGCAAATCAAGGTGTTCAGTCAGTTGACAAAGAAGGCGAGAGAAATGGGATTCATGGTTCCAACGATTCAATACGGACAATTGGGGGATCAAGGCTACGAAGGTGCGACTGTTCTCGATGCTCAGAAGGGTGCGTATTATAAACCGATCACAGCCCTTGATTTTGAGGGTCTGTATCCTTCAATTATGATGGCACATAATCTGTGTTATTCGAGTCTCGTGATGGATCCAAAGTACGAAAACGTACCTGGCGTGGAATATGAAACCTTTGAGATTCCCGTCCCAAGCAAAGTTGAAGGTCAGCCACCCACAAAACGCATATGTAAATTCGCACAAGGCGTACCAACGCTTTTACCGAGCATTCTCCTCGAACTAAAGCAATTCAGAAAACAGGCGAAGAAAGACATGGCTACATCTAAAGGTACACTCAAAGCCATGTATAATGGTAAGCAATTAGCCTATAAAATCAGTATGAACTCGGTGTATGGATTTACGGGTGCTTCTAAGGGTATGCTTCCGTGTGTAAATATCGCATCGACTGTGACGACAAAGGGGCGAAGTATGATCGATCAAACCAAAGAGTACGTGGAAAAGAACTTTCCAGGTGCGAAAGTGAGATACGGTGACTCTGTCACCCCAGACACTCCTCTTCTTATTCGTCAAAACGGGGAAGTGAAGACGTGTAGGATTGACTCACTTGTTCATACATATGAAATAAGAGATGATGGCAAGGAAGTTTCTAAAATTGATGCTGAAGTATGGACCGAGTGTGGATTCACGCCTATTAAACAGATTGTAAGGCACAAGACATTAAAAAATATTCATCGGGTCCTAACTCATACTGGATTTGTTGATGTGACAGAAGATCATAGTCTACTTCTCAAAAATAAGAACATGATTAAACCAACTGAAATTTCAATTGGTACGGAGTTATTACATGGTAATTCAGTAGAAGCAATACATGAATATGACACGGGTGTGTCAATTAACGAGGCTAAGGTAATGGGATTCTTTTTTGGTGATGGTTCATGCGGTGCTTATACAACACCTAGTGGAATTAAGAGAACGTGGGCATTAAATAACTCTAATATGGATTATTTGGTCGAAATGCAAAAATTGTGTCCTTTTGATACTACTATATATGATATAATTGAGAGTAGCGGTGTGTATAAGTTATCTGCAACTGGAAATGTGAAGCCTGTAGTGGAGCGTTACAGAAACTTATTTTATAATGCGCATAATGAAAAAGTTATCCCGCCATGTATTTTAAATTCACCAATTGATGTAGTAAAATCATTCATTGATGGTTACTACATGGCTGATGGTGACAAGGACTTAAATGCTTATACGCGAATGGATTGCAAGGGTAAAGAAGGTGTCATGGGATTATATATACTGGGTCGCCGTTTAGGTTATAATGTTTCATTAAATTCGCGTGAAGATAAAAGACGCGTACTGAGACAGACATGGACTAAATCTAAACAAAGGAAAAATCCAATTGCGATTAAGAAACTTGAAAATTTAGGTGATACCGATGACTATGTTTATGATCTCACTACAGAATCACACCATTTTCACGTGGGTCCGGGTGAACTTGTGGTTCACAACACGGATTCAGTCATGGTTGAATTTGATGTAGGTGATCGTAAAGGCATAGAAGCTGTGGAATACAGTTGGGAAATTGGCGAGCGTGCCGCTAAAGAGTGTACCGCACTCTTCAAACAACCAAATAATTTGGAACTTGAAAAGGTGTATTGGCCTTATTTCTTGTATAGTAAGAAACGATACGCCGCTAAGCTTTGGACACAAGGAAAAGACGGAAAGATGAACATGGACTACATAGACGTGAAGGGTCTCCAACTTGTGAGACGTGATAACACGGTACACGTACGAGAGGTGTGTAAAGAACTTTTGGATGTCGTACTTGAAAGTAGTGATATTGAACCCCCGAAAGCACTCGCACTTCAGAGAGCCATCGAACTTTTGGAAGGTGATGTACCCAACGAAAAGCTCACGCTTTCACAAAGCTTGTCCGATTCGTATAAGGTCAAGGGGCACAACGTCTCCATAAACAGCCCTGGAATCAAGGACATCAACCAAGCACATGTACAAGTTGTGCGTAAAATGCGGGATAGACAACCCGGTTCAGAGCCACAATCTGGGGACCGGGTGCCTTACGTTCTCGTGAAGACGGATGATCAAAAAGCAAAAGCTTTTGAGAAATCTGAAGATCCAAAGTATGCTACGGAGAACAACATTCCAATTGACTATGAATACTACTTCATGAATAAGTTCATTAATCCAGTGTGTGATTTACTCGAACCACTCTTCGATGATCCGAAGGAAGAGATTTTTGGGGAACTTCTTACGAAGATTAAACCAAAACGAAGACCAAAGAAGAAGGCAGAGACACCTCTCGATGAATTGCCATTTAAAAATTAGGTGCTATAATGTATTAAGGAGATGAGGGTGTCAGAAAATTTGGTCAAGGCGTATGAAGAAGATTTAGACAAGGCAACGCATGAGCGCGTGCTAAAGTTTGTCCAGAACGTCTCGACCAATTATAACATTCCTCTTAAACTACTGATGCGTGACATGCCTAATCCACGTGGGTATTGTATGGGCATCAAAAAGGGTGGAGAACCGTGTACACGAAAGGCGAGTCACGATGGTTTTTGTCTATCACATGCGAACACAACTAAACTTCACGAACCAGTGAATATAAGTACGACTGTCAGACATAATCATACATTTCCACCTCTGTATAGTCCTACATGCCCGGCATGTGAATCATCTAGCAATAACCAATTTAGAGATTTAAGAAGTATGATGTAGTATGAGGAAATCAGATATCCTGTTAAATTCCATAGACGCGTTTTACGGCACGCCTCAAAACAGTGAGACGCTCGTACAGATACTCACCAAAACAGGTGGTATTTCCCTCCGCAACCTCGAATGGTTCATAACAAATTATTCTAAAAAGACGAACCTAATGTATAAAACGATCGACGGCAAAATATTTAGTGTGCATTGCGCATATAAGTCCACGCTAGATGGTTACAGTAAAAAGCTGTTTGATCCATTCTGTCGTTCAGACAAGATATCCTATAAGGTGCCAGGTACATCTGATGAAATAAGCACGACTGTGGCTCAACTCAATTTCATCAAATGGTGTATCAAAAATGGTATTATAGAATATATAAAAGAAAACAAAGATAACTTATTTGGTAAGTAATTCCTCCTCACTGGGTGGTGGAAGTTCTCTCGTGCTTACGTACCCATTATTAAATATGAGCGTTTGGTAACACGTGTAATAGATGTGACACGTGAACTCTTCGCTCGTACCATAATATGGGTTCATCTTGAATTCTATGAGAGTTCGGTTATTTTTTATGTTTGTGAAATCCAAACTTCCCGATGGGTCTACATTTCTTGGATTCATCGAGAAGGTATATGTGTATATATTTCTAGGAGTAGTGTGAAACTTGTGATTAAGAGGTGTAAGATACCTGTAATAATGAGAATCCACATAATTTATGAATGGAAGTTCTTGTCCATTGATGAAGAGTTTAGCGGCGGTTGCGACATCATCTGATAAAGAATCATTCGCTCGTCTGTATTCCGCGAAAGGTGTGAGATTAAATCTATTGTGATAATAGTGGAATTTTTGATTAGATGTGCTACTATTCGGTGGAGAAACACTCACATTACTCGAAACGTTTTCGTCTTCAAACAACTTGTTTCTGAAAAAGAAATGAAGTGTTTTGACTCTATTTTCTGGTGTGAGTTCTATCTTTAGATTTTCATTTCCCGGTATGGTGTCAACCTTGGGATGTGTTTTAAACATGTCTGTGATGATTTCATATTTACCGGATGTATAATAAATGCGTTCATATGGTGTAAGTGTAATTTCTTCGGTGACTATATCAAAATCGTCAACTGTGAGTGTACCCACATCATCTGTAAAGAATGACTGTGGTCTGAACTCTATGTCAAATTCAAGTTTTTGTTTGTTTATGGCGCACAAAGGGAAATAAGGTCTATTGTGTACGTTTGTTTCGTAATCAGATGATTCATAGCTTCTAGAAAAGAAAAATGGTATAGGTACGTATACGAATGTGTTTCCTATTTTTATGAAGTCGAATGTTGAACTCAGAACTGTTTCTCTGTATATGAAACGACCATCGGTATATATTCTACTCACACTTTCCGATTGATCCAAATACATCTCGTCATAGATAAATCCTATGTCATCTCTGTATACTTCTAGTACAGTCTCATCTACACGCATAGTTATCTTCTTAAAGAGGTGTCTACCAACCCGGTCGGCATAATTGTAATTTGTTGAACTTAATCTAGGTAATTTGATCTTTATATACATATTACATAATAGGTCTCCCATGTCTTGTGGCCTAAGCGTGACCTTTATGGATTGGTTGAATGGCCAACCACTCGCGGCATTCGATGGTTTGTTTACCTTAAAATTTCTATGAAATTTTCTAAAGTTTGAGTGTCTCTTATCTTCATACTTAAAGGGTGAATCTCCACCTAATAGGTATGTGTCCTGCTGACCTATGGCAGACAGGCAAAGTGCGGCGCCGGTATCTGGACCAGATCTATCGCACATACTACTTATTGCTTATATATTTTTAAATCTGTTTTCCACATATCGAGGTGACTTGTTGCATTCAGATCTTCAAGTTCTTTCTTTGTTTTGTCAGTCTCTTCGTTGAGTGCCTGCACGGCTTCTTTAGTGTACTGGTACGTCTTGATGTTGAGCAAATAATCGTATGAATTGTCTATCTTATCAAACGTTTTAGAAATCTCGGTTTCGAGTTCACTCTTCTTGCGCTTGAAGACCACAATCTTTTCGTTGATGACTGCGTCTACGAATCGTGACATGTTTTCGAGCTTCTTGGTCTTTTCTTTTATAACATACAACATGTGTTCTTTGCGTCTCTTGTACGTATCCATCCGGATTTCCATGAAGTCAGTCAAAATCTCTTCTGGACTCGCGTACTTTTTGATCCCCTTTGTTGGGTGGAACAAATGCATGTTACTCACGTGGAACGACTTTTGAAGCTTAAAATCCTTGATGATGTCTTTGCCTGTGTATCCGGTGATTGTAAAGTCCACATCTTCTGTGGTACTGTTATTTACGAAACTCGCGATGACCTTCTTGTCTACGAGACTATCGAGATATTCCTTATAGTCTTGAGTCCATCTAGAAGGTGGGAGCTCTGTGATCTTGATGTTGTTTCCAGTACTCGTGCTAGACCACAGACCTTCGGTGACCCAAAACCCATCCGTGTTCTTAAACACCTTACCCTTGAAGTTGTTAAACCAAGGTTTCATCTCCTTGAGTGGTTGCTTGGAAATAGCCCGTTCTATGTTTTCACAGATATCCTTCGGGTTGAATGGGGGCACGTAACAACTGAAACCCGTACCGATGCCTTCTGTGCCATTGACTAACACGGTGGGTAAGATTGGAACATAGTACTCGGGTTCAATGGGCTTACCATCGTCATCGAGATACTTCAAGACGGCATCGTCTTTTGCGTCAAAGAGCTTTCTCGCATCCTTCGTGAGCTTCGTGAAGATGTACCTCGTTTGACTCGCATCTTTACCACCCATGAGTCTCGTCCCGAATTGACCACATGGCTCGAGAAGATTGATATTGTTTGAACCAGTAAAATTATGTGCTAATTTTACGATCGTATCTGCAAGAGACACTTCTCCGTGATGGTACGCAGAGGTTTCTGCGACGTATGCAGCCAACTGAGCCACTTTCATTTCGTTGGTCAAGTTCTTTTTGAAACACGAATACATGACCTTTCTCTGTGAAGGCTTGAGACCGTCTGATACGTGTGCGATGGAGCGCTTCAAGTCCGCGAGACTGAAATTCACGAGATCCTTGTGTACGAACTCCGTGATGTTGATTCTATCTACGTTTCCGTATGCGATCTCTAGGTCGGATCCCTGTTTCTCCGTGCTCTCGAGAAGCCATGTCTTACGAGAATCAGCCTTCGTTTTGTCAAACGCGAGAATGATAGAGTCGTCCGTCTTGTCATCCGTGTCAAATTTGACGGTGAGCTTTTCGATGTTTTTGAAATACTCGCGAGCTTCAGCTGACGTAGAGGTACCGAG
>Ga0222714_10002749_pt1 | contig 18374 bp, 20 predicted proteins | sample C33_3DmetaG_FD_165048 | JGI IMG/M metagenome (GOLD analysis project Ga0222714, IMG submission 165048) | Estuarine water microbial communities from San Francisco Bay, California, United States - C33_3D | ecosystem: Environmental > Aquatic > Marine > Unclassified | place: USA: California...
AATGAACCTGACCCCCGTCATCGAAAGATGGTTGTTATCGAGATACAGCACTTTGCCATCGTGAGTGATGGGGCATTCAACGTCGTCGCACAAGACGGTGAATGGATCATAAAAATAGGTTGAAGGACTGGTGTCGTTCTTCCAGTCCTGCGTGATGGGATCAGCTATCGCGTCTTGCTCTGCGCGAGACAGCGGCTGTGGCTGTGGCAAACGGATCCTTCGAGGCGCCTTGCTGTCTGCAAAATATGGATTATCCAAGATAATCAGGTGCTCTGCGCCACGGGCTAGAGCAAACTCGCTGAACATGCGCGCGAGGTCAAGGCGTTGCTCACGGTCAAGGGCGAGGCTGTTGGTCTTAAACGAGTTCACGAGCAAGTCAACATTCCCACCGGGGAACGTATTGTCGGCAATGCTGCTTTCGTATTGCTCGCGACATGTCATCACGCATGTTGTGATGCGCACACTTGCAGATTGTGTGAGCTCGACAAACAACGGCAGCACCTGATACACATGCGAGTCGCCATACAACACAATGTGACGTTCGGCATTTTTGTCTCCCACTTCGCAAAGGTCAAAAATGAAATCGCAGCCACTGAGCTCGGTTGAGGTGTACACATTTCCATACGTTTCGCGGGCCTGCAGTTTGGTTACATCGAGCACATAGAGCATTGATGCGGGAATTGCGAAAAGGGCAACTGCAGCAACGATCTTGCGGCGTGTGGTGCTGTTGCGAAGTGCCCGAAACGGCTGTTCGACAAATCGATACGAGAATGCCGCGACCACCATAAAGCCAGACACCATCGCCACAAGATGAACGGTGCGAGTCGGGGTGATGAGGTCGAGTGCAATCGAGACGCCAATCCAGTGCCACAAATAGATGGAGTACGAAGCGTTACCAATGGTTTGAAACACGGTGAGACCATAAAAACGTGGCGCTGAGAGCAACGAATTGGGAAGCGAGAAAATGAACAGCCCTGTAGCAAGTGCAGCCATTGCGCTGGCATCGATCTGAGAGCCATTGCCGTCAACTCGTGTGACCATGACGTAGGCCAAAATTGCAATCGCAATTACCGACATCGCCGTGCGCACGGCTTTGCCTAAATAGATGCGACCGCTCTCGTACCGAGACACCGCAATAGCAATGAGTAACCCAAGGAAAAACTCCCACGCACGGGTGAACGGTGAATAAAACAAAAACCCCGGACGAAAGCCAGGGTCGAACCAGCCGTATTGCTCTTTGCTCGCACCGATCATCAGCACAGCAGATGCAGCACCCAACAAAGTGAAGGCAATGGCCCACAGCGCAATTCGCCGCTCGCCAACGTGTCGACGACCAAGCAAAGCAATCACCCCCAACACAATGGGTAGTGCAACATAAAACTGCTCTTCTACACCGAGCGACCACGTGTGCAGAAAGAATGTGAGATCGCCCGACTGCACGAAGTAGTCGAGCTTGCGGAACATGAAAAAGAAGTTTCCGTAGCTGAACAAGGCAGCACGCGCCTGCTGAATAAAGAAGTCCTGCGCTTTGGTAAACGGAACGAACCAATAGGCATACACCGAGGTGAGCACGATCATGAACGACAACGGCGGGAAGATACGGAAGAACCTGCGCTCAAAGAATCGGCGGATCGACACTTTTCCGGTGGCAGTTTGCTCCTTGATCATGGTGAGCCCAATGACAAAGCCCGACACCACAAAGAACATGTCGACACCGACAAACCCACCACTAAACGCGCCAATGCGAATGTGACTGAGAACGACGAGGGTTACCGCAACTGCGCGTAGAAACTGGATTTCAACACGAATGTGCTGCGGGGAATTCACTTCTTGATTGTAGTTGAGTTGCAATGAAGCACTTATGCAACACGCGGCTGTTGCATGTGCGTACTGTGATCAACTTCGTGCGTCGCAACATAGCCGTGGAGAGACAGAATTGACCACAACGCAGTGCGCACATGATCGGAATCGGGTGCAGAGAGTTGGTTGACAACCACAACACCTTCGATCATGTCGCCAAGGATGGCGACAAAGGGTCGATCACGCAGCGCAACAGCAACGACACCACCGCCCTCGCGGCGACGTACGGTGCGATTGACCCCGACAACTCGAGGTGGGCTGCGAAAACTAGGCGCAAGTAGCCCAAACCGCTGAACTTCGCTTGCAATCAGGCGCGCTACTGCGGCAAATTGCATGGTGGTCGATGCGGTCATGGCGACAGCATGACACACCCATGTGACAGAGTGACCATGTGTCTGAAGCGCCATTCAATGCCATGCAACAAGCAGTTCTTGATGCACTTGGCAAGGAACCCGACTGGGTGCCTATCCCCCGCGAGATCATCGACGACATTCGCCAGCAGCTTCATGATGGACTCACTGACATCGCATCTCGACTCACACCCGAAAATGCCTTGTGGGTAAGCAAGCACAAGCTCACCACGGTGCACGGATGTGAGGCCAATCACTTGGCTGGATTGCACGGATTCGAATGGACACTCGGCAACGTAAAGGGCACCGTGCTGCACAAAGCAGTCGAACTCGGACTCAACTGGCGTGGAGTCATTGTTCCTGCCGATGTAGTGGATGAGGCACTTGCACAACTTGCACATGATGAGCGCGAAAGCGCTGGCCCATTTATCGATAATCTTCCTGCTGGCGATCGTGCACAATTACGCAGTTCGGCAATCGATCTGTATACCAAGTTCGACGAATGCTTCCCTCCGCTTAAAGCTGCTTGGCGACCTGTGCTCGAAAGCTCTGCACGTTACGAAATGTTCGAGCAACGCATCAACCTCAGCACACGCGCCGACCTCACACTTGGAGCTGTTGGCTCAAAGGTCATCATCGACATCAAATCGGGTCGCGTGCAACCAAACCATCGTGAAGAGTTGCGTTTCTATGCACTTGTCGAAGCCATGCGCACCGGAGCAGCACCGCGTCGGCTTGCTAGTTATTCTCTTGTAACCGCGCGCGCCGAAGTTGAAGATGTCACCGAAGGCGTTTTGCAGGCAGCAGTGCGCAAGACCGTTGACGGCATCCGCAAGATGGTCGAGATTCAACGTGATGGCCGCGAGCCACTGATTCGTCCCGGATTCTTTTGCTCGTGGTGCCCACTTCTCGAATCATGCACGGAGGGAACGCGCTTTATCGCTCGTCGCGATGACCCAGATGCAACTGACGACGACTAATCCTTACGCGTCATCCACCACTACATCGCTCATTAAGGCAAGCGGCACGCCCAGCCCAACACTTCCGCGAAACGTAGCGATCAATCGATTTTTTTGCACCGCTGGTTTCGGTGGGCTCAACACATCTGGACCAAGGTACGCAGCAACTGCGTTCACATCTGCAACGTTAAGCACAAAGCCCCATAGCGCAGCATCTCCTGCGGGCATGCTTGGTGCACTCACGATTTCCACAATGACGCTGCCGAGTCGATGAAACCCTTGGCGCATTCCATTTCCAGCATCACGAATGCGTTTTAGTTCAGACCCCGTTGCGTCATGCAACGCGCGTGAGGTTCGTTCCAAGTCGGGTGTGTTGACGACAACGTGATCAATAGACAATGCCTCGAGTGCAAACTCTTGCCGGTGTCGAGTTTCTGTCATCAATGCGTGTTCAACGACCGAAGTTGGGATTCCATCAATTGCAGAAATGATCGGATCACAATTGCTCAGTACCCACGCATGCAATCCTGGGGGCAAACGTTCATCAATACGCAAGGCAACATCACCAATGAGATAGATGCCTGATTCCGAAAAGGTGATCCCCACCTGTGCCCAGTTGGCACGAGAACCACCAATGACCAATTCACTCAGCCGTACCGCATCTGATGCAGGCACGCGGGCGTTATTGCTCAGCCACGCCCCATGTTTGGACGCTTACCGTGGTTGGCCTTTGAGCGACGCATCTTGGCCTTTTTCTTCTTGGTCTTCTTCGACATAGTCCCGCCATGCTAACGGCAGAAACCACAAATTCCGATGGCTATGCACGTCTCCATCGCGCACGCCCACCCGAGTACGGCTCGCCCGCTGCATTTGTTTTTGAGCAGATATACGCAGTGGGTGATGTATCCCCGCTCTTTGTGAAATAGCCAATCGCGCCTACTGGCGAGCAATAGGAACCCGGAGTTATTTGTCCAGCCGGAGCGCTCGTCACGTTGGTCGTGGTAGCAGTGGCACTCGTTGGTGTTGGTGACAGCGAAGCCGGTGGAGTAACCGTTGCAATCGCGCCACCCGCAAAACTTGGCAGGTTTGGAATAGGGGCAATATCGAGCGAGGCACACGTTGATTGCAACAGATTTCTGATTCGACCGTATTCACTGGAGTCCATCGAGAGGTTCCAACGCACTTTCACGGCAACCCAATTGCCAATATACGTGCAGGTGTACGACTGCAATGGTGGCAGCCAGTTTGAGGGATCCTTATCGCTCTTTGACTGGTTCACCGAGTCCGTCACCGCAAGCAACGTGCGATTATCTGATGTGTCGTTAGCAAATGCGCGACGCTGTGCCGAACTCCATGACCACGCACCAGAATCCCATGCTTCCTTCAAGGCAACGACGTGATCAATATCAATGTCTGATGGGTTAGACCATCGGGCACCGTCGTAAGGTGAAATCCAATCACCTGCAATTACATCGCAGCTAATTGGGTCTACTTGCGGAAGCGAAATGCTGTCGCGCTTGAGTACCTGATCACGCGAATCGCATCCATCGCCGTCAACGTCACGCCAGTGTTCAAACAGCGATCGGTCGTAACCGCTCGAGAACTCATTTTCAACGCGCACCAATTGCAACAATGCAAGTGCACTTCCCACTACAACTGGTGTTCCACTCGTACTTGTCGTCGTACGTGGAATGGTGCTTGTCGGGCTTGTTGGAAATTTATTCGTTGCAGGTACTGAACTGGTGACAGCAGGTGCTGTTCGACATTGCCGGTTTAACACATTCTTTATCGCAGTGAATTCACGGATATCTACAGCAAGTCCCCATTTTGATTTGATGCGCACCCAGCCGTCAATATACGTACAAATGTCTTGAGTAGCCGCTGGACGCCAACGTGCGGGATCGGTTCCACCTCGCCGTGCTGCACTTGTTGCTCTAACAGCAGCCAATACAGCAGTATCCGCTACGTCGTTCATGAATCGTTTTCGCTTTACTGCATTCCACGACCACGCACCCGATTCCCACGCTTCTTTAATGGTTACAACGTTTGCGACACTTCGCACCGAATTCTTTTGCGTGCGCCATACCGCAAACAAGGCGGGCCTAAACCCGGCAGTTCGTTCGGGTGATATACGCATTGCCGTCAAGGTAGACAACGCATTATCGCCACTCGCAGCGACAACTATTTGCGGTGTTGCTGTTGTTGCAAGACCGATCGACATGACGAGTAATGCGCCGTTGAGAGAAACGCGCCACTTCACACTCGCACCCTATCTTTTGCGTGGTTGGAACTACAGCGTAATTGCTGGTACATCCATTTCGATAAAAATGCACTCGCCAGGGCACACTTCTGCAGCCTTTACAACCTCGATCTGATGTCGAACTTCGACAACTGCAAGACTCCCCGAGCTACCTGGGTCGTTCAAAGGAAGCCCAGCTTCCGCAACGTACGCAATGCCATCTTCCAGTTGCACAAACACATCGGGACAATGATCAACGCACAAGCCGTCGCCTGTACATAAGTCTTGATCAATCCACACTCGCACGCTTGAACGCTAACGAATCAGCGCGGCAACTAAGAGAGCGAGCATCAACAAATTACGCACAATGTTGTTCCAGCCAATTGGCTTGGTTGAGCGAAAGCTCAAGCATGCACAGGGCGGTCGATCCCCTGCGAGTAAACGACTCAGCAACAACACGGTAAAACTCGATAGTGCCGCAATTGACGCCAGCAATGTGGCCGTTGAGGCAAGGCCCGCAATCAGCAGCGAGCCCAACACCAGCTCAATGTAGGGAACGGTAGGGATCGCAAAACCAGGAGCACCCAAACGCTGTGCCTGAGCTGGCCACAGATCTCGTGCGTTTAACTTACGAACACCTGCGAATATAAAAATCACACCAACCATTGCCGCCATCCACCAGTCAAGCGAAAACAGAGGCTCGTTCATCACATCTTGGCGACGCCCGACACACGGCCTTGATAAAACACCATCGCATCGGTTGTCGACTCACTGATTGCCAAGTGTTGTACTCGGCCTAAAACAAAGTGGTGATCGCCTGCAGGTGTTACCGACTCAACGGTGCAATCAATCGTCGCAAGTGCACCAGCAAGAACTGGGAAGCCACGTGGCGATGTAGTCCAATCAAGTCCATCAAAACGCGCCGACATTCCCCCTTCGGGTTCTTTGGCAAATCGCCAACACAGTTCGGCTTGTTCATCGGTGAGCACATTGACGCAAAACCCGTTGCCTTGTGCAATCTGTGCCCAACTACGCGAAGCAGTACCTACGAAAAATCCCACCAACGGTGGGTTGAGCGAGACCGAAACAAAACTTCCGATAGTGATGCCATGGGGGTGTTGCGCCGAGTCGATACCTGTTATTACAACAACACCAGTTGGAACATGCCCGAGCACTTGGCGAAACCTTGCGCTATCAAATGAGGCTTCCATCGACGCAATGTTACCCAACTATGGTTTGATCATGGCAGACAAGCACATCATCTCTACTCACGCTGTTCACGCAAACGACATTGACTTCACCTATTTCGAATGTGGATCCGGACCACTTGCACTCTGTCTGCACGGATTCCCCGACTCTGCACATACGTGGCGTCATGTACTACCCGAGCTTGCAAACGCCGGATACCGCGCAGTGGCTCCGTTCATGCGGGGATACGCACCAACTTCTGTTGCAGCTAACGGTGCTTACCAAACAGCAGCACTTTCTACTGATGCAAACGCACTACACGACGTACTCGGTGCCGACTCGCGCGCCGTCATCATCGGCCACGACTGGGGTGCGCCTGCAGCGTACGGAGCAGCAATTCTTGAACCATCGCGATGGAAATCAGTGGTGGGAATGTCGGTGCCGCCATGGGGCGCGATGGGCAATGCGTTCGTCAACAACCTGAACCAAGTTCAGCGCAGTTGGTACATGTTCTTTTTTCAACATGGCCTTGCTGATTTTGTCGTTGGAGCAAATAACCACGCATTCATCGACATGTTGTGGGATCAATGGTCGCCTGGTTTTGCCGCCGATATTGACATCGCACATGCAAAGGAATGCCTTGCTCAACCCGAACATCTTGCTGCTGCACTTGGTTATTACCGCGCAACCCTTGGCTCAGGCTTCCGCGATCCCGCACTTGATTCTGCACAAGCAATGACTCAGTCAGAGAATCCCCCACAACCATTGCTCTACCTGCATGGAGAAAACGACGGATGCATTGGGCTGGATGTTGCTCACGATGCGACCACGCGAGCACCCGAACACGCACAGGTGAAGATCATTGCCAATGCAGGACACTTCATGCAACTAGAACAACCCGAAATTGTCAACGCTCACATCGTGACTTGGATTACGACGCACGCCTCATGAAGCGAGATACAACACACCATTCATGTCGACAATAAGTCGATCGGTAATCAGAGAGTCAACAATTTCAGATACTCGTTGTGGTTGTTCAATAACGCCCATCACGCTGGCAACATTGTTGCGTGATACACCACCCGCAATCAATGCTTTCATCAACTTGCCTCGAGCCTGACGGTTGGATCCTGCAAAACGCGCTTGCGGCTTACTCGCAGCACTCGATGCCGGTGCCGGATCAGAGCCACCGTGATTTCTCCACTTACACACTTGTGCAACTGGGCATTGTGCACACTGTGGAGTTCGTGCGGTGCACCATGTCGCGCCAAAATCCATGACCACCTGGTTCCATTCCCACGACAAACCGCTCGGCACTAAGTGATCAGCAAGTTCTTGCGCCTCGCGTTTGCGCAGCGGAGTGTTACTCAGTCGCGCAAGTACGCGCGAAACATTGGTGTCAACAATTCCAATCTCAACATGTTCGGCAAATGCCAACACCGCACGTGCGGTGTAGTCACCGATACCAGGTAACGCAAGCAACTCATCAAGTGATGCAGGCACTTGCGCATCATGATCGCGAACCATCAATTTTGCGGCTTCATGCAAATTTCTGCACCTGCGTGGATAGCCAAGCCCTTGCCAGATCGCTAATAGATCTGACAGTGGTGCAGCCGCACATGCGCCTGGGTCTGGATACTCGCCAATAAAGGCAACAAACTTTGGAACCACTCGATCAATTTGTGTTTGTTGCGACATCACTTCGCTTACTAACACGTGCCAGCGATTGCGCGTTGCTCGCCATGGAAAGTCTCGAAGTTGTGGCAATCCCCACTGCAACAGTGGGTCAACGATTGTTGTTAGCTGTTCCAGACGTCTTGTCCGTCGTACGGACGGGCACGCTTGGGCATGAACTCACGTTTCCAGACCATGACTCGGCGGCGGAAATAGCACACTTCTTTGCCATCTTGGTTAAAACCCTTGGTCTCTACAGTAACCACGCCACGATCATTCTTTGATTTAGATTCGGCAACTTCAAGAACACGCGTTTCGGCATGAATGGTGTCGCCATGAAACGTCGGGAACTTGTGTTGCAACGTTTCCACTTCGAGATTGGCAATCGCCGCACCACTGACATCGGGAACACTCATCCCTAACACCAGCGAATACACCAAGTTGCCCACCACAACATTGCGACCTTGCACACTCTGTGACGCGAACCAATCATTGGTGTGTAATGGATGATGGTTCATCGTGATCATGCAAAACAGATGATCATCAGCCTCGGTAATGGTCTTGCCCGGCCAATGGCGATACACATCGCCAACCTGAAAATCTTCTAGTGCTCTACCAAATGAACGCTCATGAACTGTCATAACCTCAAACTACTCCTCTTCGTCATCTCCAAGTAAATACTTGTTCTTCACCGGAGGCAGCGGGTATTGACCAGTGCGGTCACGCGGTGCATACTGCTCGAGAAACTCGTACTTGGTCGTTGGATGTTCTGTAGCCATTTTTGTAACTCTGCGAAGTGAGCGAAGTTTTTCATGTCGCTCAATGGCAAACGGGCCGACACGTAACGACAGATATGTGAACCCACCAGCGACAATGGGCAGCCAGTATTGAGCAATGCGATACGTCAACACACCAACGGTTGCAGTATTTGTTGACAATCCGAATCCGACAAGCGTTGGAATGTAAATACCTTCGACAATGCCAAGTCCGCCCGGCGTGATGGGAACCACCGACAAAATATTTGCCAGCCCAAACGCAACAATCAGCGCATCAGGTGCAACGTTGCCTCCAAATGCTCGAATGAATACCCACAGTGCGACCATGTCGAGCAACCAGTTGACGAGCGCCCAACCCAGTACTCGCACTAATAGTCGTGGCTCTGAAGCCAAACCTTGTAAGCGATTCCCTAAGTGTTCGAGTACTTCTGCAGCATGATTTTCGTCTAGACGAAGTTTGCGCGCACACCAGCGTAAAAAACGCTCAGCTCTTCCCTGCCCGTCGATCAGGCCAAAAATCAACGCTGCAGCGATCAACATCAAAATGATTCCGATGATTGCCGCGGTGCCGTACGCTGCGTTCACTCCGCGACCTGCCGAAACAATCAGACCAACCCATAAAATCAAGTTCAACATCACTGCCGAGCCAAGACCGGCGGTGGCAAGCGCAAACCCTGCGTCGGGGCCTGCAACGCCCGACAACGTCAACATGCGGTAGCCAAGTGCAGTGCTGGCCGCGCTACCGCCGGGCAAAATGTTGCCCAGCGACTTGGTACTCAATTGGATACGGAATAGGCGCATCACCGAAATCTCATTACCGTGTTCGGCCAATGCAGCCTTGGTGAGTAACGAGTAACTAAACAACGCCGCGAACTCCAAGCCAAGTCCAAGCACCAACAGCGACGGCCTGATCTGGGAGAGGTCGGCTATTGCTTGACGAAAGCCCGGGATCAGTGGGAGAACAAAAAAGTACAGAACAGCGCCAAACAACACCCACTTGGCAGTGGTGAAAAGCGATTTCAACCCACCGAGACCCAACATGCCCTAAATGGTAGGCGTCAGCGAGGGGCTGGGTTAGGCCATCTGCGCCATACGTAACTAGCGTTTGGCTTATGACGACCGCAACTTCATCTCCAACACCCGATCTCACGCGCGCTGCGGAAGTCACCGACCTTGCTCGACAAGTCGTCGGCAAGGGTATTCGCACGCTTTCAGCCACTGGTGGACCAGATGTTCATCAGGTGTTGGCATACGATCTCGCGCATAGCGCATCAGCGGTAGAGACTGCTCGCTCACTGATTGATTATGGCAATAAGGGAACCACCGAAGCACTGATCACGTGTGCGTTTGTTGCCGACATGTTGCACGAAGTGAGCACACGCTTGCTTGGACGCGAACACATGTGGGGTGTTGGCGAGCAACCGCTTGCATCGGCGTACGACTTTATGACCACATTCCGCGAGCCAGAGTTTCTTGCTTCGCTTGCCGCAACTCCTGGCCCACGTCACCTTGAAGACGAATTTGAAATGGTGCAGGACACGTTTCGCAGTTTTGCAACCAAAGTGATTGCCCCTCACGCCGAACACGTTCACCGACACAATCTTGATGTTCCCGAGGAAATCATCTCTGGTTTGGCCGAGCTCGGTGCATTCGGACTTTCCGTTCCTTCTGAATACGGTGGCTTCAGCGAAGGTGGCGATGGCGAGTACATGGCCAACTGCATTGCTACTGAAGAATTGTCACGCGCCTCGCTTGGTATCGGCGGTTCACTCATCACTCGCCCAGAAATTCTTACGCGAGCACTTGTTAACGGTGGCACCGAAGCTCAAAAGCAAGAATGGTTACCAAAACTTGCCTCTGCCGAAGTGATGGCTGCTGTTGCCGTTACCGAACCCGATTACGGAAGTGACGTCGCCAACCTCACCACCATGGCGGTGAAAGGCAAGAACGAAGAAGGCATCGACGGTTACATCATCAACGGCGTAAAGACATGGTGCACCTTTGCTGCTCGTGCAAACGTATTGATGCTGTTGGCACGAACCGATCCCGACCGCAGCAAAACTCACCGCGGGCTCAGCCTGTTTATCGTGCCAAAACCACTGGGTGAAGCACATGGCTTCATGTTTAAGCAACCAGGTGGCGGGAAGATGGAAGGCCGACCGATCGACACCATTGGCTATCGCGGAATGCACAGTTATGAAATCGCAATTGAGAATTGGTTTGTCCCTGCAGACCATTTGATCGGTGAAGAGTCTGGACTTGGTAAAGGTTTCTACTACCAGATGAGCGGTTTCGAAAACGGTCGATTGCAGACAGCTGCTCGCGCTGTCGGCGTGATGCAGGCTGCTTACGAATCAGCAGTTGAATACGCCAACAACCGAAAAGTATTTGGCCACAACATTGCCGAGTACCAACTGACTCAAGTCAAGTTGGGACGCATGGCCGTAATCACCCAGGCTTCACGCCAGTTTTCTTACACCGTTGCCAAGCTCATGGGCAAAGGCGAGGGCCAGATGGAAGCCAGCATGGTGAAGGCCTACGTATGCAAAGCAGCCGAGTGGGTATCACGCGAAGCAATGCAAATTCATGGTGGTTTTGGTTACGCCGAGGAATACTCGGTGAGCCGTCTCTTTGTTGACGCTCGCGTGTTGTCGATCTTTGAAGGCGCCGACGAAACCTTGTGCTTAAAAGTGATTGCTCGACGAATGGTCGAAGAATCAAACGCTAAATAAATTCGAGCAAATCATGTAGCGAAGTAATTCGCTCGCAGTCGTAGCTTGCATGATCGTTGTATGGGTCGAGCAATATCGGATGAATTGATGCGTTACGCGCACCTTCAACATCGTTGACGTACGAATCGCCAACGTATGCAATTCGGTCGCGTGCGATGCCTTTACTTTCCATCAGGGCCAGCGCATCACGAAAGATTCCAGGATGTGGCTTGGCAGTTCCGATCACGTGCGAATCGGTCACGATCATCACAGGCACCCCCGCGCCTGTTCCCACCTGGCAAATGCACTGGTTCGCAAGCGTTGCTTCCACTTGGCCACTGGCGTTTGACACAATTCCGATCGGTAAACCATCGAGATGCATACGCCATAACGCTGCAGCGGATTCGAGAATTGGGTATCGCCATAGAAACGGCGAAAACATTTTGCGCAACTGTTCACTTGCAGCTACAGCGGCAGACCCTGTGATTCCAGCAGCCTCTACGTATGCGTCGCGATACGGATCCCAACTGAAACCATCAATCGTTTCCTTTGCGGTTTCGCGTGCAACATTGTCTAGACGCTCCATGCCCGCATAATGCGCACGCATTAAACGCTCAATTGAACCATCGCCGCCATGCGCGTGAACGATTGCGCCTAACGAAATGGGGTCAGGTAATAAAAAGATGCCACCGGCATCAAACAGAACTGCGTCGAAACGTTTAGTCACGCTTGTGGTGAACGCTTGCGACCTGCACGCTCGCCACGCGAGATGAACTTCAACGCCATCTTGCGACTGGCTTCGTCAATCATTTCGTTGCCGAACATGACTGCACCCTTGCCTTCACCCTCTGTTGCCTCTTTGTAGGCATCAAGAATGGACCAAGCCTTGTCGAACTGCTCTTGTGTTGGTGAGAACACATCGTTCAAGACGGTTACTTGGTCTGGGTGCAATGCCCACTTTCCGTCGTAGCCAAGAATGCGTGAGCGCATGCTGTATTCGCGCAATGCATCGCTGTCGCGTACATGCAAGAACGGACCGTCAATCACTTGGAGTCCATTTGCACGTCCTGCCATCAAGATCTTGTTGTACACGTAGTGAAAATGATCACCTGGGTATTCGTCGATCTTCACGCCACCTGTCAGCACTGGCATTTCCATGCTTGCAGCGAAGTCGGCTGGTCCAAAGATGATGGTTTCAAGTCGTGGGCTTGCTGCACAGATTTCTTCAACGTTGATGAGTCCGCGCGCAGTTTCGATTTGCGCTTCGATGCCGATATGACCGATTGGCAAACCAGCCGAGATTTCTACTTGGCGAAGCAACATGTCGGTAGCCACAATCTGGGCTGCCGACTCAACTTTTGGCAACATAATTTCGTCAAGGCGTTCACCCGCGTTGCCCACGACTTCAATGATGTCGAAGGCAGTCCACTTCGTGCTCCAGTCGTTGACTCGAACGCACAACACTTTGTCGCCCCAGTCATTGTCACGAATTGCTACTGCGATCTTGGTGCGCGATGCTTCCTTCTCTTTTGGTGCAACTGCATCTTCAAGGTCGAGAAACACCATGTCGGCAGGAATGCCGGGGCCCTTGCCCAGCATTTTCTCTGATGAACCAGGAATCGACAGACAAGAACGGCGTGGAAGATTGCGTGAGCGTGCTGACATGGTCTACAGGCTACATCGCACTACGGACGAGCATCTCAGTCGTAGGACTGCATTCGGCAACAACGGGCATTGTCGCATCGAGGACTCCGCCCGGGCCGATGATGGGGCCAACAAGTGCTCTCGGCACAACATCTATGTCGGTGCGCCACGGTGTATCTGCATCACACGTGCGCGCTTTCATCGCTTCCCACAATTCGCCAGGCAGACGTGTTCCCTTTCGTGCAGTCACGTATGCGGGCTTCCCCGCAACGTAAGCAAGTGCTGCTACGGCATGCGACCCGGCTGACATCAACAATTCATCTGGGCCGCACCCCAGCGCATCTAGCACTACGACATCACAGCGTGTAACCGCGTGCGCAGCATGTTCCATCGACACCACCTCGGCCGCAACGTTCACACGCTCTAACGCGTTCACGGCGCTATCGGCCGATCCGAACGAATCAATAATCAACGCCGCACAGTCACCACGTTGCACCAGTGCTTCGAGTGCAGTTGGGCTCCACCCAACACATGCAACCGTTGACACCGATATCAATTCATCAATCAAGAAATCAGTCGTTTGGTCTCGATCAATTTCTTTTTGCAATTCGGCAAGCCGCTCGAATGGGTCGAGTGCAGAAAGTGTCTGTGCGCACAACCACCACAACGGAGCACATGTGGGGTGCCGCTCCACGATTCGGCGTGCGGTCAGCACCAGGCCGGCGGGTTCATGACTCAGCCCGTGCAGGGCTTGGGCGGTCTCGGTTACCAGCGCAACCGGGTCGGCCCCAGTGGCACGCGCCACATAGCGCAGGTGCTCAATCGGGTGCATTGATGAGACGCTAGTGCTCTAACTTGCTACCGTCTCATCCTGTGGCAAATGCACCTTCTCTCGATACTTCACTCAAGCCCCTCACGGGCGAGGCACGCCCTCTCCGTGAATGGTTGATGACCTTCCATCTCACCTCGATCGTCATTGATCCCTATACCAATGAGAGCGCCTGGATATTAAAGACTGCATCGCGCATCTTGCACCAGTTCGCTGGCGCAGCAACGCGAGTGAACTTCATTGTCACCGCACCCGAAGCGGATGCTAAAAAGTTTCTCGGGCCACTTGCAGAAGAGTTTTTAACATTTATCGATCCTGATCGCACGCTGGTCAAACAACTTGGCCTCACCGAACTGCCTGCGTTTGTGTTCATCCAGTCAGACGGAACCGTGCCACACAGCGCACAAGGCTGGAGTCCTGCTGCGTGGCGTGAAGTTGCTGAGTACATTGCCGACACCGTGAAGTGGTCTCGCCCACTGATTCCCGCAGCGGGCGATCCCGGCACCTTCAAAGGCACGCCGGCACTCGTGTAATGACAAAGCCAAACCCTGCACCATTTCAGTTTTCCGAGTTACTTCCACTTGGCCCAGACACCACCGAATATCGATTGATCAGCACTGAAGGCGTTTCTACTTTTGAAACTCCTGAAGGAACATTTCTCAAAGTTGATCCTGCAGCAATTGTCACTCTGACCGAGCATGCAATGCGCGACATTGCACACCTCTTGCGTCCTGGACACTTACAACAACTTGCCGACATCTTGACTGACCCCGAAGCAAGCGACAACGACCGCTTCGTTGCACTCGACTTGTTGAAGAACGCGAGCATTTCGGCTGGCGGCGTGTTGCCGATGTGCCAAGACACAGGCACCGCGATCGTTAAGGGTAAAAAGGGACAGTTCGTGTTTACGGGTGGCAACGACGAAGAAGCGATTTCACGCGGCGTGTACAACACCTACCTCACCAGCAACCTGCGCTACAGCCAACTTGCACCGCTGTCGATGTACGAAGAAGTAAACACCAACACCAACTTGCCGGCAGAAATCAAAATCTCTGCAGTTGATGGTGACGAATACAAGTTTTTGTTCATGGCTAAAGGCGGCGGTTCGGCCAACAAGAGTTACTTGTTCCAGGAAACCAAAGCGCTCCTCAATGAAAAATCGCTGCTTCCGTGGGCGTTTGACAAAATGAAAACTCTTGGCACTGCTGCATGCCCTCCGTATCACCTGGCAATTGTGATCGGTGGAACTTCTGCGGAATACGCAGTTGAAGTCGCCAAATTGGCGAGTGCTCGTTACCTCGATTCACTGCCCACAGCAGGCAGTGCGCTCGGCCATGCATTCCGTGATCTTGATCTTGAACGCAAGATGCTTGAACTCTCGCAACAAACCGGTATCGGTGCACAATTTGGCGGAAAATACTTCTGCCACGATGTGCGCGTCATCCGGCTCCCTCGTCACGGAGCTAGTTGCCCCGTTGCGATGGCGGTCAGTTGCAGTGCCGATCGTCAGGCACTCGGCAAAATCAACAAGCACGGAATCTTCCTCGAGCAACTCGAAACCGATCCAGCTCGCTTCCTGCCAGAAGTCACCGCAGATCAACTTGCTGCAGAAGTCGTGGCAATCGATCTCAACAAACCAATGTCTGAAATTCGAGACACGTTGTCGAAGTATCCCGTCAAAACTCGAGTGATGCTTACTGGACCAATGGTCGTTGCCCGCGACATCGCACACTCCAAAATCAAAGAGCGTCTCGACGCTGGTGACGGTCTTCCGCAATACATGAAAGATCATTGCGTGTATTACGCAGGCCCAGCAAAGACACCTGAAGGTTTTGCATCTGGGTCATTCGGGCCAACCACTGCTGGACGAATGGACAGTTACGTTGCCGACTTCCAGGCTGCAGGTGGAAGTTTCGTCATGCTTGCCAAGGGCAATCGTTCACGACAAGTTACCGATGCATGCAATACCTACGGCGGTTTTTACCTTGGATCTATCGGTGGCCCTGCTGCTCGACTCGCACAAGACTGCATCACCAAGGTCGAAGTGCTTGAGTATGCAGAACTCGGCATGGAAGCCGTATGGAAAATTGAAGTTCAAGATTTTCCTGCCTTCATCGTGGTTGATGACAAAGGCAACGATTTCTTTGATGCGATTAACGCCAACCCTGGCGTAAAAATCAACGTTCGCTAGTTGTGCACCTAACGCTTGAGTAGCGACTTCAGCATTTCACGAGTGTCGTGTTGCTCATCTGGAGTTGCACCGAACTCCACGCCACCGAAATCGGTAACGCCGACTTCCTGAAGCGCAGCCACCTTGTCAAATACTTCGCTTGCCGACCCGATGATGGCAACATCTGCAGGACCAGCAGCGCCTTCGTGATCAAGCATTGCCCGGTAGCTCGGTAATTGTCCGTACACCGCAAATACTTGGGCTGCTCGTGCTCGTGCGCTTTCAACATCTTTTGTTACACACACCGGCAGCGCAGCGATCACGCGAGGTTGAGGCTTACCGAGTTTCTCGGCGGCTTCGGTAATAGTTGGAACGGTCAAAGTGCGCAGGGTTTCTGGACCTGTACACCATGTCAGGGTTCCTTGTGTCATTGCTGCAGCAAGTCGCAACATCTGTGGCCCGAGCGCAGCAATTACCACGTCACAACTTTGCGGTTTGCCGATAGTCAGTTCGGCATGCGTTGTTAACGTCTCGCCAGCAAACGACACCTTCTGGTCATGAATCAATGGCATCAGGATTGACAAGTACTCCTTCATGTGACGCAGTGGCTTGTCAAAGGACAGGTTGAGCATTCCTTCAATCACCACTTGATGACTTAGACCGATACCCAAGCACAAACGACCACCGCTTGCCTGGTTCGCTGTCAGTGCCTGCTGCGCCAACATCATCGGGTGGCGCGGGTAGGTAGGGATCACACTGGTTCCCAATTCAATTCGCGGCACCTGATGCCCAACTACCGACAATGTGCTGAGCGCATCAAGACCAAAGATTTGTGATTGCCAGTATGAAGCAAACCCATCACGTTCTGCGGCAGCAGCCTCAGCGAGTACGCCGTCAACAGTGCTGTCGTTGTTTGAGCCGAATATTCCTATGTTCATACGGTTGGTCATGGAACAACCGTAGTTGCCCCGCCATCCTCAACTGCATCTGTAGTCATCGTTTCATCAGCAACCGTTGTTGGCATTGCATCAAGCACTTTTGAGTCGTCTCTAAAGACGGGCCTCAAACACTGCCCATTCGTTCGATCTCGCGAAAATTCAAGTGAACGCGCAACCGCTGTTGCCAGTACCGCTCGCCCGTCTGCAGTGAGGTGAACGCCATCTCTACCAATCAAACCATTGCTGTTCGCAACTGCAGCCCAATCAAGCACCGTGACATTTCCGTACTCTCCTGCAAGTCGTTTGATAACTTCATTGACTTCTAATTGCTTTGGTCGAAATTCCGCAGTGGTCAACACCACAAATGGGTTTTGGGATAACACATCAAACATTTCGCGGAGTTTTTCTTCGTATCTCACGATATTTCCATCAAAATTCGTTCCTAAAAACACCACCGCAGTGTCCCAACCCTCTTCCCATCTGCGACCCAACACGCGTGATCCAAAATCTACAAATTCACCCGCCTGTGCTTCAACTGCAACCTGCCAACCAAGCTTTGTCAACGTGTCGCACATTTCATTGCCATAGCGCGAAGATGTTGATGCGAAAATTGAGTCACCAATCATCAACACACGATTACCCTGAATCTGTGGGCCAATCATTTTCCCAATGAGTTCGGGGAATGTCACATCAACGCCGTCGGGCAACGTAACCAAGGTATTGAAATCGCCACCAGGAATTCGGCCAACGCCACTGAGATACGTGCCACTATTGACAACAAATCGATAGGCACCCCACGAAATTATGGCGGCAAGCGACACAGCAATTGTGCCTGAAATCAGACTACTTCGTTTCATTTATTGTTTGTTTTGCTCTCGGAGTTCGTAGCGAATCGATTTCAATAGGTCATTGGTCATCTCTTCGGCTTTCACATCACGAAATCGCCCATAAGCCTTGATAACAAAAAACATTACGGTGCCGACCATCAAGAAATTGAGAATCGCAGCAAACAGGCTGCCAAGAATCCCTTGATTGT
>Ga0222714_10002752_pt1 | contig 18362 bp, 12 predicted proteins | sample C33_3DmetaG_FD_165048 | JGI IMG/M metagenome (GOLD analysis project Ga0222714, IMG submission 165048) | Estuarine water microbial communities from San Francisco Bay, California, United States - C33_3D | ecosystem: Environmental > Aquatic > Marine > Unclassified | place: USA: California...
CAGTGGAACAGCACAGGACAAATTGGGCTGGTGGCCGGTGCTACCTATCCAGACGAAATTGCAAGTATCCGTAGGCTGGCACCCGGTCTACCCTTACTTATTCCCGGCATCGGCGCCCAGGGCGGCGACCTGCCTGCCACCGTCAAGGCTGCGCAGACCAATTTCCTTATTAACGCCTCGCGCTCTATTCTTTATGCAAGCGCGGGGTCTGACTGGCAGCAGGCCGCCGCGCACGAGGCACAGGCCCTGCAGGCGGCTATCGAAGAGGCACGGGCCCAATGAGTTCAAGTGCAGACCTGCGCCCCTCGTTAGGCGAACCTGCCAGCCTTCCTGAAATTTCGGTGACCACCGGTCTAGGTGTCCTAGCGCTACTTAAAAAGGAGATTCGCCGATTCACCAAAGTCTTCATACAGACCGTGCTTGCCCCCATGGTCTCCTCCCTTTTATTCCTCGTTATTTTTGCCCTGTTACTTGAAGGCCGCCTCGAACCGCTTCCAGGCATTAGCTACACGGCGTTTCTTGTGCCGGGGCTGGTCATGATGACACTGCAACAGAACGCTTTTGCCAATACAAGCTCAAGCCTCACCCAAAGCAAAATTACTGGGACACTTATTTTCCTAATGCTCTCGCCTATGCGCCCTTGGGAATGGCTGGCAGGCTACCTTGGCGGAGCGGTAGTGCGCGGGCTGTTATGCGGCCTAAGCGTCTGGCTTGCCAGCCTACCCTTCATTCATGTGCCCATTGCCTATCCTTTCTGGCTTCTTGGTTTTGCGGTAGTTGCCTGTCTATTTATGGGAAGTCTTGGCATCATCGCGGCCCTTTATGCCGAGAAATGGGACCATGTGGCGGCCTTCCAGAATTTCTTAATTAATCCACTCACCTTTCTGGCCGGCGTTTTCTACTCCACACACCTGCTGCCACCCGTCTGGCAGACGCTTACCCATTTCAATCCTTTTTTCTATTTAATCGATGGCTTTCGCTACGGCGCGTTTGGCGTCAGCGATGTTCCTCCGCTTGTGAGCCTTCTTTTTAGCCTGGCTGCCACAGCCCTCGTTCTTTTACTAACACACCGGCTTATTGCTATCGGCTGGCGTATTCGGCAGTAGATGTGGCGTAGACCATGTCAAGAGGCCGGTGAGCCCAAAGGCTTGTTAAGCTTTTTATCCGTCAAATTCAATTAATTTTTTACCCGGGAAGGAGTCAGCTGTGATTACAAAACCTGCACTAACTATGGACGATGTCGATTTAATGGGGGCCGCGGCAACCGCAGAGGCGCTAGCCAATGACTGGAAGGTGGCCATTGCCATTTGCGACGAAGGTGGTCACCTAATGTGGCTGCGCCGTCTCGAGGGTGCGGCACCCATATCCTCGTATATTGCTCCACAAAAAGCGCGTACGGCGGCCATGGGAAAGCGGGAAAGTAAGGTCTATGAAGATGTCATTAATGAGGGGCGAACCTCGTTTTTATCGGCCCCTGAGCTCCAGGGCATGCTTGAAGGAGGGCTCCCCATTCTGGTTGACGGCCATTGCATCGGTGCAATCGGTGTTTCAGGGGTGAAGTCATTTGAAGACTCGCAGATTGGGCGTGCAGGTATTGCTGCACTTAAGGTCTAGCTTGGAAGGGGCAGCCCCTTTCTTTTCCTTTAACAAAGGCCTGCGAGCAGTTGTCGCTAGGCCAATGCCATTTGTTATGTTGAAAACCATTACATTCTTGCTCATGGCGCTTGGCGTACTCGCCCCATTCCCTGCAGAGGCCTTCTGGTCAAAGTACCGAGCGTTTAAATGTGGTTCAAGCTACGAGGCCTATAAATGCCAAACTTGCCGGCGGCTACCAACGCTTCGGTTTGGATTTGAGGTTGATATTGGTCGCCAAATGGTTGCCCTTACAGTTTTTGAGAATGCGCAGCCCGGGACGAATCAAATTCTTTTGGATTGCTCTGTGAATTCAAAGGACAGCTGGGCCTGCGGGCAGAAATCGTCCCGTAAGTCGGGCAAGCTTCTCGCCTCAACAAGTTACTCCATGACCAACGGACTCTTCACGGCAGAAAACGCAAGCCTGACAGGCCCCTCTTCGGAGCCCGGGTTCTACTGTGGGAAGTTGTAAAAAGGAGCCCAGTTTCTGGATGCGACGCTGCGGCTGATGGAACCCAACAAGCGAAGCTTTCGAATCCATAGAGACTAGTCCAGACGGAATCCATGCGTAGCCAAAATGCCACCCACCCCCGGTTGCTTGCAGACATTGGCGGCACTCACGCTCGTTTTGCAATGCAGAACCATCAGGCAGACAAGCTGAGCCATCTGGCGGTCTACAAATGCGCTCAGTTTGAAACGTTAGAGAGTTGCGTTAAGCAGTACCTCGCAGACCATCGTCCTCAGAGGCCGGTTGCTGGCGCCATGGGCATTGCCACGCAAATCATGGGCGATTGGGTGAGCATGTCCAACAGCCCTTGGGCTTTCTCCACCGCAGAGCTCAAGGCCGCTCTGGCATTGGAGCAACTACTTATCATCAACGATTTCACAGCACTGGCTCTGTCACTGCCGGCTTTGCTAGCCACCGACCTCTATTGCATTCATCCAGGGCATGCAGTGCCTGGCTCACCGCTTGCCCTTATCGGTCCCGGCACAGGGCTTGGTGTGTCGGGACTGTTCACCGACCAGCAAGGTGGCCTTGTGCCCATCAGCGGAGAGGGTGGTCATGTCACGCTGAGTGCAGATAATCCACTGGAAGTGGCCGTGGTGGAGAGTCTGAAGGGGCGTTTTGGCCATGCCTCTGCCGAGCGCGCGCTCAGCGGACAGGGATTAATCAATCTCTACCAAGCGCTGTGCGCAATTGAAAATCGGGCCTGCGAGCAGCTGCAATCCCATGACGTTGTCGCGCGCGCGCTGCTGCAATCAGACAAAAACTGCATCATGGCACTGAACCTATTTTTCGCATTTCTTGGAAGCACCTGTGGCAACCTTGCACTCACCCTGGGCGCCAGAGGTGGTATTTTCATCGGAGGTGGCATTGTTCCTGACATGCTGCCTGCGTTGGAACAATCCCAGTTTTTATCGCGCTACCTTCAGAAAGGCCGCTACCGTGACTACCTGCGCCAAATACCAATACATGTCATCACAGCGGGCGTCTCTCCAGCGCTGATAGGGGCAGGTCGCGCGCTCGACGAGGCGGCGCATGCTCATCAATCTTGTTCAACAAAAAGGAACCATTAATGCAGACCGGAAAAATTCTAGTCGCCCAGGGGGGTGGCCCAACCGCCGTGATTAACCAGTCGATGGTCGGCATTGTCATGGAGGCTCGCCGTTTCCCGCAGATTGGTCGTGTCTACGGCGCCCTTCACGGCGTTCGAGGCATCGTCAACGAGGAATTTGTCGACCTGACACAAGAGACGCAAGGCAATCTTGAAAATGTCGCAAAGACGGCATCTTCTGCCCTGGGCTCAACTCGGGACAAGCCCGACTTGGCCTATTGCCAAGACATATTTAAAGTCCTCAGGGCGCATGAGATTGAGCACTTCTTCTACATCGGAGGTAACGACTCCTCTGACACAGTTCGCATCGTAAGCGAGCAGGCCCAGGCAGCTAACTACCCACTGTGTTGCATCCATGTTCCGAAGACGATCGATAACGACCTCGTCGGAAGCGACCACACGCCAGGATTTCCCTCTGCTGCGCGCTTTGTTGCCCAGGCATTTGCAGGAGCCAACCTAGACAACATCGCCCTGCCGGGCGTCTATATTGCAGTGGTCATGGGTCGGCATGCGGGGTTCCTAACAGCTGCCAGCGCAATGGGACGAAAATTTCCAGACGATGGCCCTCACCTCATCTATATGCCTGAACGCACCTTTATTCTGGATGAGTTTCTTGCAGAAGTCAGTGCCGTCATGAAACGCCTTGGACGCTGCGTAGTAGCGGTCTCAGAGGGAATTCACGATAGCAGCGGCACTGCCATTGCCAGCCTATTGAACAAAGAAGTCGAGCATGATGCCCATGGCAACGTGCAACTCTCTGGAACTGGGGCTCTGGCCGATCTCTTATGCCAAGAAATTAAGACACGTCTTAAACTCAGTCGGGTGCGTGGTGACACCCTTGGCTACCTGCAACGCTCATTTATGGGCTGTGTGTCCGATGTTGATCAACGTGAGGCCCGTGAGGTCGGCGAGAGGGCGGTTCAGCTGGCACTCTGGGGCGGACAGAGTGGGTCCGTGGCCATCAGGCGAACCGGCTCCTATGCGGTGGACTACATGCTCTTGCCGCTGCAGGCTGTTGCCGGAAAAACCCGAGTCATGGAGGATGAATTCATAAGTACTACAGGCACGGATGTAACCGAGGCCTTCCGTCTCTACATGCAGCCCCTTCTCGGCTCGGATATGCCTGAGGCCTACCGACTGCGATACAACCGGGTTGCCAAGGTTCTTAAGCCCTAAACAAAGGCTCAACTCCCCAGATCTCTTTTGCATACTCATCTATGGTGCGATCTGACGAAAACAGCCCCATACCCGCCACATTGAGAATGCTACGCCGGGTCCATTCCTGGGGTGACCGGTAGACCGCATCAACCTGTTCTTGGGTGGCAATGTAATCGGCATAGTCCGCAAGTAGAAGGTAGTGGTCAGTCTCAAGAAGATTGTGCACGAGGGCTGCGTAACGATCTGTCTCACCCGAAGAGAAGACCCCCTGCGCGATGGCGTCGATGGCAGAGCGCAGCTCAGTGTTGGTGTCATAAAGGTTTTTCGGGCTGTACCCATTGCTACGCAAAGCCTGAACCTCTTCGGTACGCTTGCCAAAGATGAAAATATTATCCATCCCAACTTCCTGCGCGATCTCTATATTGGCCCCGTCCCAGGTGCCTATGGTTAGGGCACCATTGAGGGCAAATTTCATGTTACCCGTGCCAGCTGCTTCGGTGCCAGCGGTGGATATCTGCTCTGATAAGTCTGCTGCAGGTATCACCACCTCGGCCATGGAGACACTGTAGTTGGGTAAAAAGACCACCTTCAGGTTCTGACCCACCCGGGTGTCATGGTTGACTACATTCGCAACATCGTTGATCAGCCGAATAACAAGTTTTGCCATGTAGTAGCCGGGGGCGGCCTTACCGCCAAACATGACAGTCCGCGGTAACCAGTCAGCCTCAGGGTTCTCTATGATTCGGTGATAACGCGTGATGATGTGCAGCACATTTAAGAGTTGACGCTTGTACTCGTGCATGCGCTTTATCTGCACATCAAAAAGACTATCTACATTAATTGTGAGCTCAGGCAGCAGCGTTTCGATGTAATGACTGAGGCGCTGCTTGTTTTGCTGTTTAGCAAGTCTGAACCTGTTCTTAAATGCACCGTCATCTGCAAACGCGCGTAATTCTGAGAGCTCATGAAGGTGTCGGCGCCAGGTCGGCGCAATCTGGTTATCGATTAAGGTGGCCAGGGGACGGTTGGCCTGAGCCAGCCAACGCCGCGGAGTGATGCCGTTGGTCTTATTGCAGAACCGATCGGGATAAAGCGCTGCAAAGTCTGCAAATATGGTCTGAACCATCAGCGTGCTGTGAAGGGCCGACACCCCATTGACCTTGTGACTGGCCAGCACCGATAGATAGGCCATGCGAACGCGACGATCGCCGCGTTCATCAATGAGCGAGACACGGCTTAACAGCGAAGCATCTGAGGCATGACGGGATCGCACCTCGCAGAGAAACCGCTCGTTAATCTCAAAAATAATTCCCATGTGCCGCGGCAATAGACGCGCGAGCAGATCGACCGGCCAGGTCTCTAATGCCTCGTCCATCAGGGTGTGATTGGTGTAGGAGAAGATACGGGTGCACAGGTTCCAGGCTGCCTCCCAAGGCAGCTGCTGCTCGTCGACCAGCAGACGCATGAGCTCGGGCACTGCCAGTGCGGGATGTGTGTCGTTGAGGTGAATGGCCACTTTGTCAGCGAACAATTCAAAGTCTCCATGGTTGCGCAGGTAACGGCGCACGATGTCTTGCATGGAGGCGCTGACAAAGAAGTACTCTTGACGCAGACGCAGTGCCTTTCCCTCCGCGGTGCTGTCGTCTGGGTAGAGCACGCGTGAAACGTTCTCCGACTTGTTCTTTGCCTCTGCAGCGCCCGCGTAATCTCCTCGATTGAAAGCCTCAAGGTTGATAGCGGAACTGGCGTGTGCTGACCATAAACGAAGGGTGGTGACACTGGTGAGTTCAAAGCCGGGTACCGCGTTGTCATAGGCCGTTGCAACCACCTCCTCGGTGTCAACCCAGCGTACCCGACCCTGGTCGGACTCCAGGCGGCCGCCGAAGTGCACCACGTAACTTAGTTCAGGCCGCATAAATTCCCAGGGGTTTCCATTGGCAAGCCATTGGTCGGGCTCTTCTATCTGTTCTCCATCAGCAATACGCTGACGAAACATGCCAAATTCGTAGCGTATGCCGTATCCGATTCCTGGCAACGCCAGGGTGGCCATTGAATCTAGAAAACACGCTGCAAGTCGACCGAGCCCCCCATTGCCAAGGGCAGCATCAGGCTCAACATCGATGAGCGCGTCAAAATCGGTTCCCAGTCTTGTACATGCCTCCTTGACCTTGTCGTAGACGTCGGCGGCCAGCAGGGCATTGACAAGCGCGCGTCCGGCAAGAAACTCCATAGAAAGGTAATAGACCCGCTTGGCATCTTGATTCTGTGATTCTTGCAGCGACTCACGCCAGCGGTTCATGACAAGGTCGCGAACCGTATGAAAAACTGCAAACATCCAGTCCCGTTGATTGGCCGAACGCCGGTCTTTACCGACTGCGTAGAGCAGGCGGCTGGAAATGGCCTGTTGAATTGCATCGACCGAGTTGTGTATAAACACGTGGTCTGTTTGGCTACTTTGTTGCATGGCTTAAAAACACTCTTAAATAGTGACGTCTTGTCAGGGTTCTAGAGGAAGGCCATCGGTGGGGCGTGAGGGGTGAAAGGTGAAGTTGGTGGTAACCGCGCACATTAAGACCTCATTGCGACCTTACGGTAGAGCGCCAGATAGCTCTGCGCTGCGACGGTCCAATCAAAACGCAGTCTCATGGCGTGTTGCTGTACAGACCTCCAGATTTGCGCACGTGGCTTCATGGCAAAAGCATTTCTCAACGCATTTTGTAATCCCATCACGCTAAAATCTCCAAAGACAAAACCAGAGGCTGTATTGTCGCGCAGTGTGGTGTCAGTGGCGTCAACAACCGTATCGGCCAGGCCACCCACCCGGTGAACCAGTGGCAGAGTGCCATAGCGCAGGCCATAGAGTTGCGTGAGACCACAGGGTTCAAACCGAGATGGCAGTAAAATAACGTCACTGCCTGCAATAATCGTGTGCGCCATGTCTTCATGGTAGCCAATAAACACCCCAACCTGACCGGGGTGCTTCTCTGCGGCAAGGCGGAAGGCTCGTTCAAGGTCTGGGTCTCCACTGCCCAAGAGCGCCAATTGTCCGCCACCCTGCACGATCTGGTCGATGACCGCGTGCACCAGGTGCAGGCCCTTTTGCTCGCTCAGACGGCTGACTACTCCGAAAATCATAGCCCCTTGGCGGTCCTGCAGGTTCAGACGAATCTGCAGCTGCGCCTTGGCATGGGCCTTCTTCTCAAGGCTGTCGACATCGTAGTGGTGCATCAACACCGCATCATGCTCTGGACTCCAGACGTTGTAGTCCACACCATTGAGGATACCGCAGAGGGCGTGGGCCCGATTCCGTAGAAGGCCATCGAGGCCCATACCTTGCTCAGGCGTGAGAATTTCCTGAGCATAGCTTGGGCTTACGGTGGTGAGTTGCTGCGCGAATTGAAGGCCAGCCTTCATAAAAGAGACCTGGTCGTGAAACTCCAGGCCGTCCATGCTAAAAAGATCGGGTGCCAGGCCCAGCTGATCAAAATCCGATCGTGGAAAAAGTCCCTGATAGGCCAGATTGTGAATCGTGAAGATTGTGGCTGCCTTGGGCGGATCTCCTGCAGCGAGCTCGCGCATGTAGATTGGAGCTAAGCCGGTGTGCCAGTCATGGCAATGCACAACATCGGGCTGCCAGGCACTGTCTAGACCCTGCCCCAGGCAGGCTGCAGCCCAGCCTAAAAAAGCAAAACGAATGGCATTGTCCGGCCACGGTTCCCCCTTTGAATCAAGGTAGGGGTTGCCTTCTCGCCCAAAGAGTGCGGCGGATCTCAAGAGGTAGCAGTGAGCTGGTGCATCGGTCGATAGCTGACCAAGCATGAGATAAGGCAGAGCCTGCGTTGATTCCTGGGCAGGCTGCGGCCCGAGACCGTTTAACTGCGGCAGGTGAAGCTGAGGCTGGCCTGTCAAAGCTTCAAAGGCTGACTCAATGGCGGGATAGGCCGGTATGAGAATGCGCACATCGCAGCCAGCAAGCCGAAGGGCGGGCGGAAGGGCTGCGCTGACATCGGCCAGGCCCCCCGTTTTGAGAAGAGGAAAAAGCTCGGAGCAGACGTAGAGAACTCTCATGCAAGCATGTTTTAGATCGGGTGGGCCTCTAGCGCTCGCAGCATTTCTCTGGTGACTAAGACCACGCCACCCTCGGTGCGGTAGAAGCGCTCAGCGTCTTGCGCCTCATCAAAGCCGATTCGCGTGCCAGGCGGCACTCTGCAGCCATTTTCAACCACCACACGCCGCAGATGGCAGCCTCGCCCGATGTCTACCTGTGGAAGCAAGACGGACTCCTCGACAACGCTGTAGGAGTGCAAATGAACACTGGAGAACAAGACCGACCGACGCACCTTCGCACCGGAGATGATGCAGCCGCCAGAGACGAGGGAGTCCACTGAGTAACCGCGGCGATCGTCTTGGTCAAAAACATATTTGGCTGGCGGCAATTGTTCTTGATAGGTCCATATGGGCCACTCACGGTCGTACATATCGAGTTCGGGTAAGGGGTCTGTTAGATCTAGGTTGGCCTGCCAGTACGCATCGACCGTTCCCACATCACGCCAGTAGGAGCGCGAGGTTTGCGAACTGCGTACACACGACATCTCAAATGGATGCGCCACGGCTTGCCCCAAGGCCACTATTGCGGGAATAAGATCCCGGCCAAAGTCGTGACTCGAGTCTGGCCTTGCACTATCAGCCTCCAACGCCTTGTAGAGGTAGTCTGCATCAAACACATAGATACCCATGCTGGCAAGAGACATACCCGGTTGGCCAGGCATGCAAGGTGGGTCTTTAGGCTTCTCAACAAATTGAAGGATGCGTCGCTTCTCATCGACTGCCATCACGCCAAAGGCGCTGGCCTCATGAAGGGGCACCCCGATGCAGGCAACGGTGCACGGGGCACCCTGTTCAACGTGGTCTGCAATGAGCTTGGCGTAATCCATTTTGTAGATGTGGTCGCCGGCCAGGATGAGGATATATTTGGGACTGTGGGCAAGCAGAATATCGTAGTTCTGAAAAACGGCATCGGCCGTGCCCCGATACCAAGAATTCTCATCAACGCGCTGTTGGGCTGGCAAGAGATCGATGAACTCATTGACCTCGCTGCGCAGAAAAGACCATCCACGTTGGAGGTGCCGCAACAGGCTATGGGATTTGTACTGGGTGACGACACCAATCCGCCTTACACCCGAGTTCATGCAGTTTGAGAGTGCAAAGTCGATGATGCGAAACTTGCCTCCGAAATAAACCGCAGGTTTGGTGCGCCTGTCCGTTAATTGCTTCAGTCGGGAACCACGACCACCGGCTAGAACCAGCCCGATGGTCTTGCGCGCAAGCTGGATGGGGCTGATGGATTCCATTGATGGCTCGTGAGGTTTAGGCAGCAGCTGGGTCTATGGGTTTCACGGCAGTACTCGGCCATGGGCTTGGGTCATCTGCAACAGCTGAGTGGCTGCGGTGTCGTCGACCTGACTCCACTCAAAGCGCCACTCCCAACAGCCTTTGTCCAGCCCCGGGGTATTCATGCGGTGGCTTTCATCAAGTCCTAGAATGTCGCTGAAGGGGTAAATCACAGTCTGGGCCACCGATTGGGAGATAGCCCTGAGCATAGCCCAATTGATTGCAGTTGTGGCCTCGCAGCCTAAGTAACGTTCCACATCGTCTCTTTCGGCCTTGTCCAGACCCCGCCACCAGCCAACACAGGTGTTGTTGTCATGGGTGCCAGTGTAGGCCACGACTTCTCGCTCAAAGTTGTGCGGCAGGTAGGGATTGCCCGGCCCATCATTAAACGCAAACTGCAGTATCTTCATGCCCGGAAAACCATGCCTCTTGCGAAGTTCAATGACCTCTGGGCTGATTAAACCGAGGTCCTCTGCGATGAGCGGGAGGGATCCCAGCGCCTGGCGCAGGGTGTCAAAAAAATCATCCCGCGGTCCGTCACACCACTGTCCAACAACAGCATTGGGCTCGTTCCTCGGAATTGCCCAATAAGACTCAAGGCCCCGAAAATGGTCCAGGCGCAGCACCTCCGTGCACTGCAGCTGATGGGCAAGACGGGCACGCCACCATGCGTAGCCGTCGGCCTGCATGGCCGACCAGTCGTAGAGTGGATTGCCCCAGCGCTGACCGGTATGACTAAAGTAGTCGGGCGGCACACCAGCCACAAAAGTTGGTTCCCCATCGGCATCAAGCAGATATTGGTCAGGATTGGACCAGACATCACAGGAGTGATGCGCCACGAACAATGCCATGTCGCCAACCATCTGAATGCCTCGGCTCTGCGCATATCGACGCAAGCCTTGCCACTGGGCCATGAACTGCCACTGGACAAAGCACCAGAACTCGAGTTCGGGTCTGTTTCGCTCTGCCAGGTCTGCCAAGGCACTGGGATCCCGGCGAGCCAGCGGCGCGGGCCAGTGGTTCCAGGATGTGCCGTAGGTGCTGTCGAGAGTCATAAAGAGCGAGTAGTCGTCAAGCCAGTGACGGTGCAGGCTGCAGAAGTCCTCAAATTCTTGGCGCTCGGCAGTATTGGCCGTCTGCGCAAACCCCCTCCAGGCCGTGCGGAGTCGTTGCATGAGCCAGGGTGTGATCCGGGCGTAGTCGCAGCGCTGCCGCTCAAAGCCCGGATCGCGCTCCACAGGAAGCCATCCCCGCTTGACCATACTGGAGAGGTCAATGAGTAAGGGGCTGCCGGCAAAACTTGAAAAACTCTGATAAGGCGAGTTACCGGGCCCCACAGGATTCAGGGGCAAGACCTGCCAGAGGCTCTGCCCCGCTGCGGCCAACCAGTCAACGAAATGGTAGGCGGCAGGCCCCAAGTCCCCGCAGCCCTGCCGCCCCGGAAGGCTCGTGGGGTGAAGAAGCACGCCACTGCTACGACGCTCGAGGATGCCAACAGGGCCTTGTTCCATTCGGCTCAGACCTGCGCGACTGCCTTGATGTCTTGTGACAGGACGATCAAGGTGTTTTGGTCTGCATCGCAGTAGAGAGAGAAATCCTCTGCACCGCTAAACAGGGCAAGGGCTGTGTTGAGCTCCAGGCGCCACCGCCCTTGGGGAAGGGTGAAGCGAACTGGCGTGGCAGCAGGGTTAAATATCAACATGATGCGATGCTGGGCAGGGCGTTGCCCCTGGCCAACCTCAATTAAGCAGGCCAGACCAAGTCTGGTCGGGTCGTGCCATTCCTCTGCGCAGAGCGTTAGTCCATCGGGATTGAGCCAGGTGATGTCTCGCCCCGCACCCTCGTGTTCGCCCTTGTGCTGCTTGGGCACCCCATCAAACCAGTCAGGGTGTCTAAGTGCAGGGTATCGGCTCCTCAGCGCAATCAGCCCAGCGACAAAGTCGATTAATCCCACATCGGCTTTTTCCCAGTCAAGCCAGGAGCCTGTATTGTCTTGGCAATACGCGTTGTTGTTGCCTTGCTGGCTGTGCCCGAATTCATCACCTGCCAATAACTGAGGACTTCCTTGCGCGACGAACAGGGTGCCGAGCAACGCGCGTTGCCAGCGCCCACGCCGCTTAAGAACGTCATGGTCATCGGTGGCGCCCTCGATGCCGCCATTGGCGCTTAGATTGTGGCTGTGGCCATCGCAGTTGTTTTCGCCATTGGCATGGTTGCGGCGCTCGTTGTAGGAGGTGAGATCAGCCAGGGTAAAGCCATCGTGCGAGGTGATCAGATTGATGCTGGCCAGGGGGCTGCGCCCCCGCTGCCGAAAGATATCGCTCGAGCCAGCCAACCGGCAAGCGAACTGCCCACGGCTGCAGGCATGGCCTAACCAATAGGCCCTTGCAGTGTCACGGAACTGGTCGTTCCATTCCAGCCATCCCAGCGCAAAACCACCCAGCTGATAACCGTCTGCACCAATGTCCCAGGGCTCTGCAATGCGCTTCACACTGCAAAGCACCGGGTCCTGGGAGATGGCTGTCATCAGGGCTCCGGAGGGATTAAAGCGGTGCTGCAGGGCGGGGTCACGGCCCAGGGTTGTGGCCAGATCAAAGCGAAAGCCATCGACCCCGAAGGCCTGCACCCACCAGCGCAGGCTGTCCATGACCAGCTGCACCATTTGCGGCTCTCCAAAGTTCAGCGAGTTGCCACAGCCAGTGTGGTTTTGGTACGAACCGCCGTCGTCTTGGGCGTAGGCGCCCGCATTGTTGAGACCACGCAGGCAGAGGGTGGGTCCGTTGGCATCGCCCTCGGCCGTGTGGTTGTAGACCACATCAAGCAAGACCTCTAGGCCATTTCGGTGCAGGGTATCGACCATGTCACGGAATTCAGCCCGAACCAGATCCCCACTCTCGTGGCTTGAATAAGATGTCTCGGGTACAAAAAACCCCAGCGTGTTGTAACCCCAATAATTGACCAGGCCCAGATCAAGCAGGTGCCTCTCACTTACATGCAACTGCACCGGCATAAGGCAGAGGGAGGTGATGCCCAGCCTCTTGAAGTGCTCGAGCATCGGTGGACTGCAGACGGCGGCATAGGTTCCTCGCAAAGGCGGGTCAACCTTGGGGTGGCATTGGGTAAGTCCCCGGACATGGGCCTCGTAGAGAATCATCTGAGACAGTGGAATGGATGGACCAGGGGCGACGCCTGCGCCAAGGCGCAATTCCAATGTCGAGTCAATGACCCTTGTTTTAGGAATGCGGCCTGCATTGTCTTGGGTGTCGGCTGTGCGTTGGCCTGAGGGGTCGAGGTTGTAGTCGACTTCCCTTGCCAGGTTGGCCCGTGACCCAACCAACTCCTTGGCATAGGGGTCCACCAACAATTTATTCCGATTAAAGCGGTGTCCGGCATCAGGTGCATAGGGGCCGCTTGCCCGCAGGCCATAGAGTTGACCAACACCGAGTTGCGGCACAAAGCCATGCCAGACACCGTCTGTGCACCTGGGCAATGGCAGGCTAGCCTTTTGCTCATGGCAGTTCTCATCAAACAGGCAGCATTCGATGCCCTCGGCATGAGGGGCGTGGACTGCGAAATTGACCCCGTCTTGTCCCTGCCAGCTCATGGGGGTGGCGCCCATTGGCCAGGGCTGCCCATCCAGGCAGACATAGGTGTCGGTCTCTCTCATTTTTCTGGCGCCAGCCAAACGACCGCCAGCGGTGGGAGGGTCAGGCAGACAGACTGGGCCTGGCCATGACTGGGCAGGTCCTGGCTAATGACACTGCCGAAATTACCTACCCCACTTCCCGCGTAATGGGTTGAATCGGTGTTGAGGACTTCGCGCCAGACTCCGGGTCTTGGCACTCCTAGCCGGTAGTTATGTCGGGGCACCGGCGTGAAATTGCAGGCCACAAGTATTTGATCAGTCTCGGCGCGTCCGTGGCGCATAAATGCGTAGACGCTGCTGAGGTGATCGTTGACCTCGATCCAAGAAAAGCCTCCTGGCTCGTCATCACGCTCATGGAGGGCTTTGCTGCTTTTGTAGAGTTGATTAATATCTCGCACCAGCGCCTGGATACCTGCGTGCAAGCCGTTCTGTAAGAGGTGCCAGTCGAGCTCCGCATCATGGTTCCATTCGTTTAACTGCCCGAGCTCTGAGCCCATGAAGAGCAGTTTGCGTCCTGGGTGTGCGTACATCAGGGCAAATAAAGATCTCAGGTTGGCTGCTTTTTGCCATTCATCCCCCCACATGCGACTGAACAAAGAACCCTTGCCATGCACGACCTCGTCATGGGAGAGCGGCAAGACAAAGTGCTCGCTGTAGGCATACATCATGGCAAAGCTGATGCTGTCGTGATGAAAGCGCCGATACATGGGGTCTTTCTCAAAGTAGGACAAGGTGTCATGCATCCACCCCATGTTCCACTTGTAATGAAAGCCAAGTCCGCCGGCCCAGGGAGGTGCAGAGACGCCTGGAAAGGCTGTTGATTCCTCGGCCATAACTGCTGCGCCCGGCGCCTGCTCTCCAATGACACGATTGGTGTTCCGTATGAACTCGATGGCCTCTAGATTTTCTCGCCCCCCATGCTCGTTGGGAATCCACTCATTGGGAGGACGGCTGTAATCTCGATAGAGCATGGAGGCCACCGCATCAACTCGCAGACCGTCAACCCCATAGCGTTCGATCCAAAAAAGGGCGTTGCCCACCAGAAAATTACGGATCTCATGACGCCCCCAGTTGTAAATTAAGGTGTTCCAGTCCCTATGAAAACCTTCCTTGGGGTCCGCGTACTCGTAGAGGGCTGTGCCATCGAATCGAGCCATGGCATGGGCATCGGTTGGAAAGTGTCCGGGAACCCAGTCGAGTATCAATTGCAGACCGGCTTCATGGACCGCTTGAACAAAAGCCAGAAAAGACGCAGGCGAGCCGTAACGAGATGTTGGTGCGTAGAGACCGGTGGGTTGATATCCCCAGGAGGCATAGAAAGGATGCTCATGAATGGGAAGCAATTCGATGTGGGTAAAACCCATCTCCACAACATAGGGCACGAGGTGCTCTGCAAGAAAATGCCAATCTGCAAGCTGCCCCATGGGCTTACGCCATGAGCCGGCATGGACCTCATAGATGCAGATGGGCGCGTCGAGGGCGTTGCCCTGCTGCCTGACGGCCGCACGATCCGATACGGGCGCAGGCAGGCCCATGACGCGCGAGGCATTTCCGGGCGGCAGCTCACTGCTCAGGGCATAGGGATCTGACTTCAGTGTGCGTTGTCCATCTGCGCCGAGCACATCAAATTTATAGAGGGCCCCTGACTCAACCCCAGGCAGAAACAGCTCCCAGACGCCGCACTCCACACGAAACCGCATGGGATGACAGCGGCCATTCCAGAGGTTAAATTCTCCAGCCAACGAGACTTGTCTGGCGTTGGGTGCCCAGACCGCAAATGCAACGCCGGCAACGCCATCAAGGCTGCAGGGATGGGATCCGAGCTTCTCCCAGGGGCGCAGGTGATTGCCCTCTGAGAGCAGCCAGGCATCCGTCTGGCCAAGCCAGGAGCCAAACCGGTAGGGGTCTTCAATGTCCCTTACGCCCAGGTCGGACTCGAGCCTAACCAGGTAGTAATCAGAGTCGGCCAGCGTCACAAACCCGACAAAAAGAGCGCTGTCAGAGACCCGCTGGAGTTGGCAAAGCACGCGACCATCGGCAGGGGAAAGGGCCGACACGGCAAAGCATCCTGGCGCAAAGACCCGCAGCCGATAAAGGCCGTCGTCGGCCTGGAGATGGCGGCCAAGGAACGCAAAAGGGTTTGTACAGACGCCCTCGTGCAGGTCGCGGGCCAGCTCGTCTTCGTAGGGCTGCACCTGAGCACTTGCTGCTGCCTTGAAAGCCTCTGGGTATGGCTCCAGGCTTGATGTCTGCTTCATCGGTGGCATGTTCTCATTAAGGTGTCCCCCGCTACCTTACCAAAGTGTCTCTCCAACCGTCTGCAGCAGCTACCCCTTGGAGACGATCCTTGGCCTATGTTGATACGAACACTGGGCTTTAATGTGGGGCTGCGCAGGCTATGGCTTCGTGGTGGCGGTGACCGCAAGCATGGGTATGGCTGCTGCTGCCGAGACCATCCGCCTTCTGACAACTGGGTCACAATAGCGAGATGACTATCTCGCGCGCCCTTGATCCGCCGCTTACGCCCCCGCAATCGCGGCCGCAGTGGGCACGGCTGGCATCCCTAGCGGCCAGCACCCCTTCGTTGCAGGCGCTCTTAAAGTCAACGCAGCCGCGCGGTAACCTTCGTTGGGAGGCTTGCGGGATCACGCTTGATGCCCAACACCAGCAACTGGAAGCCGAGGTCTTGCATGCTCTGAACGATCTTGCACGAGCCTGCGACCTGCCTGGCCAACTGCAGGCCATGGCCGCTGGCAACATCGTGAATCAGACAGAGCAGCGCGCGGCCTTGCACATGTCCCTGCGCGGGCCGGTCGATGGGCCCTGGGGGTCTGAAATTGGGAAGGCTGTTCACGCCGCCCGCGAGACCATGCTGCGCATGGCGCAGACCCTCCACGACCAACGCATGATCGGTGCCCGCGGTCTGGGCCTCAACACAGTGGTCAATATTGGTATCGGGGGATCCGACACGGGACCGAGGTTGCTGGTGGACGCGCTTGGAGCAAAGGGCTGTGGACCCTCTGTGGTGTTTTTATCGGTGCCTGATGCCCAGCACGTTGAGCAGACATTGGCTGGGCTCGACCCGCACCGCACGCTGGTGGTGATCTCGAGCAAGACCTTCACCACCCAAGAAACCATGGCACTCGCGGGCCGGCTCAAGCAGTGGCTCCTTGCGAGCGGGCTTAGCCCGACTGAGCTCGGCCAGCAGCTGGTCGCGATCACGACCGCGGTGTCACGTGCCAGGGAGTTTGGCGTGCCAGCCGATCACATTCTGCCTTTTTGGGATTGGGTGGGTGGCCGGTTCTCGGTGTGGTCGAGCATTGGGTTTGCGGCCGCGGCAAAAATTGGCAGGGCGGCCTTTGAGGACTTCCTGGCCGGCGCAGAGGCAATGGACGCCCACCTCTTGAGTGCGCCGATTGAAGAAAACATTCCCATGCAGCTTGCGCTTCACGGGATTTGGAATCGCAACTTCTTGGGCTGCTCAAGCCTGGTTGTGGCGCCCTACCGGGCAGCACTTTCCCACCTGGTGCCCTATGTGCAACAGCTCGACATGGAATCCAACGGGAAGTCAGTGCACTGGAATGGCATGCCCTGTGAGGTTCAGACGGGCCCGACCATTTTTGGCGGTGTGGGCATCACGGGCCAGCATGCTTACTTTCAATTGCTGCACCAGGGCACGCAGACTGTGCCAGTGGAGTTCATCGGGGTGCGCCCCTCGCTTGATGCCAATGGTCAGGTCGACTCATTAACAGCCATCTTGGTGGCCAACATGCTGGCGCAATCGGAGGCGCTCGCCATGGGGCGCGATGCAGAACAGACCCAGGCAAGCCTGACCGCTGAGGGGCAGAACCATTCAGAGGTGACAGCCCTGACACCGCACCGCTCGTACCCCGGCGGGCGGCCCAGCAGCCTGATCTGGCTCGATACCCTAAGCGCCTTGCAACTGGGCAGCCTGGTCGCCCTCTACGAGCACAAAGTGGTGTGCCAGGCTATGGTCTGGGGCATCAATCCCTTCGATCAGTGGGGTGTGGAGTTGGGCAAATCGATGGCCCAACGCAGCGATGTATTGGGCGTCTTGGCCAAGTAGCCGTTACAGACTAGAGCAGACTGTAAATCTTTAACACCGACGAAGGCTTTCAGCGACCCAGTGAGCGTTCATCGGTATCTTGAGGGCGAACAGAGCCAGGAATGGTGGCGAATCAGGGACTCGAACCCCGGACCTGCGGATTATGATTCCGTCGCTCTAACCAACTGAGCTAATTCGCCACTATCTAAGAGTTTACATCACTCCAAAAGGGGCGACGCCAATAAGCAGGGCGTGACCTTGGAAGGCAAACCAGGCCCAGGCACCCATTCCAATAACAAGGGTTAAAAGGCTCGCCAGCATGGAGGGGGGGCGTGAGGCAATAAGAGCCGGCAGGTTGCTAAGACCTGGGTTGTCCACAGGCTGGCGGCGGCGGGCCGACCGGTAGACAAGCACCGACCAGACAAGGAACCCACCAAACAAGAGAACGTCGGCAAGTGTGCCGTTGGACAGAAGGTGGGCAAAGGCCCAGACCTTGACCGCCAGGGTCATGGGATGCTTAAGCTTTTTGAGAATAATGTTTCCTGGGATGTAGGCGGCCGCAAGCAAAATGAAAGCAATGAGCGTAAGCAAGGATGAGGCATGAGCCAAGCCCATGGGTGGGGTGTACAAAACAACAGGCTCAATGCGCGCGGCGGCATAGCCTGAGACAATGAGCAAAAGCCCAATAATCGAGACGATGCCGTAGAAAGCCTTGAACACGAATGGGCCCATAGCGCCAATTAGTTTTTCTCGAGTGCCCCCTGCAAAAACGCGCAGGGCATGCACCCCTAAAAACAAAACAAGACCCAGAATTAGCTCAGCCACACGCCACTCCTTTTTTATTAAGACCACT